>Ga0114931_10000001_pt1 | contig 375637 bp, 307 predicted proteins | sample 2SBtaG_FD_89579 | JGI IMG/M metagenome (GOLD analysis project Ga0114931, IMG submission 89579) | Deep subsurface microbial communities from Kolumbo volcano to uncover new lineages of life (NeLLi) - 2SBTROV14_V59a metaG | ecosystem: Environmental > Aquatic > Marine > Volcanic | place: Kolumbo...
ACTTCCATTTCTGGACAAGGACTTTATCGATACGCGAGACGAAGATTCGCTGGCAATTGGCTGCGAGGCTCTCGTAGCGTCTCGTATGCTGGAGGCGAAAGTGGGGTGTTGGAAGTGGATGGGCGGGGAGCTGTTGCAGGGCAAGTTCTTGCGGTGGTGTCGTGTATTGTTGACCGTAGCTGTGGCGAAAAAATAGCACTGGCGATAACAAAACGCGTGACATGATGACGGGGGCTGGATTTGACCCGGTGTGAGACCCACCCGGCTGAGAGCGTATACTCTGGCCTGGCGGTGGTTCCATGGCTGCGTAAGCTTCTCCGTCGGATCGGACATGGAACTTGTGTCGGCAGATCTGTAAACCTCCGCGAATGCGCAACTGGGATTTCGCGCCTCGCAGGGCAGACCGACGTGTACCATGGTTTCTACCGAGAGATCGTCATAGCCGGAGAACTCGTGAAGCTACAGACGATCGAACGTCGGCGGCGTTGGAACATGGGAGTGAAGTGTGTCGACCCGGTGCGCTCCGCCGTGTTTCCAGGCGTGGGTATCTGATGAAGCATTCACCCGGTGTACTTAGAAGAAAACGGTGGCTACAGGCGCTTTCCATCGCAGCAATCGCACTTGCGATCAAGGTGCTCTACGTGCAGGAACGAGCAGCCCTGCCCGACATGAATGCCCCCACCATGGACGCGAAGTACCACGACGAGTGGGCACAGGGTCTGGCGTTCGGAGAGTGGAGCCCGGAGGTGGAGCGTATACGACATGAGCCGTTCTTCCGGGCGCCTCTCTATCCCTACTTCGTCGCAGCGATTTATCGGGTGACCGGCCATAACCGGCGCGCGGTTCTCGTGGTTCAGGCTCTGCTCGGATGCGCAACAATACTGTTGTTGTACCTCGTGACGCGATCGGTGTTTTCTCATACAGTGGGAATCCTCGCTATGCTGCTGGCGATTGGCTACTGGCCATTCACGTACTTTGAGGGCGAGATACTGATTCCCACATTGATTACCCTCCTCGACGTGGCATTGCTGTTGGTTCTCCTTTACGCACGACGGAATTCGTCCAGGATGTGGTGGGCTGCAGCCGGGGTACTTCTGGGGGTTTCGGCCGTGGCGCGCCCAAATATCATCATTGTCGCGCCATTCGTTATCCTCTGGGCTGTGACGACGGTCGGTCGGAGCAGAAAGATGGCGGGGAATCTGGCGGTGTTCGTTGCAACCGCGGCGGCTGTTGTCGCACACGTCACCGTACGCAACGTTATTCGCGGAAATGATTTCGTGTGGATTGCATCGCAAGGCGGAGTGAACTTCTACATCGGAAACAATTCACAATCCAACGGTGCGCGTGCAGTGGTTCCCGGAACGCGTGCAGACTGGTGGGGCGGATACGAGGACGCCATACAAATCGCAAGCCAGTCCCTGGGTCGGCCCGCCAGGCCGTCGGAGGTATCGCGTTATTGGTGGGCACGCGGGATCTCGTTCTGGAAAATTCACCCGCGATCTGCGCTGAAGCTTATGATGAGGAAGATCATATTGTTCACAGGAAGTCCGGAGGTGAGCAACAATCGTCAGATATACTTTCGGCGCCACAGGTCGACGATACTTCGAGTCCTGCCCGTTAGTTTTGGCGTCCTTGTTTCTTTGGCGATTCTGGGCCTGATTCCTCTTTTGCGGGGGGGGGCATTCTGTTTCGCCGATGCGGTGCTTCCCTTGTTTCTTGTCGTTCCCTATAGTTTCTCGATCATCGCATTCTTTGTGACCTCTCGCTACCGAATACCCGTCGTGGCGTTCATGATCCCGCTTGCCGCCTATGGTCTGCATTCAGCGATGTGCTCCGTGCGCGTACGGTGCTGGAGGCGTGTCGCCTTCCTGATCGTCGTTTTCGGGGCCTCTCTTGGGCTCAGCTCGTTGAACCCGTTCGGGGTTGGCGCGTACGCACAGTCGCGTGGCTACTATGACCTGGGGGTCGACTATTTGGGAACAAGTGTCGACAAAGCAATCGAGTGCTTCAACGGTTCACTGACCGCCGACGGCGGCTTTGCGCCGGCCTGGAAGATGAGGGGGAGAGCGTGGGAAGAGAAAGGAAACCTGGAAGCAGCCGTACATGATTATCGAGCGGCGATCTTGTTGGACACCACATGTGTTGATGCATACTTCCGAATCGGCGTTGTGTCTGAAAAACTTGGAGAATACGCGGTCGCCCGAGACGCCTACACCCGAGTGTTGAAACTGCGACCATCCCATGTGTGTGCGCTGACGAATATGGCGGATATCTATATGCGCAAGGGGGACTGTCAGAGCGCCCTGGGGTATTTGCGGCGGGCGCTTGCGGTCCAGCCCGACTTTTCCCACGCGTTATTGGGGATGGGTTTCTACTACGAATGCACGGGTGAGTTTGACGATGCGGAAGCCGTCTACGCGAGAATGGTTTCCGTCGGGGCGGCGAGAATACGGCTGATTCAATTGCTGATGAAACGAAATCGCCAGGAGGACGCCTGGAACGAGGTCAATGAACTGCTGGAAAAGTTCCCGCATGACGAGATCCTTGCGGCCTATCGCGAGCGCCTGCTGATGGAGAGGAAAGACAACTAAAACTCTACACATCTTGCCCTTGATTTCTGTGGCGTATGTCACAACGGCGTTCTGTCGTGATTGTACACACGATTTCCGTACTGTTGAACCGTCAGCACTAAAAAAAGGGGTGGTCATTACCGTTGGTGACGACAGGGTTATACCGTACCCCTCCGGGACTAGACAGCTGCTACGATAGCAGGGTCTGAGCGAAGGAGGACAGGATATGAAGGAGCCAACACCTGAGATTCGCCGGTGGACCGCGCGCGGTCGGTGATCAGGTAGAAGCGGAAATCGATCATGTCGGTCCCCGGGGTGCGCGGTGTGGCGCCGGGTGAGCGCGCGCGGCTACGAATCGCGTTCGATCAGTCCGTCGAGCGGGCTCGATGCCTTTGCGTACAGCCGCTTTGGGATGCGTCCTGCTCCGAACGCGAGCCGCCCGGCCTCGATGGCCAGGCGCATCGCGCGCGCCATCTCCACCGGGTGCTCGGCCCGCGCGATCGCCGAGTTCATCAGAATGCCGTCGGCGCCCAGTTCCATCGCCGCCGCCGCGTCGGACGCCGTACCGACGCCCGCGTCGACGATCAGCGGGATGTCGATCTGTTCGCGGATGATGCGCAGGTTGTACGGGTTGCGGATGCCCATGCCCGACCCGATCGGCGCGCCCAGGGGCATCACCGCCGCGCAGCCCATGTCGGCGAGCTTGCGGCACGTGATCGGGTCGTCGTTGCAGTAGGGCAGCACGGTGAACCCGTCGGCGACGAGCTGTTCGGCGGCGCGAAGCAGTTCGGGTACGTCGGGAAACAGCGTGTCTTCGTCGCCGATCACTTCGAGTTTCACCCAGCGGGTGTCGAGCGCCTCGCGGGCGAGGTGCGCGGTGAGCACGGCTTCCTTGGCCGTGAAGCAGCCGGCGGTGTTGGGGAGAATCGCGTATCGCCCGCGCAGCAACGCGATGGGGTTTTCGGACGAGTCGTCGCCGAGGCGCAGGCGCCGTATCGACACGGTGACCATTTCGGCGCCGCTGGCCTCGATGGCGCGCAGCATCACGTCGGGGTCGGGGTAGCGCGAGGTGCCGATGATCAGGCGCGAGGTGAACGAGCGCCCGGCGATGGCAAGGGGGTCGTCGGACGGCGCCGGCGACGCGGCGGGCGTCCCGGCCCGCTGGCTGGGGTTGACCGCACGGGCCGCCCCGGATGGGTGCTGGGCGGTCCGATTCGGACTGGTGGGATGCTGCGATGCCCATCGTCATCCTCCCTGGACGGCGTGAATGATTTCCACGCGGTCGCCGTCACGCAATGGGCGGCGTGCCCACTGCCCGCGCGGCACCACCTCGTCATTTACCGCCACGGCCACGCCGCGGGTGTCGACATCGATCCGGTGCCGGTCGAGCAGCACGGAAACGGTGCACGCGTCGTCGTTACAGGTGGTGGATTCGCCGTTTACGATGATCTGCATGCCATTTTCGCGGGGCGCCGGGCCCCGGTTCGGGGTACGTCGGGACGATACGGGACGGAGGCGGCGAAGTCAACGCGGTCGCGCGCTCCCCTTGCCCCAACGGACCCTCACGGGAGCCAGCGAGGATCGCCGCATCGAAGGTGCGGTAGCCGATCGTAGCGGAGCGTCGGGTTCGGAAGGGCAAGCGATCGCGCCCCCCTTGCGCGTCGCGCGCTTCCCCCCCGGGCGTCGAGCGTCTGTTATCCACCCCGCCGCCGATCCACCCCGCCGCCGATTCACCCCGCCGCCGATTCACCCCGCCCTGTCCCGAACCGAGCGGGCGAAAACGCCCCCGTCGAGTCTCCGAAGCCGTCGAGTACCCCGGTGCAAATCATCTCCGCCGTCGCCGGCGTGAGCAGAATCCCGTGGCGGTAGTGGCCGGTCGCCATCACCAGTCCGGGCAGCGCGCTCGGTCCGATCACCGGCAGGTGGTCGCGGCTCGCCGGGCGCAGCCCCACCTCGATCGCGTCGATCGGCAGGTCGAACACCGACGGCACTGCCTCCCACGCGTGCTCGAGCAGACGTAGCACCCCGCCCGCCGTCGCGTCCAGATCGAATCCCATCTCTTCCTGAGTGGCTCCAATGAGGAGCCGGCCGTCGGCCTTGGGAACCACGTAGCAGTCCGGTGTGCGGATTACGCGCTCGAGCGGGCAGTCGTCCGTGCGGCGCAAACTCACCACCTGCCCCTTTACCGGTCGTATCGGCGGAAGCACGTTGTCGGGCAGCCCCGCGATCGCCCCCGACCACGCTCCCGCGGCGAGAATGACCACGTCGGCGCCACGTACTTCGCCGCGCACCACCACCCCGGCCGCGCGCCCCGATGCCACGTGCACGCGGTCCACCGTTGCGTTCTCGTGCACCTCGCCCCCGCGCCGTACCACCGCCGCGGCGAGCGCGCGCACGAGCGCGCGGTTGTCCACTTCGTAGTCGTCGGGAATCCACATCGCCGCGCTCACCCGCGGCGAGAGTAGCGGCTCTTCGTCTCGCGCCTCGCTGCCGGTCAGCCACGACACCGCCAGACCGTGTGCCTCGCGAAACCGGTAGAGGCGCCGGATCGACTCGGCGTCGTCGCGATCGAGCCCCACCATGAGCGTGCCCTGCGTGTTCATCGGCACGCGCGTGCCCGATTCGAGTTCGAGGTCGACGAGAAATGACGGGTAGCGCGCGTGACTCTCCGTGGCGAGCTCGAAGAACGCGTCGTCTTCAAATCCGTACTCGGCCACTGGCGCGAGCATGCCGCCCGCCACCCACGATGCCGCGCCGCCTGCGCGGTCGCGCTCGTATACGTCCACCGTGCATCCGGCGCGCGCAAGGCGCCACGCGCACGAAAGTCCGATAACGCCGCCGCCGACGACGGCAACCGAAGGTTTGTTCGATGTAGTATTCATGGCACAGGAAGAGGCGGCGGTTCCGATCGGCAAAAAACGGAAGGTACGGCGAACATAGCGCCCGGTCGACGGCGTGTCAACGGCGCGCCGGAGCGCGCCGTCCCCTGATGCGCCCGATCCCGGGGACGGCGGCGGCCGGCCCGCGCATGCTCCCGGTTGTGGCCCGTGCACGTTCCCGCGCGCACCTCCCGCCGCGGCCTTCGCGTCCTCGTTCCTGTTTCCCGCCGCGCAAAGAAATTTGTATACTCGGGCGGATCCAACCGACCGATCCCAACGAGGAGGATCTCGATGAAGACCCACACCGCGCGCCGTGTCCCCGGGACCGCCGGCGCGGTGACCACCCGCGTGGCCGTGGCCGCGCTGATCGTTACCGGATGCACGACCATGCCCAAAGCCGCACAGAAAACGTACACGGTTCCGCCCGCGCATCGCGGTGCGGTCGTCGATGACCACTGGGGCACCAAAGTGCCCGACCCTTACCGGTGGCTCGAAGACCCCGACGGACCGGACACACGAAAGTGGGTTGCGGCGGAAAATAAGATTACCCGAAAATTTATTGACGCGTGTCCCGACCGCGGGGCCATCGAAGCGCGCATCAAGAAGCTGTGGAACTACCCGCGCACGTCGCTTCCCGAGCGCCACGGCGATCGCTACTTTTTCAGTCGCAATGACGGGCTGCAAAACCAGGCCGTCGTATACATGCAGACCGCGCTCGATGCCGAACCCACGGTGGTCATCGACCCGAACACACTTTCCAAAGACGGCACCGTCGCGCTCTCCAACGAGCAGTACACGCACGATGGCCGGATGCTCGCCTACGGGCTCTCAAAGAGCGGCAGCGACTGGCAGACGATTTATGTGCGCAACCTCGATTCCGGACAGGACACCGGAGATACCATCCAGTGGTGCAAGTTTTCGGGCATCGGTTGGAAGCGCGACAACAGCGGCTTCTGGTACAACCGCTTTCCCGCCGAGGGGGAAGTGCCCCAACAGGAACGCAACCAGCACAGTAAAGTGTACTTTCACCGTATGGGCACGCCGCAGGCGCAGGACAAACTCGTGTACGCCGACGACGCGCACCACGAGCTGGGCTACTTTCCCAGCGTCACCGAAGACGGCGACTACGTACTACTCTGGGTGTGGCACGGCACCGATCCCCGCAACGGCATTTACTACAAACGCACCGACTCCGACGGCGGCGTCATCCGGCTGATCGCCCACGATAAGGCGAAGTTCAGCCCCATTGGCAACGTGGGCTCGGTGTTCTATTTCCACACCGATCTCGACGCACCCCGCGGTCGCATCATCGCCATCGACGTCAACGTACCCACGAGCGAACACTGGCGCGAAATTGTACCGCAGGGCGACGATGTAATCGATTTCGTCCGCATGGTCGACGACCGGTTCGTGGTGGCGTACATGCACGATGCCCACCACCGCCTGATCGTCTACAAACGCGACGGCTCACGCGACCGCGAAATTGAGCTGCCGGGCATCGGATCGATTGGTGGCCTGTCGGGACGTCGCGAGGATACCGAGATGTTCTACTCGTTCACCTCGTTCGTGTATCCCACCACGGCGTTCCGTTACGACTTTGCGAAAAAGAAATCCACCGTGTTTCGCAAACCGGAGATCGATTTCGATCCGTCCGGTTATGAAACGAAACAGGTGTTCTACAAATCGAAAGACGGCACGCGCATCCCGATGTTCCTCACCTACCGCCGGGGGATGGAACTCGACGGCAAGAACCCGGTGTGGCTCTACGGCTATGGTGGATTCAACATCAGCCTCACGCCGGGCTTCCGGGTGTCACGCCTCTTGTGGCTCGAGCAGGGAGGAATCTACGCGGTGGCCAACCTGCGCGGGGGCGGCGAGTACAGCGAGCAGTGGCACCAGCAGGGCATACTCGACCGCAAGCAAAATGTGTTCGACGACTTCATCGCTGCGGCCGAATACCTGATTGGCAAAAAATACACGCGGCGCGAGAGGCTGTTCATCGACGGGGGCAGCAACGGCGGGCTCCTCACCGCGGCCTGCCTGACGCAACGCCCGGACCTGTTCGGCGCGGTAGTTTGCCAGGTGCCGGTGATCGACATGCTTCGTTACCAGAGATTTACCGTGGGCAAGTACTGGGTGAGCGACTACGGCAACAGCGACGTCAGTAAGAAAGCGTTCGACTACCTCTACGCCTACTCGCCCCTGCACAATGTGCGTAAGGGAACGGCATACCCGCCGACGCTCATTACGACGGCCGATACCGACGACCGCGTGGTACCCGCGCACGCGAAGAAGTTTGCCGCGACGTTGCAGTGGGCCGACGCGGGAGACAACCCGATTCTCATCCGCATCGAAACGAAGGCGGGGCACGGTGGAGGCAAACCCACCGCGAAGGTGATCGAGGAGGTGGCGGACATCTACGCGTTCGTGTTCCGGACCCTGGGAATGAGGCTGAGTCATTCGTAATGCACACGACGGTTTCCCGGATGGGCGCGCTCGTGCGCGCCCGTCCATCAGCGTCATCGTGCCGGTGTGGCACGAGGAGGCGCAGATCGCCGGCCTGGTCTCTCATTTGTGCGAGATCGATGTCGACGGTGCGATCGAGATAATCATTGTCGACGGCGATCCGGATGCATCCACGCTCCGGGCACTCGGTGCCGATCCACCCGACAACCCGATGGCCAATGTGGGCGCCGTGGCACCGCGGGCATTCGCGGCGGTGGTGCACGATGCCCCGGAGGCCGATGCGCCCGACATACTCCCGGCCGCCGCTCCGGTGGTGCGCGCCGCGATGCCGTCGGGTCGTGTGCGCGGACTCGTCGCGCCACGCGGGCGCGCGGTACAGATGAACGCCGGGGCTGCTGTATGCCATGCCGATATCCTCGTATTCCTCCATGCCGATACACGGCTGCCCGCGCACGCCGTCCGCGTGATCCGGGACGTGTGTGTCCGCGCGGGAGCGGGGGCATTTTCTCCGCGGCTTGACTCTTCGCGGGCGATTTACCGCGTGTTCTCCTGGTTCCTTCGCGTGTATACCCGTAAAACGGGGTTGCCCTGGGGTGACCAGGCTGTTTTTGTGCGCCGTACGGTGTGGGATCGCGTCGGTGGATTTCGGGCACTCCCGCTCATGGAGGACGTCGAGTTTGTCCGCCGGCTTCGTCGGCGAGGGATTGCGCTGCGCGTAGTAGCGAGCGAAGTGCGTACATCGGTACGCCGTTTCGAAGCCAACGGACCGATTCGCCAGGCCGTGCGCAACACCGCGCTGATGGTGGCGTGGCGCGCGGGCATTTCACCGCGCCGACTCGTACGCTGGTATGCCGACGCGCCCCGGACCCGCCACAATTACCCGATCGGGTGGTCGGGAGTCGATCCTTCGGACCTGCGGGTCGACAGTGTTGGGCTTGCCCAACACCGCGAACCTTCGTAAGATATCCCCGCTTACCGCGACAAACGAGGCGCCCTGCCGCGTATATCGCGGGATTTGGGACAGACGAGTGTGAAATCACAATAAGGGTGGCGGTCGTTGTGCCCGGCGGACCCCGTCGTGTGGCGACCGCCGTTGTATGGAGGAGAGTCCATGGCCCCGATTGCCGACCCGTCCCGTGTGGACGCACAACGTGCGGGCGTGGAAAGTGCCGTTACCGAAGGAGTACGGGCGTATTACGGGAAGGTTTTACGCGATCAGCACGACCTGAAGACCAGTGCATGCTGTTCCACCGAATCGGTCCCGGCCGCCCATCGCGAGATACTCGCGCAGATCGAACCCGAAGTGCTCGAGAAATTCTACGGATGTGGGTCGCCGATTCCGCCGCTGCTGGAGGGGTGCGTCGTGCTCGACCTCGGATGCGGGACGGGACGCGATGTGTACCTGGCCTCGAAGCTCGTGGGGCCGCGCGGCCACGTGATCGGTGTCGATATGACCGAAGAACAGCTTGCCGTCGCGCGCCGTCATCTGGAAGAGCAGATGGAACGATTCGGTTTCGCGAGTCCGAACGTATCATTTCGCCACGGGTTTATTGAAGACCTGGCCGCCGCGGGCATCGAGGACGATTCGGTGGATGTGGTGATTTCCAACTGTGTGGTCAATCTCTCTCCCGACAAACCCGCCGTGTTGCGGGAGATTTTTCGCGTGCTCCGGCCAGGGGGGGAACTGTACTTCAGCGACATGTTCTCGGGCCGGCGCGTGCCCGGGGCGCTGCGCGACGACCCGGTTCTCTATGGCGAGTGCCTCGCGGGTGCGCTGTACGTGGAGGACTTTCGCCGCATTCTGGCGCGTGCCGGGTGCGCCGACTACCGCGTGGTGTCGAAGCGGCGCCTGACCATCGACGACCCCGGGCTCGAGGCCCGCGTGGGCGGGATCGATTTCTATTCGATCACGGTGCGCGCGTTCCAGCTCGATACCCTCGAGGATATCTGCGAAGACTACGGGCAGGTAGCCGTATACCGCGGCACGATTCCCGAACACCCGCACCGGTTCGCGCTCGATGATCACCATGAATTCATCACGGGCAAGCCGATGCTCGTGTGTGGGAACACGGCCTCGATGTTGTCGGAAACACGCTACGCGAACCATTTTCGTGTAACCGGAGACCGCCGCACGCATTACGGCCCCTTTGACTGCGCCCCGGCGACGGCGAAAGGCGAAGATTGCTCGGATGGAGGCGCGTGTTGTTGAAATCGAATGTCCGACGCGTAGATGAGCTCGTCGTGGAGCCCTCGGGTGCATGCGCGCCGGACGACGGCAGCCAGGCCGGGGGCGCGCCCTCCGTCGTGCCCTGCAACGAAGCGCTTTCCGCGCCGACGTGCGACTTTGACCGCTCGGTGCGCGACGCCACCGGGGCGCCTCTGACCGCGGAGCGTGTGCGCATCGTGCAGGTGAATATCGGGCTGACGTGCAACCTGGCCTGCGCACACTGTCACGTCGCTTCCTCGCCGCGCCGCAAGGAGCAAATGGACCGCGAGACGCTCACGCACGTGCTGCGTGTGGCCCGCGAGATCGACGCGGAACAGATCGACATCACCGGGGGCGCGCCCGAAATGAACCCCCATTTCCAGTGGTTCATCAACCAGGCCGTGGCGCAGAACACGCCGGTGCAGGTGCGCACGAACCTCACCATTCTGCTCGAGCCGGGCTACGAGGACTTCGGGCGGTTCATGGCCGATCGGGGCGTGATGCTGGTGGCATCGCTTCCTTGCTATACCGAGGGGAATGTGGACCGCCAGCGCGGCGAGGGCGTGTACAAGGGTTCGATTGAAGTGCTTCGACGGCTCAATGCGCTTGGCTACGGGGTGAGGGACGAACTGCCGTTGACTCTCGTGTACAACCCTGTGGGCCCTGCACTTCCCCCCGATCAGGCCGCGCTCGAAAACGACTACCGGACGCGGCTGCGCGATGCATACGGCATCGAGTTCACTCGCCTGATCACGATTACGAACATGCCGATTGGCCGATTCATGAGCCAGCTCAAGAAGCAGCGGCGCGCCGGAGAATATCGCGAAACGCTGCGCGCGGCGTTCAACCCGGCCACGGTGAACCCCCTGATGTGCCGCCACCAGATCAACATCGACTGGCGGGGCAATCTCTACGACTGCGACTTCAACCTGGCGTTGCGCATGCCGGTGGCGAGTCCGGCGCCGTCGAATATACGCGATTTTGACGCTTCGCTCCACACACGCCGAATCGTAACCGGGAACCACTGTTACGGTTGTACCGCCGGGTGCGGATCATCTTGCGGGGGCGCGCTCGTCTGATCGCTCTTGCGTCGGTTTGCTATTGGTGGTATCTGAAGGTCTGAAACCTCCTCCGCGGATATGGCGTGGAGTGCCCCCGGATGGGGCATTTGTGCATTATGGACTGGTTCGCCACACTCATCGTATACGCGTACTTCGGCATCCTGCTGGCGCTGTCGGTCTATGGATTGCACCGGTACTTCATTCTCTACCTCTTTTACCGGTATTACAAACGCCGGCCTCCGGTGATTGCCCCGCGTCTGGACCCGGCGGAGTACCCGACGGTGACGGTGCAATTGCCGCTCTACAACGAACTCTACGTGGCGCGCCGCGTTATTGAGGCCGCGGCCGCCCTCCGCTACCCGAGGCACCTGCTGCGTATCCAGGTGCTCGACGACTCCACCGATGAGACCTGCGCAGAAGCGCGTGCCGCCGTAGACGAGTTGCGCGCGCGGGGATTTCAGGCCGAGTATCGCCCGCGCGTGGACCGCACGGGATTCAAGGCGGGCGCGCTCAAAGCGGGTCTCGAAGCAATTGACGACGAACTGGTTGCCGTGTTCGACGCCGATTTCGTTCCGCCCCCCGATTTTCTGGAAAACACGGTGCCGTACTTCAAGGACGAGAAGGTCGGCATGGTGCAAACGCGATGGGGATATCTCAATCGCGACTACTCGCTCCTTACCCGGGTGCAGTCGATACTTCTCGACGGGCACTTTGTTCTCGAACATACGGCGCGCAGCCGGTCGGGCCGCTTCTTCAATTTTAACGGTACCGGCGGTTTGTTCCGTCGTCGCGCAATTCTGGAGTCGGGTGGCTGGGAGGGCGACACCCTTACCGAGGATCTCGACCTTTCGTATCGCACGCAGTTGCACGGCTGGAAGTTTGTGTTTCTTCCCGAGGTCGAATGCCCGAGCGAACTGCCCGTGGATATATACGGGTTCAAGAATCAGCAGCACCGGTGGACGAAGGGATCGATCCAGGTGGGGCGCAAACTGCTCGGTCGCATCTGGCGCAGCGACGTACCGCTGAAGATCAAACTCGAGGCCACGTTTCATCTGAGCGCGAACCTGAGCTACCTCCTGCTCGTGTTGCTTTCGGTACTCATGCCGCTGTCGGTTGTATTTCGTTCGCAGGCGGGTCTGCATGGATCGATGTGGATCGAGGCGCTCGTGTTTGGCATGACGACGGCGTCGATTTTTGTGTTCTACTCGGTGGCACAACGCGAATTGTATCCCGACTGGAAATGGCGTGCACGGGACATTCCCTTTATCTTCGCGCTCGGTATCGGAATGTGTATTAACAACGCGTGGGCCGTGAGCGAGGCGCTTCTGGGTTACAATTCTCCGTTTGTGCGCACGGCCAAGTATCGTATTGAAAAGGTTCGCGACCACTGGAAGGGCAAGATATACCGCTCGGTGCGTAAGCCCTCATTCTACATAGAGGCCGCATTGTCGCTGTACATGGTGCTGGCGATGGCCGCGATTGTCGTCACGGGCAACTGGGCGGCCACGCCGTACGTGATGTTGTTCGTCGCCGGGTACCTCTACGTATTCGGTCTCTCCGTTCTTCACGGCAGGCGGTAAATGCGCGGAAAACCCCACTGGCTCCTGGCCGCGACGGGGGGGGCGCTGGTGGTGGCGTGCGCGGCGCTCGGCGTATTCCCCGATCTGACCCGTCACATCGGGTCCTTCCTGCTTCTCATGGCCCTCGCGTTCTCTGCGTGGGGTATTACGCTCTGGTGGATTTGCAGTGCGCGTGCCACCGACGCCGGCGACGGGGCACACCGCGGCCGCGGATTGGCCTCGCGAACTGTGCTGGGGCTGGTGTTTGGCGTGGCCGTTGTGGCCCGGGTGGTCATGCTTCCCGCGCGCCCCGCAGTGTCGACGGACGTCTACCGCTACGCGTGGGAGGGCCGCGTGGTGCTCCACCGAGTCAATCCATTCGCTGTGGCACCCGACGACTCATCCCTGGTGCCGCTTCGGGACAACTCCTGGAACCGAATTAACCACCGCGACCTGGTTACGATTTATCCGCCCGTAGCCCAGGCGGTGTTTGCGCTGGGCGCGTGGATTCACCGGGGCACGACGTCGCAAAAGGCGCTGTTCTGCCTGTTCGACCTCGCAACCATGATCGTCCTGTTTCGCGCGTTGCGGCGCCGCGGGGAATCCGGGTTGTGGAGTATCGCCTACGGGTGGAATCCTTTGGTGATCTTTGAGACCGCACACAGCGGACACCTCGACGCAATGGGCGCATTTTTCCTCGTCGTCGCGATTGTTGCCGTTCAACGCGGCCGCATGCTGCGCGGGGCGTTGTCGCTCGGTGCGTCGATCGCGTCCAAGTATCTGGCAGTCGTGTTCGTGCCGTGGGTGGTGCTTCATGGCCACGGGAGCACGCGCAGCCGGGGACGCGTGAAGTTTCTCGGTCTGTGCGCTCTGTTTGTCGCGGTCGTATACGTTCCATTCGCCGGCGCGGGCGCAAACCTGATATCCAGCTTGCGCGTGTACAGTGAGCAATGGCATTTCAACGGATTGCCGTTCTATTTGTTGTCCCACGTCTGGGGCAACCCGACGTGGATTCGCCGGGCGCTGGGCATCGCCGCCGCCGTTGCGATTGGAGTGCTCGTGCGGCGGGAAAAATCGCCGGCACGTTTTGCCCGCCGGGCGATCTCTACGGTGCTCATTCTTACGCCCACTCTCTACCCGTGGTATCTTATTCAAATTGCGCCGCTGCTCGTGCTCGATCGCAGCCGCGCCTGGCTCGTGCTGATGGCGACAAGCTTTCTTTCGTACACGGTCTGGACCACGTACTACACCACGGGACGGTGGGAAATGTCCGGCGCGTTGCTCGTCGCCGAGTTCACACCGTTCTACGGGCTGCTACTGTTCGATGCCGTACGTAGCGCGCGAATCGCCGCGCGGGATCGCAAAATATGAACGGTGCGGAAACAAAATTAAGCGTGCGTGTGGTGATTCCCGTGTTCAACGAAGAACAGTCGATCGGCGCGGTGCTCGATGAGATTCCGCGTGACCGCGTCGACGAAGTTATTGTCGTGGATAATGTGTCCGGGGATAACACGGGGAAGGTGGCGGCCGCGCACGGTGCGACCGTGGTGCAGGAGGCGCGCCGCGGGTACAGCGCGGCGTGCCAGAGGGGAATTGCAACGCTCGCGGACAACACGGACGTGGTGGTCATCCTCGACGGCGACCATTCCGACTACCCCGAAGACCTCGATGCGTTGCTCGGGCCGATTTCCGCCGGTGCGGCCGATCTGGTCGTCGGGTCGCGCGTGCTCGGCAGTGCGCAGCCCGGCGCGCTGCCGTGGAATCAGCGCTGGGGCAATGCGCTGGCCTGCGGTCTGATGCGCTGGTTGTACGGCGAGCGTTTCACCGATCTGGGGCCATTTCGTGCGATGCGGCGCGAGCATCTGCAGGCCTGGGGTCTGGTTGACCGCACGTTTGGTTGGAACGTGGAGATGCAAGCACGCGCCGTGCAGCACGGTTCGCGCATTGTAGAGGTGCCCGTGCGCTACAGGCGCCGAATCGGGAAATCGAAAATAACCGGGACCGTAAGCGGTACGGTGCGTGCCGGGACAAAGATTATTGGAACCTTGTTGCGGCTCATGCCCGCGGTTCGGCGGGCGAAGAAACGGAGAATGCGATGATTGGAAATCTGCCGACCGCTCCGTTCGCGCGATGGAAGCGCATCGCGGTGGTGGGAACGATTGTCACGGCGTTGTGCCCTGGTGGTATACGCGGGGCGAGCGCGAAGGCGGCGCCGGGGGCCATCTCGTGGAAACCGTACCGCGGCGTTCTGACCGCGGTCGTCAACGACAGAGGTCATGTGGATTACGCCCGCCTGACCCGGCATCGCGAGCGACTGGACACGGTGGTGGCGCGCATCGCGGCGGTTGACCCCGCGACGCTCACCGCACTGGATCGCAGGGACCAGATGGCGTTCTGGATAAATACCTACAACGCGCTGACCCTGCGTCTGATCGTCGATCACTATCCGCTCACGTCACTCCCGCGTCGAGACAGTGCGTCACCGCATAACAGTATCCGGCAAATTCAGGGCGCCTGGGACGGCATAGTATTCACCGTGGCCGGAGAAAAAATGACTCTCGACCATATCGAAAATGATGTACTGCGGGCGAAATTCGTGCAGCCAGCGATGCACATGGCGCTGGTGTGTGCGGCGCGTTCGTGTCCGCCGCTCCGCGCCGAACCCTACGACGGTGCGCATCTCGCGGAACAACTCGCCGATCAGGCCCGGCGCTTTCTTTCCGACCCCACGCGCTTTGCGGCGGACCGCGACGCCGGCGTAGCCAGGATTTCGCCGATATTCAACTGGTTCGCCGGCGATTTTTCCGCCGCCGCACGCAGTGAATCGGGCAATGCGCACGTGGATCAACGACTGCGCGCCGCGCTGGCATTTGTGGCCGACCACGTCGATGAATCACACGCGCGGTGGTTGCGCACGGGGGCCTACCGCGTAGAGTTTCTTCCGTACGACTGGACGCTGAACGATGCGGAGTATGACAGGAAGAGCGCGAGAAAGGGCGTGGGGGGGAAAAACGGCAGAGAATGAAAATCCACTGGGTACAGCACGTGCCGCTCGGGTCCATCGGGCGCATTGCCGACTGGGCGCAGGCGCGAAATCATGAACTCGTGCCCGTGCGGGCGTTCGCCGGGCAGGACGTGCCCGCGCCGGGCGGGTGCGACGCGCTCGTCGTGATGGGAGGCCCGATGAGCGCGGGCGACCGGGGGCGTCCCCGGTGGCTTGCGTCGGAAATTGCCGCGGTGCGCGCGGTGGCGGCGCATGGCATCCCCGTGCTCGGTGTGTGCCTGGGTGCCCAGGTGCTGGCAGCCGCCCACGGCGCCACCGTACTGCGCGCGCCGCAGCGCGAAATCGGGTGGTTCCCGGTGGCCGTGCGCGCGCCGGTATCCTGGTCGGGTGGCGTTGCTGCTGCTGATGATGTCCCCCGTACCGGGACACGGGTACTCGCGCGCGCTCTGGCTGATGCCCTCCCCGTCGAGTTCACTCCCCTGCACTGGCACGGCGACACGTACATCCGGCCGAACGGGGCGATTGTCGTGGCATCGAGCGCGGCCTGCAAGAACCAGATTGTCGTGTTCGGGCCGCGTGCCGCGGGGCTCCAGTTTCACCTCGAGATGGCCGCAGACGGTGTGGCGGCACTCGTTGAAAATTGTGGAGACGAAATAGACGGCGGGCCGTGGGCAAGGCCGGTCGGCGAAATTCTGGCGGGGGCCGAATCGCATTTACACGCGTGCCATCAGATTCTAGACTCATTGCTCGACGCGTTCTTCGACCCATCATTGAACAACCCGGCCTGACGGGCCGGATCCGGAGTGTACTATGATGTTGGGAGTTCGTCCCGCCGCGCTGCTTTGTGGCGCTGTGGTGGCGCTGTGTGTGGCGTGCGGCAGTGACAGCCCGGCGGGGGGGGGTGTGCTGCCACAGCCGGCCGTGGTGGACGCGTTCCCGGGCCTCAAGTTCGAGCGCCCCACCGATCTGCGCAATGCGGGGGATTCGCGTTTGTTTGTGGTCGAACAGGCCGGCGTGATCCGCGTGTTCGATCCGGCCACGTCCAGCCCGGCGCGCGAGTTTCTCCATCTGACATCCCGCGTGACGTCGGGGGGGGAAACCGGATTGCTCTCGCTCGCGTTTCCCGCGGATTATGCGACCACCGGGTGGTTCTTTGTCTACTACACCGCACAAACGGGCGCCGGGCTCGTCGCGCGGCTATCGCGTTTCCGTGTATCGTCCAACCCGGATTCTGCGGATGCGACGAGCGAAGCCGTTCTGATCGAGATTCCCGAGAGGATGAGTAACCACAACGGAGGCGGTCTGAGCTTCGGCAATGGCGGTAATCTGTACCTTGGGGTTGGCGACGAAGGGGGGGCCGGCGATAATTTCAACAACGCGCAGGACCGGACCACGCTCAGGGGCGCGGTTCTGCGCATCGATGTAAGTCAGAACACGACGACCGCGCCGTACTACGGGATCCCATCGGACAACCCGTATGCTGGAAATGCCAGCGGCTGGCGTGAAGAAATCTACGCGTATGGATTCCGCAACCCGTGGCGTATTTTCTATGACCGGGCAACGGGAACGCTGTGGGCTGCCGACGTAGGGCAGGACACGTGGGAAGAAATTGATCACGTGGTTGCGGGAGGCAACTACGGATGGGATTGCCGCGAGGGGGCACACCCATTCGTTCCGCTCAAAGGGCAGGACCCACCCGCACCGGCGTGCGCGGGCGTGGCAACCACCGTCGACCCCGTGTTTGAGTACACCCACGTTGACTTCAACGAATCAATTACCGGGGGATTCGTGTACCGCGGCACGCGCAACCCGTCGTTGCGCGGCGCATACATTTTTGGGGATTATGTCAGCGGAAGAATCTGGGCGCTGCGCCAGGCCGGGGCGACATACAACTCCGAACTCATCGTTCGTGCACCGTTCTTGATTTCGAGTTTTGGGCTGGATGCGGCCGGAGAACTCTATGTTGTTTCGTATGGGGCGGGAGCCGCGATTTACCGCGTGGTCCACGACGACGCGGCACCCGCACTACGTCGTTCGGGGAAACGTCCGTGAGTTCATCTCCGCTCGGCGATCGGCGGCGCACGCCGGAGATGTTTACCGCGATTGCGCCGCGCTACGATCTTCTCAACCGACTCCTCAGCGGCAATATCGATCGCTCATGGCGCGCGCGCCTGGTCGCCGAAGCCGGGATCCCGGACGGGGGCAGCGTGCTCGACGTGGCCACCGGCACCGGGGACGTTGCGCTGGAGTTCGCCCGGCGCACGCGCGCGGCGCGTATTGTTGGCGTGGATCCGTCGGCGGGTATGCTCCGTGTGGGACGCGCCAAGATACATCGCGCGGGATTCGACGGGCGTGTTCACCTTGTGCGAGGCGATGCGCTGCGCCCGCCGTTTTTCGGGGATCTGTTCGACGCGGCTACAATCGCCTTCGGATTGCGCAACCTGCCCGATTTCCCCGCCGGGGTGAACGTCATGGCCAGGTCACTTCGCCCCGGAGGAAAAATGCTTGTACTCGAATTCTCGCCGCCCCGACGGGGCGTGTTTCTTGCGGCATATCGTTTCTATTTGCGCCACGTTTTGCCCGACGCAGGTCGTATCGTTTCGGGTTCGCGCGAGGCGTACCGGTATCTGGCCGAATCGATCGAAACGTTCGTGAACCACGACGAGTTGGCGCATATGATGCAACGAGCCGGGCTCCGCACACAGCCTCCGATTCGCCTGACCGGCGGGATTGCCTACATCCACCGCGGTGTGTGCCCGGGGGGCGCTGACGAACACGACGCGGAAAGGACGCATGTACGATGACGCAACCGGCCCGGCCTCTACGAATTCTGTTCGTCTGCATAGGAAACATGTGCCGCTCCCCGATGGCCGAGGCATTCGCTCGGGTTCTGGGGGGGGAAGCCGTGGAAGCGTACAGCGCCGGGACGCATGCAACCGGAGTGGTCAGCGCGGATTCGATTCTGACAATGGAAGAACTCGGGATTGACATCACGGCGCAGACTTCGAAGTCACTCGACGAGATTGACACAGGTGACATGGACGTTGTGGTATCGATGGCGCGGGTTCCTGCCCGTCGTCTGGTTCCCGCAGGGTTTCGTGGGCGGGTGGTCGACTGGAACGTTGCCGATCCTGTAGGTGCCGGCCTGGATCAATTCCGGCGTGTGCGCGACGACATCGAGCGGCGCGTGCGCGTTCTTCTTGCCGAACTCGGCGTCGTAGTGATCGCGTAATATCGCGTTCGCCGGGATTGGGCTGGATTGTGCCCGACGCACAGAGCCGCCCGAGCCTTGCCCGTGTGGCGCACCGGTGGTATGGTGCGCGAGCCGCCTGTATCCACATTCCCGGGAGAAGTGTTCGTGCACTCGCTCGATGCAATCTTCAAGCCCCGATCGATCGCGGTAATCGGTGCGACCACGCGCCCCGGTTCCATTGGTCGCGAGATTCTCAGCAACCTGTTTAACTATGAATTCAACGGGAAGATATTCCCGGTGAATCCAGCTCACGAATTCATTCACAGCACCAAATCATATCCGACCGTACTCGCCATCCCCGATCCGGTGGACCTTGCCGTAATCGTTGTCCCGAGCAATTCCGTTGCCCAGGCCGTGGAGGATTGTGGGCGCAAGGGCGTCAAGGGCATGGTAATTATCTCGGCCGGGTTTCGCGAAACCGGGGACGCGGGCCGTCGTCTCGAGGAACAGGTGGTGGCCACCACGCGCCGCTACGGGATGCGCATGATCGGGCCGAACTGCATGGGCGTTATCGCCGCAACCCCGGATACGCGGATGAATGCGACGTTTGCGCCGGGGCGCCCCCCCGCGGGTCCGGTGGCATTTATGACGCAGAGCGGAGCGCTCGGCGTGGCCATTCTCATCGCCGCGCAAAAACTTGGCCTGGGCTTTTCGTATTTCGCCAGCGTCGGCAACAAGGCCGACGTGGCCGCCGACGACTTGCTCGACTACTGGGAACACGATCCGCAGACCCGGGTTATCGCGCTGTATCTCGAATCGTTCGGAGACCCGATGCGGTTCACGCGACTGTCACGCCGCATTTCGCGGAGCAAACCGATTGTCGCGGTGAAGTCCGGAAAAACGGCGGCCGGTGCGCGCGCGGCGTCGTCGCATACCGGCTCGCTGGCCGGACTGGAAGCAGCCGCCGACGCTCTGCTCCACCAGTGCGGCGTAATCCGTGTGTCGACAATTGAAGAAATGATCGACGTCGTTACCGGATTTACCCGCGCCCCGATTCCCGCGGGCAGCCGCATTTGTATCCTCACGAACGCCGGAGGACCGGCGATTATGGCAACGGACACGGTGGAGGCGTACGGATTGTCTATGGCCGAGCTTGCCGAATCGACGAGCGATGCGCTCGCCACGCTCCTGCCGGCTGAGGCATCGTTGCGAAATCCCGTCGACATGATCGCGAGCGCCGGCCCGATCGAATACGAAAAGGCGCTCGATCTGATCCTCGCGGACCCCGGTGTAGACCTGGCTCTTACAATTTTCGTCCCTCCCCTGATGGTGGAACCAATCGATGTGATGGAGCGCATCACGCGCGTCGGGCGATCTCACGACCGGCCGGTGTACTCGGTGCTGATGGCCGAGGATCGCTACTACGAAATGATCGCACGGGAAATACCGGATGCCGTGCCGTTCTACCGGTTTCCCGAGGCGGCGGTGAAGGTGGCGGGTGAGATGAATCGTTACCGCCAGTGGCGAGATCGACCCGAAGGGAAAACACAAACATTCGTTGTCGACACGGACAGGGCCCACAAGATTATCGAGCGTCGTGTGCAATCCGGCGGAGGATATCTCACGCCGGAAGATACGTGGTCTGTGCTCGAATCGTACGGATTCCCCGTTGCGGCGTATCGCGTGGTGTTGCCCGATGGCGACCTGGCCGCGGCGGCGGCGTTGGTTGGCTATCCGGTGGTCCTCAAGGCGGTGGGGGAAAACATAGTGCACAAGTCGGACATCGGAGGTGTGGCCACCGGTCTCGACGGCGCGCAGGCCCTCGAACGAGCGCGCCACGAGATGGACGAGCGCCTCCGCGCCGCCGGAGCGGTCAATAACCTCGACGGATATTTTGTGCAGGAGATGGCCCGGCCCGGCCAGGAAGTAATACTCGGAGTAACACGCGATGAGACCTTCGGGCCGCTCCTGATGTTTGGAGCCGGGGGTAAGTATGTGGAAATTCTGCGTGACGTGGCCTTTCGCGTAATCCCGGTTACCGATGTGGATGCGCGCGAGATGGTTCGCTCTATCAAGTCCTATCCTCTTCTGGAAGGGGTGCGTGGTGAAGTACGTGTGGACGTCGAATTTGTCGAGGAATCGATCCAACGCCTCGCGCAACTAATCTGTGATGTGCCGGGGATCGAAGAACTCGACATGAATCCTGTGATCGTGACACCGTCACGGTCGGATTGCCGGGTTGTGGACGCGAGAATCCGCGTGGCGATGTCCACCGCCGGGTGAAGGATGGGACCGCCCTCGGGGAATCAGCGCGCCGGTGGCCTGAACGGTTCGGTGCGCCCGCTGCCCCTGGTTTCGCGTGTGCGACGCCGGGCGATCTCCGCGAGCGTCGGACGGTGGTAGCGGTCTACATCGAGCAGTAGCCTTACTTTTCGGGCAAATGACTGCGGGGAGAATGGCTTGGAGAGAAAACTGGTGCGGGGCCCGAGTTCGGCGACGCGCACGCCCGTTCGCCCGATATACCCGGAAATATAGAGAACCTTGATTCGTGGATTTGATTCGCGCAGCCGTGCGGCGAGTTCCCTCCCATTGAGCCGCGGCATCACGAGATCGGTGACCAGGAGGCCGATCGTTCCGATGTGCTCCTCGGCGACCCGAAGCGCTTCCATACCGTCATCGGCCACGAGCACGTTGTATCCCTTCAACTCGAGTACGTCCCGCGTGAGGCGTTGTACCGCGGTTTCGTCCTCGGCGATCAGCACCGTTTCATTCCCCGACGACGGGCCGAGGACGAGTCGACGTTTCCCACGCGAACCGGGAATCCCCGAGTGGGTCATCGAAAAATACAGGCGAAACGTTGCGCCTTCGCCCGGTCGGCTCGAGACGCGAACGTGGCCTCCACACTGGTGAACAGCGCCGTATACGGTGGCCAGCCCCAGACCGGTGCCGCGTCCCTGTTCCTTGGTAGTAAAGAAGGGTTCGAAGATTCTCAACTGGGTTTCGTCGTCCATGCCTACGCCGGTGTCCGTCACCGTAACGACGGCGTAGTTCCCGGGCGGCAATGGAACGCCGGCTTCCTCGTCCGGGGCCACCTGTTCGACACTGGTGCTGATGCGCAATTGGCCGCCTTCGAGCATGGCATCGCGCGCGTTGAGCGCCAGGTTCAGAAGCACGTTTTCAATCATGCCGGGTGTGCTGACGATTTGTCCAACATGCGGGTCGGTGCAGACTTCGAGAGAAATGTTTTCACCAATCGTGCGTTCCAGCATGGCCTCCATGGAACCAATCACACGATTGAGGTGAATTGCGCGCGGTTCGAGCACGTCCTTGCGGCTAAATTCGAGCAATCGGCGCGTGAGCGCGCTCGCCCGGTCGCTTGCCCCGAGAATTTCGTCCGCGTATCGCCGTGGGTCGGATCCGTCAGTTGTTTTTCCCTGGAGCATCTCGGCATAGCCCGCGATCGTCGTGAGCATGTTGTTGAAATCGTGCGCGATGCCCCCCGCGAGGCGCCCGATAGCTTCCATTTTTTGCGCCTGATGCAACTGCTGTTCGAGGCGGTGACGCGCGGTGTCGTCCACGAGGTACCCGTAAATTCGTGCCAAATTCCCCGATTCGTCGAATTCGCCGACGATGTTGGCGATTACGTGAACTGGTTTCCCTTTGTGTGTCTTGAGTTCGATTTCCACGTGGTCGAGAGACCTGGCCTTTTGGATTGACCGAACAAATTGCGCGCGCGCGCGCAGGTTTGGGAAAAGCGATTGAGTGTTCACGGCTTGCGCCTGCGCCACACTCTCGAATTCGAGCATTTTCGCGAACGATGCGTTGCACGCGAGCAACGCACCATTCGGGGACTCAATAAAGGCCGCCGAGGCATCGTTCTCGAAGTGACGGCGATAGCGTACCTCGCTCTGTTTGAGTGCGGATTCGGCTTGATGTCGCGCGCTGACGTCCGTACTGATTACCAGGAATTTGATTACGACGCCGCTATCCGCAATCGGTATGACACGGTGCTCCCACGATTGATTTGGACGGGCGCCCGTGAATGTCGCGGTGATGTCCCGGGCATTGCGGGTGCGGGCGGCCTCGTCGAGCGCCTTACGCAGCGGTTCGCGTAGATCCACACCGACATGCTCAAATATCGATGTGCCGACAATTTCCCGTCGGGTTCGTCCGGGAAAATCCCTGGTGGCGAAAAGAATATTCCCGGATACGTCTATCTCGGTCAATGCGTCGGGTAACCGGTCGATCAGGAATCGGTATCGCGCTTCCGAGCGTTTGAGTTGTTCACGCGCCTGGCGCTGTCCCGTGATAATCTCGGTTCCCATCGTGACGCCCCCCGCCGTTCCGTCGCGATGGAACCATGGCTTGACTTCCCATCGCACCCAGTCTGTCACGCCCGGTCGCCTTTCCATCAGGTCTTCACCGCTCCGACTCACGTGGTCGGCAAGACACGCTGCATGAACGCGTTTCCAACGAACAGGTGTGTCGGGGCAAACATCGTCGCGCGGGAGCCCCTCTATCGGGCGTTGCTCTATCCCGTAATCGTTGAGCCAGCGGCGACTCGCCGCCAGGTAGCGTGCCTGCGTGTCGAACATTGCAATGGCGGCGGGTGAATGCTCGATGAAAAGGCGCAGGAGATCTTCGTGAGAACGAAGTGCTTCCCGGGTACGGTATCGCGAGACGGCGATGCGGACGAGGCTCGCAATGGTCTGCAATACGGTCGATTCGGCGGGTCGGGGTGGCCGTGCAACACGGAACAACACGATGATGGCTCCGGCGGGCTCGTCCCCGGGGTCGTCCACACGCTCGTGGGGCAGCGGTTCCCACCAGCACGCGCGGATTCCGGATGCTGCGAACGTGTCTTTCCAACGTTCCGTGCGCGGATCGGATTCGACGTTTTCCATGACAATCCGTGCGCACGAGCCGGCCGATGATTGCGCCGAAGCGGTGAATCCGGAATCAGTGATCGCATCCACCAGTTCATCTGGAACCGACGAGCCCGCTGCCGGGGGAACCGGCTGCGTGTCGTCGCGCACGAATACAACAACGTCCGCGCCCGGTATGGCATCTTCGCAGGCCTTGCGAGCGGATTCGAGCACGCCTTTAAGGTCGCTGCCATCGGCCAGCGCACCCATCACCCGGCCACGAGCTGCCGCCAGTGTCGTGCTATGGTGTTGAGTAGTAATATCGGATATCAATCCCGCTACGCGTTGCTCGCTCGCCGCGTCGCCGTGTACGGGAAAGGCACGCGAACGCAACCAGCGGACTTCTCCATCGGGGCGAACAATACGATACTCCAGTTCGTATTCAGATGTGCCGGGCAGTTGGAGTGCGCGCTCCACGCGTTCGCGATCCTCAACGTGGACAAAGTGAAGAAGAGCCTTTGGGTCTGCGTACATGGCCATACGTGGTCGTGCGAAAATTGAATCGAATGCCGGGCTGATGTACACCATACGCCCGGTTGTGACCGACCGGATCCAGAAAATCACATCAACGTTGTCGGCCAGTTCCCGAAAACGAGATTCGCTCTCGCGCAGCGCCTGGCGTTCCCGTGCGAAACGATCTTCTGTGCGCACCTGTTCGGAAATGTCGGTGACCGTAGCCACCCAGCCCATTACGTTGTTTTCGTCGTCACGAATGGGAGCTTCATTCATCTGGCACCAGATGGTATCCCCGTTCGCCCGACGTAGCGGAACGCGAACGGATTCGCTGTGCTCCCTTCGTCGTTGCCCGGCCCACCGTTCCGCGTTCCCGGGTGCTGCGTCGACGAACAGCGCACTCCAGGCCGGCAGGCCTTCTAATTCATCCAGTGAGTATCCCGTCATTGCGCAGAATTGCCGGTTGGCGTAGAGAATTGTATCGTCGTTGGCGCATTGCACCACTCCCTCGGTCATGCGTTCGACGATCATCCGGTACTGTGCTTCGCTGGAACGAAGTTGCGCTTCAAACGAACGGCGGCGGCGCATTTCACGGCGCGCGCGCCGTTCCGTACGGCGCAAACGGCCCAGGAGGGGGCCGGTCAACGCGGCGCCAAAATGGGCGGCGGGCGCGGTCAGCCACATCGAGGAGAGCGTATCGTAGCCGGCCTGTCGAAGGATTACGACGTGGAGAATGAGTGCGGCCACGCTCGCGGTGGATCCCGATACGAATCCCAGGGTATAGCCAGCCAGTGCGGTAAACACGAACGTTGCGTGTAGAATGCTGATGCCGGGGAAGACCCAGGGGGCGCGATACAGCGCCCAGTAGATCGCTGCACCGGCGGTGAGGATTACCGGGCGTAGCAGATACTTGCGTGAGCGTGCTACGGGCTCATCGTCGATCGACAGAGTACGTGTTGCCACCGATTTGTTCGAGGCGTGCGGCATCGGCTCCACTCTCTGCGCCAGCGGTTGCGGTTCTGGTCGATCCGGCGAATTTGGCCGCAGAATAGCCCTCACGTCGAGACCCTGTCAACAAATTGGACGTCAGCCGACGACATACGGGTCGTGCGTTAGTTTTCCGGACTCGAATCGGTTCAGGAGAAGGCTGTCGATGGACAGGGAAGTATTCCCCGTGGTGATTAATTCCGACATAAGGCGGGACACAATGGGGGACAACATGAACCCGTGTCCGCTGAACCCGCATGCGTGGTAATACCCGTCGACGCCGTCGACGCCGCCAATGATGGGACGGTGATCTGGAGACATGTCGTAGGAGCCGGCCCACTGACGGATAATGCGGGCTCGTCCGAGCGCGGGAAATGCGTGACGCAGCGCGCGGGCGTAGTGGTACAGAAAGGACGGACTCGATCCAGTGGCGAGGGACGGCGGTTCAGGGTCCATTCCGATCCCGCCGACAACTTCACCGCGCATGCTTTGCGAAAAGTAGAACCCTTTCTTAATGGAAATGACCATCGGGTCGAGAAACGGTTTGAGCGGTTCGGTTACGGCAATTTCGTGGCGATGCGGCTCGGTGGGTATGTGAATGCCCAGCCAGTGGGCCACGTCGCGTGCGCGGGCGCCGGCTACGTTGAGGATGCGGGGTGCACGCCAGATCCCTGTGGTTGTTTCCACTTCGAAGCCGTTTCCGGTTTGCGAGATGCCGGTTACTTCCGTCTGGAGTACGATGCGTGCGCCGAGCCGACGTGCTGCTTCCGCGTAGCCCCAGAGCACGGCGTACGGATACGCGGTTCCGTCCGTAGGGCAGAACGCGGCGCCGAGGATATTGTCCACGCACAAACCGGGAACGAGGCGGCGCACTTCGTTTGTTGTGAGAAAGCGAGTAGGCACGCCGAGTTCGTTCTGACGGGGAATCTTGCGGGACACGAGATTCATTTCGTGGTCGTCGTACAGGAGCATCAAGTAGCCACCCTGCCGAAAGAAAATATTGAACCGCAATTCGGCGTCAAGGTTGCGGAACAGGCGGACACTTTCCCGGGCCAAAATGATGTTTTCGTCCATCCCCCACTGCTGGCGGATTCCTCCCCCGCAGCGACCGGTGGCGCCGCATCCAGGATATCCACGTTCGAGTACGACTACGTTTCGCATCCCGCGCAGGGCGAGGTTGTACGCGCAAGCCGCCCCGTTGACTCCGCCACCGATAATGAGGATGTCGGCCGTGCGCGTCACGTTGCGTCGTCCTTTCCCGCTTCCAGCGGGGCACTGCACTCGACGATGTCGTCGACGGCCAGCGGGGTTACAGGCTGGCGAATCGTCGGCAGCCGAATGAGGCGAGCGAAGTCTTCTCCGCCCCAGCGTTGGGGTGGCTCGCCCGGCCCCTGATCGAGCCCGCGCCGAATGGAATCCGTCCCGCGTGGCGAATCAATTTCGCGAAGCGTCTGGATGAGGCAGCACTTGCCCTGGCACTTCCCGGTCGCGATGCCGGTGAACCGTTTGAGCGATTCGATTTCTCGATACCCCTGCGCGAGTGCCGAGTGGAGCTCGTCGAGGGTAATGTCTTCGCAGTGACATACAATGGTCTTTGCCACGTCAACCTCCCGTGGTGTGATCGCTGGCCCGCGCGCATGCAATGCCTGCCGCGTGCGCATCGTCGAGCGCGGTGTCGAGCGGAGAGAGCCCGGCCGCCTGCCCGACAATTCGCACGATCACGCCACCCATCTCCCGGGTATGCGTGTCCGGGATCATGACGCGGTCGTCTGTTGCCAGCTCGACGCGGCGCGGGTGCATGTGGAACGTGAATCCTGCCTGCTGGGACAACCCGAACTCTGGCTGCGGCGTGAGCGCGACGCACACGATGGTGCACGCGACCCGAATCGAACGCGATCCGGCAACAAGGCGCACGGATTCCACGCGGCGCGCTCCGTCAACGCCCTCGATGCGGCAGCCGGCGTAGTGAGGGATTGCCGGCGTGGCCGCACCCGGCGTGGCCGCACCCGGCGTGGCCGCACCTGCGGCCGGGCTGCCCGCCGACGGATCGGGGCTGTGTGGGCCCGGCGTGGCCGCACCCGGCGTGGCCGCACCTGCGGCCGGGCTGCCCGCCGACGGATCGGGGCTGCGTGGGCCCGGCATGGTCGCACCCGGCGTGGCTGCATCTGGCGTGGCCGTTGCGACAATTTCGATGCCATGCGCAATGAGCAAACGGCACGCTTCGACGAGCCGATTGTTTCGTCCGTACACGACGGCGCGTCGTCCCGGCACAAATCCGTCGCGTTCGAGCAAGATACGAAGCGCGCGCACGCCAAAAACACCGAAGCGATCGTTATTCTCAAACAGGGGCACGATGTCGCTTGCGCCAGTGGCGAGCACAACCGCCGGAGCGAGCACTTCACCAAGCGCCGTTTTCCTGTCGTTGCCCGGCCCGACGAGAAGACGTCCACCCGGGTAGAGTCCCAGCGCCTGAACTCCTGGTGCAAATACGACGTTCGAAGAGTTCAATCGCTCGATCCACTTGTCCTGCGTAGATGCGATCGACGGCGACGCGAACGGCCCGATCCACGAACCGCCTGCCTGGCTGTTCTCGTCAATGAGTAACACGCGTGCCCCCGCTTCACTGGCGGCCACGGCCGCGGCGATGCCGGAGAGGCCTGCGCCAACTACGACTACGTCGGCGTGCCCCGAAATCGTGGCGAGCGGATTGCCCTCCGCTGGTCGGGATGCGGCGCCAGACGGGTCGGTAATACGACCCACGCCGGCTAGCTGGCGCAGCGTGTGCAGAAATGCGCGCCGGATTACGCGCGGGCGATTGAAATATCGAAAGTAGAATCCGGCGGGAAAGGCGAATCGACGGGCAATGGCAGCGAGGATCGGCGCCCAGAGCGGACCAAAATCCTGCCGGCACACGCGCATGCCGGAGCGCACCCGGGTCTGGCATGCACGTATTCCCGGGCGACCGTCCACTTCCACATGGCACATTACGCAACGGCCTCTGCCGCAGAACGTACCGCGAGGCCGGCGATACTTCACGCTGGTTGACAGTACAAACACACCATTTCTATTCAGTGCGGCCGAAATGGTTTCTCCCGGGACGGCGGTCAGACGATGGCCCTCCCAGATAAACGGTATGTCGGCGGGTGTTCGGCGTGTACGTGCCGCGCCGTGCCCGTCGCCTGGCCGGGTGGTAGGTGAATCGAATCGTGTCATGTTAAGTTGTTGCGGCAACGAAATACCGAAGCGTGTTCCGGCCTGGCGTCTGGCTGCCCCGGGCATTCGGTTCCCATGGTAGTCAAAATACGGGAACTAGGCAACGGTGGTGGTTGCGGGAAACAACTCCGTGCGCGCGTCCGTAGGCCCGGATGTGGCCACCGGCGGCGGGGAGCAGGCCGGCCGTCATGAATTTCGCAAATCCAGGCCACGCGTCGACCGACATCCGGTTTCTGGCACCGGGTTGACGCGAGCGGTGGAACAGGATATAAGAGAAAAGGTTTGATCACCCCACATTCTTCACTTTCAACCCCTTCGCTTGCTGCGCAGATCAATTGGATCCGGGGCGGCAGTCGTCTGGAGGTGTCATGAAGCGGATTATTGCGCTGGCATGCGCGCTCTGCGTGTTCGCGACGGTAGGACAAGCGGGTAAGCACAAGCCCGGCACGATTTCGTATGTAGACCACACATTGAAAAACGGGCTCCGCGTTGTTATTTCACAAGACCACTCGGTGCCCGTCGTCGCCGTGAATATATGGTACCACGTGGGCAGCGCGAACGAAGTCCGCGGCCGAAGCGGGTTCGCCCACCTGTTTGAGCACATGATGTTTCAGGGCTCGGCGAACGTGGGGAAGTCGCAGCATTTTCAATATATTTCGCGCGCCGGGGGCACAATGAACGGGTCGACGACGCAGGATCGGACGAACTATTTCGAGGTTCTGCCGGCCAACCGGCTCAATCTCGGGCTGTGGCTTGAATCTGACCGGATGCGTTCGCTCGCCATTACAAAGAAAAACCTGGAAAATCAGCGACAGACCGTAAAAGAGGAGCGACGCCAGCGCGTGGACAATCAACCGTACGGCAAGGCGTTCCTGGTTTCCGATACATTGGGTTTTGATTCATGGCCGTACGCGCACACCACGATTGGCCGAATGGCAGACCTGGATGCCGCCCGGCTTTCCGACGTGAAGGCGTTTTTCAAACGGTATTACTGCCCCGCCAATGCAGTTCTCGCGATTGTCGGTGACGTACGTCCCGCGCATGCGCTCGACCTGGTACGCAAGTATTTCGGCGACATCCCGGCGGGTACGCCGAGTGCCCCTGTGGTGTATAACGAGTCGTTTGACAAGGGCCAGAGACGAGAGGTGGTGGATTCGCCCAAGGCGAATGTGCCGGCGGTATTCATCAGCTATCTCATACCCCCTGCGAGCAGCCCGGATACGCCCGCGTTGACGTTGCTCAGCGACATTCTCACGACCGGCGATTCGAGCCGCCTTCACAAGCGACTCGTCAAGGACGAGAAAGCTGCGTTCGGCGTCTTCGGGTTCATCGACAGCCGCGTTGGTCCGAGCCTGTTTCGCATTATTGTAGTGGCCAACGCTGGTGTGGCAGTTGACTCATGCGAACAGATGGCGTACGAAGAAATCGATCGGGTGAAAAACAAAGGGATCTCCGACGAAGAACTCGAAAAGGCACGGGTGAGTTTCGAGACGAAGTTTATCGAGAACCGGCAAACCGTACTCAGAAAAGCCGAGGCAATTCAACGCTACATTCGCTTCGACAACGATCTGTCGCGAATCAACACCAGCCTCGATTCCTACCTTGCCGTGACGGCCGCCGACATTCAGCGCGTGGCGCGCAAGTACCTTACCAAGAACAATCGAACAGTCGTCGTGGCCCAGCCGCCTTCGAGCTGATCGGCCGGGAACAGGAGGACGAACAAAAATGAGAACGATCACGAAGGCCGTTGTGATGTGTGCCATGGTGATGATGGCCGCCGGTTTCGCCCAGGCCGAGGTGTATAAAACCGCACCGAAACCGGAGAAAATGAGAAAACTTCGATTCCCGAAGTACAAGGAGTTTCATCTCAAAAACGGTCTCGACGTTGTTGTGGTGGAGCACCACGAGCAGCCGGTGGCATCGGTGTGGCTCGCGATTCGGGCGGGGTCGACACTGGATCCGAAGGGTAAATCATCGCTGGCAGAATTCGTGGCGGCCGAAATAAACAAGGGGACAAAAACCCATAATGCCGATGAGCTCGCGAAGTGGATCGAATCGAAGGGTGGCGCGTTCAACGCCACGGCCGGCGACGACTACACCTCGCTGTCCGTCTCTATTCTCAGCCAGTTTCTCCCGACGGCGTACGAATATCTCTCTGAACTGGTCAATGATGCCACATTTCCTGCCGACGAGCTCGAGACCGAGCGCAAACGTGTCAAGACGGGACTCGAATTTGAACTATCCGACCCGACGTCCATGGCCGGCAGGTATTTTCGGCAAATCGTATACGGCCAGCATCCGTATGGCAGGTCTCCGGTTAAGGAAACAGTCGATGCGGTGACGCAGGATGACCTCTCCTCATTTTATAGCCGGAACTACGTGGCCAACAACACCGTGATGTTCGTGGTGGGAGACGTGAGGGAGAAGGATGTCAAGAAGGCTGCAAAAAAATATTTTGGCGCGTGGCGCACGGGCACGCCCGAACACGTACAATACGCCGCACCACCCGAGCGCACGGCGAGCAATATTTCGCTCTACCATCGGCCCGGATCGGTACAAACAAACCTCTATGTCGGGCATCTGGGGTTGCGGCCGAACGACCCCGACTGGCCTGAAGTAACCGTGATGAACCGCATCCTCGGTGGGGGGGCGACGGGCCGGCTTTTCATGCATCTGCGCGAAGCCAAGGGGCTGACCTACGGTGCGTACAGCCGGTTTACGAAACCCGAGGATATCGGATATTTCCGTGCAACGGCGAATGTGCGCACGGCCGTAACAGACAGTGCGCTCACCGCTCTGCTCGACGAGCTCCACTCCATTACGACAGCGGCTGTTTCCGACTCCGAGCTGACCGATGCCAAATCGTACCTGATCGGGAATTTCCCAACCACCATCGAGACTCCGGAGCAGATTGCCCGACAAATTGCGCAGATCAAAATGCTGGGACTCGACAAGTCGTACCTCGAGACCTATCGGCAGAAAATCGCGAAGGTGTCGCAAGCGGATGTGTTGCACGCGGCGCAGGCGCATATTCACCCGGATCGTCTCGCGATTGTGGCTGTAGGCGATGCAACGAAGATCCTCGACAAGCTCAAGCCGATTGCTCCTGTCGCGCTCTACGACATTGAAGGCAATGCGATCAAGCCATCGGCACTCGCCGTTGTCGCGTCGAATTTTGAATTTGATCTCTCGGGACTCAAGGACATGACGGCCGTGTATTCCGTTAAGGTGCAGGATACGATGGACCTCGGCGATATGGAAAATTCGTTGAAACGAGCGAACGACCACTTTGATGCGACATCGAAGATTACCGGCATGATCGCGATGAATGAATCGGCGTCGTTCGGTGACAAGAATTTTTCGCCGATGGATTACAAGTTCTCGATGTCGGCAATGGGAAATGAAATGAGCGCGCAGTACACATTTGCGGACGGTCGGGCCAAGGGCACTGTCAACGGCCCGAAGGGGGAAAAGGACATTGATGTGGCGCTCGTTAAGGGAACGCTTCTCGGGGCGTCTCTCGAATATCTGGTGGCGACGCTCCCGCTCAAGGAGGGCGCGGAATACGCGTTTCCTACGTTCGACGCGCAATCGGGAACGCTGCAAAACGTCAAGATCGTCGTCGAAGGCGCCGAGGACTTGATGGTTCCGGCGGGGTCGTATGCCACCATCAGGGTGCGTGTGAAGCGCAGTGACGGTGAGCAGATACTGTACGTCACGAAGGATTCACCGCACGTGGTCGTCAAACAGGAGCTGCCGGCACAGAAGCTCAAAATGGAGCTCAAGAGCCTGAAAATGTAGGCCCGGACAGGCTGCGGGGTGGTCGGCTTCTGCTCGGGCGAAAAGAGCCCCGTCGGTTCGGGGGGGCGGTGCCCGGCGGGCCGGATCGGCGAGCCGGCCTGCGCGCCCCGACCGTTGCGTGTGCATCGGCGCCGGTGGGGGGGATGGACCGCGATCCCCCCCACCCCCCGCTTCGGCCGGCCGGTTCAGAACGGGTGAAATTACGTGCGAGAGGGGGATATCCCCCGAAGACGGCGCCGTTTTGGGAGACCATCGCGACCGGGTGCGGCGATCCATTTGTAACTATTTATATATCAGCAGGTTAAAGATAGGTTTTGGGCGCCCTTCATTGCACGATCCGGCACCGATCCTGCTGTAGACAGATTGCGCTCCGAAAGCGGGTGCATGGGCAGTGACACACGTTTTCTCATCGAAGGGCACCAACGTGAAAAAGGCGATCGCGGTACTTTTCACCGTAGTACTTATTTCCGGCACGGCGACGTGGGCCGGAGCATCTGTTTTTTCAGGGGTTGGTTCGGGGGGACTGCAGGGCGTATTCCATAGTTTGGGCTACGACCAGATCGATGCGTCTAACTACCAGACCGATCTCAACTTCCGGATGAAGGGGCTCGTGCAGTTCGAACTGCTCAGCCGGGGCAATGTGGACAATCTCAGCTTCGGTGTGCTCCAGACGAAGCGTACCCGCTGGGGGCGTCGGTACCGCCACCACAAGCTTTTTGGCGGGCGCAGCGATGTGGGCTCGCTGGCCACGTTCTCAATGGATCAGCGCAATTCGGACTACGGATTTTACATCAATCGCCCGTACCATCATCGGCTGTATTCGTACAGCCCGTACAACTGGTGGGGTGCGACCCAGGCCCTGTTTTATCAGGATCCCAACCGTTCCGGTCAATATCTGCTCGCGTGGGAAGGCCTCTATGCGGGTAATTCGCACTCGGACAAACGATATGATGACCTTGTGGTTCGCATGACGATCCACCCGGCTCCGGAGCCCGCCACCTGGGCGCTGCTCGGCGCCGGTCTGCTGGGCGTCGGGCTGTTCTTCGGCTTCCGCCGCCGCCAGACGATCGCGTAACACGTTTTCTCCAGCCCATCACTGCCCGATTCCCGGCCGGTGCACGAAATGTGTACCGGCCGGAGTCGTTTCCGCGCGGGCGAGTCTGCTGGCACAGACCGTGCTGCATCTGCGCGGGAGACCATTTGAATGCCCGAAATCCGAACCATAACGTATATCCTCCGTCCGGGATCCACGCAGGAAGAGCAGTGGGCGTGGGAAAATATTGAGGAAATGTGCCGCGCCGGCGAAATCGGCAAGGGAACCCGCGTTTTTCTCCCGGAAACGAACGAATGGGCCCTTATCGAGGACACCGATCTGGGAGAACTCCTCGAACCCGGAGATTCGCAGGATGACGTGGCGGTCGCGGTGGCCGAAACCCTTCGCGAAGATTATGAGTCGACGGTCGCGCGTATTGCGGACGACCGCGATGGTGTGGACGCACGACTGGAGGCGGCTCGCATTGCCATTGCTCTGGGCCTGCCCGACGAAGCGCGTGGTCATTTGCAGGACGCGCTCGATGCCCACCCATTCCATCCGCGCGTCGCCGGGGAGGCGCGGCGGCGCCTCTCCCCCCCGAAATGTCGGGAATTGCGTTATCTCGACCGCCCGGAAGCCGCCTGGGACGACCTTGCTGCAATGGCCTCCTGGCCGTGGTCGCGCGGGCCCGTGTACGCGCTGGCGCCGTGGCTCGTGCTGTTTGCCGTATCCCTGCTGCCGGGTGGCCGGGTTTCTGCCTCCGTGATATCTCTTGCGTGGATGACAATTCTTGCGAACGCTGCTGCCAGTGGCAGCCGGACCGTTCCCGGTCTGGAGGTGGTTCGTCCAGGGGCGGTGCGTCATATCGTGGTGCCGGCGCTCGTCGGGATCGGGGCTGTCGGTGAGGTCGTTGGGGTGTTCGCTGCGATCGCATGGTTGACGGCGCGGCTCGGCGTGGAGACCTCCCGGGGAGCCGTGGGTACCATCGAATCCAGCCCGGTTCTTGCCGTGTTGCTGTTGGTGTCCGTGCTGGTCAGTCTGCCCGTCGCATTGCCGCTGGCCATTGCCGACAGAAAACCATGGCATGCGTTGCTGGTATGGAGGTGGCCCGCGGTGGCGATACGGATGGAAACGGAATTCGTGACCTCCGCGTTGTTGATGCTGGCCGTCGCGCTGGTGGCCGGGGCGGCGATAGGATTGACGGCGTCGATTCCGGTGATCGGTAATCTGGTGGCCTGGGGTACGATTGCGTTCGCCGCACCTCTGACCGCGATGGTTGTGGGGCGACTGGCCGGGAGAAACGTGCACCGAATCGATCCGCGGCGGGGCGGTTGACGGCGGTGCGTCAGATCGGTTTCGCGGCAAGAAGCTCCGAAGCGGTGAAGACGGCGTCGAGGGCGCATCCTTCGCGCTCAAGCAGTTCTTGCCCGCCCTCCTGCCGGTCTACGATGGCGAGTACGCGATCGACACGGCACCCCGACTGGCGAACCGCTTCGATGGCCTGCAGCGCCGACCCGCCTGTTGTTACGACGTCTTCGATAACCACCGCTCGCCCGCTCTCGGGCAACCGGCCCTCGATTTGTCGTTGCGTACCGTGATCCTTGGCTGCTTTGCGGACGATGAACCCGGTCACGGCGAGGTCTTCCATCCCCCCCAGAGAAAGCATGGCCCCGACGATCGGGTCGGCGCCGAGCGTCAGTCCACCCACCGCATCGGGCATATCGTTGGCGAGCATCGCCAGAAAAATACGGGCCACCAGATAGGCTCCCCGGCTGTCGAGTGTGGTCAGTTTTCCATTGATGTAGTAGGGACTGGTCTTGCCGGATGCGAGCGTAAATTCTCCGGTTCGCAATGACCGCGTGATGAGCATTGCCTGTAATTCTTCGCGGTGTGTCATAGATTCTCCTGGACGGTCATCCGCGCGCAGAAGATGAAGCTAGCGGTGCCTGTGTCCCGGGGTCAAGAGATTTCCTTGCGACGTGTGCCGGTGCTAATTACTCTGACAGTATGCTGTTGTCTTTTCTCGCATCGTTCGACGCACGCGTACAGCGTGTGGATGAACGCCTTCGCTCCGAACGTTACGTTGCGTGGTGGCTTTTCGTCGCGGCTTTCGTGGCAAAAGTGGTGTGGGTCATGGCGTCGCGACACGACCTCGCGATCCGTGTCCCGATCATGGACTCGAAGTACTACGACGACTGGGCGCGCAGCGTAGCCGCAGGGCATGGAATGAAGCCCGGTGCGTTCTTCATGGGGCCGCTGTATCCGTCCGTTCTTGCCGTAGTGTACCGGTTGTTCGGCGCCGACTACACAGTCGCCCGCATTGTGCAGTCCGCCGGTGGGGCGGCGACGGTGGCCATCACGTATCTTCTGGGACGCCGTGTGTTTCGGCCGTCTGTTGCCCTCCTCGCGTCGGTGTTCCTCTTGCTGTACGGCGCCATCACATTCTATGAGGGGATGCTGTTGATGGCCTGGTTGGGGACCGTGCTCAACGTTACCGCACTGTATGTGCTGGTGCGTGGCGCGGAGAATCAGCGGGTGCGAACTTTTGCCCTGGCCGGTCTGATCATCGGGGCCTCGGCATTGGCGCGGGCCAGTATATTACTCTTCGTCCCGTTCGTAATTGTCTGGATTGCGCGGGTGGTTGTAACGTCACGCGGTCGCAGTATAGCGGCATTCACTGCGTGCGTTCTGCTGGTAGTGTCCATCGCAACCATCCACAATGCCATCAGCAGCCGGGACTTTGTGCTCGTGACATCGAATGGTGGATTTAATTTTTATGTCGGGAACAGTCGGGACGCCGTGGGTATTTTTTATCCGCCACCGGGCGTGGATTTTGTGGGCGACTCGACGACGCGAATTTATATTGAACGGAAGCTCGGGCGCGACCTCAAACCGTCGCAAATATCGCAGTACTGGTTACGAAAGGCGGTGTCCGAGATCGCCGCGGACCCCGGCCACGAATTGCGCGTGACCGCCAGGAAAATCGCATTGTTTCTCAATGGATACGAAGTGCCCCAACTGGAAAGTTTTGCGCTGGCGACTCACCGATCGATGGTGCTGCGGCTGCTTTTTGTTCGTTTCTGGTTTCTCATCGTCGCCGGATTATTGGGGATGGCTCTGGCCCCGCGCCGCCGGAATTATGTGCTACTCGCCGGATTCGCCGGCGTCTATGCGGTATCGATTATTGCATTTTTCGTCACGGCACGATACCGGGTTCAGATTGCGCCGGTTCTGGCACTGTTCGCAGCATATGCGATACTGGTCGGCCTGCCGCGGGTGTTGAAAAACCGCGCGCGCATCGCACCGGTGGTTTTCGCCCTGATCACGTTGACAGCGGTGACCCGCCCGACGTTGTTTACGCGATCGCAGGAAGAAGATCGCTTCCGTGACTACATACACCGCGGCCGGCGTTTGGCGATGGTCCGCGATTTCCCGTCCGCACTGGCCGATATTGATTCGGCGATTGCCATATACCCGAACTTCGCCGAAGGATATATTCACCGTGCGATCGTCAACAATGATGCCGGCCGGCATTTCCAGGCGATCGAAGATTACGCGCGCGCCAACCGGTTGCACCCGGGGATGGCGTCGGTGCACTATGACCTCGCCCAGACATTGCGCCGCGCCAACATGAACAGCGAGGCGATCAAGGAGTACCGCGCCGCCCTGCGCATAGACCCTGTAATGATCAAGTCGCAGAACAACCTGGGAATTGCGCTGCGCGAACAGAAAGATTATCCAGACGCGATCGCTTCGTTTCGGCGCGTTATTCAGATGGATCCGGGCTATGCGAAAGGATACAATAACCTCGGATCGTGTTTGGCCGAAGCGGACAGCATGCACGAGGCCGTCAAAGTGTTCGAGCAAGCCACCCACCGGTTCCCGAAGTACGCGATCGGTTACAAGAACCTCGCGATGGCATGGGCCAGTTTGAAGAATCCGTGGAAGGCGATTGTGGCTATTGAAGGGTATATTCAATTGCGGCCCGACGATCGCAGCGCGCACGAGATGCTCCGAAAATTACGAATCGCTGCCCGCGCGGCGGAAGGAAAGCCGATACCTCATCCCAAACCCCCCGTTCCGACCCGGAAAGACAGCAAGTAACGAAGCGGCGTTTCCCCTTGCCTAGCGAAGGTCGATTGTGACCCCTACACTGGTTTGAATAAACAGCGGATTGCTGTCGCCATCGGTAAACGCGGGGAACAATGCGAAACGGTTCATGTTTGTACGAAAATAGTGCACGGTGGTGTTGAGGTCCAGGTTCCAGGTTCCCGCAATGCGCCACATTGCTCCCACCCCGATATTCCCACCGAAATGAGAGTCCGACACGTCGATCGATTGGAACGGACCGTCGAACAACAGGTTTACCGAGTAGATGCCTGCTTCCACACTTGTATACCCGGTCCAACGGTCGCCCAGCAATAGTGTATACTGGGGTCCGCCGGTTAAAAACAAGAGGCGCATTTGCGACTGGATATTGGCAATGCCGGTGAAACGTTCGGCGAGTTCGGACCGTTTGAGGTCGCCAAGGTAGATTGCGCCGACGCGTACGTGAAGATAGTAGGGCGAGCTGATTCGTTCACTAAAATGAATATTCGCGTGGGTACCGGCACCGTACGAATCGGCCAGCCCGCCCCGGGTGCCCACATACCCTACGCGCACTCCGAGCCGTTCACGTGGGTAACGTATCTGGCTGTGCGAAGCGGGCGCGACAACCACGTCGAGCGTGAACGCGAGAATGAAAAAAACGATAGGGGGAGAAACCCTCATATGACAAACCTAACGATCCGCCCGGCCCGGGTAAAGATAGAAGTCCGGCAGGCGTGGGTAGACAAGTGCGGGCGGAGGCTCTGTGGATACAATTGAGCGGACAGCCGGGGCGTGGGATATCGCGTATCGGCGCTACCAGGCTCGTCTGACTACACGGTTTCTTCTCCCGGTTCTGGCGGGCTGGGGGGTGGTGCCGGAGGGATTGCGCGTTCTCGAGGTAGGCTGTGGCGATGGCGGATGCGCGGCCGAATTCGCTCGTGCGGGGGCCCGGGTAATGGCCATGGAAATTGACCAACGGCTCGTGCGCATCGCTCGAGAACTGAATGCAGACGATGGCGTCGATGTGCCTGTTGTGCTCGGGGATATTACGGCCGCAACGTGTGCCGGACGCGACGATGGCCCGTGGGACCTGATTCTGCTTCGCGATGTGATGGAGCACATCGCGCCGCTCGACGAGGCGCTCGCGCTGCTTCGCGACGCACTCGCGCTCGACGGTATGCTGTTGGTCGTATTCCCACCGTATTATTCACCCTACGGCGGGCATCAGCAGATTCTCCCGCGACGAGGGCCGCGCTACACGGCGTGGCGCAAACTTCCGTGGGTGCAACTGCTCCCCGATCTGCTGTTTCGCAAACTGGCCGCTGGAGACGAATCATCGAGCCGGGAAGTTCGGCGCCTGCGGGGGGTGCGACTCACGCTCTCGGGATTCGAGGGTGCGGTACGCCGGGCGGGGCTGCGGGTTCGATGCCGACGCCACTACCTGTCGCGTCCGACCTACGCCCTGCGCTACGGCATGCCGGTTATTCCGGCCGGCACGATCGGACGTATCCCGTGGCTTCGCGAACTTGTTGTCACCGCCGGGTACTATCTGGTATCGCGAAGTTGACGCAATCCGTGCGCATCAGGGGGTGGCTGTGGATCGACGCGGGCCTGCGAATCCGACGCGCGCGGCCGCGTACGATTACTTTAAGAGCACCATTTTGCGCGTATTCAGCGGCCGCCCGTCTACGACGAGCCGATAAAAGTACACCCCCGAGGGGACTCGCTGGCCGCGCAGGTCGTGGCCGTTCCATTCCACGCTGTAAGACCCCGCTGGCCGCCGGTTGCGGACCAGAGTTCGCACGAGTTGACCCGACACGGAGTAGATGGAAAGCGTTACGCCTGCTGCGCGCGGCAGGTCGAAGCGAATGGTGGTCGCCGGATTAAACGGGTTCGGCACGCTGGGGTAGAGTGTTGCCCTCCCGGCGGGTGCATTGCTCGTTGCGGGAAACCCTGACCCCGGCGTAGTTTTCAGGCCCTTCCTCGTTTTCGTATTCGCGTCGCCTGGCGTGCCACTCGAAGTCGAGCCGTCGAGCGGGGCGGTCGATTCGACAATGTCGTCGACGTTGATGTGCCCGAATGCGCCCGTGGCCTGGTCGGAAATTTCTATATACACGCGCTGCCCGAGGTATGGCAATGTATCCCAGTACCGCCGGTCCATATGATCCGTGCCGCGGCCGGTTTCGCTGAACAGGTGGGCTCCCGTAGCCGAGTCAACCAGCGCCACATAGAGATGAACCGGGTCGTTCCCCCCGCCCACGAGCAAGTTCATCGACCGGCCGGAGAGTGTGAATGTGCGCGACTGCAGCGTGCCCACGCTCGCGTCGCTTTGAACATCTCCCGCGTTCCCGAACCCGAGCGGCCCGGTGAACGATTCCCCCGTTCCGATCCAACAGTTTCCCTCGTACCCGATTGTTGTCGTATCGCCGCGTACACCTGGATTATCCATCCACACCGGCTGAAAATAAAACGCGTTCCCACTGGTTATTTTCCAATTCGCCGCCAGCGGCCACGGCTTGACTACACCTGGCAGATCGTTGGTCCACGCAAGGGTATCGACTCGTATCGTGTAATGCTGTACGCCGAGACCATCGGTATAGACCGCATGCCGTGAGAACAGCTGTGCTCCGGACGACGTTACCGTAACCTGCGCGGCGTGGCCGAAGTCGACGATCCTTCTATTGTTCATGTTCCAACCGGTCAGGAGCGAGTCGGAGCCAATGTAACTGGTACCGCTGACGGTTTCTTCGGTAAAGAACATGCGCCAGCGATTGTTATACTTCATGACGAAGACCGATTCGAGCACATGCCATGTGGTATTAACGAGCACCGGCCCGATATCGGTCCAGGTAATGAGGTTGTTCGACGTCGCGCATGCCACAGCGCCCCGATTTGTGTTGGTCTTGGCAGTTACAAACTGGTAGAAGGTACCGTCATTTTCCAGTACGTCGGGATCCCGGCCGTGTGCAAAACCCGTCTCTGTCCACTCCGCCCATGTAGTGGGCGGGTGATATAGAGGCCAGGGGATCTGCGTCCAATTGTACAGGTCCGTTGACACAGCCACCCCCGTTTGCTGGGAGAAGGCCTTGTTGACGCCCGTAAAAAACATGTACCAGAGTCCGTTGTATCGAATCAAATGGGGCGCCCACAGGGCGAGGTCATCCCATGTTCCGGGCGACAGGACCGGCGGTTGCAGAGTGTAATGGATGAAGTCAGTAGTGGTCGCGTGGCCGATGCTCACCGCCGGATTGCCACGCAAGTAGAAGAGGTGGTACTCACCCGGTGTTTCGACGATGTAATGGTCGAGAACCGGGTAACCGGGGTCGCGGAAATATTTCTGCTCAAAATCGAAGCGCTCGAGCGCATGCGCCGGAATGGACCCGAAGACCCACGATGCGGTGAGCAGAAAAATGAGAAGTTTTCGCGTCATGAGAAATCGTACACGCCGAGGTACGTACCTTTGCAATCTACGCGCCTGGCGCGCGGTGGGTGGCCCACGGGATGCTACGTCAGAAAAATTGTGCCGGACAGACACCAATGTACAATACTATCACATAGAGAGCGTTGGGGCAACCCGTAGCGGCGCGTTGCCCTGTAGTCACTTACGGGACAAGATTATGCGATATACGATTTCCGCGGGCCGATATTTTTCCATACCTGTTCGCATTCATTTCACATTCCCTCTCATTCTGATCGCGTTTGGGGCCGAAGCGTGGTGGCACGGGACGTGGCAAGACGCCCTGCAGGCGGTTGCATTGATTCTCGCCGTCTTCGTGTGCGTTGTGCTCCACGAATTCGGCCACAGCCTGCAAGTAATGCGGTATGGAATTGTCGTGCGCGATATTGTTCTGCTGCCGATCGGCGGACTGGCGCGTGCAGAGCGTCTCCCCGATCGACCGATGCAGGAGGTAATCGTGGCGATCTCGGGACCGATCGTAAACTTTATTCTCGCTGCGTTGCTCTACGCGCTTGTTCGCCTTCGTGGTGCTGGATTCCATCCGCAAACGGATTTTGTCGCGAGTCTTGTTGCCATCAATATCATGATGGGATTGTTCAATCTCATTCCTGCGTTTCCGATGGATGGGGGACGCATCCTTCGCGGGCTGGTTGCGACCCGGATGGACTACCTTCGTGCCACGCATCTGGCGCGCTCTGTGGGACAGATTATCGCGCTCGGGTTCGTCATAGTGGGATTCCTTGATAGTGCATTTATCATGTTGCCATTAATCGCCGTGTTCATTTTTTTCGCGGGGGGTGGGGAAGAAACAATTATCCGGGCCCGGACGACGTTGTCCGACAGGACAATCGGAGATCTCGTGGATGGCAACGTGGAGTTTCTCGGTGTAAACGACACGGTGGCACAGGCTGTTGCGTACATGACCCGCACGCGACTTCATGCGCTTGCGGTAACTGACGAGGCCCACGTGCTCACGGGCCTTGTGCGCCGACGTGACCTGGTAGCCGCGGTGCGTACCGGACACGAAAACGACCGCCTCGGCGGGTTCATAAGATATGATTTTCCAGTTCTCCGCGCCGACATGCCTGCACTCCAGGCATGGTTTTACGTTCGTGCGGAATCGCAAACGCTTGCGGGTGTAACCAATGACGGCTATTTTCGTGGGATCGTTCATTTCGACCGCGTGCTGGAAAGCGCTTCCTGATCGTCACGGAGGAGTATGACGCCCACGAGAGGGTCATCGCGGTGTCATGGAACAGAGAGATTCGCGGCGTGACTCGTTGTTCCCGTATCTTAAGCCGCCAACGCCCGTTGCCATACCACTTCACGCCAGTATTCGTGCATCCGGAACGCGACTTGCTGCCATCCACCGATACCCGTATTCATGAGGATTCTTGCCGCACGTTGCGTCATTTCGACCCGCGTGCATTGCAACTCCGCATACCGTCAACCAGGGAGTCCGCCATGAACAGTGTGCTCGCTCACGAACAGACTCACGAATCGCAGGTTCTTTTCAATCGAGCGCTCGAAATGATGAGTCGAAACAACGTTAACGGAGCAATTCGGTACCTTGAGGAAGCATTACAAATTGCGCCGAACAATGCGTCATATCTTTCGCACTATGGATTGTGCGTTGCGATGGAGCGCGACGACTTCGAATCTGCCACACGCCTGTGCCGGCGTGCCGTTGCGATGGAACCCGAAGCCCCCATGCCACGCGTGAATCTCGGGCGTGTGCTGCGGTTGGATGGCGATAACCGTGCCGCATACGAATCATTTCTCAACGCCTGGAGACTCGACAAACACCATCCCGCGCCGGCAACCGAGTTGTCACGCATGGGAATCCGGCGCCCAGCGGTATTGCATTTTCTTCCCCGTTCGCACTGGCTCAATATTCGCCTTGGACGACTGAGGTCACGACTGGCCCGGGCGCTGATGTAGCCGGGGTAACCGTAGCGACCCTTCGGGCGGCGCGTTCGCCGCACGTCGACCTGCCGACGGCGTGCGGCGCTTTTTTTGGGCTGTCTGCACGATTACAGCACGCGTATATTCATCCCACAATGTATCGACTCGCGGTATTCCTCGCGCTGCTCTGCGGTGCGATCGGCGCGTGCGCCTCAACGGGCGAGGGCGACGCCGTGGCGCGCGGGAATGCACTTACGCGGGCCAAGAAGGAGGGTGCGCGCTTGCTGGCCGTGGGCGACACCGCAGCGGCGGTGGCGAAACTCGAGTCGCTCGCGCGCGTCGCGTCTGCCGATCCCCAGGTGTTCGTTCTTCTCGGGCGGGCGTACGCCGGACTTGGTCGCGACAGTGATGCTGTGAAGGTCCTGGAGCAGGCCATTCGCCTCCGGTACGAATCGGCAGAGGCACATCTCACGCTGGGCACACAGCTGATGCGCGAAGGTCGCACCGGACGCGCGCGCACCGAACTCGAATTGGCGCTGCGTTTTGCTCCGAATGATCCGCTCGTGCACTACAATTACGGCGTAGCGATGAACCGGCTCGGCCATCACGCTGTGGCGCGCCACCACTGGCGTATCGCATGGCGCCTCGCGCCCGGGCAGGCGCGCTTTGCCGCCGCGGTGGGAATTGGCCTGACAGGCAGTAGTCCGCGGCGTGCCCTGGCCGCGTTTGCCGCCGCGGAATCCCTCGGTGCTTCGGGGCCTGTGTTCGCAAACAATTATGGATTGGCCCTCCTGGCGGACGGGCGAGCGGATAGCGCCGCGGCTCGCTTCGCAATCGCGGTAGCAGAGAGCCCGGAGAGCGAGACCTACCGATTCAATCGCGCCGGCGCTCTGATGCAGGCCGGTCGTTTTGTGGATGCGACAGACGAGTGGAAGGAGATGGAACGTCGGTTTGGGCGGCGATGGAGCTACAGCGTATACTGCGCGCGCGCTCTTGTGGAGCGCAAGCGCTACGAAGACGCGGCGAATCTGCTCAAACCCGTGGTATTGAAGGCGGATCGCGCGGTGCGCGCGCGACATGCCCCGGTTTTCGACCGATCCCCGCCGACACTCGACGAGGCCTTCGATATTCTCGCGCTCGCCGAGCGCGGGCGTGGGAACAAGGACGCCGCGCTCGGCTACGCACGCCGGGCGGTGGAACTGGCACCCACCGTGCCGGAACGGCTCATAAACTATGGGGTGATTCTCGCAGAGAATGGTATGCTTGCCAGGGCTCGCGAACAGTGGCGACGAGTGTTGCAGATTGACCCGAAGAATCCAGTGGCCAGGAAGAATCTTTCCGCCAGTACGCCGTAACCCTGGGCGGCCGGAATCCGTAGTACCCATTGATTCCGGTGGGTGGCATCCAGGAGGCGAGAAATCATCATGTTTTGTAAGCACTGCGGAAAAGAAATCGACGGTAAAGCAGAGCTGTGCGTCCATTGTGGACGCCGTGTGCGCAGCTCGTTTTCTGCGTTGCTCGAGGACAGTGAATTGACGCGGCTGCGCCCGCAGCCGACGGTGCGCAGCCCCGGGCTCGCCGGGTTTCTCGGATTCGTGCTGGGCTGGATATTTCTCGGGCCGGTCGGTTATCTGTACCTGGGGCAGTGGAATTGGTTCTGGATCACGCTCGTCATTTCTATTATCGCGATTCCGTTGACCGCCGGGGTGGCGTGGGTGGTGTTTCCATTCATTTTCGCTTTCCACCAGTACCAGATGGCCCAGGAGCTCAACCGGATGCTGTCCGGCGACGACCCACCGCCTGTGCCCACGCCGGACGGCAGCATGGGGGACACCCCGTCGTAGCCCGCCGCGGGGCGATACCGGTGTGCCGCGTAGCATCCCGAGGGAGATGGATCGACAGCCATGAGTCGGGACGATGTCCAGTCTTCCCTGTTTGGACAGACTTATCAACACACCCGCGTACCGCTGGCCGATGCGTGTCGTCCGGTTTCGCTGGACGATTTCATCGGGCAGGATTCTGTGGTCGGCCCGGACTCGCTGTTGCGCCGGGCGGTGGAATTGGGCGAGTTGACGCAGTCGATGATATTCTGGGGCCCCCCGGGATGTGGTAAGACCACGCTCGCCCGTTTGATTGCCGGCGCTGTGCGCAATCGATTCGTGCCGTTCAGTGCGGTGACGTCAAGTATTCGCGACGTACGGGCGGTAATTGCAGACGCCCGTAAGCTGCGCGCGGCCGACGGCCTCTCCCTGCTTCTGTTCGTGGACGAAATCCACCGGTTCAACCGTGCACAGCAGGACGCGTTTCTCCCGCATATCGAAGATGGCACCATCGTTTTTATCGGGGCCACTACCGAAAATCCCGGGTTCGAAGTAATCGCGCCGCTGTTGTCCCGCTCGCGCGTGTGCGTTTTTGAGGCACTCGACGAAACCGCCGTGGCAAAAATCCTTCACGGCGCGTTGGCCCGTGCCGGCGACCGGTTTGCTCGCGTGCAAATCGGAGACGACATCGTGTCTTTCCTTGCAGCCCATGCCGGCGGGGATGCCCGCGTGGCCCTCAACGCCCTCGACTACGTTTCCACGGCGCTTCCCGCCGGGGGCGACGTACACACCGTGACGAAGGACGAGGTCGCCGACGCACTCCAGCGTCCGGCCGCGGTAACCGATCATTCCGGCGAGTCACACTACAACCTGATTTCGGCGTTGCATAAGAGTCTGCGCGGGGGAGACGCCGACGCGGCGCTCTACTGGCTGGCCCGGATGTGCGAGGCGGGAGAAGACCCCCTGTACATTGCCCGCCGGCTGGTTCGCTTCGCCTCCGAGGACATCGGCAACGCCGACCCGATGTCGCTTCTCCTGGCGATGGCCGCACGCGACGCGGTGGCGTTCACCGGGTACCCCGAATGTAAAGTGAATCTGGCGCAGTGTGTTACGTGGCTCGCACTGGCGCCCAAGAGCAATGCGGCCTATCGATCGTACAACAAGGCTGCCCGCTGTGTTCGCGATGAGCCGCCGTTCCCGGTGCCCCTTCATCTGCGCAATGCGCCCGTACCCCTGATGAAAGAACTCGGCTACGGAAAAGACTATGTCTACACGCCCGATGATCCGGAAGCGGAGCAGGAATTTCTGCCCGACGCTCTGCGCAGACGTCGGCTGTGCGTGCTCGGGGAGGCAGGGCGCGAGAAGACACTATCGGACCGTCTGCGGAACCATCGTGATCGACGTAGCGATTCCCGGGACGCCGCCGACGGGGCGGACAACGAAAAGCACTAAAGGAACACCCGAAATGGGCCGAACCTAACGGGAGGAAGAGGATTTCCCCCTTTCGGCGCCCTGCCGACAACAGGAGGCTCCCGAGTGGACCCCAGCAACGCCGCGTCCGCGTTCGAGCGCGCCAAAGTGCTGATTACGGACGACGATGACGATATACAGAAGATTACGCGCCTCAACCTTGTGCACGAGGGCTTCGACGTGCTGCAGGCGTTTACGGGGTCAGAGTGTCTCGATACGGTGAAATCGACACGGCCCGACATCATTCTCCTCGATCTCATGATGCCCGAGATGGACGGTTTCGAGACGTGCAAACGGCTCAAGAGTGTGGATTCCACCCGCGATATCCCCGTCATCGTGTGCACGGCACGCGAAGCGCTTACCGACAAACTCAAGTGTTTTTCGTTCAAGGCGGACGATTATCTTGTCAAGCCCTATCCGTTCGAGGAACTGCTTTCGCGCATTTACCTCCATCTCAACCGCGCCGTGGACATGCGCGAGCGTGCCCGATCGCAGAGAGAAGTGATTCTGCGCGAGGTCTTGCACGAGGTGTCGGGCAATGTTTCGGCGCAGTACGATGCCATCGCGGTGGCCATCAAGGATCTCGAAGCGAAAGTGAACGATGCTCGTTTGCAGGACATCAAGATGGCGTCACACGAAATCGTGCAGGTTGTGGAAAAGACGCGCGAGCGCGAAGATCCGTACTACGAGTCACCGTACCTCGAGCATGACAACGTCGATTATCTCAGCGACGACGAAGACATCGAGGCGTTAATGCGCGATCTGGATATTCACGTCGACCCGGATTCGACTCCCTGAGCCGCGCGCTAGCTCCTCCCCGAAACGGCACGTCGGCCTCAAAAAGCCCGCGGCGGCCGGTTTTTCGCAGAAACTCCGCTGGTTGACTCACCGCACGGCCGCTCAGTTTGCTACAGTGACGTCATGCTCACCACCGAGTCGATGGACGCGCGCGCTGTGGTCGACCGCATCGCCGCCCACAGGGGCAAAAATCTTCGGGTGCTTGGTTTGCCCGGTAGTGGCAAAACGCACGGGCTCGTCGAACGCTTTCGATCCCTGGAGGGCTCATCGGCCCGGGTTGCCGCAATCACGTATGGCCGCGCGCAGCACGACGATCTCGCGGGCAAGATGCTCGTATCGGGGACCTGCCGGATTGGCGGTGTACCCGTGTTTACCTTTCCATCGCTCGCTCGCCGGGTGGTGGAGGTGGGGCGTGGGGCGCGGCGTGGGCCGCTTTCCGAATTCGAAGAACACATGCTTCTCGATGCGGCATTCGATGGCGTCAGATCATCGCTCGAGAGCGACTACGCACGGATAGACGGATCGTCCGTGTTCCGGCGCATCATCCTGTCAATTATTCACGAACTGCAGCAGTCCGGGTGGGGCGTTGTACGCAGTGGGGGGGCGGACGGCGAAGCGAACGAACAGGGCGGTGGCCCCGCCGGCCGCGCGGCGATTGGGCGCGGTGGGAGCCCACGCACGCGCGATATTCTGCGAGTCTTTCGCGCGTATTCATCACTCCTGGAAAAGCACGGCGTATACACGTTCGCGCAGTCTCCGTGGCTGGCGGCGCGGGCGGTACGCGCGCACCCGTCGCAAAATCCACTGGCCGGTTTCGACGCGGTTCTTGTCGATGATTTCGGCGACGTGGACGCTGGACAATTCGCGATGTTGCTGGCAATGGTGCCCCCCGGAGGGGATGCATCGATCAGTGTGTTCGGTGATCCGTCGGGCGCGCGGTTTTCGTTTCGGGGTACATCGTCGCGGTTTTTGCTCCATGAATATCCGGCGCACTACTCCAGTGTAGACGTTCGATTGCCGGCGGTGTATCCGCACGGTGAGGGTGTGCGCGAGGCCGTCGGTACGCTGGAAGTGCTTGCCCGCCCGGAAGCAAAAGACGACGAATTGCTCACACGAACGGCGCCGCGCACATCCGGAACGCTGGCGAGCTGCGTGCGCTTTCGCGATTCGATGTCCGAAGCGCGCTGGATTGCCGCGAGAGTCGGCGACACCATGGATGCGTGCGATGACGGGCCGGCTGCGTTTGCCGTGATCGTGCGCAACCCCGCATCCCGTGCCCAGGAGTTTTCCACGGCGTTTGCGGAGCGAGGAATTCCATTTTCTGTCGCCGGAACCGGGCGGTTTGCACTGGATGAATTCGTGCTCGACTCATTGCGGCTGATGTCGTCCGAACCCGGTCACGCGGATCGTACCGCGTTGCTCAATTCGCCGTACTATGCACTGCTTCGCGACAGTCTCGCAGCCGAACTGCGCCTGGGCGGCCGGCGTGTAGACCGCGACGCCCAGGAGGATTGGGAAAGTAGACAGGTCCTGGCCGAGCTGTTCCGCCGGAGCACACACCGGGATCGTTTTGTGATGGATGCGTTTCTTCGCGTTGCCGTACGCCCGGTGATCAAGGGGCTGGCCGTGATGGATGGGGATATTCCGCGCGGCGTGACGTCCATCATGCGGGCGTGGGAACGCTACGAATCGATGTGCGGCCGTATGGGGTGCCCCGCTTCGCCCGGCGGATTCGTGTCGATGTACCGGCGATTTTCTCCCGCTGTGACGCATGGAGATCGCCGCGCCGTGGTTCTGATTTCTCCGCGGGAAGCCGCCGCACACCACTGGAAATCCGTCTTTGTTGCAGGGCTGGCGGATGGCGAATTCCCCGCCTGGGATCGCCCGCGAGGATATATTCCGTGGTCGGACTTGCGGCGTGCCTCGGGGGTCGCATTCGACGGCGGGCGCAGCGCCGATGAGCGGGAACATGCGGAGTACGCCCTGTTGCTGACGGCCCTGACACGTGCAACCCACAAAATTTCGCTCACTACTTCGGTTACGCACAACGGTCGTGACCTCGCCGCACCGGTGGCGCCGATCGCGAACCTTTTCCCGGATACAGGCCCGGAGTCGGTGCCGAAATCCATGACGTGGCGTGCGGCGCATGCCGTAATCGCGGCGGAGCAGGAATTTGGGCAGGCGCCGCCCGCCGGCGCGTCCGTGGTGGAACAACTTGTACTGCGCGCGCGCCCCGAACCGAACGCGTTTTCCGTTCCCCCGTTCCCGGTGAGCGCGAGCCGGATCGGCGAATGGTATACGTGCCCGCGCCGCTTGTTTTACGGGCGTGTATTGGGCATGCGCGTCGAACCCGGCGTATCAGCACGTATCGGCAGGATGCTGCACGCCGTGCTCGAGCGAATCGGCAGCCGGTATCCAGAACGGGCCGATCGTGTTGCCCGGGGCCAGGCCGGAGATTTCGACCAGATCATCCACGAAGTGTGCACAGCCGAAAGCGCACTGCCTCCGCACAGCATTGTAGCGGAACTTTCCGAACGGACGTTGCGGTCGTACGTGGATGTGTTCCTTCAGTTCGAGCAGGAGCGCGGCGGCACGGCACGCATTGTCGACGTAGAAACAGACGTGGCGTTTGAGTACGATGGGGTGCGCATCGCGGGTATCGTCGACCGGGTGGACGGAGACGATGCCCTGGTCGTGATTGATTACAAAACGTCGAGTAACCTGTGGAAAACAGGGAAGTCAATTCTTGCGTACGCTACCGAGGATGATCCGGCGAAACGTCTCTGGCAGATTCCACTGTATGTTTGGGGGGCAAAGCAACGGTACGGACGCTGGCCCGACACGTTTTGCTACTACTGGTTTGTGCCAAAGGGAGAGCCGATGATGGTCGGGCTGCATGTACACCCCGATGCGCCGGGTAACGGGGGGCTCTTCCCGCTGGAAAACAAGCGATTCGGGAGATTGGATCCCGAGGAAGTTGAGGCGCTGGTACGGCAGGCCGCGGACACGTCGCAAGAAATATTTTCCCAGCGAACTGAGTTTACGCGCACAGATATCGTTGCTTCGTGCAGGTACTGTGACTTTGCCCGTCTTTGCCAGCGGGTGTCCCGATGAAACCAAATGACAGCCAGTCCAGGGCTATTCAGGCGCCAGCGGGGAAGGCGCTGCGTATCGTGGCCGGTGCGGGAACGGGCAAAACGAGCGTCCTCGTAGAGCGGTTCGTAAAACTCGTACGCGACGGCGTGGCACCCGACCGGATCCTTGCCCTCACGTTTACCATCAAGGCTGCCGCGGAAATGCGTTCACGCGTCCACCGCGCGGTAAGTGAACAGCTGCCCGGCTCGGCACGCCTGCTCGCGCGAGCGTGGATCATGAATTTTCACCAATTCGGCCTGCGCGTAGTACGCGACCATGCACCGGCGATGGGCCTCGACCCGGGCGTGGATGTGGTCTCGGGCGCAGAGTGGGAACGCCTGTGCGCGCGGGTGCTGCAACGCGTGTCGGCGGGGGATCGCTCACATCTCCCCGACGGCCTTGTGGACGAAGATATCAACGTCCGTTCTCTCCACGACACCCTGAAAATTGCACTGGGCGCGGCGATCACGTGTCGAAAAAACAATATTAACCCAATCGACTCGCTTAAACAGGACGATCACGAGTCGTACCGTCGCCGCGTTCTGCTCGCGGATACATTGCGCAACTCGCTTCGCGCGGAGCTGATGTCACGCAACCTCATCGATTTTGCGGACATGATCAACCGCACGATCGATTTGTTCGAGCGCGACCGCGTGGTACTCGAGCAGTATCGTAACCGCTTCGATTACTACCTCGTCGATGAATTCCAGGACACGAACGGGAGACAGGCCAGGCTGTTAGCCCTTCTGGCCGGCGCGGATTATTCGTGCGTAACCGTTGTGGGCGACGACAAACAGTCCATTTACCGATGGCGCGGCGCCCGCGTGGAGAATCTTCGTGAGTTCCGTGGCGAGGTGATTGCACTCGAGACAAACTACCGGTCGGTACAGCCCATCCTCGACCTGGCCCACCAGTTTGTAACGCGCGCTGCGGAATTTACGGACGCGCCTGCGCTGAATGCACACCATGGCAAGGGCGCGCGTGCAGTAGACGTTGTATACCCGATGGGTAGTGACAAGAAGTCGACGAAAACCAAACGAAACACGGCAGCACTGGCCGATGCGATTGCAACGTGGATTTTTACGCTTACCGGAGATGAGGTCGGCGGGCCATTTGCGGCGAACACTGGCGACGCGTTTGCATGGGAAGATATCGTGGTGCTCGTCCGCAGCCTTTCCGCCGCAGGCATTCGCGACGCCCTCGAAACCGTATTCTCCCGCCGGGGAATTCCATACGCTGTTCTTGGCCGGGCGAATCAGGAAGAATCGGAAGCGATCGACGGGTTTCATGCGTGGCTTTCGTTGCTGCTCCCATCCCCCGACCCGCGTCGTATGGCCGCCGTACTCGAACGTGCGCCGGTACATGCGAATGACGAGGCCATCTTCCAACTCCTCCCGCATGACCGCGACCGTGCTCCTACAGCCGACTGGCTTGGTGAAGAATTCGTGAGTCGTATTACGGATCCGGAGATGCGGTGGCGTGTAGAGAATGTACGGGCGTGGCGTGACGATATGCGCCGACGGCTCGTAACCGATTCCTTCGATGCATTCGTGCAACGCGCGTGGGCACAGGGGCCGGGGCCATTGTTGCTCGCCGCCGCGGGAGTGCCCGCTACCGTGGTTGATGACGTGGCGGCGAATCTTGCGTCGATCACGCAGACGATGTGCGCGCACGACGACGTGTCGTTGCCGGCGTTCCTGGACTATCTCACGGCCATTCTCGAGAAATCGGCATTTCGCGAGAATGGAGACGAACTCGTGCCGGCAGGCCGTGTGCGCATTATGACCGTCCACCAGGCGAAGGGGCTCGAGTTTCCCGCCGTGGCGCTTGCCGGATTCAATGATTCGTCCGGCCGGAAACCGAGTTTTATGGTTGGTGGCGATGGGGCGATGTACTACGGGCGCGATACCGCCGAGGAATGGGGCCGTCACCTATCGCACGCTCCCGATTTTGAACACGAACAGGATATGGCGACGCTGGAGGAACGCTGCATATTATACGTGGCAATGACGCGGGCCCGTGACGCGTTATGCGTCGGATCTTCGCAGATCGAACCCTCGGGGATGTTCCACGAGTTGGTCGAGTGTGCCGAAACCACCGGTGCACGTATCATCGATGCATGCACGGTGGACACTTCCGTATGTGTTGGCACGCAACGTGATGCGACGCCGCACCGGGCGGTAGACCAGACGAGTAGCGGGTCTGTGCGCGCGGCGGTTCAGGTCATAGTCGAAGAGCGTGAGCGATTTCGTACGGCGTGCGCTACGCTCCGGGCACGCCCATTCAGCGGAGAGATACAGCGGGTTACATGGCCCGACGTAGCCCGGTTCGCCCGGTGCCCGCTGTCGTATCGTCTCGATGTCGTCGATCGTCGTGCGCCGGCCATCCAGGGCGAATCCGGGCGGCATCAGACCGAAGACATGATCGCAGGAATCCCGGGCGCCGATTCATTGCCTCCTGGATTGGACGCCGCGACGTATGGCACCGTGGCCCATGCGGCCATGCGGTTTGCGCTGGAACGCCCCGATGCCTCCGCAAAAGAAATTGTGGACGTTGCGGCGCAGGCGTCACCCCCGGGTTGGTCTACCCCGCAAGCCCGTGCCATGGTCGGCCGACATATAGAAGCGCTGCGTGCTTCCCCGGTAGCGAAGGCCGGCGCCGATGCGTGCTTCGAGTGCGATTTTCAAGCACGACAGGGTGCGGTTGTGGTGTCGGGAATTTTCGATCGTATCGAACGCGCGGGTCAACAATGGCGTGTGATCGACTACAAGTTCGGTCAGGCCCGGCGCGTGTACGAGGAACAGATCGGCGTGTACGCATGGGCTCTCGATCGCGCGGGACGAGGCGGCGGTGTGGAGGGGACGATTGTATTCATCCGGGCGGCCGGTGCTGTGCTTCACGACGTGGATACTGGTGCAGCGAGTAAGCGCGCGGCGCGGGTGATCGACAGGTTAGCGCAGGCCGCGTCGACCGGTGAGTTCCCGGCCACGCCGGGTGCGCAATGCCGGCAATGCTCGTGGCGCGGGGTATGCCCCGCCGCCAATGAGGAATAGTGCCTGCACTCGCCTGTTCCGCCGGCCGTGATTCGCCGGCGAGGGCAGCGTCTTGTTCCCGCGGTGAAAGGATCGCATTCGCATTCGCTTACAACGGGGAGATCAGCCACCGCATGTCGCCTCGAGAATTTGAGCGAGTTCGGCGTGCGAGTCGACCACCGCATCGGCTTCCGAGAAATCGAACGCCCGGGTTTCGCGCGTACGCACCACCACGACCGGTATGCCGGCTGTGCGCGCCGCGCGCACGCCTTTTTCGGCGTCTTCGAAAACGAGGCACGCCGACGCGTTGCTGCCGGTGGCGTCAAGTATGGCCAGGAATATATCGGGAGCCGGCTTGATCGTCGGAACGGTATCGCTTCCGACGATTTTGCTGAAGTAATCCAGTGCATTGTTGTTGGCGAGAATCGCCTCGATGTCGGCTCGCGTGGAGCCGCTGGCAATCGTGAGGTTCTTGCCGGCTACCTTCGCGCATCGAATCATCGCGACGGCTTCGTCGAAGAGTCGGATACTTCCGTCGCGGCAGTACTGTGAAAATATCGGATTTTTTTCGTTCTTGATTCTGACAGGATCGAGCGCGAGGGCGTGCCGCTCGATTTCACCGCGTGCACCCTGCCCGAGCGATGTCCAGTAACGATAATATTCCGATTCATCTATCGTGTGGCCGTAGCGCGCAAAAATCTCGCTGTACGCCAGGTAGTGGAATTTCTCGCTGTCAGCGAGCACGCCGTCGAAATCGAAAATCACTGTGCTGCAGTCACGGAATAAACGCGAAACCACGCCGACGGTTATGGGGTCAGTCAAGAAAAACCTTCCGGATAGGCACCGGAATCAGGCGGCGCACAAATACGTAGATGGCGTAACTTTCCACGATAAACGGCATGAACCCGAGAAATCCCAGTACGGGCATCTCGAACAACTTCACATGGCCCCAGTAGGGCACGTGGTATTCCCATCGGGCCAGGGCCCAGTAGTTCCAGAACTCCCAGATAATTCCGGCGACGAGGCCGGACAGGAAGAATACAGGCAAGGAACGGAAATGCCCTGTAAAAAATTCACTGAGGATCGATCGCATTCCGAACACACGGGAATTGATCGGATCGAGGAAAAACGCGAAGCCCATCCACACGAGCGGGGTCATCCATTCCGACGGCCAGACCAGCGGTGCCAGGAGGCACGCGGCACCAAACAAAACGAATACAATGAATACCCCCGTTGGCAATGACGGACGAGAATCGGGGTCGCGCCCCGGCAACAGGTCGCTGATCGTCTCGTGGATGTAAAACATGCCCGGAGATATGGTGGCGAAGGCCCACACGTACCCGGGATAGCGGATCCACGGGTTGTCGGGAAGATTCAGGTAGCGCCAGTTTCCCAGCAGCAGATTGTATGCTTCGAAAATCAGCCACGACGGGATCGAAATCAGGCACAGCAGAATAAACTCGCGCGGGTGGGTGGTGATGAACGACTCGCCGCGTCGTCGCGCCCGCCAGCCGTCAAGAAACAGAATGAGCCCGGTCCACTGCATAGGGGTGAAAAAGCGGCCGACGAACGTGCTGTTCGTCGCAAAGACAAGCACCTCGAAGATAACCATCGTGCACAGACCGAGCAGGCCCCACCACGGCATGCGATGGGCCGGCATCCCCGCGGGTTGCCTTGACGTGTCTACGGCATGCGGTATCATACCTGCCATTCTGGTGGTTTGTTCCCCCGGCGCGAGATAGAAGGAGCCCGGCGCGTCCCCCTCGGGGCTATGGTACCGCCGGCTGGCGCGCCGTGCAACCCGGTAAAGAAGCGGCTGCCCGCGCGGAACCTGGCTGGCGCACGGGTGTTAAACGACGTGTTCTCCCACGTCAAAATCGGAGGTAGGAATGGATTACGAGGTTCAGGCGCTCAATGAGCGTGTTGGGCGCGAGAGTCGTTTCGTGGCCGAATTGCAGAAAGCGATCGGGTCGGTAATTGTAGGGCAGCGCTACCTGATTGATCGACTTCTCATCGGTATTCTCTGCGACGGGCACGTGTTAATTGAAGGAGTCCCCGGGCTCGCCAAGACGCTTTCGGTTCGAACCCTCGCCGCGGCGATCCACACGGGATTTCAGCGTATTCAGTTCACACCCGACCTGTTGCCCGCCGATGTGATTGGTACGGAAGTATACAACCCGGCACAACAGACATTTGGCATCAAACGCGGGCCGGTTTTCTCCAACCTTGTACTCGCCGACGAAATCAACCGCGCGCCCGCGAAAGTGCAGAGCGCATTGCTCGAGTGCATGCAGGAGCGCCAGGTGACGATCGGTGACACCACCTACGAGCTGGAGTTTCCATTTCTCGTGATGGCGACGCAGAACCCCATCGAGCAGGAGGGGACGTACCCGCTGCCCGAGGCGCAGGTAGACCGGTTCATGCTCAAACTGCGGGTAACTTACCCCAATCGCGAAGAAGAGAAGCAAATTATGGAGGCGGTGAGCGGATCGGTGCTGCCCGATGTGAGCCCGGTGATCGAGCCCGACGCCCTGGCGCGCGCGCAGGGTGTGGTGCATGAAATCTACATGGATGAAAAAGTAAAGAACTACATCCTCGACATCGTGTTCGCCACCCGCGACCCCGCTTCGTTCGGCCTCGATCTCGGCAATCTGATCACCTGGGGTGCGTCGCCGCGAGCTACAATTTTTCTGGCCGCGGCGGCACGCGCGCACGCGTTCCTGCGTGGACGCGGATATGTAACACCGGAAGACGTCAAGGCCATCGGCCCGGATGTGCTGCGCCATCGCGTGATCGTCAGTTATGAAGCGGAGGCCGAATCGCTCGACTCGGAAGCGATTCTATCGCGGATACTCGATAACATCGAGGTGCCGTAGGCGGATTCAATGCAATGAACGATTCGACAACACGGAATCTATCCGATGTATTGCAGCGTATACGCCGCATCGAAATTACTACACGCCGACTGGTGAACGACGTGTTTTCCGGAGAATACCACAGCGTATTCAAGGGACAGGGCATGGAGTTCGACGAAGTGCGCGAGTATCAGAGCGGCGATGAAATTCGCAGCATCGACTGGAACGTAACCGCGCGCATGGGAGCCCCGTTCGTCAAGCGCTACATGGAAGAACGCGAACTGGTGGTCATGTTCCTCCTCGATGTATCCGCGTCGGGCAGATTTGGTTCTTCCGGACGGACCAAAATTGATACCGCCGCGGAAATTTGCGCGCTGCTCGCCTTCAGCGCGATTGAAAACCACGACAAAGTGGGGGCGGTTGTATTTTCCGATGAGGTGGAGAAGTATCTTCCGCCCGACAAAGGCCGCCGGCATGTTTTGCACGTAATTCGTGAGTTGCTCTTCTTTGAGCCGAAGGGTCGGCGCACCGATGTCGGGGAGGCGCTATCGTTCATATCGCGCGTGCTCAAACGCCGCGCCATCGTGTTCGTCCTCAGCGATTTCATCAGCCCGGCATTTGACAGGCACCTTGCGACCGCTTCGCGCAAGTTTGATGTGGTGGCGATCGAAATTTCCGATCCACGCGAGCGTGACCTGCCGCCGTCGGGGTTGTTGCGTTTATGGGACCAGGAAGAGGGGGTAGAACGCGTGATTGACACGAGTTCACGGGCGCGCGCGCGGCTCGCGCACATCGTGCGCGAGCGCGAGCGGCATATCCAGCAGGTGTTTCGACACTCCGGCGTGGATCATGTGCGTGTGGATACAGGGGCCGATTTTGTAAAGCCGCTCGCGCGGTTCTTCCGCGCGCGCGCCCGTCGGCGCTGACGTTATGATGACTGCAAAATTGAAATCGTTGTCTGGAATCATGCGCGCACTTGCGGCATTTGTTGTGGTGGTGTCGGTATCGGGTGGGCGGGTCGCCGGTGCTGGCGCGGCTACCGTTGAAGGGCCGTTCCCGGTACGCGTGCACACCACGGTGCGCGCCGACTCGGTTACCGTGGGCGAACGGTTCGCCGTTGACGTGGAGTTTGCCTATCCCGATTCGCTGCGTGCTTTGGCTCCCGGGCCCTTGCGTGAAGGGAACTGCCGCGTACTCGATTTTCACTACGGTCGTTCGCACGGCGAAGTGGCCCGGAAGGGCTGGTCTTCGCGCACGGCGAAAATTACTGCGATGACAACCGATTTGAAGGCGGCGCGGTTGCCCGCGGTACATGCTCGTTTTGTTACGCCCCGTGGCGATACGGTGGTTGCATCGGGCGACGACGTGGAGATTCCCGTGCGCAGCCTCGTGGCAGCGGGCGATTCGCTGGCACCGCTGAAGAGCCAGTGGGTGGCGCCGCGGGGTGTGCCCGCGTGGGTGGAGGCCGCGCTGGCGCTGGTTTTGGCGGGCCTGCTGGTTCTGTGGTGGTGGCGTCGCCGCCGCCGGGCCCCGGTGGAGGAGCCGGCGGTCCCTGCGCTTCCGGCCGATTACCGTGCGCTCACCGAGCTGTCGCGGATTGAGCGCGAGGGGATTCTCGAGCGCGGGCAATACAAGACGTACTACTCGCGCGTAACCGGGGTGGTTCGCCAGTATATCGGCGAGCGCTTCGCCGTGGAGGCGATGGAATCCACATCCGATGAGCTGGTGGATGCGCTGGGGCGAAAAGGACTCAGCGTGGAGGAACTTCCCCCGATGCTCGCGGAAGCAGACCTGGTCAAGTTTGCCCGCTACGTGCCCGACACAAAGGATGGCGAGCAATTGATGCGTACGGCCAGGCAAATTGTTACGCGAACTGCCCCGCGCGCCGTGTCCGATCCGGTACCGGAGAGTGGGGCCGAAAGCGGGACGACAAACCAGGACGCACCGGCGCGACACACGGATCGTCCGGCAGCAGAACCCGCCGGCGGGGGGGGAGCCGGGGAGGGCGGGGGCTGATGTTCCGCTTCGCGTGGCCCATTGCATTTGCCGGGTTCGCGCCTGTGGCGCTGGCCGTCTGGTATGCCCTGCGGCGCCGGTTGCATCGCAGTGTGGCGTACCCGACGCTGGATACGGTACTCGCCGCCGGGCTGGAAGCGTCCCCCTGGAAACGATACGGGCGACTGACATTGCGTGCGCTCACGTTGTGTTTGATCGTGCTTGCCGTCGCGCGTCCACAGACGGGGCGTTCGGAATACCGCACACATACCGAAGGGGTGGATATCATGCTCGTGCTCGATACGAGCGGGAGCATGCAGGCCGAAGACTTCCATCCAAAAAACCGCCTGTACGTGGCGCGCGAAGTCGTCAAACAATTCATAGCCGGGCGCAAGCACGATCGGATTGGTCTGGTGGCGTTTGCCGCGCAGGCGGTTACGCAGTGCCCCCTGACGCTTGACTACCCGGTACTCACCCGGCTCGTCGACAAGGTTGACTTCGGGATGCTCCCCGATGGAACGGCGATCGGCGTTGCGCTGGCCACGGCGTGTAACCGGCTCAAGAACAGCAAGGCAAAGAGTCGCGTAGTTATTCTGCTCACGGACGGGCAGAACAATGCGGGGGCGATCGACCCGCTGACGGCTGCGCGCGTGGCGGCGACTCTCGGCATTCGCGTGTACACAATCGGCGTGGGTACACGCGGGCGCGCGCCGATGCCGGTGAACGACCCGGTATTTGGCCGGAGAATGGTCCAGGTGAAGGTGGACCTCGACGAAAAGACGCTTACACAAATCGCGCGCGCGACGGGTGGGCGTTATTTTCGTGCGACCAACCACAAGGAACTCGCCACCGTGTACGGCGAGATCGACCACATGGAAAAAACAAAGATCGAGTCGCAGACATTCGTCAACTACACAGATCATTACGCGTGGTTTGCGTTGCCCGCGCTGATCGTTTTGCTCGTCGAGCTGGTACTTGCCCAGACGGTTTTGAGGGAGGTGCCGTAGAGTGGATTTTGCCCACCCCCGTATGTTCTGGGCTCTGCTGACCATACCGGCTGTCGTGATCTTCCTCATTCTCGGTCGCCGATGGGCGGCGGCTGCGCTGGAAGCCCTCACGGGGCACACTCTGCGCGAGTCCCTGGCGCCGGGGGCGAGCTGGCGGCGTAACCTGGTGCACACTTTGCTCCCCACCACGGCCGTGGCTCTGGTCGTGACGGCGCTCGCCGGTCCCCGTTTTGGATCGCGGCTCGTCAAGGTGGAACGTGAGGGCATCGATCTGGTGATTGCTCTCGACACGTCTCTGAGCATGCTCGCCGAAGATATGAAACCCAACCGGCTCGAACGCGCGAAACACGAAATGATCGACCTCATTCGGGGGCTGCAGGGCGACCGCGTGGGGATCGTGGCATTCTCCGGCGACGCGGCCGCCGTTTGCCCGCTGACCGTCGATTACGACGCCGCCCTGATGTTTACGCGCTCCATTGACGTATATACGGTGTCCACGCCGGGAACCGCGATTGCCAGGGCCATTCGAGCGAGCGTTGCCCTGTTCGATGCGCAGGATAATCGCGATCGGGTGATTATTCTGGTGACCGATGGAGAAAACCAGTCTGGAAATCCGAAAAAAGAAGCGGTGGACGCGGGGCGACGGGGCATCCGCATTTTCACGATCGGGATCGGAAATCCTTCGGGGGAGTTGATTCCCGAACGTGGAACCGACGGGTCGATCACCGGGTACAAGAAGAACCGCCAGGGCGAAACGGTCCTGACCCGGCTCGATGAGTCGGCGTTACAGCAGATTGCTTCCGCATCGGGAGGTAAATATCTGCCGGCAACAAACGAAGGGCTCGAGTTGAAGGTGCTTTATGATGCGATATCGGGTATGCACCGCGGGAAAATAAGCGGCCAGTTCGTGGAGCGCCGCAAGGAGCGCTTCTGGATCGCACTGATCGCTGCGGGGGTGTTGTTACTGGTCGATCTGATGCTGGGCTCGGTGGCATCCGGTGCGCGCCGCGGGCGCAGCATATTACATTCGGGAATGAGGGCGGCGGTTGCTGTGCTCGCACTGGCTACGTTGTGGGCCTTGCCCGCGCGTGCGGGTACAATAGACGCAGGAAAAGTGCGGTCGGGGAACCAGTACTACAAACAACACGCCTGGAAACAGGCGCTTGCGCTCTATCGGGAAGCGGTAAAGGATTCCGCGGCCAACGACAACCGTCTGCGCGGGGTGATGTACAACGCGGGCAACGCGTACCAGATGATGGGCAAGTACCCGCAGGCACTGTCGGCTTACCAGCACGCATTGGGGGACGACACGACACTTTCGGGACGTATGTTGTACAATCGCGCCAATACGCTGGTGCGAGCGGGAAAGCTCAATGCCGCCGTGCAATCGTATGTGCAATCGTTGCGGTTTCTCCCCGATGACGAACAGGTTCGGCACAATCTCGAGATGACACTGCGAAAGCTCAATCAGCAGAAAAAGAAACAGAAACGAAAAAAACGGAATCAAAAGTCGGGGAATAATAATAACAAGAATCAGCGTCAGCAACCCGACTCGTCGAAGGCGGGCTCACGGGGTGATTCGACGAAAACGAACGAACAAAACAAGAACAGTACGCCCGATCATCAGAAAAACGAGCGGCAACGGGAACAGCGGCCGGACTCGACGCGCATGCAACCCCAACCGCGGGACTCGACGGCTGCGGCACAATCAGGGGATTCGACACGGGCGCGATCGAAACTTCCGCAAAACATGATGAAATTGTCGAAACAAGACGCAATGCGCATTCTCCAGGCCCTTGAGGAGCAGGAAAAGAAGCTGCAGAAAAAGCGCCGGCGGGCGGCGTTCCGGCGAAAATCCACCTCGGGGAAGGACTGGTAATCGGTTCGAAATGAGTGTATTGGGTGAAGGAATACCCATGACGATTCCCGCAATGCTGCGCGCGGCCAGGTGGACCCTTGCAAGGCGGTTCCGCACACGGCGGTCGGGCGCACTTCTGGGCGCCGTCCTCGTAATTGCCATGGCGGATTGCGCGCGTGCGGGAAACGTGACGGTTCGGGCGAGCATATCACCCGGAGCGATTGCGTCGGGAGAGAGCGCCAATTTGACGCTTACCGTCGACGGAAAGTTCCGCGGCGCAAAGCCCCACATTCCAGATATCGACGGACTCGAAATCTACAGCAGCGGCTCGTCGCAGAGTATGCAGTGGATAAACGGCAGGATGAGTTCGTCTATTTCATATACCTTTACCGTGACGGCGAGCCGAAAGGGGACGTTCCGGATTACTCCCATCACCGTCAGCGTGGGTAATCGGGAGTACACCGCCAATGGAGTTGTCCTCGAAGTTACCGCGGCGCGCAGCGGAATTGGTGCCCCGCCGCCTGCCTCGCCATCCCCCCGGGGGAATACGAACCCGGCAACGTCCAATACGCCGAACCCCTCTGTCGCGGCCGGTCAGTCCAACCATCTTTTTATCCGGTCAGACGTAGATCGTGACACGGTATTCGTCAACGAGCAAGTTACGTGGACACTCGGGTATTACACCGACGGCCGTGTCCGTCTGCTGCGCAGCCCCAATTTTACGCCGCCCGAATCGCAGGGATTCTGGGTGGAGGACCTGCCCCCGCAACGCCAGTACAACACGGCCATCGATGGTCGTACGTACCAGGTCAACGAGATCCGGCGTGCGTATTTTCCGACGGCGCCAGGCGTATATACCATTGGTGCGGCACATGTCGATGTGGTCGTCGATGATTTTACCAGGAGGAATCGAATTGATGATTTCTTCAGCCGGGGATTCAACGGCGGCCTCGGCGGAGCGCAACACACCCTTTCCACCAAGCCGGTGACGATCGTTGTGCGACCGGTCCCCCCGGAGGGCCGGCCGTCGGGGTTTGCCGGCGCGGTCGCGTCCAGGTTGGCCGTATCCATGTCGGTGGACAAGCCGCGGGTCAAGGTCGGCGAGCCCGTCAATCTAACCATTACGCTCAGTGGAAGCGGCAACATGAAGACGGTTCCTGCACCCGCGATCACGAATCTGAAGGCGTTCAAGATATATGAATCGGGCTCCAAGTCCGATACCTTCAAAAAAAACTACGTGGTATCCGGGCGCAAGCAGGTGCAATACGTGATCGTCCCGCGGAACGAAGGCGACTGGACAATCCCCGCCGCACGGGTGGCGTACTTTGATCCGGTCGAACAACAATACCGTGTGGCGCGGTCGCTTCCGGTTACCCTGCACGTTGCGCCGGGTACAAACGAAGATTCTCGCCGCGTCATATACGCCGGCGGGGGCGACGATTTTGAAGTAATCAACCGGGATATTCGCTACATTCATCCCGTTCCGGAGTCGATTGCCCTGTCGGCGACGAACCGTTGGACGTGGAGTCGTGCCGCCGCGGGGGCGACGGCGCTGCCACTTCTTGCGCTCGGAACGGCGTTGTGGATCGATCGCCGTCGTCGCAAACTGAGCGACAATGCGGCGTGGGCACGGTCGAGTCGCGCGTGCAAACGAGCTACAGCCGGGCTGCGGCGGGCACGGGCCGAGCTCAGGGACGGCGGACCCGGCGCGGCGACCGACCGGGCCGCCGAAGCGTGGAACGGGTACTTCGCCGATCGCATGGATGTACCCGACGCGGGACTCACGGGCGAATCGGCGATCCGATGGGTGGAATCGCACGGGGCCACGGCACTGGCCGCGCGCGTCGGCGATTTATTCACGCAATTCGATGCAGCGCGTTTTGGGGCGATCGGTATGGATGCGACGGGGGCCGAGAATCTGATCGCGGCTGCCGATGAGGTCATTCGCGCGTGCGAACGGGAGGTCCCGCGTTGAGCAACGGCGGGCAAAATCTCCGCACGGGCGGCGGCATTACGAGTCGCTTGATGGCGATTGGCATTGCGGCAGCCATGATCGGTGCGACCGGTCCGGTGATTGCTTCGGGTACTCCCGGTGCACCCGGTGCCATCCGTGGGGCGGGCACGACGGGCGCTGCACATGCAGCGGGCGCCCGGGTTCCATCCACCGGGTTTCCCCGCGGCGCGTCTCCGCATGATTTCTTCGTTCGCGGCAATGCGTACTATGAACGCGCGGATTATGATTCCGCGATCGCGCAATACGATTCGCTGGTTGCGATGGGTGCGTCGGGTGCAACCCTGTACTACAACATGGGAAATGCGTACTTCAAACGCGGTGCCATCGGCCGGGCCGTGTTGAACTGGGACCGTGCAAACCGCATTACGCCGCGCGACGGCGACGTGCGCAAGAATCTGGCGCTCGCCACCTCGTTGCTTAAGGACCGCAACTTTGTACGGCGACGCGCACTGCCCGCGCGCGTGTTGCGGGCGTTGCCCGACCGGCTCAATACGCGGGAGTTGGCTTCTCTCGCGTGGGGATTCTACCTGGTATGGACCATCATCGCGATTGCGTTCGTTTTTCGGCGTACGCAGTTCGTGGAACGCGCCTACGCAGTACTCTCGATCGTGTCACCCGGACGTTTGTTCGGAGTGAGGCGAACGACGGACTTTGTACTTGCGCTCGTGACGGTCGGTTGCATTGCACTGGGCACGGGGGCGGTGGCCATCACGCGCTATCGCGCCGAAACGGCGCATCGTGATGCAATCGTTGTCGTCCCCGAAACGGCGGTGTACAGCGCGCCCGCTGCAGGGGCCGAACTTCAGTTTAAGATTCATGAAGGTACACGGGTGCGTGCGGAGCGCGCCGCGGGCGGACGGATCGAAATTCGGCTTCCCGGCGATCTGTCGGGGTGGGTAGACCCGCGGGCGATCGAACGAATCTGATAGCTACGAAAGTTCAAACACGAGTTCGGTACTACCGATGACGATGCGATCGCCGTCGTTGAGATCCGCACGGCTTACCGATTCCCCGTTGATATACGTACCGTTCGAGCCATCAAGGTTCTCCAGAGAAAACCGGCCGCGCTCATAGACGATGCGCGCGTGATAGCGCGCCACATCGGGATCCTTGAGTTCTATGTTGTTGTCGCTTTCCCGGCCGATGCTCATGGTCATCGGCAGCAGCGGGATCGTGCGGCCGGCGTGGGGTCCGGTGCGTACCGACAGTGTAGGCAGCGTGGGCATGCCCGGTCCGGAATCGGGGATGGACTCCACTTTGGGATCGGCGAGTGCAACGAGAGGATCGGCGTTCCCGGACTTGCCCGTGACTGCGTGATCGTCGACGTGCGGCGCGGATTCATCAACGGACGTTCCCGAGATGGCGGGCATCGTCGGATCCGGCGCGCCGCTGGTTTCCGGCGCGCACGTCGTGCTCGTCTCCGCGGGGTCGGGTTCCGATCCATCAAATCCCGAATCATCGGATGCGGATCCATCGGCGGCCCAGTCTCGCGGATTGATCCAATCGGCAGAGTTGGTTTCCCCGTCGTCGTCGCTGTGGCTCGACGGTGACTCCTTCTCCTCCCGGCGTCGGTCGAACGCTTCGAGGCGATCGTGCAAGCCGTCGCGCTGGAATCGCAGTTTGTCGAGACGTGGCTCAATAGCTTTCTCGGCATCCCGGAACTTGTTTTCATCGAATTCGCCGACCTCGAACCGAAACCGGGCCTCGGCGAGTTCGTCTTCTACATTGCGCATTTTCGATTCGGCGTCTTCCATCTCCGCTTCCACGTCGCGCCGATGAGACTCGAGTTCTTCTTTGAGAGGTCGCAGACGGCCGTGCACGGATTCGAGCTCGTTTTCGTACTCCGCGCGTACTTTTTCAAAGATTCGCGGACTGACCGATTCCTTCGCGGTCTGGGCACGCTGGAGACGCTCTTCAAGTACGTCTCGACGGTTGCACAGTTCGAAGTATGACGATAGAAGCTCATCCAGAGTGGATGTACTCTGGCCGGTCCCTGTCGGTTCCATGGATGCCTCCGTATGCGGTGCGGGGGACGCATCCGCAATAACTCCATGCAAAAACTATAGTTACGATTTACCCGTGCCCCATCCGGGCCCAACGCGGGGGGCTGATGCCGCGGACTTGCGTAAAGTGTGCCAGAGTAGAGCGTTGTGGAGCATATCTGGCATTATTTACGCAGAGCATACTGCGGGGCACGTGTCGTTGACGTCCGGCACGCCCTGCTGTAATCTGAAGCCGCGCGTCTGTACGGAATTATGAAAATACACTATGCATCCATTTCCGACTGCGGACGTGTACGCGATCACAACGAAGACTCGCTGCGCATCGTGGTTCCCAACGCGGGACACGATGTCGACCGGGACGGCGCGCTGTTCGTTGTGGCGGATGGGATGGGGGGACACCGCGGCGGGGAAATAGCCAGCGCGGTAGCTGCCGATGAAATGGTCCGTGTGTGGGGCGAGCGCGGCGAGTGTAGTGGCACCGATGCTTTGCGCGCAGCCCTGGCCGACGCGAATGCCCGCGTGTTCGAGCGATCGGTGGCCGAACCTGACCTCTTTGGGATGGGAACGACGTGCACGACGATGGGGCTGCTCCAGGGGCGTGCCTATTTTGTGCACGTTGGAGATTCACGGGCGTATCTGTACCGCGATGGCGTGCTCACGCAGCTTACGCAGGATCACTCGCTGGTGGGGGAGATGGTTCGTTCGGGGATTCTCACCGACGAAGATGCCCGCCACCACCCGCGGCGAAACGTCATTACGCGGTCGCTTGGCATCCAGGACACGGTCAAGCCCGATACGCCGCATTCTCCGTTCGACATCTGCCCCGGCGATACGTTCGTATTGTGCTCAGACGGGCTTACGTCGATGGTCGAAGACGACGAAATTGCGGCCGAACTCACCGCGGGTTCGCCGGGTGAAGTGTGTGGACGGCTGGTCGATCTGGCCAATGCGCACGGTGGTCGCGACAATATTTCCGTGATCATTGTGACGATCGAACCGCATTGATCCCTCTGATCGGGCGCTTCAGATTCCGGCGTTGTATCCGAAAAATACCATCACATCGTTCGAGATATGCAGGGTGACGAATGCGTCGCCCGAGTCGAAAAGTGCAACGCTCGATCCAACGCGGAAATCGACGTCGAGATCGGTGTTGCCCGCGTCAAATGGCGCCGGCAGGTCGAACGATGTGTGCCGTATCACCAGATAGAGGCCACCGTACGGGACAAATTCGCGACCGTTATCGAGGCGAACCGGTCGGCTGGCTACCGCGCCGAACGGCACATCGATCGTTGTCAGATGGCCGCCGCTCTGGAATCCGAAGCCGGCCTGCGCGGCGAGGTCGAATGGGAGCTGGTGCCCCGACGGAATGATCGACCGCTTCACGTCACCTCCAAGGCCGAAGCGCCAGTTCGCATCGTTGCCGTTGATTCCGAGGTTAGATCGCCGGTCGAGCGCCACTTCGAGTCCCAGATCGAAGGACGGGGCGAGTTGGAAACGCCCGAACCCGAGGAGACGCAGTTGGTCGCTGGTTATTCCGAGCCCGCCGCCCACGGCCGGCTTCGTATCGCTTACCGGGGGGGCCGCCGGGTACGCGTAGAACACCTGAGCGTTTGATCCGGCGGTCGCCGTTGCGATAACCAGGGCCATGAGAAACAGAATCCGCGACATTCGGCGAAACATATCCATCCTCCTCAAAAAATGAGCGCACGCCCGGGCTGCGGGCGTGTTCAGTACGTAACAGCCCGAGCACGCTCGTGTACAGGGAAAAACGCCACGCGACGCCGATACACGGTGGCCTGGTCCTTGCTCTCGTCCGTACCGGCATGGCAGCCGGGCTTCACCGAACCGACAAATAACAAGTTAGAACATCGTCGCGAACCGATTCGGTCCGCGATCCGTCGAAATGCAACGTGATTCGCGATCGGTGATCCACGAAGTGCCGCGCCGAGGCATGCGCGCCGGGTGCAGCGCGCCTGACGCGCGTTGTACGCGTCGTACGCGTCGCCGTGTTGGCGAGTGTCCCACGTGCCGCGCACATGTGCTCAAGGTGCGCGTTCGCTGGTGGCCGCTCGTTTTGCTCGGCGTAATGGGGTGCGGCGCGCCGCCGACCTCCACCGCGCCCGCATCGGGCTTGTCATCCGACCCCACGTCTCTTTCGATCTCGCCGGCGATCGTGGTAGATGGCGAGTCGTTTGTGGTGTCGTGGAACCCGGTGGACGGCGCTGCGTCGTATCGCCTGCAGCTCGCCGATCCGACGGGATTTCCGTCGGTCGAGTGGGAGCGTACCGCGGCGGGGACCACGCTGACCCTGGCCTTGTCGCCCGGAGCGCATCGCTTGCGCGTGGCGCCTGTCGTCTTCGGGCAGACCGGCCGGTGGAGTGCCGAGAGCGTCGGGTATACCCTCGGCGGGAGCCGCGTGACGGTTGTAAACGAACTAACGCCGCGTGCGGTGGATGCCGGCGACGGGGCCACAATCCGCGGTGAAAACCTCGACTTTCCTGGTACGCGCGTACTGCTCGGTGACCGCGTGTGCGAACTGCTGTCCGTGCGATACGATCAACTGGTGTTTCGGATTCCCCCCGACGCCCACACGGCCGACGTGTTTGTGTATAGCCCGCTCGATGGCGGTGCAACGTTTGTGGGCGCACCACTCGTCATCCGGCGCATCGCGTACATCGTGTCGGATTCATCCGCTGCGGGCGTGATGCCCGATTATCTGGCGTATTATTCCGCCGATATCGCAGCGAGCGGTGTGGCGATTGTACCGACGAACGGCCTCGGGTCCCGGGATCTCCACGGATTCGATTTGATTGTTGTTGGAGCCGACACCGGCACGGATGCGGACGACTGGGCCGGTGGTGTGGAGGGGCGGTTCGACACGCTGGTGAACGCGAGGATTCCGGTGCTCGCGATAGGTCTTGGCGGAGCCGCATTTCTCGCCCGCGCGGGGGCTGTCGACGGCGAATCGGTGGAACGGTCCGTGTCGGCGTGGGTCTATGCGGACCACCCCATCCATTCGGTTTTTGAGCTACCCCATCCGGTCCTTCCACCCGGCGAAGACGCCCTGCGCGTCAGCTCCATTCCCGAGGGCGTCATTACGCTCATGGCGGCGGCGCCTGGCAGCGGCCTGCGGGCGCTAGGTTTGGCCCGGGTAGACGCCGACAGCAGCCGGTGGGTCGCGGCCGACATTCCCCCGGGCTATGGTCGGCTGCAAGCGCGCGCGGTGTTCTGGGGGGTGAGCGCGCCGCCCGACCTGCTCACCGGTCAGGGAGCTGACTGGCTCTCGAACGTTGTGGCCGCGCTGTATCCGGCACGCTGACGCTTGACATGCCCGGTTGCCGGTATCATAATCACATTGTCTGCAAAGAGTTAGTCTGTTCCACATCCGGCGGGGGTGCGTGTGCGCCCGCCGGTTGGTTATAGGGCAAGCGCGCGCGACGGACGGTGGATAATGAAAAGAATTATCGCGATTCTGGCAATTTCATTTCTGGCGGTTGCCGGTTGTGGCAAGTCCGGAAACAAAACGGACAATGAGAAAACACCGAACGGTAACGCGTCATCCGCGGTGACCGAGCCGATAACCGGTGCACCGTTTGCCTCCGAATTTGCAGCGGCGGGCTGGAAGGTCGTTCAGCTTCGGAAGTTTCCGGGACAGGTGCCGGGATACAAGGCGCGTGCCGTGGTTTATCGCGGGAACAAACGAGGAGGCGTGCTGTACGTCGTCGGTCGACCGAACGGCCCCCACGAGCTATGGCACTGGTATTTTGCCGACGCGGCGCCCGATTCGGTGGCACCGGTCGAACTCAACGATGACGGGCTGTGGGATTGCCGTGTGTATTTTGGGAAGAAGACGCGGGATTTCATCCAGGGAAAAGATTTTACGCTGGTGACCGACGTTCGCAACGATCTTATCGCGCTCAACGGAAAGGCCGCGGGATCGGGAACGGTCTGGCACGTGTTTGACGGGGACTCTTCGACCGCGTGGATTTGCGCGAAACCAAAAGCCTGGATCGACGTACCGGCGCCGCTCGGGCTGAAGGACGGCGTGGTTACAGTGCAGCTGATGGACACCGATCGACCGAAGAGCATGGACGTGATCGCCGACGGCAAGACCGTAAAAACATTCGCTGTGGCGCACGGCCCGCGGCGGCAGCAATTCCGACTCGATACGCCTCTCGACGGCGCGCGGAACGTGCGTATTCAATTCGCGGCGACTGCGGGGCGCGTGGCGATTGGAGAATTGTCGATCAGGTAACGGGTTGTAGCGATTTCTCGCTTGGGATGGTTTCGTCGTCGTCGGGTGCGATATCTTTCAGCACGTTGAGGAACGCTTCGGCTACGCGTGGGTCGAGCTTTGATCCCGTTGTGCGCACGATTTCGTCCACGGCTTCCTTGTCCGAGAGCCGCTTGCGGTAGGGACGGTCCGACGTCATCGCGTCGTACATATCGGCGACAGCCACAATTCTCGAAATCAGCGGGATCTCATCGCCCTTGAGCCCGTCGGGATATCCGCTGCCATCCCAGCATTCGTGATGGTGCCGGATGAGCGGGACGATCGGATGCATCTCTCCGAGCATCTCGATCATCGAAGCGCCGAGCTGCACGTGGTTGCGTACCCGCTCCATCTCTTCTTCGCTCAGCTGACCCGGCCGGTTGAGCAATTCGTCGGGTACTCCGATTTTGCCAATGTCGTGCAGCATCGACGCCAGGTAGAGCTGGTGGGACTCCTTGGTCGAAAGGCCGAGTTTTTCGGCCACGAGGAGCGCGTAGCGGCTTACCCGCGTGGAGTGTCCGCTCGTGTACGGATCTTTGGCCTGGATGGTGCGCACCAGCGTTTCTACGGTATTGTAGAACAGACTGCGCAAGTCGTCGTAGAGACGGGCATTGTCAATTGCAATGCCTGCCTTGAGGGCGATCGCGGAGAACATCGTGAGGTCGCGGCGCGCAAATACGTTGGCGTCGGGTGCGTCGACGTACACGATGCCGAGCACATTGCCCCGGTTGATCAGGGGTACACACATGGCGCTGCGAACCGAAAGCGCGGCCACGCTGCGCGAATGGACGAAGCGTTCGTCTACGAGCGCGTCGCTGGACATGATCGAAGATTTCTGACGGACGGCCGCCTGCAAAATCGTCTGGCTCACCACAATTTCCGCGTCTTCGGCGCTTTCCGAAACCGGTCGCCGTACGTAGGGCACCAGGCTCCCGGTGTCGCGCTGGAGCAGAAATACGTATCCACGAGTGGCGGGAATATTGGCCAAAATGAGGTCGAGAAGGTCTTCGAGCAATTGTTTGAGGTCTTCGATGTCGCGGAACGCGCGGTCGGCGGTAGTAAGGGCTTGTAACGCGTGATACGTCGGTGAATCGTCGTCGCCGGCAAAATCTTCGATAAACCCGGCGGCCCCGATGGATTCGATCGGGTTCGATACCGTCAGCGCGTTGTCGGGCTTTTGCTTGATGTCGATGAACACCGCGATATCGAGCGGAGCGTGGGTGCTGTGAATCGATCGGGGGGATGCCTCCACTACGATTCCTACATTGGCGATTATCAACTCATCGCCCGGCCCGACGCGCTCGCGTTCTATTCGGCGTCCATTGAGATAGGTACCGTTCGTACTGCCGAGATCCTCGACGACGTACGATCCTCGTTCGCTGATCAGTCTGCAGTGAAATCGCGAGATGGCCGTGTGGTCGAGAACAATCCGGTTGTCCGGATCACGTCCGATGGTCAACGGCATCGTCGTCGGTTCAAGCGCTACCGTGCGCCCGCGCGACGACCCGGAAATGATGCGTACGTGAAGCATTTTTTCCCACTCCCCCTTCGGCCTGTGGCCGAATCCATACCGGCTGGAACGGTCAGGTCACTTCCCAGCAAGAATCGGGCAAATCGGGTGTTCGACTGCCATTTTTTGTATCGTTGTGCCGGAAACCCGGTTTCATCATCGGATCCGTCCGGGCAAGAAACCACAAAACGTGCGATTGGTACCTTGACACCACAAGATATTGTAATCTATAAATCGTATGTACAGGATATTGGGGCTTCTCCCCGCGTTTTTTTGCCGCATTTTTCCTACTCGAAAGGAACATTGTCATGCTCGGACTGTCCGGTGACCCCGCGGCGCTGAGCGAGAACGCTGCGCGTGTTCTTGAGAAGCGATACTTGCTAAAAGACGAGACCGGCGATGTCGTGGAGACTCCCGACCGCCTGTTCCGCAGGGTGGCCACGAACATCTCGAAAGCCGAACTGCTCTACGGGGGAGGGGAAGAGGATCGCCGGCGCTGGGAGGAAGCATTCTATGGAGTAATGTCCCGGCTCGAATTCCTCCCCAATTCGCCTACGCTGATGAATGCGGGCACCGGCATTCAGCAATTGTCCGCGTGTTTCGTGTTGCCCGTCGACGACTCGATGGACGGCATCTTCGAATCACTCAAGCACACCGCTCTGATCCACAAGAGCGGCGGGGGAACGGGGTTCGCGTTTTCGCGCGTGCGACCGCATAACGACATGGTGAACAGTACACGCGGTGTGTCGAGCGGTCCGCTGTCCTTCATGAACGTGTTTGACGCCGCCACCGAGACCGTCAAGCAGGGAGGGCGCCGCCGCGGCGCGAACATGGCGATATTGCGCGTAGACCACCCCGATATTCTTGACTTCATCGCGTGTAAAGATCGAACGGATCGCTTGAACAATTTCAATATTTCCGTGGCGTTGACCGACCGGTTCATGCAGGCGCTCGAAGCGGGAGACAACTACGAAGTGATCAATCCGCGCACGGGGTCTTCTGTGGGGCGGCTCAACGCAACCGACGTATTTTCCCGAATCGTAGACTCCGCGTGGCGTACGGGCGAGCCGGGAATCGTGTTCATCGATCGCATCAACCGTGATAACCCGACCCCGGCCCTCGGTGACATTGAAAGCACCAATCCATGCGGCGAACAGCCTCTGCTTCCCTACGAGTCGTGCAATCTCGGGTCGGTAAACCTCAGCCGCTTCACCCGTGGGGAAGAGGGTACGTGCGAACTGGATGTGGAGCGTCTGCGTGACGCGGTGCGCGTGGCTGTCCGCTTTCTCGACAACGTGATCGATATGAACCGGTATCCGTTGCCCCAGATCGCTGAACTGACACGCGGCAATCGTAAAATTGGCCTCGGTGTAATGGGCTTCGCCGACCTGCTCATCCGCATGGGGATACCGTACGACCATCCGGAGGCCGAAGACGTTGCCGAAGAGGTGATGGGACTTGTCGAAGCTGCGGCGCACGGTGCGTCGCGCGAGCTGGCCGTGGAGCGAGGACCGTTTCCCAATTTCGCGCAGAGCGTTTATGCCGGGGGCGGCGAGACACCGCTTCGCAACGCCACGGTAACCACGATTGCACCCACCGGTTCAATAAGCATTATCTCGGACACGTCGAGCGGCGTGGAACCGTTGTTTGCCGTAGCGTTTGTTCGCCGCGTACTCGATGGCGAAGAACTCGTCGAAGTCAATTCCACATTTGAGTCCATCGCGCGTCGCGAGGGGTTTTATTCCGAAGGCCTTGTCCGCCGGATTGCCGAGGCGGGTTCTGTACAACATATCGAAGAAATACCGGCGCGCTGGCGCGGAGTGTTCCAAACCGCGCACGACATTTCACCGGCCGCCCACATTCGTATACAGGCGGCGTTCCAGAAGCATACGGATAATGCCGTGTCGAAAACGGTCAACTTCGCGAACGATGCCACACGCGATGACGTCGCGGAAGTATTTCGCAGCGCGTTCAAACTCGACTGCAAAGGGGTAACGATTTATCGCGACGGCAGCCGGGATTTGCAAGTGCTCCGTACCGGTGGCCCGGATGGTGCCGGTGCGGGTGGCACGAGTGGCAACGCGAGCGGCAAAGCCATGGTAGACGCTCCGACGGTCCCCGCGGGGCGGGCCGAGCCGGTGCGCACGGCGCGCCCGCGACCCGAAACCGTCACGGGGGAGACCCGCCGCGTGGGAACGGGTTGCGGTCATATGTATGTGACCGTCAATCATGATGAGCAAGGTCCCTTCGAGCTATTCGCCCAGATTGGCAAAGCCGGCGGCTGTGCCGCGTCGCAGACCGAGGCGATAGGCCGGCTCATTTCCCTCTCACTGCGTGCCGGGGTAGATGCGGGGGCGATTGCCACGCAGCTGCGCGGCGTACGTTGCCCATCGCCGGCCTGGAACAAGGGCGAGAAGGTGTACTCGTGTGCCGACGGGATCGGGCAGGCGCTTACTCGCTACCTCGAAGCCAATGGTGCGGCGACGACACGCGCACCGGGCGACGGCGCCGAGCGCCTCGCCGGGATGTGTACCGAGTGTGGATCAGAACTGGAATACGAGGGTGGTTGTGTTGTGTGCCGGGCGTGTGGCTACTCGCGATGCTAATGGATGAGCGCCACGACCAGCCGGGTCCACGGACCGGCGATGAGCAGGCGCAGCAGAAAAGCCAGGAGCAGGAGGGTGATTGCCGGGAGCCATCCGGGGAACGGAGCTGCGGAATCTCCTGGCGGCTGGCGTTTCCAAACTCGACGCCGGGAAAACGCGTGCAGACGGGGAAGCGCGACTACCACGGAAGCCAGAAGGGCGGTCAGCCAGGGGGGGAATGCCACGAGAGTTGCGACCAGCAGATTGTCGCTCGCACCGTACACCCGGGACGCGGCAACGATAAACTGACCCAGCAGAACGGATAGTCCGAGAAACCCGGCAGCCGCCCCTCCCACGATGCCGACGACGAGGGTACCGGCTCCCACTGCGAGAATCCAGCCCGCCGATGCGGGTGCGCCATGGGTTCCGGCAAGCCACTGGGAGACGTGCTCCGTTATCCCTTCGCCTCCGGGCACGCTACGCGGTACCACCCCCGGGGCGATCGCCGAAGCCAGGAGTAGCGCAATTCCCGCCGGTATCATCCAGCGCAGGATCAGTTCGAGGATATCCAACGGTTCGCTTTCGCGCCAACGCCAGACGAACCACAGGGCGGGTGCGGCAAGCACGAGCGGGCTGATCCACTGTGAATGCACACACACCGAACCCACTGCAGCCACAAACGCATACACGGCAACTGGTTTCAACGCGGCCCCGGAAGCGCTGGCCACCGGGGGCGGCATGGATTTGCGATTGGTTTTCTTGAACGCGTCAGGTCTCCCGCGATGGACGCCAATGGGATGAGCCTACCATATTCCCGACCTGCGGCGGGGGGGGAATACGGGCACGAGATGGTCGGAAATTGGCGTCCGTCGCCGGGTGGGGCGGGGTGAGTCATACGCGCGCCGTCGCGGGTCGGCGGCGCAAGAATCCCGATGCGGGTGCCGGGAGCGGTTCGATGTGCTAGAATTCCGCTTTCGGCCAGCCGGGCTGAACCATACACGCAAACCCGAGAGGTTGACGACATGAAGAGATCGACGACATTTTTAGCCGCATCGCTTCTGATTGCCGCCGCCGTGATGCCCGTTGTCGCGGGTGAGAATTCGCACGAGGGCATTCCTCCCGAGATGATGCGGGCCATGATGCCCGGGGAGGCCCAACACCATATCGCCGGTCTGGCCGGGCACTTCACGTTCTCCGGCAACATACGCGAGGCCCCCGACGCGCCGGAACAGACGTTTACCGGGACGCGAAGTGCCCGCATGATCATGGGAGGACGGTACCTGCTCGAAGAAGTTCACAGCACGTTCATGGGTATGCCGATGGAAGGCATGGGGCTGATGGCGTACGACAACGTTGCCGGGCATTACATCTATACGTGGATCGACAACATGGGAACCGGCGTGACAACGTCAACGGGTAGTTACGCGGATGGCACGTGGGCACTCTCCGGGAAACATCTCGACCCGATGACAAAAAAAATGACGTCGTATCGGAATGTACTGCGCCTCAATGCAGACGGAACGATTGTTTTCGAATGGCACGAGGGCGGATTCAAGATGATGGAGATCACGTACACGCCGAAACAATCCTAGTCGCCGTTTCCCGCGCGATGAGAACAAATGGACGGGTTGCCGCGAAGAGATGGCAACCCGTCTTTTTTTGCCCGGGCGGTACGGGTACGGAAGCAACGGATCGGCGCCGGAAGGCCGAAGAACGAGATTCTACCGTGATCAGCCCGCGGCGTGGGCGCGCCGCTTTTCCTTGGCCAGATGGGATGCAGGGATCTTCAGCCCGATCATGTCCCATGGCAGGATTTCCTCGGTTGACCGGGCGCGCAAGGCGTACCAGTCCGGATCGACGCCGGTGGTTTGAAACACTTCATCCCAGCGTTTCATGTCGAGGCACTCCGTCCACGCGTCCATGCGCATGCCTGCTTCACGCGCGTTCAACAAGGCGCGATGCAGACGCCGATCGCCCCGCGAAAATACCGCTTCGAGGTAACTGACGTCGACGTCGTGGAATTTCAGGCGAATCTGGCCGGACCGCTTGAGCGAACGGAGATACCGTTGTTTGGCACGCAGCGTTTCGCGATCGTCCATGGCCTCCCACTGAAACGGGGTATGCGGCTTGGGGATGTGGGACGAAATAGATGCGTTGATCGTTGCTCGCTTGCCCAACATGTCCTGGCGCAGACGGCTGGCCGCGTCGGCGAGTTCCACGATGCCGCGCAAGTCTTCCTCGCGTTCGGTCGGCGCGCCGATGAGGAAATACAATTTCACCAGTCGATATCCCGCTTCATATGCCGCGCGGCAACCATCCATCAGGTGTTCGTTGAGAATCGGTTTGCGGATCACCTGGCGCAGGCGATCGGTGGCTACCTCGGGGGCCATCGTCAGCCCCGATTTGCGCACCGTACTCGTCAGTCCCGGTAAGCGCTTGAGCTCGGGCCCGACGCGCAGTGAAGGCAGCGATACATTCACGCGGCGGTCGCGAAAACGGGCGTCGATTGCTTCGATGAGCTCGAAAATGCCCGGATAGTCCGCCGTCGACAAACTCGTCAATGCGATTTCATCGTAGCCCGTCTCGCGGTGTGTTTCTTCGGCAAGCTCGAGCACGCGCGCGATCGAACGCATCTTGAGCGGCCGGTAGTGTTGTACGGCCTGGCAGAAGCGACACTGATTTGGGCATCCACGCATGATTTCCACGTTGATCCGGTCGTGCACCACCTCGACGTTTGGCACGACGGGGCGCGTGGGAAACGGAGCGCGTTCCAGATCGCGTACGGTGGTTTTGGGAACGAACGATGGGGCGGGATCGATGTTTTCGATCCGGGCGACGGTGCCGTCCTCGTTGTAGACCACGTTGTACAGTGACGGCACGTACATGCCCGGTATCATGGCCAGTGCGCGGTGCAGTTGCCACCGCGCAGCCCCCGATCGTCGCCACTGTTTGATGGTATCCATCACCTCGTAGAGAACATCTTCTGCGTCGCCTACAAGGATTGCGTCAAAAAACGGAGCGACCGGTTCGAGCGAGAGCGAGATGGACCCACCGCCGAGAATTACCGGGTCAGATATGGTTCTCTCGTGCGTCAGCGCCGGAACCCGGGCGAATTCCAGCATGTTGAGCAGGTTGGTGAACGACAGTTCGTATTGCATCGAGAACCCGATTACATCGAAGTCGCCGAGTGGCGTGAAGGTTTCGAGTGAGTACAACGGCAGCTCGCGCGCGCGCAGTTCGGCCTCCATATCGAGCCAGGGCGCGAACACACGCTCGGCGGCTATGTCGGCGCGCGCGTTGAGCATGTGATAGAGAATTTTGAGGCCAAGGTGCGACATCCCGATGCTGTACGTATCGGGGAATGCAAGGGCAATGCGCAGATCGACCGACGCCGGGTCTTTGACGATCACGTTGCGTTCCCCGCCCGCGTACTGGCCGGGTTTGCGTACCCGGGGTAATACGTCTTCGTAAACTATTTGCCGGAGGGTGCGGGCCATTGGATCCTGCTGGTTATGTGGTGACGACCCGTGCGCGGACGGGGCTATTCCGAATAGTTGAGGCAATGTATTCTATCGATTCGAGGGAGGATTGTCACTACACTCGTGGCCCGAGCGCCCGGACCACCTCCGGGGGGGGGGGGCGGTTCCTGCGGAAGCGAGGCGCCGATTGGGCGGCCCGCAGGAAAGCAATGAGGAGGATTCGGTGCCCGAACTGCCCGAAGTAGAAACTGTTGTCCGCCAGCTCGCCCCGTGCATCGAGGGGCGCACGGTGCGGCGCGCCACCCTGCGGGCGCGCGATCTCTACCGTTCGGGCAGCCTCAGCCTGGCATCCGTGCGTGCGAGCCGTGTAGAGGGCGTTGAGCGCGCCGGTAAGGCGATCGTGATCCGTCTGGGCGGGGGATTGCCCGGTGTCGAGATGCTGGTGGTCCACCTGGGGATGACCGGGCGCGTGGTGGTGCCGGGCGCAACGGGGGGAGGAATGCCCGTCATGGAGCCGGCGGTGGCCGGTTCGCTGCCCCCGTTCGCCGGGGTGGCGTACGGGGGGCGGCACCGGCACGGGCGCATCGTTTTTGTCGGCGGCCCCGAACTGTGGTATGTGGACCCGCGCCGGTTCGGTTACCTGTTCGTCGGTCCGGCCGATGGGCTGCGCGATCGTCTGCATATTGGCCCCGACCCGTTCGAGCTGACAGCGCGCGCAATGAGCGCGCGTTTGCGGGGCCGCAAGGCGCCGATCAAATCGCTGCTTCTCAATCAACGTGTAATATCCGGAATCGGCAACATTTATGCCGACGAAATCCTCTACCACGCAGGAATGCACCCGTTACGTAGTGGTGCGTCGGTAGAACGCGATACAGGAATTCTGTTGCGGCGTGCGCGCACGGTTCTTCGTCGCGCCATTCAACACCGGGGCACCACGCTGCGTGACTACCGCACACCGGACGGGCGCCGCGGCTCGTTCCAGTCGTGCCTCCTCGTTTACGCCCGGGAAGGCGAACGATGCCGGCGCTGCGGGGCTAGAATCCGCAAGATTGTGGTGGCCGGGCGGGGCACGCACTTTTGCCCGGGCTGCCAGCGCGCACCGCGCAGGGCAAGAGCGCGCTAGCTCTCACGGTCGTGCACCAGGCGCGGATCGCTGGCATCACGCAAACCCTCCCCGAGCAGGTTGTACGACGTTACGGTGACGAAGATCGCCAGCCCCGGGAAAACAGTGAGCCACCACGCGAAACCCTGCTGGCGGAAGCTCGCCAGAATGCCGCCCCAGCTCGGTGTGGGGGGTTGAACGCCAAGACCCAGAAAAGAGAGCGCCGCTTCGATGAGAATTGCGCTGGCCACGCCAAACGTCGCGGTAACCAGAACGGGTGCCAGCGAATTGGGGAGAAGGTGGCGGAAGATGATTTTCCTGTCACTCGCACCGAGCGCGCGTGCCGCGTCGGTGAATTCCTGCTCTTTGAGTCGCATGAACTCTCCCCGCGTGTAACGCGCCATGTCGGTCCATCGTGTTAATCCGATAACGATCATAATATTGTAAATGCTCGGAGGTAAAAACGCAATGACGGCGAGAATCAAGAACAAGAGGGGAAAACACATTACCACTTCAATCAACCGTGAAAGCAGTATGTCGATTATGCCGCCGTAGTAGCCGGCAAGCGCTCCTATGGATACACCGAGCAGCACGGCGATTGCCATCGCCACGAAGCCTACTTTCAACGATATACTCGCACCGTGGATCATTCGCGCCAGCACATCACGCCCGAGGTCGTCGGTGCCCAGTACATGACGTGGGTTGGGCGGCTCCAGGCGCTCGTCCAGACCACTTTCGATGGGTGAGTAGGGGATCACGGGCATCACCAGTGCGGCACTGCGATCGTTCTTGATCGCCTTGAAGTCGACGCTGTACAGCTCGGGATAATGTACGAACCAACGCAGGGGTGTCATTTGGGCGATGGCGGGGAAATATGTGGAGTTGTTCCAGCGCATTACAAGGGGGCGATTGTTGGCCAGCACCGGCGCGAGCCATGAGATGGTGAACATTGCAACTACGCAAGTGAGGCCCGCCATGGCGAGGCGGTCTTTCTTGAGGCGATGCCACACGCGCCGCATGTAGCCGTTGCGGTGGTGATGCGGCTGGCGCGTTTCCTCAAATCTGCGAATGGCGTCGTTCAACCCCGCTCTCCTAATTGTAGGTCACGCGGGGGTCGGCCCACGCGTAGATCAGGTCGGCGAGCAGGGTGCTGAACAGTACGAGCGTGGCCGTGATAAAGCTCAACGCGAGCACCACCGGGTAGTCGCGCGCCAGAACCGAGTTAAGGAAGAGCTGCCCGATGCCCGGCCAGCCAAAGATATATTCGAGAATCACGCTGCCGCTAAACATGGTTGGGAGTAGCAGGCCAAGCAGCGTAACCACCGGGATCAGGGTGTTCTTGAATACGTGCCGAAAAATTATCTTACGTTCTTCCAACCCCTTCGCGCGGGCGGTGCGCACGTAGTCTTGCCGGAATATTTCCAGTGTGGATCCGCGCACGAAACGCGACAGAAAAGCGAGTGATCCGTATGTCAGGCATACCACGGGCAAAACCATGTGCCGGGCCAGGTCGACCACCCGCGGTCCGAACGGAAGGTGGTGTGCGCCGATCGACTCCATGCCCTGGATGGGCAGTACATGGAGTTTCCCTCCGAAGAGCATAATCAGCAACAACGCCACCCAGAATTCCGGTAACGAATACAGCATATACAGTGCTGCGCCTCCAATTTTGTCAAAACGAGAATTCTGTCGCACCGCGGAATACAGCCCCATGGGGAACGACAACAGCAACGCGATTACAAGCGATGTGAAGTTGAGTACGAGTGTGGCCGGGAGACGGGAAGCAATTTTGTCGATCACCGGACGGTGATCGATAAACGAGTCGCCGAAGTCGAACGTCATCAGGCGGCGTATCCAGATGACGTAGCGTTCTTGCAACGGCCTGTCGAGACCGTAGAGATGCAGCATTGCCTGGTAGCTCTCCGGGGATACACGCGAGTCCATGACGCCCTGGTTAATCAGCTTCACCGGATCTCCCGGTGCCATGTTGACAACCAGAAACGTCACGATCGTAATGCCGAACAGGGTGGGCACCAGGTAGGCGAGACGACGCAGGACGTACGTGAGCATTGTCTCGCCGGTTTACTGGGAGGCCAGTCCGTCGGCGGTGTTGTCGATGTACCAGTAGCGAGCGCCGGGATAGAAGTCGAAGGGCCCGTTCGGTGAGATCACCACGCCTTTGATCCGGCGTGAAATCGGACGTTTTTCCGGCACGGTGTTGACGAATGTGTACGGTGGATCGCTGTGCATGATGCGGTGGATCGCGTGGTAGCACTCCTGCCGCCGGGCGCGGCTGAATTCCGTGCGGCCTGCTTCGAGCAGGCTGTCCACTTTCGCGTTGCTGTAAAACACGTTATTGAGTCCCTTGGGCGGGACCATCGAGGAATGGAATGTATCGTACACGTCGGGATCGAGATCGAGGGTCCACGCCAGAGCGCACGAATCGAACTGGCCACTGTCGATACGATCAAAAAACGTGGCCCCTTCGAGCTGGCGTATCTTCACAACGATGCCGACCTTGCGGCATTCCTCCTGGAGCAGCTGGGCGAACTGCATCGCCACGTTGCTGGCCGTGATGAGCATTTCGAACTCAAATTTCACACCGTTGCGGTCTCGAATTCCGTCGCCATCGTGATCGGTCCAACCCGCTTCGTCGAGCAGCCCCTTTGCGCGCACCGGGTCGAAGGGGTGTGGTTTGACGGATTTATCATATGCCCAGCTGTTGATATAGAAAGGCCCACTGATGAGCCTGGCGAAACCCGAATATAGCTTTTTGTTGATACTCTCGCGGTCGAAAAGATAGGTCATCGCGAGCCGCACACGCGGGTCGCTGAACCATACGGAGCGGCAATTCCAGCCCAGATAGTTATATTGCGGGTAGTAGTAATAGTACTTTTCAAACCGACGTTTGAAGTCGGCGTCGTTGGTCTGGCGTTCCCACTGAATTTGCGTCAGGCGCATTTCGTCCAGTTCCCCCGCGCGCAGTGCACTGAGTGCCACCGCATTATCTTCGATGACCTTGAAAATCACCCGGTAGAGGTAGGCCTTCTTACCGTAGTAATCGTCGTTGCGGACGATGCTGATATACTGACCCGACCGCCATTCCTCGAACCGGAACGGCCCGCTTCCGACGGGCTTACGGTTTGCGGGGTTGGTCAGGAAATCCCCGACGCCATAGACGTGCTCCGGCAGCGGAGAAAACTGCGCGATTGCAAAAAGTGCAGGGGCGTACGCTTCCCGCCACACGAATATCACGGTATGTGCGTCGGGCGTTTCCACGTGGTCGAGCTTGCTGAAGTACCCCGCGGTGTTGAGCGCGGGAACGGCCGGGTCGAGGATTTTGTTTATCGTGAACGCGACGTCCTTCGAAGTAATCGGCACCCCGTCGTGCCACCGGATGTCATCGCGCATATGGACCGTGATGCGCAGATGATCGCTGCTGATATCCCAGCTTTTTGCGAGCACGGGCACGTATTCGAGTTTGTCGTTCCAGTCGATCAGGCGATCGAAAAGGTAACGGTCCACATAATTTTCGTACGTGGTGGTCTGCAAAACGGGGTTGAGGGTCTTGCATTCCGACTCGAGGCGCCGAACCACCGTTCCCCCGCGATGCGGAGTCGATGACCCGGAATTGCCGGCATCGCCCTTGTGCGTATCGCCTCCCCCTCCACACCCGGACACGCCGCCAAACAGCATTGCGGCTGCCACTGCACCGGCGAATATATTGAATCGTCGCGTCATTACGCCGAATCCTCCTGGAGTCTCCCCCGGGAAATCCTGAATACTTCACGGTCGGGGCCGTTGCCGATCCAAAACCGGACGACCAGCGAGGTGCAAGTCTAGCACCAACCGCAGCGCGGGTCGAAGAAGAATATCGATGGACAAATGCGTTGCAGCGACCGTGTAAGTCCAATATTTGTAATACGATTGCGCCGTGTGCAGGATCTGCTCCATTCCGTCGCGAACGGGTGTCTTGCCCGGTTGGTTCTTCGCATGGTATAATGTTGCCATAATCTGGGGGAAAGACGTGTCCGTCTGTAGTGGGCGGCGCGACCGGGATACTGCTCCCTGACACCACCACCCGAAGTTACCGGTCGCGATGTTTTGATTCCCAAGTTGATGTGGCATATCCACCGGGAGGAAGCGGATGCTTCGCACGAACGAGGGCATCGTGCGCGGGTTTTTTTTGTTGCTGCTGGTTGGGAGAGTGCTTGCGTTTGGCGTCGGCCCTGCGCGGGCCGATGAAAGCCTGCTGATCTATCCATCGGCAAGTGCGATCTTCCAGTACGACCCGTCCCGTTACAGCGTGCTCGCGACGTCCGATTCTCGATATGTGCCCGCGTACGGAGTGGCCGGGGGCATGCTGTGGGATAATGTGGACTCGTGTATTGCACTGGACGTCTATCGTGCTCCCTCGATTATACGCTTCGAACCGTCGCCAATTGGAGAGAATCGTTTTGTCGTGATGCAGAACGATTTTGATATCATTGTTGACGGCTATTTCGCCACGCCACGTACGTGGAGCAATCTCTACCTTCGGTATGTCCCGGGGTCGAGTACGAGCAGGCCACTTGTGGACCTCGATGGGGGGGCTCTGACCAGCGTAATGAAACCGATACCGGGTTTTGCCACCACGACACCTACCGGTGACGGACACTTTGCCGACACGCGCATACACCATATTCACTGGTCGGGCGCGTTGTCGATTCGCATCCTGGTGTTCTCTGACCGCAACTTTAATCGAGCGTTTGACGACGCTCCGCCACGGGTATCGATCGTGGCGCAGGATGCCGCTGTGCCGACCCGCAAAACGAGCTGGGGCGCGCTCAAATCGCTCTATCGTTAGCCACGTAACGCTTCGCGTATTTCATTGTCGGTGAGAATATGATCGGTGGATTTTGCGCGCTGGAATACGTGCTCTATGCGCTCGTCGGTTGGATCCACCCCGTGTTTCTCCAGCCAGAAGCGCACGTTTGATTTTCCGCTCATTGGACCCACTTCAATAATCTGCTCAAGACCGAATTCGTCGGCCGGTACGCCGCTATACACACGATTGGCAAGCCATGAATCACCGCGCCGGTATGCTTTGATGATTGCATCGGCGTGCACTCCCGTGGCGGTGCGGAACGCGTCGCGCCCGACCACGGGATAATTGTCCGGAATGGGGACACGACAGGCCTTGCTCACCTTCTGCACGTACGCGGGAAGTTGCGTGAGGTCGCCATCGAGTACGCCGAGTAACTTGAAGTTGACCATGAGCAGGTCGATGGGGGCGTTGCCCACGCGTTCGCCGATACCGAGCGCCGAGCCGTGTATGCGATCGGCGCCCCCGAAGTATGCCGCGACAGCATTGGAGACGGCGACACCGCGGTCGCGGTGTCCGTGCCAGTCCACGCCGATGTCTTTGCCGGATTCCGTCACGAGATTGCGGACAAACTGCACCACGGCGCGTGCGCCGGTGGGAGTGGCGTGTCCCACGGTATCGGAGATGCATACCCTCTCCACGTCGTGTGCGATGGCCATCTGGTAGAGCCGGCGGAGCGTATCGGGGTCCGAGCGCGTCGTGTCTTCGGTAACGTACATTACAGGCACGTCATTTTTATGCGCAAATTCTATGGCACGTTCGCTGACCGAGAGCATTTTATCGACGGTCCAATCTTCTGTGAAACGCCGAATAGGGCTCGAAAAAATGAACAGCGCGGCCTGAACGCGGATTCCGGTTTTTTGCTGAATTTCCACGATCGGCACGATGTCACTTTCGACGGTACGTGCCGCGCAGTAGGGATAAATAGTCATGTGCGCGCGAGCGATTTCCCCGGCGAGGGCGAGGACGTCATTGTACGCGTGTGGGCCCGCGGCGGGCAGCCCAATGGCTGCCGAATACATGCCGAGGTCCTCCATGAAGTGGAGTATCTCCAGTTTATCGGCGATGGGTGGGTCGGTGACCGAGGGCGATTGCAGCCCGTCACGGAGGGTTTCGTCATTGAGGCGTAGCGGGTACGGCGGGAGGTCCGCTACGGTATTCCATTCGTAGATCAGTTCGCTGGAATCGGAATCATTCGACTTCGACATGAACGTCCCCGCATTGGTACCCGGTGGGTTCCGGTTAGCTTTGCCTATGGCAATGTAGCAGATCGGCGTGCGCCTATCAACCGCGCGCGGTTTGCGTATCTATCCGCCGGAGCGAAATGTGGCCGTGCGCGAGTCGCGGTTCCTCCGTGAAACGAATCGGGAAACGGCGTAATGGTTGTGTCCACACCGCGTTCCGGTATACTGCACGCATGGCCTGGCTCGATACAAAGAATTCCGTTCGCGACGGCGATTTCGACCGCCGCTTGCGTGCCGCCACCCGCCATGTGACGCGTTGCGACCCGGTGGTGGCAAGAATCGCGCGGGATCACGGTTGCTTCGACGTGTGCACAACCCGCAGTGCCTTTCAGGTTATGCTCGAGACGATTATCTCACAGCAACTGAGTACGAAGGCTTCCGCGTCGATCTACGGGCGACTCCGCGCGCTGATGCCACGCGGCGTGCCGCGCCCGAGCCATGTGCTCGTACTCAACGACGCGCAACTGCGTACGTCGGGCCTGTCCCGCTCGAAAGCGCAATACGTGCGCAACGCGGCCGTTGCGTTTTCGTCGCGGCGCTTTGGTGCCGCTGCGCTCGCCCACCTCGACGACGAAGGAGTCATTGCGCGCCTTACCGAGATAAAGGGTGTAGGGGAGTGGTCGGCCCACATGTTCCTGATTTTCGCGTTGCACAGACTCGACGTATTCCCCATTGGCGACCTCGGACTTCGCAACGCGATGAAGGCGCAGTACCGTCTGCGTGGAGCGCCCCGAGACCAACGGCTGCACCGAATCGCCGATGCATGGCGTCCGTATCGCACGGTGGGCACCCTGTATTTGTGGAAGAGTTACGACGTAGACTGAGGGCGGTGCTTCCGGGTGTTGGGCGGGCCCGGGGTTGTATCTCGCGTTTCCTGTGAATACCGTGCATCGGCAGGCGATGCGGGGTCGGTGGCGGATGGGGCGAAGTGCGACGGGGCCCGATCTGTTTGCGGCGTGTCGATGTTGCCCAGACGGTAGTTTGGTTCTACGCGAATCGTTTCGGCCCCCGGCTTATACACGCTTCCCGTGGGAACGTCTCCCAGTACGGCAATGCCCGGTGCTATCAGGCACCACGATCCCAACGTGCAGTTCCTGTTTACGCTGCTGCCCGTGCCGAGCAACGTCCCCTCGCCTACGCGCACCGATCCGCTGAGAGTCACCGCGGGAGCCAGTTGCGCGAACGGACCCACCACGCAATCGTGTTCGACGATGGCGCCCGTGTTGATCACCGCGGCGCGCTCCACCAGTGCGCCGGTTTGCACCACGGCCCGGTGGAATACCACGGCACCGTCATCGATGCGTGCGCGGGAGGAAACCACCGCGTGCGGAGACACGAGACGGGGGAACGAGCACCCGAATTCATGCAATCTCAAATAGAGATTGTGGCGCGCGATGTTGTCGCCCACACCAATGTAAACCGGTGCGTTGGGTTCGAGAACGTCGATTCCCCCCGCGACGATGACGCCGTCGACGGCCGATCCCCATAGTGCGCGGCGGTCGTCTACGAAGCGCATGTCTCCGATTTCCGTTCCCGTGCTGCGGAGCACGTCGAGAATCACGCGGCCGTGGCCGCCACAACCAAGGATATACACGCGGGACCTGCTCATACCACCCCCCGTTTCGAGGTGAGCATGGTGAAGTTTTCCGGCGGGCCGTAGAGCCCCTCACGGGTTGCGAGAATCGGAATTGTGCGGGCCGTGATGCGCAGATTGAGACCGAGAGATCGGTGCTCTACGTACCAGAGGTCGCGCTCTATTTTCTGCCCCCAACTCAATCGATTGCGTCCGTTAACCTGTGCCCATCCGGTCAGACCGGGCGGCACGTCATGGCGGCGATCCTGCCGCGCGTCAAAACGGTCGCGGTATGCCGCGATGGCGGGACGGGGCCCCACCATGCTCATTTCGCCGCGCAGCACATTGAACAATGGGGGCAATTCGTCGAGGCTCCAGTCGCGCAAGAATCGGCCGACACGTGTAATGCGTGTATCATGGACCGCGGTGAGCATGCCCGGACCGGCTTGCTCTGTACCTTGCGTCATTGTACGGAACTTGTAGGTGGAAAATTCGCGGCCGTCGCGGCCCAGACGGTTTTGACGAAAGTACGCCGGGCCGGACGAGCCCATCCGGATAACGAACGACACGACGGCGAACAGGGGCGCCAGTACCCCGAGCGCGATGATCGATGCGGCCAGGTCGAATGCACGCATCAGCCCATCGGATCGATTTTGAGGAACGTGTTTCATACCCGACGTATCGTCCCGGCATGCCGGGTACTTTAGGCACACGTCCCAGGCATGTACACGCGGGCGGTTTTCTGCTACCGTCGCGCCGATGGGATTCCAAAGCGGCAAACCATCCCGGGCAACCCGGAATTTTCTGATCGTCGCGGGAGCAATACTCGGGCTCGCGTTCGAGCTTTTTGTACACCCCGACCCCGCCCACCCTGCCGTGGGACACACCCTGGCTGTCGCCGTGCTCATGGCGTTCTACTGGTTGACTGAGGCGATGCCCGTTGCCGTTACGGCGTTGTTCCCCGTGGTTTTCTTTCCGCTGGCGGGGGTACTCGACGCGGGTGCGGTGGCGCCGCTCTACGTCAACAACATCATTTTTCTGTTCATCGGAGGGTTTCTTCTGGCCGGTGCAATGGAGCGCTGGAATCTGCACCGACGCATCGCGCTGCACATCGTCGCGCGTCTCGGTCACAGCCCGGGGTGGCTGCTTTTTGGGTTCATGGCGGCAAGCTGGGCAATCTCGGGCTGGGTGTCGAATACGGCAACTACGTTGATGATGGTGCCAATCGTGATGGCGCTGGCCGTGAAGATCGAAGAGCGCGGAGACACCGACGCGCGGGGCCTTACCGTAGCGCTCCTTCTGGGCATCGCCTACGGCGCGTCGATCGGGGGCATGTCCACACTGGTTGGCACCGCGCCCAACCTCGCGCTTGCGCGGATTTACGGGCAAACATTCCCCGCCGCTCCCGAGATGACGTTCGTGCGGTGGATGCTCGTTGCGGCGCCGGTCTCTGCGGTAATGGCGATCGTGGTCTTCGTCTGGCTGCGTTTGCGCGTCATGGGTCGGCGGCCTGCGCCCGTGGATCCCCGCGTGATGCGCGCCGAACTCAACGCGTTGGGTGCGATGTCGCGCGAGGAGAAACTGGTTTCGGTATTATTTGTTGCGTTCGCGCTACTCATCGTGACGCGTGCGGACGTAACCGTGGGAAGCACGGTGCTGCATGGATGGGCGTCACATCTGGGGTTGGCCACGCACGTAAGCGACGGTACCGTCGCCATGGGCGTGGCCCTGGTGCTCTTCGCACTTCCCGCGCGTAATGGTGAATTCATTCTCGACGGTGGGGCCATTACCAGGTTGCCCTGGGACATTGTCTTGTTGCTCGGCGGTGGCTTCGCGCTGGCCAGGGCGTTTCAGGTGTCGGGGCTCTCCGGGTATTTCGGCCGACAACTCGCCGGCCTCGGTGGGGTATCCACGGTGGTGCTGATTGGCGCGGTGTGCCTGATGATTACGTTTCTCACCGAACTGACCTCGAATACCGCGACCACGCAGGTGGTGCTCCCGATTCTCGCCTCGACGAGCGTGGCGATCGGAGTCGACCCCCTCTTGATTATGGTACCGGCGACGTTGAGCGCCTCGTGTGCGTTCATGCTGCCGGTTGCCACTCCGCCCAATGCCATCGTATTTGGTACCGGGCGGCTGGACATTCAGACGATGGCGCGCACGGGGGTGGTGCTCAATATAATCGGCGTGGTGGTTGTGACGGCATTGATGATGCTCTTTGGCCGTCGGATGCTGGGCATCGGCGGGTGAGCGGCGGGCCCGGGCTGTCGGGCCGCGCGCGAGGGTCTGTTCGCGTGCGGCGATTTCCGCACGACGCGAAGGAAAATGCACGCGCATAACGGTTCGCCCCCCACAGCATGTTGCCAGACAATCCGGCTCCGGGGTAGTTGAGCTGGCACAACGCCACGCTGTTAACGTGGATATCGCAGGTTCGAATCCTGCCCCCGGAGCCATCCTGACATCGGGCCGTGTAACGCACCGTGAAACTTCGTTCGATTCCATCCAATGATCTCAAACGTGCGCTGCGCGGAAACGTGTTCTTCGTCGGACTCGTCAGTTTCTTTACCGATCTGTCGAGCGAAATGATCTACCCGCTACTGCCCGTATTTCTCTCCGGAATTACGTCACCCGCCTCGGCCGCCGTGTACATCGGTCTTATGGATGGCGTGGGCGAAAGCGTGGCGAGTTATCTCAAACTGGTGTCGGGAAAATGGAGCGACCGGATGGGTCGGCGAAAACCCCTGGTCTTCCTGGGGTACGGCCTGTCGGGGATCGCGCGCCCGCTCATGGCGCTGGCCGCCGCGGGTTGGCACGTGGTGGTGCTGCGCGCGTTCGACCGCGTGGGCAAGGGCGTGCGTACGTCGCCGCGCGACGCGCTGTTGAGCGAATCGGTGGAAGCCGATGTACGCGGCCTGGCGTTCAGCTTTCACCGCGTGATGGATCACGCCGGTGCGGTTCTCGGCCCCGCGGTCGCGGCCACATTCCTGTATGCGATGATCGGCGGGGGTTTGTTGTGGCAGACGGAAGCAGCGGGCGTGGGTGCACGCGAAGTGCAGGCGCTGCGGTGGTTGTTTGCGCTTGCGCTTGTGCCCGGCATTGCGGCGGCCTTCGTGGTATGGCGAGGGGTGCGCGAAGCGCCCGTTCGATCGCCAGCGCGCACGGCGGCGGCGCCATCGGTTCCACTGGTCGGCAACGACGCCGCGAAATCACCCGCCGACCGGGCGGTATGTACCGGCGCGACCGCCACAACCCCGCTCCCGCGGCGCTTCGTCGTGTTCGTGGCCGCGGCCACGCTCTTTACGCTGGGCAACAGCTCCGACCTGTTTCTGATCTTTTATGCGCAAACCCGTTTCGGATTTGGCGCGGGTTGGTTGATGGTTCTGTGGATGACGCTGCACCTCGCGAAAATCGCATTCAGCCTGCCGGGCGGTAGACTGTCCGACCGGGCGGGCCGGCGCACGGCGATCGCGGTGGGGTGGGCGCTGTACGCGGCGATCTACGCGTGTGTTGCATTCGTTTCCGATTTTCGCGTGTTGTTCGTCCTGCTCGTCTTGTACGGTGCGTACTACGGGATGACCGAGGGCGCCGAGCGCGCGCTTGTGGCCGACGTGGTTCCGGCCGGGGAGAGGGGCCGGGCGTACGGGATTTACCACGCTGCTGTGGGATTTGCCGCGCTGCCGGCCAGCGCGATTTTTGGCGTCATGTGGGCGCAGATTGGACCGCACCGGGCGTTTCTCCTGGGGGCCGTGCTGGCGGCGGCGGCACTGGTGGTATTGCTTTTCACCGGCACGGGGCCGGGTGCACCCCGCCGCCGGACGCAACCGCCGATCTGACCGGAAGGACACTCTACCGATCCGAAGCCCCGTGCATCATCTTTTCACGCGCCCGGCGAAACTCGCTTTTCTTACTCCACTGCGGAAAGCGCGTGGACGTCGCCAGGTTCAGACCCACATCGAATAACGCGGTAAGATCCTCCACCGCGCCACTCAAATTCCAGGACGGATCGTATTCGTCCTGCGGCTTGTGGTACTTCGTGCGCACGTATGCGGCGCGCTGTTTCATACCCCATCCCCGGGGTCGGTTGAGAAATTCCACGCCGCTGTCAGTATAGAGCGCGGGTACGCCTTTTTGCGCGAACGCAAAATGGTCGGCGCGGTAGTAGTAGCCCTTCTCCGGTTCGGCGTCCGCAACAATATGGCGGCCCATCGGGGCGATTGCGCGTGCGAGATACTGGTCGAGGTCAGACTGCCCGTAGCCCACCACGACCATGTCGCTTGTGCGCCCCCAGATATTGATGCCGTCGACGTTGATGTCCGCCACGGCCTTTCTGAGCGGGTAGAGTGGGTGTTCGACGTAATACTTCGCGCCGAGCAGGCCACTCTCCTCGGCCGTCGTGATCACAAACAATATCGATCGTTTCAGCTCCCGTCGGTGTGATGGGAACGCGCGTGCAACCTCGAGCATCCCCGCCACGCCCGACGCGTTGTCGAGCGCGCCATTGTATATGGAATCACCATCCACTGCCGGGCCCGTGCCCAGATGATCCCAGTGCGCGGTATAAATGATGTGTTCGTCGTGGTGATGGGGGTCGCGGCCCTCGAGCCGTGCAACAACGTTGTGGCTCGTCACTTTTCGGATTTTGTTATGCAGGTCCACCGACGCCGTGAGTGCGAATTCCACCGGTTGGAAATTCCGCGATACCGCCGCATGGATCATTTTGTTGTACGAATAACCGGCGGCATCAAACAGGTCGCGTGCCGCGTCTTCGGTGATCCAGCTCTCCACCGCGCAGCGCGATGCGCCGTTATCATCGCGGACGATGTCGAATTGCTCGCCCGACCAGCTGTTTTGAACCACCGCCCACGGGTACCCCGCCGCTTCGGTGTTGTGGATCAGAATCGCCCCGGCTGCTCCGTGACGGGCGGCTTCCTCGAACTTATAGGTCCAGCGTCCGTAATACGTCATGGCCTTGCCGCCGAATACGGCAGGGTTATCAACGGGAGGATCGTTGACGAGCATCACCACGATTTTTCCGTGCACATCTTCATCCTTGTAGTCATCCCACGCGTACTCGGGTGCCACAACGCCGTAGCCGACAAAAACGAGCGGGGTGTCGTGTAACGACGAGGTTGGGATGTGCCGCAGCGTCCAGCACATGAATTCGGAACCGTAGGCGAGATTGCGTGCGTACCCGTTGGGGCCCCGTACCTTTAACGGCGGCGTGTTGACGCAATCCATACCGACCAGCGGAACCTTCTGCAAGTAGGTGCCGTCGGGATTTCCGGGTGCGTAGCCGATGTCTCGAAACTGCTTTTCGAGGTACGCGAGGGTCAGGCGTTCGCCTTTCGACGCCGGCGCGCGGCCGCCCAGCTCGTCCGACGACAGATATTGAACGTGCTCGCGCAGGTGTGCCGCCGATATGCCGCTTGCGGTGCCTGAGGCGAAGGCTGCCGGCACGGCGCCGGGCGTGCCGCAAAGAATCGAAACCGCGGCAGCAATGAGCATACGCAGGCAAGATGCAAACAAGGGAAATCGCATGACATATCCTTTCGGTTGGCGGTTGGCCGCGGCGCAACGTCCGTGCGGCGGGGGCAACCGCCCTGCAATCCGGTGGACCGTCAACGACAGTGGCGCAACACAGTTTAGCGGCCGTGTTATCGTCGCGGCAGGTGCGCCGCCGTTCATATTACGATTTGTCGGCGCATCCGGCGAATGGCGATGGGCATCATGACCGCCGACATGCCCAGGAGCAGAGCGACGGCCGCGGCCGGGAAGGGCGCGTTGCTACCGCGTACGAACATTTCTTCGATGGCATCCATCGTGATTCCCGTGGGAAGCACCATTGCCACATGCCGCATGGCCGGCGGTACCACTTCGAGCGGCCACCAGCACCCTCCCAGAGCGGCAAGCACAAGCCCGATGGTAACCCCTGCGGCGTTGGCTTTCTCGATGCTGTCAAAGAATGTGGCGACGACCATGCCCAGAGACACGGCACTGATCATATAGGCGACAATTACCGCGGCAAACGCGAGCGGCGGGAGCGAGAACGGCACGCGCAGGACCAGCGGACCCATCCCGACGATAACGCCAATCTGTAACGTGCCCCATACCAGCCGCGACGCGAGCATGCCCACGAACAAATCACGAGGGCGAGTGGGGCTCATCACGATGCGCCGGATTTTCCCTGACTTGATGTCTTCCACCCAGAGCGTCATGAAGAACGTCATCATCTGGAACATGACGAACATAACCAGCATCGCCGCCAATTGCCGTGTTACCCCGCCAACCCTTCGGGGTGCATCGGCGGGCACCCGTGTGGTCACGCGCAGCGGACCGGGTGCAACGAGTGCGGCCAGCGCCGCCGAATCGGGCGGACTCTTCCGCCATCCGGGGCGCGAGCGCAACGCGAGGGTGTAGAGAACCTGACGGGCGACGACCGACAGCTCCGTGGCGCGTCGATCGGATGTCTTTCGCTTCTCGATACGCGCGGATACGGCGTTGCCGGTGGTTAGATTCTGGATAAGGCTGTCGGGGAGTACAACGCGCGGTGTACTGGCGTTCGATGTGTCGACAACCACAACGTTGCGGGCCTGAAACAGTTCGCGCGCGGCGGTGGTCACCCAGGGGGGATTGACTCCGCCTTCGATCGCAACGCGCGTCGGCGAGGGTACGGTCGAGGACCCAAAGAGCGACCCGAACAGCCACGCCATGGCGATGGGGGCCAGCAGGCTCCAGAACACGGCCTCGCGATCGCGCAGGCTCAGCCTCACTTCCAGTCGTGCGATATGAAACGCGTTGGTAAAGTTCATGCGTTCGGTCCCCCGCCGCCGGCGTTGGTGGCGCACATACAGGGCGATGCTCCCGGATACTTCACGCAATTCGCCTTCGCGCCAACGCCATGCCCACAATGAACGTTCCGAGTGCCCACGCCCACAACGCGGGTGCCGATATGGAAGCCGTGCGTCCCGTGAGGGCATGGGTGAGAGCAATGTTGGCCATACCCGTTGGTGTCAGCAGGGACACGTGTTGAAACCATTCCGGTGTGAATTCCGCGGGGAAAAATGCGCCGCCGGAGATCATGAGCACCATCATAAGTATTGTCGCGATCGCTGCGACGGCCTTGCGCGAATTGGACAGGCTGTAGACGGCACCATTGAACCCCACCACAAACAGGATCAGCGCCGCAGATATCCACGCCGCGTCGACAACGCCTCCGGTCGGAATGTGCCAGACGATCCCGCCGAGCAACGACGCGATGGCCGCAACACAGTACAAGAATGTGAATGCGAACAGGCGCTGTTCCACCGCGACGCGTGCGGGCCGTACCGGCGCGGTAACAAACCGGCGGGTTACACCGTTGAGACGATCGATCAAGAAACGTGTTTCAAGGCTTAACGACGCGGAAAATATCCCGAACATTATGAGCCCGGGGAAGAACAACGTGGCCAGGTTAATGCCATCCACCGGATGGTGGCTTTTTTCCTCGACGATCTGGACGTGTATTTTTGAGAGTGAGCCGAATCCCGGCGCGCGGCGGACGGCGGCGTACGATGCGCGTGCCATGCCGGAAATATCGTCCATTTGTGGCGTGCTGTCGCGCTCGGCGAATGTATGCATACGCGCGAGCGGTTCGGAAAAAACGTCGAGCAAACCGTTTCCGAGCACCGCGAACGTTTCCACTACTCCCCTGGCGATGCGCGGTCCGATGCTGTGACGTGGATTGGTCAACAGAACGAGTGTGTCAGGTTCCTGCGCCAAAAGGCGGCTCGAAAATCCCGGCGAGACGATGAGAGCGGCGGAAGCGCGGTCGGATGCGAAGAGCGCCTCGATGGCACTGGAGTCTTCGGCTTCACGTACGTTGAGAAACCTGGCCACCGGACCCTGCGCAAGAGCACCGGTAAAAAATCGCGACACCGGCGTGTTGTCGTAGTCTACCACGGCAAGTGAAGTCTTCGGCAGGTTGTGCGACCCGCCGAAGGCCCCCTGATAAATGACCATGAATACAAACGGCACGGCCATCCACATGATGATTGTGCCCGGGCGGCGGGCAACGCGTTGCCAGTACATGGAGAAAAACGGCATGATCAGTCGCGTAATTCGCGGCCAGTAAGACGGATGAACAGGCTTTCCAAAGACGGCGGGCGGACGGATATCTCCGACACGCCGTCCAGCGACCGGGCGCGTTCCATGACGTTTCCTGCAGCTGTGGATCCGGCCGGCAGCGATACGGTGAGTTCGCCGTCGCCGGCCGCCTCCACCACGCCGTCGATCGCCGCGGCGAAATCGCCGGCCGCCTTCCCAGAAAAAGAACCTCTCAGCGTGAGCAGTTGTACGTCTTCGACGGTGGCACGCAACTCCACGAGCGTGCCCTCGCGCTTGATCTCGCCGTGATCGATAATACCTACGCGATCACACAGGCGTTCGGCTTCCTCGAGGTAGTGCGTGCTCAGCAGAACGGCGGTGCCGTTGTCGGCTACCTCCCGCACGCGTTCGAGGATGAGAAGGCGTGTCTGCGGATCGAGACCCACGGTGGGTTCATCGAGCACGAGAACGCGCGGTTCGTGCACGAGACCGAGTACGAGGGCGAGGCGGCGCAACTGGCCTCCGGAAAATGTCGATACGCGGGCCCGCCGTTTTTCGGCCAAACCGATCCAGTCGAGCAGAGAAATCGCGTGTTCACGCAACGCGGTTCGGCCGATGCCATAGAGCGAACCGAAAAACAGGCAATTTTCGAGCGCGGAAAGTTCCTCGATGACAATGGACTGTTGCGGCACCACGCCGAGGTGTCTCCTGGCCTCTTCGGGAGCGTCGGCCACATCGTGGCCGGCGATGTGCACCGTGCCCCGGTCGGCGCGCAGCAGTCCCGAAAGAATGTTAATCGTGGTCGACTTGCCGGCGCCGTTGGGACCGAGCAGTACGTAAATTTCCCCGGGTTCTACATAAAAGGAAATACCGCGCACAGCCTCGACATCGCCGAACGATTTTGTTAGCGTCGACACCTCGATAAGAGGGCTGTGGGATATGATGTGGGGTGATGGGGACATGCGTGATGATATCATAGGGCCTCTTGCGACAGTGAATTGTACATGCGCCGGGGTCCCTTTCGCCGGAGTATACCGGAAGCCGGCGCAGGGGGCAACCGATCCGGCAAGGTGGCAATGCCGAGCAGAACAGACGATGACGAATTTGGAAGTGATCCACGAAGACAATCACGTTCTCGCCGTAATCAAACCCGCGGGCATGCTCGTGCAGGCAGACCACACGGGCGATGTGAGCGCTATCGATCTGGCGCGATCATACCTCCGCAAGAAATACGAAAAGCCAGGTCGAGTGTTTCTCGGTCTGGTGCACCGAATCGACCGGCCGGTTTCCGGCATCGTAGTGTTTGCCCGCACGTCCAAGGCCGCATCGCGTTTGACGGCAGCGTTCCGTGTGCGGAGCGTCCGGCGCAGGTATCTCGCCGTTGTGCACGGCTCCCCGCCACGCCAGCGTGATACGGTTCGCGGCTTTATTGCGCGCGATGGAACCGCGTCGCGTTTTGTTTTCCAGTCCGACCCCGGAGCGCGTGAGGTACAACTGGAATATTCTGTGATCGAGCGCGCTGGCGGATTCACGCTGGTGGAAGCGGAGCCGGTTTCGGGGCGTCATCATCAGATTCGGCTACAGTTGTCGGGGGAGGGGTGTCCGGTAGCCGGCGATGTTCGCTACGGTGCGCCGGGTCCGTTATCAGACCGAACGATTGCGCTGCATGCGGCGCGCCTGCGCATTCCACACCCGACGCTCGGAGAAACCATCGACCTCGCCGCATCGCCCCCGCTGCGCGGACCGTGGAAACGATTTGCCGCACCGCTTAGCGACTACTTCGCGCGCGCTCGATAAGTGCGCCTTCGCGGACCCCCCCCGGACTGACCTGCACCGTGCGCTTGCCCAGTGCCTCCACCATACGCAACGCGACAAGCAGCCCCGGTACGATGATGTCGGCGTGGTCGGCAGGGAGTCCGCGCATGTGCGCGCGGCGGGCCAGGGGAAGGTGCCGCGCGCGGTGGAGCAAAACCAACAATTCGCTGCGCTTGAGGGCTCTGGCTCCGGGGCCCGGGTGCACCCCGCACATCGATGCAGCCACGGTGGCCGCGCCGCCCGAGGCGACCAGGTCGAGGCGAGCCGCCGGCCAACTTGCCCTGCCGCGGGTGCGCAGGCGCTGCGCGCCGCCCGCGCGCAGGCGGCAGGCCTGGCCTCCGTGCGGCGAGCCTTCTTCTGCGAGTCCCGACTGCGCCAAGCCCTCGAACCATCGGCGGATTACCGAGCACACGTGGTGGTCCAGACGCGCAAACTCTGCGTCACCCGGCGGGTCGGTGGCAAGAAAGCGACGCGCGAGGGCCAGCGCCCCGAGGCGGCGGGACGCGACGGAGGCAACCTGGCGGCCGCGTATGGCAACAACTTCCACCGAACCACCGCCGATGTCGAAAACGACCGCGCTGGGACGAACCCGGCCGATTGCCGACAGCGCACCCGCGCATGCCCACCGTGCTTCCGTACGGCCGGAGAGAACCCGAACGTTCGTCCCGGCTGCACGCGAAAGAATGTGCTGCACGCGCAGCGCATTGCGCGCAACGCGAAGGGTGTGGGTCGCAAATACTGTCACGTCGGTGGCACCGTCACGCCGCGCTCTGCCGGCAAAGCGTGCGACAACACGGGCCGTTGCCTCGAGGGGCGCGCGCAAAATGTGCCGCGCCTCGCCGAGCTCTCCGCCCAGACGTGTGGTTTCGCGTGCGAAGGTCGCGGTGCGAACCCGATCCTGTACTACGTCACCGACGAGCAGTTTAACTGAATTGGTCCCGATATCGATGGCGGCCAGCCGCAAGGGCGATGCGCCGCGAGTGGCGTGCGTCATTTGCCCGTGCGGATGCTGCGCAGGAGCGCGTTGTAGGTGGGGTCGCCGGGGGTAAAAAATGGCCGTGCGCTCCGGGCGGAATCCAGAGCTGCGCTTCGATCCCCCTTCTGTTGGTACAACTCGATGAGCGCCATGTACGCGCGTTTTTCATAACCGACAAAATGGGTAATATGAATATACGCGGATATTGCTTCGTCGAGGCGCCCCTGTGCGCGCCACACCTCCGCGAGTGCGATGTATGCAGGCGGGAACACCGATTGCGATGGGTCGACAATTGCTGTGAGCATCTTTTCGGCCTCATCATATTTGCCGGCGGCCGCGTAACACCGGGCCACTCCTGTTACCCCGCGTGCATCTTTTTTATCGATGTGCACGATGCGCTCCCAGGCCCCGAGTGCCTTGCCGACCATCTGACGGCGCAGATAGCAATCGCCGAGATGGTCGAGTGCAGTAACAGCGAATACGTCGTTACCTCCCACTTTTTGTAAGACATCGATGGCGCGCGAGCACAGGCCCTTCTTCCAGAGAAGGCAACCCATATTGTAGTTTACGTAGCGCGCGATCATCGCATAGCCGTCGGTCGGATGCTCCTTATTGATTTGATCTGCCAGTTGAAATTGCGTGAGTGCGGTGTCGTCCAGACCCATTTGCAAATATGCATTGCCCAGCGCGTTGTGGGAAGCAGCGGTAGCGTAAGCGCGAATTTGCCGAAACCAGATGAAGTCGGCATTGACAAACAACGACGCCGCGGCCAGTACGATAATGGCGCGAACGAGCATGAAGCTGCGCGAGCGCCACGCGGCAACAACGTATGCGCCTCCACACGCGGCAAATACAATCAATACCGGAACCACCGGGAGGCGGAAGCGCGCATTGACGAAAAACGCGACGACGCCCAACATGTACAATCCCACGAACAAGTAGAGCACCGCGAATTTTCTGCGACGCGGCCATAGTACCACCATGCCGAGAAGGGCGAACGGGGCTACAATCCAATAGCCGGGCAATGGCACGTACTTCATGCCCGCAAGATCCCAGAAAAAATAAATAAACTTGTTGTTCGCGCGCTCCGGGCCGGCCCAGAACATGAGGAACTTCTTCCCCATAAGTGGCCAGGAATCCGCCGGGCGCGTAAGTATAAAATTAACTCCCCTGCGAAAGTAGTAGTGCGAAACCTGAGGGAGCGACAGTGCGTGACCTTCATCGCGCTCGGCAATGTGGATTGCGTCGTGGTAGCCGCCCCACCAGTCGGCGCGCGTTCCCGGTACAATCGCAGTACTACCGTCCGACGAGGGGTTGTTCCCGATGTAGAAATTGACACCTCCCGACGCAGCAATGGGCACTACAGCGTGGCCAACCACGCCGTTGCGTATCATCACCGGGGCAATGGGGACGGCGGCGGCGAGCGCGATAATCGCGCTGTGGCGCAGCCAGGCACGCCGGGGTCCGCGATTTGCCAAATAGCACACCAGCGGCAGAGCCGGGAAAAATATGAGGATGCTCGGGCGGGCGATGGCAGCAAGTCCGAACAACACGCCGGCGAGTGCAAAGGCGCGACGCGAATCGGTGCGCAGCGCGCGTACCAGCACGAGAAGGCCTGCCCCGTTGACCATCATGAACATAGTAACAATGAGTAAATCGCCTTCGAAATATACGAATGGCCAGTACAGAGCGGCTACGATGCCGGCGGCGAGCGCGACCCGCTGCTCGAGAAATTCGCGCGCCATCCACCACGTAAGAATCACGGTTGCCGTACCCATAAGGTGTTGGACGAACACCGCGAAGGCGATGCTCGAATGGCCGATCCAGTAGAGCCCGGCGAGCACGTACGGATACAGCGGCCCTCGAAAAAATACATCTTTGCCGTGCGCCGGCCCCTTCAGGATGTCCAGTGCCCAGTCGTTGTGGTACAGCGCGTCGAGGATGGGGTGGTAGAACACCGGGTTGTGTGCCCGGTTGAGATAGAAGAACACCAGTCGCAGTGTCATCGCGAGTGCGACGATAACGGCAATCTCGGTGCGATCGGCCCGATCGCGCAATGAAACCGGTCTGTGGCGCGTGATCGAGTCGACCAGCGCGGGTCCCGGGGAAAGGGGTTTCGGTTCCGTGCGGTGCCGCGGGCGCTTGGGTTTCCGGGGTTTGCTCATTGGGTCTAGTCCTAGAACGGCAAATATAGCATGCGGTTACACCCGCACGCAACGCCGCCGCCGCGGGGCGAATGTCTATTTCGATTTTTTCCCCGGGGATGAGGCCGCCGTGCGTGGAACGGTTCATGCTGCCGCAGATTGGCACAGGGGCGCAAATATGTTGTCTTACAACACGTTGCGATTGCTTTCTCAGCGGACGGTGTGCCAGATTCACTCGAACCAACCACGCAACGCGCCATGACGAAACCCAAATCGAAATCACGGGGCCCTGGAAAGAGCGACACGGAACTGCAGGCCGCGGTGCGAATCGCACGTACTATTCTGCAGCATACGACCCTCGAGGGGATTCTCTCGGCGATCACAACCGAATTGCGGCGCGTGATCGATTTCGATCGGTCGAGTGTTGCATTGATGACCACAGAACGCGATGCGCTCGTGCTCCGCAACATCTGCCACCCCGATGAGCGGGCGGTAGCGGTCGGCGATGGGCGTCGTATTCCACGCGACGATTCGTCGGTGATCGGTTGGGTGGCGAACCACCGAGTTCCCGTTCTGCGGTCGGATATCAAGTCGGACGAGCGATTTCTCGAAGTGGTTCGCGAAGAACAATTACGTTGCGACATGATCGTTCCTCTGATCGCACGCGGGGAATTGTTTGGCACTCTGAACGTGGGGTCTCGCACCAAAAATACGCTGCGTGCCAAAGACCTCGCCATGCTGGTCAGTTGTGCCGAAATCGTCAGTGCGGCGATCGAACACGTACTGCTGCTCGAAGAGGCCCGGGATCTCGGTGAACGTTACGCCACGTTGCAACGGTCGGCGAGCGACATGATTCTACTCGTGGAGCGCCATACCGGACGCATTGTCGAGAACAACGACAAGTGTACCCGCACACTCGGTTTCGATGCCGACGAGTTGCGCAAACGCTCGTTCTTCGATCTTTTCCCACGTGAGGACCAGTATCAGGCCCGCCGGGACTTTATAAATATCCTGAGCGAAAAATCGAAAGGTTTTGTAGATCGCCGCCTGATGGCGCGCGATGGCAGTATCCGCTTCGTTGACATTAGTGCGAGCCTCGTGGACTTCAAGTCGGAGTCATTTATCCAGTTGCTCCTGCACGATGTGTCGCAACGACGAATGTTGGAGCATCAGATTATCCTACAGAACAAGAAGCTACAGTCGGCAAACCGCACGCTTCGTGACGTGGACCAGATGAAAACCGAGTTTCTCTCGAACATCAGCCATGAATTGCGCACGCCTCTGTCCATCATCATTGCATACGCCGATACATTGCGCGATTCGGACCTATCCGACGAAGACAGGTTGCAGTTTCTCGATGTCATTGCCGATAACGGCGAGCATCTCCTGCAACTGATCAACGACCTGCTCGATCTCTCGCGCCTCGAGCTTTCGGGCGCGATGATGAGCCTGACTCTGTGCCACGTTCACGATGCAATTCGTTCGGTGTGGCCGCGCGTACGCAGTGCAGCAGCGGACAAGCACGTTAAATTGGAGTTCCTCCCGGGCGACGGGATTCCACCCGTCCACATCGACGTTCGTCGTATACGCCAGGTTCTTTCGTGCCTCATTCACAATGCGATCAAGTTTACAAGCGTCGAGGGCCGGGTACGCGTGATTACACGAAACCACGCCGAGGGTGTGCGCGTCGAGGTCAGCGACACCGGCGCGGGCATACCCGAGGAACAGATTCCCCACGTGTTCGAAACATTCCGGCAGGGGGATGGGTCGGCTACGCGCCGGTTCGGTGGGTTGGGAATCGGTCTGGCGATGGTACGGCACATTATCGAGATGCACGGTGGCACAATCCGGGTGGACAGCGAAGAAGGGCGTGGAAGTACGTTTTCGTTCGTTTTGCCGGTGGACGAGTTGGCCCGGCGCCTCCAGACCGTCGATGCGTCGCCGGAGGATGCGAACGCGAAGGCGCGGCGCACGCTCGAGGGGCAAGGCTCCGCGAAAGCCAATCGGGGTGGGGATGGCGTGGAGGAGCACGACGCGCTCCAGCGCGACCCGGTGGGGACGCCGCACAACGATACGTCGTAGACGGCTGAAAGCATATTTCGCGCGAAGGGCAGTATCGCACGCGCAAACGCCGCTTCCCCGGGAAAGCGGCGTTTGCTGTAATGGGGCGACCCGGGTTGCGTAAGCCGGGGAGAGAGCCTACGCGGGGGGACCCGGGCGCCCGCTATTCGTTTTCTTCTTCGAAGGATTCGGTGAGCAAAGTAGCTTCGTTGTGCGCCACCTTAAGCACACCGGATCCGATGCGATAGACGGATTCGCGACCGTTCTCGAAACGGACACGTAAATCGCCGCCGCGCAGCGTGGCGATCAGGGGCGCGTGGTTGGCGAGTACTCCGAGGTAACCCGCTTCACCGGGGGCCACGATGGATACCACGGACGAATCTATCGCGGTGGTCAGCGGAGTCAAAACGCGAAACTGGTACGTAGACGACACGATCTTCCTCTATGCGGACGCCATCTCGCGTGCCTTCTCAAGAGCCTCGTCAATTGAGCCTACCATATAAAAGGCCTGCTCGGGAACATCATCGTGTTTTCCTTCGATAATTTCTTTGAAACCCTGGATCGTGTCCTGTATCCGTACGTATTTCCCCGGGGTTCCGGTAAAGACCTCGGCGACAAAAAATGGCTGCGAGAGAAAGCGCTGCATTCTGCGCGCCCTGTTCACTACCTGTTTGTCCTCGTCGGATAGTTCGTCCATCCCGAGGATGGCAATGATATCCTGCAACTCCTTGTTGCGCTGTAAGATTTCCTGCACGCGACGGGCAACGTCGAAATGTTCTGTTCCAACCACCGTCGGCGAAAGAATGCGGGAGGTGGAGGCAAGCGGATCCACTGCGGGGTAGATTCCCAGCTCGGAGATCTGCCGGCTGAGCACGGTGGTGGCGTCGAGATGGCTGAACGTGGTGGCCGGTGCGGGGTCGGTGGTGTCGTCCGCGGGGACGTAAATAGCCTGCACCGATGTGATGGACCCCGATTTCGTCGAGCAGATTCGCTCCTGCAGCGCGCCCATTTCGGTGCCCAGCGTAGGCTGGTACCCCACGGCCGACGGCATGCGCCCGAGCAGGGCCGACACTTCCGATCCGGCCTGCACAAAACGGAAAATATTGTCGATAAACAGGAGCACGTCCTGGTTTTCCTCGTCGCGGAAGTACTCGGCAATCGCAACCCCGGAAAGGGCCACGCGCAGGCGGGCTCCCGGTGGCTCGTTCATTTGTCCGAACACCAGGCTCGTCTTGTCAATTACCCCCGATTCCGTCATTTCGAGCCAGAGGTCGTTCCCTTCGCGCGTGCGCTCGCCCACCCCTGCGAACACGGAGTAGCCGCCATGTTCGGTGGCGATGTTGCGGATCAATTCCTGGATGAGCACTGTCTTGCCAACGCCAGCGCCGCCGAACAAGCCGATTTTCCCGCCCTTGGCGTACGGAGCGAGCAGATCGACCACCTTGATGCCCGTCTCGAGCTGTTCTACCTCGGTGGCCTGGTCCTCCAGCTTGGGTGGCTGGCGGTGGATCGGGTACCGCTTATCCGGTTCGGCAAGCGGGCCTTTGGTATCCAGAGGCTCACCGAGCAGGTTAAAAATTCGTCCGAGAGACTGCTTGCCGATAGGGACGGTGATCGGAGATCCGAGGTCATGGACGGGCATACCGCGCACCAGACCATCGGTGGAACGCATGGCGATTGCGCGAACTACGTTGTCACCGACATGCAGGGACACCTCGCACGTCACATCGATGTTTTGTTTCGCATCGCGAATTCTCAGCGCGTTGTGAATGGCCGGGAGCTTATCCGATGGAAACTCCACATCCAGCGTCGGACCAATCACCTGGACGATTTTTCCGATATTCTGCTCGCTCATCTGGGCGTGCTCCTTGTGTCTATTTCAATGCTTCTGCGCCGCCGACGATCTCCGCGAGTTCCTTGGTGATCGCCGCCTGGCGCAGGCGGTTTCTAAGAATGACGAGTTCACCGAGCTTCTCCTCGGCGTTCTTCGTGGCCTGCTGCATGGCCACCATTTTGGCTCCATATTCTGACGCGAACGAGTCGGCCAGTGCCGAGAAAACCCGCGTGGTCGCGTAAAGCGGGATCAGCGTGGAAAACAGGCGGTCGCGATCCGGTTCGACGATCAGGTTCGCGTCGTCTGTTGCATCGGTACCCACCGGCCTGGGGATGCTCAGGAAACGTTCCGTCGTAATTTCATGCCGGGCCGCCTGGATTGCACGGGCGTAGATAAAATCGATCGAGTCTACCTCTCCTGAAACGAACATCATAACGAGGTGGGACGTAATTTCACGAATTTCGTCGAGCACGAGGTGGTCACTCACACCATCGCGCGCGTAGGCCACGTCCAAATGGCGGCGGAAGTGTTTATGTCCCTTGCGGCCAATCGTGATGAGACGACAATCGAGGGAGCTGCGATCGGCAAGGTACGCCTCCGCTGTGCGAATCAAAGTTGTGTTGAACGCACCGCACAGGCCACGGTCGGACGTAAACAACACGACGCCGGGACGGACAGCAGTTGTTTGCCGAAAAAGTGTGCCGAGCGTGGTTTCGATCGGTGGCGCGTCCTGCCCAAAACGCATCGTGATCGGCGTTTGCCCTCCGTCTTCGCCGGCGTCCGCCATACCGGACAGCGCGCGCAACACGTCGTTGAGTTCGTCGCTGTACGGTCGTCCCGCGTGCGCCCGGTCCATGGCCCGGGTCAACTTGGCTGCTGCCACGAGTTGCATTGCTCGCGTGATCTTACCGATGTTGCCAACGGTCTTAATCTTCGCCTTGATGTCTTTAAGCGTGGCCATCGGGGAACCTTACGATAGCGACGACTGGAACGAATCGGTGAACTTCTTCGCCGCGGCAAGCGTACGGGCTTTCAGGTCGTCGTCGAAAGCCAGCTTTTGTCCGAGTTCGCGCACCAGGTCTGGATACTCCGATTCGATCCATGCCAGGAATTCACTCTCGTAGCGCGCCAGAGAATCCACGGGCAGTGCGTCGAGAAGCCCTTCGTTGGCGCAAAAAATGATGAGTACCTGTTTCTCAACGTCCATCGGTACGAATTCGTTTTGCTTGAGGATGTCGACCATGCGCTCGCCGCGCGTCAATTGTGCCTGCGTGGCTTTGTCGAGGTCGGAACCGAAGCGCGCAAAATCGGCAAGTTCGCGATATTGCGCGAGCGAGAGGCGCAGATTACCGGCCACCTGCTTCATCATTTTTGTCTGCGCATTCGATCCTACACGCGACACCGAGATACCTACATTAATCGCCGGCCGGACGCCGGCGTAGAACAGGTCGGTCTCGAGAAAGATCTGCCCATCGGTGATGGAAATCACATTGGTCGGGATGTAGGCCGACACATCACCGAGCTGTGTTTCTATAATGGGTAGCGCGGTGAGGGAACCGCCGCCAAGATCATCGGTTAATTTTGACGCGCGTTCGAGCAGGCGCGAATGAATGTAAAACACATCGCCCGGATACGCCTCGCGACCAGGCGGACGGCGCAGAAGGAGCGACATCTGTCGGTACGCCTGCGCGTGTTTCGAAAGGTCGTCATAGAAGCACACCGCGTGACGACCGGCGTCGCGGAAGAACTCGCCAATGGCACACCCCGCGTACGGGGCGAGAAATTGCAGTGGAGCGGGGTCGGATGCGCCGGCGCTCACGACCACCGTGTAATCCATTGCTCCGTGTGCCTCGAGGGAACGCACGAGCTGTGCAACGGTCGATTCTTTCTGGCCGATGACCACGTAGACGCAGATCACATCGGTATTTTTCTGGTTGATTATTGTGTCGATACAAATTGCCGTCTTACCCGTCTGGCGGTCGCCGATGATCAGTTCGCGTTGACCGCGCCCGATCGGAATCATCGAATCGATGGCCTTAAGTCCCGTCTGCAGCGGTTCTTTTACGGGCTGACGCTGTACGACGTTGGGGACGACGGCCTCAACCGGCATGGTCTTGTCGCTGGCGATCGGCCCTTTGCCGTCTATCGGCTGCCCGAGCGAATTCACCACCCGTCCGAGCATGGCCTCCCCCACGGGGACCTGCACGATTTTCCCCGTCCGGCGCACGGCGTCGCCCTCCTTGATGCCCACTTCGGGGCCGAAGAGCACCGCGCCCACATTATCCTCTTCGAGGTTGAGCACCATGCCGTAAATGTCGCCGGGAAACTCGAGCAGTTCTCCTGCCATGGCGTCTTCGAGTCCCCAGATACGAACAATCCCATCGCCTATCTGGAGGATGGACCCCACCGATTCCATATCGAGTGCGGTGTCTTGTTTCTCCAGCTGGGCCTGGATGATTGAACTGACTTCTTCCGGTTGAAAGGCCATCTTCGTTCTCCTGAATCTGGTTGGCCGTTTAAATTAGTGGACTCTGAGTTCGCCGAGCGCGCGGCGCATCGCGTCGAGCTGGTGCCGAATGCTGCCGTCAACGATACGATCGTTAATGTACAGGACCATCCCACCGATAATGCGGGCATCGGTCACGGGGAAGAGGCGGACACTACGCCCGGTTTTTTGTTCAATCACCTGTCGTGTGCGCGTCTGCAGGTCGGGGTCCATCTTGATCGCGGTAATTGCGCGAACCTCCACGATGCCCTGCTGGTCTTCGTAGAGTTTTCGGTACGCTGTGGCAATGGCTTCGATATCACCCATGCGTTTCTTGTCGATGAGCAGATCGGCGAACTTGACGAAAAGCCCCGACGCGCGATCTCCCAGTACGGCAAGCAATACATCCCGTTTATCTTCCACGCGGACCATGGGAGACATGAAATAATTACGAAATCTTCGATTCTCCGCAAAAATACGCGCAAAGCTGGTGATGTCTCCGTCCACCTGCTCGGCGATGCCTTCGTTGCACGCCGCGCGGAACAGGGCCACCGCGTATCGTTTTCCCACGCCGCTGAGTATCATCTAGTGGGACTCCTCGTTGAGTTCGGCCTCGTTGAGAAAACGATTAATCAGCTGGCGGTGTTTTTCGTCGTCGAGACGCTCACGTATAATGCGTTCTGTGGCTGTGAGAACGGAGTCGATCATGCGATCACGCAACGCAACGTTCGCCTTGTCGAGTTCGATTTCTACGTCGTGCTGTGCTTTCTCGCGCCTGGCCATCGCATCTTGCCGAGCCTCTTCCTTAATCTGCGAGGCCAGTTCAGCCGCCTGCGCAGCCGCCTCTTGAATTCTCCGACGCCGTGTTTCGTCGATGGCAGCCAGGTCGGCGGTGTACTGCTCGCGAAGCGTTTCCGCTTCGGAACGCGTTTTTTCGATTTCGTCGAATTGCGACGCGATATGCTCCCGTCGTTTTTCGATGAATTCGAGCAGACCTTCCCACGCGTATTTCTTGAGCAGCCATACGACGATGAGGAATCCAATAACCTGCGTGAGCAGCGCCGATAATTGAAGATCCATTGTATTCTCCTGACACATCGGGCGAAGGCGAAGTTCCTGCCGCGACGGTCGAGATGGTTCCGAAAGGGTACGTGCCGATCCGCGTTGTGCGGCGACATCATCGGCCCCGGCTTTAGTGAACGATGATTTTGCCCTGGAGCATAAACATGGTTACAAACGCATAGATTGTAAGAGCCTCGATCAGACCGGCGCCGATAATCATCGCGGTTTGGATCTTGCCCGAGGCTTCCGGTTGCCGACCGATTGCTTCCATGGCTGAGCCCACTGCACGGCTGAAGCCGATACCCGATCCGATCGCCGCGAGTCCGAGGCCGATCGGCAGTGCAAATCCCAGAGCGGTTGATGCATCCATTGTCTCGTTCCTCCTTGAGAACGGTTGCGGACTAGTGTTGCCCCTCTTCATGGGGCAGCCAGAGCAGGATATATATCGTGCTCAACAACGTAAATACCAGCGCCTGGATGAAACTTCCCAGAAACGCCAACAGGATGAAGGGAACCTGGAACGGCAATCCGATGGGGGAGTGCATGAACGAGAGCGCTGTGACGCCGAGTGCTGAGAACGCGTAGAGAAGCACGTCCTCCCCCGTGATGTTCCCGAATAAACGAAGCGACAGGCTTACCGGCCGCGCGAGTTCGCCGAGAATGTGGACCGGGAGCATGATGGGCACGAACGCCCATTCCACCCCAGATTTTGGCGAACCGGCCAGGTGTTTCAGGTAACCGATCGGCCCGTTGTCCCGAAGCCCGACAAAATGGGAATACACAAAGACGCACAATGCCAGTGCGATCGTGGAGTTCGGGTTCGCCGTCGGCGACAGGCCGCCCGGGAGTATGCCTCCAATATTCATCAACAGGATGTAGACAAACAGGCTCCCGAGGAAGGGCACAAACGGGCGTCCCCGCGGCCCGAGAATTCCCATGATGAAGTCGGATATGCTCTCCACGATCATTTCCACCAGATTTTGCAGGCGGCCGGGGATCATCTGCGGGTTTTTCGCCGCCAGCTGGGCGAACAGGATAATGATGCCGGCAAATATGTACGCCCAGATCATGTTCTCCCACTGGTGGAGAAAATGATGGATCGGTCCCGCCGTGAACACATAGCTCGTCAGCAGGGAAATCAGGTTGGCCAGCTCTTCGGCGCCCCCGTGTGTTCCTTCGGCCGACGAGGACACGGCGAATGCTACCGGGTGCGCGAATATCCCGATCAGAGGATTCATGGATGCGTCGAATCCTTTCCCTGTTTGGTCAGTAACGCGCGCCTTGCGCGTTCCCGGCCTGGTCGAGGCGCAGCCACGCGCGGCCAGCGCCTTTCATGAACAGTACAAAAAACGGCCACGTAAATCCGGCGGTCAACCACGCGATCGGCAGTCCGCTCCATAACATGAGCGCCGCTCCGGCGCCATAGAGGAGCGGGAACTTAACCAGTACGATCCGAACAACCCGCCGTTTCGCGGGTCGATCCGGCGTGATGGTGCTACGAATGAGCACCGTGATGGCGCGTAAATTCAGCAGCGACCACGTGACACCGGCAGCCCACGCGGCCGACACAGACGGCCCGAGTGATGGTACAGCCGCAAGTGCCAGGATGCCGCCGACAATCGCGCCGGTCCGTTCCACCCGGCGCAATAACGCAAGATCCATCGACTGCCTATGACGGGTGCTTGCCCTCATCGCTCTCGGAGTTGTTCTCGTCGTTCACTTTGCGTATCACGCTCGCCACTTCACGAACGCTCGCCGCAAAGCCCGCAATCAACAACACGATTGTCAAAACGGGGTTGGTGTGGAACCGATTGTCCAGATACCGGCCGATCAGCAGCCCAATCACCGGCGGCGCAGCCATCAGGAAGGGGATGGTCGAAAGCAGCCCCCCCTGGCGTGCGCGTGCATATCGGTCTTCCTTCTTACGAGTCAACGTTAGATGTCACGAAAGAAGACGCTACGAACTCTGCTATCCGGTTACTCGCAAGCCCGCCCCGGAGGCGGGGCCCATTCCTCAAGCGCGACACTTTACGTGAAAAGTTTCGCATGAGCAACCGGAATCAGATTATGTGAAAAAAGTAACACAATCAAGAGAATATTGATGAACCAAACAGATTTTATGTCGTGCCTCCCGGCTGCCGAACGGTTACCGCCGTGTGTCTTCCAGGTTCTTAACGGATTTTTCCAGTTTCTTCACCCTGCGGTCCAGGTCGCCGGTTTTCTCCCGTTCTGAGGCCTTTGACTGGATCGTCTCGATGGCCTTCCTGGCCGCTTTTCTCACGGATTCGAGCGGATCCGACGAGGCCACGCGCTCCAGCGCGGAGACCGATCCGGGGTCTCCCAGCGTTTGCAGGGCGGTGATGGCGGTCCGGCGCGTGCGCAAGAACCAGTCGCCGAGCTGGTTCTCGAGGAAGCGCGCGGCGCTGCGGCGATCTGCGTCTTTCGTAATCTGGGCGGCCAGCCTGCCGTATGCCGCGATGGCGCTGTGGCGCCACGTCCGGTCGTTGCCCGCCCTCGCGTAGGGGGCGATGGCCTTGAGTGCCGCCGGGTTCTCGAGCGTGGCCAACCCGTCGAGCGCCGCGCGGCGTACCACGCCCCGGCCGCCCGCTTCTTTCAGGGCCGTGCGGCAAACCGATCCGGCGCCCGGCGCTTTGATGGCAACGAGGCTTGTGAGGGCACGCGCGCGCACGGCCCAGGCCTTGTCATGCGTCACGACACTCTTTAGCCCTGCTGCGGCGTGGGGGTCCTTGTAAAAATGTGCGAGGGCTTCCGCGCACGCCAGGCGCACGTGGGCTTCGGGCAGGTTGAGACCGGCAAGGAGTGCGTCTCGCGCCTTGTCCCCGCCGATTTTTCCGAGTGCACGTGCTGCCGTGCGTCCGAGCCCGTAGTAGCCCCCGGCGTGCATTGCATCGGTCAGAGCGCAGATGCCTTCCGACAGGCGGTTATCGCCAAGCCGTGCCGCGGCGCGAACGCGTACCATAAACGACCCGTGTGCCAGTTTTTCCAGCGTTTCGGACGTGCTCTCGTCTTGCACGAGCGTCTTCAAAATCCAGTCATCCGGGTCGAACGACACCATCAACGGGCGTTCGGGGACCGAAAACGTAAACGAGTTGCGCGCGCCGTCGCATACCACGCGATGCACCGCCGTACCCCCCGATGTGGTAATCGTGATGTCCACCGGAACGCGGAATAGCGGGACGAGGCCACCGACTTTCTATGTTTGTTCCACGCGCACGGTCAATTCGGATGTTTTCGCGTCGTACGTGTGGCGCACGTGAAAATCGGGGTGGCCGGCCAGGTATACCCATTGTTCGAAAAACCAGTCCAAATTCTGCCCGGTTTCGTCCTTGATGGCTTTGGCAAGGTCGGACGTTTCGACCGGGCCGTACTGGTTGCGCATTGCATAACGACGAATCGACGCATTGTACTCCGCATCGCCGAGCAGGAAACGGAGCATGTGCAGAACGCTCGATCCCTTCACGTAGATATTGGCGTTGTTTCGCGCGCCCTGGCGATTGTAGAAGTCGGTCACGATCGGGCGGGGCTTGCGTTGATCGCGGTCGACAACGGTCTGGTGACGCGTGTGCATTTCGTAGCGGAAGGCGTCTTCTCCGTCGTGGTATTCGCGATAGAGTCCCTGATAATAGGTGGCAAAGCCCTCGTTGAGCCACAGGTGGCTCCACTCGCGGCACGTAACCATGTCGCCCCACCACTGGTGTGCGAGTTCGTGTGCGATGAGTCCTTCGGTGGAGTACGTGAGATCGAGCGACGCATCGTGCAGCGTACGTTGGTTCATTACCGTGGCCGTGGTGTTTTCCATGCCCCCGTAGATAAAGTTTTGAACCGCCACCTGCGCGTATTTATCGAACGGGTATGCAATACCGGTGACGCGTTCGAAGAATTTCACCATGTCGGGTGTCAGCGCGAAACCGCGGTCGACGGTGGTGCGGCTCACTCCCGGCGGCATCACGTAGAGCAGGGAGACATTGCCCGCGGTGTCGTGAATTACATTATAATCGCCTGCGGCGAGCATCATCAGATAGCTGGCCTGCGGCGTATCGAGCTTCCAGTGGTACTCGGTGCGGCCGTTTTTTTCCGACGTCGAAACGAGCGTTCCGTTAGACAGCGCGTAGTACCCTTTCTTGACGCGGAAGACACCGTCGAACGTGGCTTTGTCGTCCGGGTAATCGTGGCAGGGAATCCAGTACCGGTTGTCTTCGCCCTCGCCCTGCGACCACACCTCGTAGCGGCTCCCATGAATACCCTTTTCGGGGCGCATCCAGTAGAGTCCCTTGTGCGGGGAACCGTGGTAGCGTATTTCCACGTCGAACGGTTTGTCGGGCTCTGCCGGCCGGGGCAGATGAATCACGAGGCGATCGTCGGAGTGCGATACGCCGGTTCTGCCGAGCCACGCGGTGGCGCGGTCGCCGGCGACCGGGTAATCGTACCGGACCGGGTTTCCGTCGACATACACCGAATCGATCGTCAATTCCACGCAATTGAGCGAAATATCGGTCTGACCGGCACGCAATGCCTGCACGCGGTGCGTCACGCTGCCGCGTATGGTGCGCTTGGCAATGTTGATATCGAGGTCGAGACGCGTGTGCTGCGTGTCAAAGTTGTGACCGGGAGCGACATATTCGAGGGGATCGGGTGTAAGGGATGCCAGCGAGTCGGCGCGTGACGTGGCCTGCGCCGGGACCGTATTCAGCGCCGAAGAAACCAGCGTGGCGGTCAGAAGGTACATCAACGGGGCGAAGAACTGGTTTTTCACGGATCCTCCAGCCAGTAAATCGGGCACGGGCCCAGTTTGGGGTGTACATTGAATACGCAGGCGCTCGCGCGGGTACAATCTCCGTGCGCCGAAACATACGGTCGCGTCTATCGTACGCACTAACGGCGCGGGAGGCGCCGCAAACCTATGGAACTGCTTTTCGGACTTGGATTCTTGATTGCCGGCCTGTTCGTTGCGGTCGGGATACTGAAATTTCTTCTCTTTCTGTTCGTACTGCCCTTCAAACTGGCGATCGGGCTGGCAAAGGGTCTGATCGGGCTCGTAATTGGCGTGCCGCTATTGATCATCACTGCACTCGCTTTTACCGGGATTCTTCCCGTGCTCGTCGTCGTGGTGGCGCTGCCCGTTCTCGCCGGCGTTGCCCTCCTCGCCGGGCTGTTCCACCTGGTGGTCAGCTGATCAGATCGCGTTCGGCAAGGTAGCGCTCGAGCGCGTCCTGCCACGGAGGCATGATGTCGAGACCGGCCCGCCGGAGTGCGGCGTTGTCGAGTACCGAGCGCGCGGGGCGCTTCGCCGGAGCACCCCACTGGGCGGCGGTAATTCTGCGTAGTTTTACTTTCTTGCGCGCACGTTCAAATATTGCCGATGCGAACTCGAACCACGAACAATCGCCCGTGCTCGCCGCATGATACACCCCGGGGCCCGGATTGCTCTCGATGAGATGGGTGATCTGCCCGGCCAGGTCGGCGGCGTAGGTGGGGCTGAGGCGCTCGTCATCCACCACGGACAGTTCGCTGCGTTCCGTGCCGAGCCTCAACATGGTATCTACAAAATTGGAATTCACGCTTTCTGGTCCGGGACGACCGAACAGCCCGCTGGTACGCAGAATCACCGCGGCAGGATCGGCGATGCGTACAAGGTGTTCCCCGGCCAGCTTGCTCGCGCCGTACACGTTGAGGGGGGCGGTGGGGTCGGACTCCACGTAATCGGTTGCACTGCGTCCGTCGAAAACGTAGTCCGTGCTGATCAACAGCGTGCGCGCTCCGATTGCCGCGGCGCTGCGTGCCGCGTATAAGGCCCCCGCGGCGTTGATGGCAAACGCTTTGTCCGGATGCGATTCGCACCCGTCCACGTCCGTCATCGCGGCGGCGGCAATCACCCAGTTCGCGCCCGTTCCGGCCACCGCGATTTCCACGTCGTCCGGACTCGATATATCGCACGTGCGTCGGACCGGGCCCGAAACCTCGTGCCCCGCGAGCGCCTCCACGAGCTGCCCGCCAAGCTGGCCTTCCAATCCAAATATTAGTACGCGCAACACCGTCTCCCGATCAGATTGTCGCCGATGGAGTGGATTTTCTGTCGTTGCGGATTCGTCCCAAGAATACCAGAAGTATAATGCGTAGCACGTCGGCCGTGAAAAAAAAAGGGATGGTCAGCCAGTGCCGGGGCCGCGCGTAACGACCGAAGAACTTCCATGTGCTGCGGAACTTCCGCATCACCTTCTTGCGGCTCAGCTGCCCACCGGAACTTGCTGAGATTTTGTGCCACACCCTTGCCGCGGGTACGTAGCGGATGCGATAGCCTGCCCGCCGCGCCCTCATGCAGAAATCGGTGTCTTCGTAGTACGCCATATACGACGGATCGAGCAGGCCGATGGTCTGGAACACTTCGCGCCGGGCAAGCAGCGCACAGCCGGTGGCGTAGCCGATATCGCGCGGCGTGTCGTGCTGGCCCACGTCGCGTTCGCGAATACCAATGTGGCGCGCCGTCCCCCGGCCGAGGGACACCTCTCCGTCTGCGAACCAGATCTGATCGCGCTGCGCATAATAATAGATTTTGGGTGCGGCAATGCCCACGGCGGTGTCGGCACGCAGTGCGCCGGCCATTTCCGAAAGGAAATCGGGGTCGACAACCGTGTCGTTGTTCAGGAGCAGGACGGCGTCGCAGCCCGCGTCCAGTGCGCGTTGGATACCGGCGTTATTCCCGCGCGAAAACCCCTCGTTGGTGGCGTTTGCGATGATGGTCACGTCGTCGCCCCAGCGCGAGCGAATGGCGGCCACGGTGCCATCGTTCGATGCGTTGTCCACCACAATACGGATTACCGTATCCGTTGTGCGGATCGACGCGAGCGATTCGAGGCATTCCAGCGTAAGATCCCGGCCGTTCCATGTGAGGATCACAATACCGATTTGGAGCGACGACAGGCTTTGGTGTTGCATCGCCGGAGTATACCGCGCGCGACTTCGGCGCGCCACATCGCTGCGGCGCCTCCGGGCTGGCGGGGCTATCGCATTGGCGCTCTCACGACCGGTCGGGGTCGGGCGTTGGTGGGGTGGCGGCGTACGGGGGCGCCTTGACGCCCGCCGGGGAACGGGATACCCTCGCGGCGATGCCGGCGTCGGCAAACCCGTCGGCGCGCATCCCTGCCCATTGCGTAGTCGGTTCCGGAAACAGGTGCCATCGTGAAACGCGTTTTCATTCCGGTATTGTTTCTCGTCATCGTTCCCTTTGCGATCGTCGGCGTCGTTGGTATCCAACATGTTCCAGACGGTCACCGCGGGCTGCATGTGACGCGCAAAGGTGACGTTTCGGAACTTGCCCCGGGCTTTCACTTCGTGGTCCCCGGCGGGCAGGTCGTAATCTACCGGACCGGTACGCGTACGGTTCGCGTTCCGGCGCACGGCATAATGGCATTGCGACTCGAGTCGGGACGGGTGACGCGCGCGTGGATGTCCATGGACGTTCGGGTACCCGGCGCGGCCGTCCGCTCGATATATGAGCGCTTCAGTTCGGACTTTGATGGTGCGTTCGAACGTCTGGTGACCGACGCGGCAGAATTAGAAACGGCCGCCACACCGGATGACGGGTCGCGCGATCAGCTAGCCAGGCGAATCTACAAACGCGTATCGGATGCGCTGATGGCCACGGGAGTTACGGTTACCCCCGGACCGTTCGCTTTTGATGTGGGAGATGCGGGCACCGGGGCCGCGCCGGTCGCAGTACATGCCGCGCGCGATGTGGTGAGGCGGGTGGTGGTCCTGGGGATCGACGGCGGCGACTGGCTCAACATCCGCCCGCTCATCAAGGCCGGGAAATTGCCCAATTTCCGGCGGTTGATCGAGGAGGGCGCGACCGGGCCACTGCGTTCGCAAAAACCAATGTTGTCTCCGCTTTTGTGGACGACCATGGCCACCGGCAAGGAACCGGAACAACACGGCATCCTCAATTTTACCGTGGTCAATCCCAGGACGGGCATGAAGATGCCGATCACGCGGCGCTATCGCAAGGTGGACGCGTTCTGGAACTTTCTTTCCGACTATGGGCGAACCGTGTGCATAGCCGGCTGGCTCGCCACCGACCCCGCCGAGAAAGTAAACGGGGTGCTGGTGACCGACAAGGTGGGGTACCTCGCATTCGCTCCCGACGATACGTCGACGGCGATAGCGCGCACCAGCGTATATCCGCCATCCCGGTTTCACGAAATCGCGCAGAAGGTCGTACACGCCCACGACGTGACATACGATGAGATCAGCCGGTTCGTAACCGTCTCACACAAGGACTTTCTCAAGAGGCGCGATACGCCGTTCGATCCGCGAGATCCCGTCAATAATCTGATACTCCTCTACGCGTCGACGCGTACGTACGAGAACATCGCCGAAAGCCTGCTCGCTTCGGACCATCCCGACGTGCTCGCCGTATATTTTGAATTCATCGACGCGGTCAGCCACCTGTTCATGCTCTACGCGCCTCCGAAAACATCGGAAGTGAGCGCTGCCGATTACGCGCGGTTTCATGGCGCTGTGGCAGCGGCATACGAAATGCAAGACGAGATACTCGGCCGGTTGATGCACCGCATCGGCGACGATACTGTGCTGATGGTGATTTCGGATCACGGATTCAAGAGCGGCGCCGCACGCCTGCACAATCGCCCGGAAATTTGGGCGGGCAACGCGGCCAAATGGCACCGCCTCTACGGAATAGTGGCGTTCTGGGGCAACGGGGTGCGGCGTGGAGTAAAAATAGAAAACGCCTCCATTCTCGACGTAACCCCTACGCTACTCGCGCTGTCGGGACTGCCCCGCGCGGCCGACATGCCGGGACACGTCCTCGCGGGGGCGTTTGAGCCCTCGGTTACAGAAAAATTCGACCCCGAAACGGTGGCCACGCTGCAACGCGCGCGGGCGCACGACACGCATGCGCCGGACGGCGGCCCGGGCGCCGCGTCGAAAGAAACAATGAAAAAACTGGAGGCTCTGGGCTACGTAACCCCCGATAATGCGGATGCGCACAACAATCTGGGGCAACGCTATCAGGAGCGGGGGGAATACGAGAAGGCTGTAGAAGAGTATCGCAAAGCTGTTGCTATGCGTCCGGACTTCTACAGCGCGTACAACAACATGGCCGTGTGCTTCGGGAAGCTCCGGCGATTTGACGATGCCGAACAGGCGCTGGCCAAAGCCATCGATCTGCACCCGCGGGATTTTTATGCAATGAACAACCTGGCCGTGTTGTTCATCCAGACGGGCCGATTGAACGACGCGCGGCGGTGGGCCAAACGGGCGGTAGCCACCGAGCCCGGATACGTGAACGGCCACATCACGCTCGGGTCGGTCCTGGCCATGCAGGGTGCGTTCGACGACGCCGAGCGTGAATTTCGCGAAGCCCTGCACCTCGACCCGGGGAATAAATCGGCGACCGATAACATCGAAAAAGTGGAACAGCAACGCAAGAGGCAACCCAGGTGAAGCACAAGAAAGCGATATTGATGATTATGGACGGCTGGGGGTGGCGCGAAGATCCCAGAGGCAACGCCGTGCTCGCCGCGCACACACCGACGTTCGACATGATCCGGAAAAAATATGCCAGCACCCTGATTCAGGCGTCGGGAACGCACGTCGGACTGCCCGAGGGCCAAATGGGTAACAGCGAAGTGGGTCACCTCAATCTCGGTGCCGGCCGTGTGGTGTACCAGAATATCCTGCGGATCTCGCAGGCGATCGACGACGGTTCGATCAGATCCAACCCCGCGATCGAATCCGCGCTGAAAGCGGCCCGCGGGCATACGCTCCATTTTCTCGGTCTTCTCAGTGACGGCGGTGTGCATAGCCACAACACGCATCTCTATGCCCTGCTCGGATTGGCCGCGCGTGCCGGGCTCGACCGCGTGGCTGTGCATGTAATCCTCGACGGCCGGGATACTCCGCCGCACGCGGGGGTGGACTACATCGCGCAACTCGAAGAACAAATTCGCCGCCATGGTGTCGGGCGGATCGCCACCGTAGTGGGTCGTTACTACTGTATGGACCGCGATCACCGGTGGGATCGGACAAAGCGCGCCTGGGATCTCCTGGTATCGGGGGAGGGAGAGCAGGCGGCTGACGCCGGGGCAGCGGTACGTGGTTCGTATGATCGCGGCGTGACCGATGAGTTCGTGAAACCGATATGCGTGGTAGATGACGGGAAACCGGTTGCGCGCATCGAGGACGGCGACTCGGTGATTTTTTTCAACTTCCGTGCCGACCGCGCGCGACAGATCACCCACGCGTTTGTGGATGAACCGTTCGATGGATTCGACCGCGGCGAACGACCCCACGTGCGCTGGACGTGCATGACGCGCTATGAAGAGTCTTTCGATTTGCCTGTTGCGTTTCCCGCGGAGGTACGCAAGAACATCCTCGCCGAGGTGGCGGCGGAAGCCGAGCGCACGAGTTTGCGCATCGCAGAAACAGAGAAATACGCGCACGTGACATATTTCTTTAACGGTGGAGAAGAAACCGAATGGCCCGGGGAAACGCGGGCTCTGATTCCATCTCCCGAGGTGGCCACGTACGATCTCAAACCGGAGATGAGTGCGCGCGGAATCACCGACCGCCTTCTCGACGAACTGGCCACCGACCGGCACGACTACATCATCTGCAACTTCGCCAACGCGGATATGGTGGGACACACCGGTGTGTTCGACGCCGCCGTCAAGGCGTGTGAAACAGTGGATGCGTGCGTGGGGCGCGTGCTCGCTGCGCTCGACCTCGATCGCTACATGGCCATCGTTACCGCCGATCACGGAAACGCCGATGAGATGATCGACTTCGTACACGGTGGGCCGCACACAGCCCATACACAAACCCAGTTCCGTGCATTCTTGTGGACCCCGATTACGATGGCGTGCTAATCAGCGACGGCGCGCTACGGGACATGGCCCCCACGATGCTCAACTACCTGGGAATTCCAGTCCCGGCGGAGATGACCGGGCGCGACCTGCGCGTAACGCCGTAAGTGTCCAGGCGTACCCGTAGAAGGACAGCAACCCGATGGCCGGTTCCACGGGTAACCGGGCGCGTTCACTTCCCCCCATGTACACGCGCACGACAAACCACGTGGCAACGAGTATCAACAGCGCGATGGCGGCACGGTTGCGTGATCGTAGCTGTGCCCAAAGGCTCAGGAGCAGTCCGGGAAGAAGCAATCCGAACTGGAGCGAACTGATCAGGTTGTGACGTAGCGACCATGCTGGTTCACGGGGAGATCTCCAAAAACGGGTTACGCGCCAGAACTCCACCGCATTGTAGAGCGCGCCGTGTATCCGCCGCTTCAACGCCGGCGGGCCGGCCTGTCGGAGCCGCCGCAGCTGGTCTCGCGCGCTCTGCGCTTCGTTGGCCCATCCGACGATACGCGCGATCGGCCGGAGAGACCGGGTGACCTCCAGCGCGATCGGTACGGGCTCGTGATATACCGCCGCGTTCCGAATAGTCCACGGTGTGCTCACCCCAACCACCGTTACGAGGAACAGCGTGGAGAATTGAATGCTCAGTATGCGATGGCGTGTAGACCACAGTGCGAGCAACAGCACCACCAGGGGGGCGGCGAGCAGAAACGCCGGCTCCACGTGCATCAGCACGGCGAATATCACGCCCGAAAACACCGCAGTACGCATGTTCTCAAATGGCCGTACGATCAGGTGCATGAACCACATCACGAGAAAGGTCGTCAGGACGTCGCGTACGAGAATGGCGGAAAAGTGGACGTGGTGCACGTACGTTGCCAACCACAGCGCGGCAACCAGTCCGATACCCCGGCCGAGATGATTTTCCCCGATGCGGTATACGAACAGTACGGTGGCGGCGCCGATGAATGCGTTGAGAAGGATTGCCCGCCAGTAGCCCACGCCAATTACGCGGAACATTGCAGCGAGCACCAGAATGTATCCCGGTGCACGTGGGGTGAACGGTGTGCTCAGCCATGTGAGGTTGTCGTGGATGTCGCGGGCTATCCTGTAATCCCACGAAACCGGATCGGTTATTACCGAGGGATCGGACGCGAATACCACCGCGTAGAGCACGCGTAGCCCGAATGCAATTGCGAAGAGGGAAAAAATCGTTCGGCGGTCGGGAGTCATGGTGTTGGGCCGTACCGGCGCGGGTTGCGGGGCGCGACCACGTTATGATACCATAAACAGGTTCCCGTGTGCGGCTCGCAACGATCTGCCGCCACCTGCGGCGCCGCAATCGCGCCCGCTGTCCGCATTATTCGCGATTTTCAGAAAACACTCCATGCGCATACCGTTTCTCGACCTCAAGGCCCAATATATCTCGATCAAACCCGAAATCGATGCGGCGATAGACGGGGTGGTGGAGAGCTGCCAGTTTGTTGGTGGCCCTTATGTTAAGGAATTCGAAGAGCAGTTCGCCGCGTACACCGCAGCAGAACGCGGCGTCAGTGCGGCGAGCGGAACCGCGGCCATTCACCTTGCCCTTGCTGCCCTGGGAATCGGACCGGGCGACGAGGTGATCACGGCCTGTAACACGTTTATCGCAACGTCGGAAGCCATCACTCATTCCGGGGCGCAGCCGGTGTTCGTGGATGTTGTGGACGACACGCAGTTAATCGACCCCGCCGCTGTGGAACGTGCGATTACACCTGCGACCCGGGCAATTGTTCCCGTGCATTTGTACGGTCAGCCCGCGGATATGCCCGCGATTCGCGATATTGCGTCTCGTCGCGGGCTGAAGGTTGTTGCCGACGCCGCCCAGGCCCACGGCGCGCGCATCGATGGGGATCGGGGGGGGATACTCGGCGATGCCACCACGTTTTCGTTCTACCCTGGCAAAAACCTCGGTGCATACGGCGATGCGGGGATGGTGGTGACCGACGACGCCGATCTCGCCGACCGAATGCACGCGCTTGCCGACCACGGAAGCACACGCAAATACCACCATTTTGCCGAAGGTTGGAACTACCGACTCGATGCGATTCAGGCCGCGGTGCTCGGCGTGAAATTAAAATACCTTGAACGATGGACCGAGCGGCGCCGCAGCCGCGCGGCGCGCTACGACGCGGCATTTGACGGCACAAACGTGCGGCCCGTGCGCGCACTCCCCGATCGGCGCCACGTGTATCACCTGTATGTGGTGCGCGTTGGTGATCGCGACGCTCTTGGCGAGGCGTTGCGGGAACGGGGCATCGGCAGCGGGATTCACTACCCCCTGCCGCTCCATCTGCAGCCGGCATATTCCCGTCTTGGTCTCGGGGACGGTTCGTTCCCGATTGCCGAACGTGCCACCGCGGAAATCATTTCGTTGCCGATGTTTCCGGAAATGACGGACGATATGGTGGACGAGGTAGCCGCGGCGGTTCTCGAGATTGCGGGTTGAGCGGATCTCACCAACACATCGCCCGGCCCCGGAGTGGTGGTGGTTCTGCGAGGCGCAGACTCTTTTCCTGCGTACGCGCTCTTGGCGACGGGCCCGCGGCCTGTGGATGCTCAGAACGCGGACGATATTCCGACGAGATAGCGAAACGCTGTCTTGTCGCTCTCACCGATAATTTCGGGCCGGTTGAGCCACAACGGAAAGTCCACGCGTGCCGTAAAGTGCCAGAATGGCCACCGCACGTTGGAACGCAACCCAATGCCGGCATCCTGGATGGTGCCCTGCAATACGCCGGCGTCTACAAGGGACTGCACGCGTGCACTCGACCCGATCGGGTTGACGTTGTCGAGTATCTTGCCCGCGTCGTAGAACCCGTACCACGAAATCGATCCCACGAGCGGTCGCAATAATCGCCCGAGCTGCCACAGGGGAAGCCGTGTGCCTGCCTCCGCGTTGAACGCGAGCAGCCGGTCCGCCCCGAATGTTCCCGCTCGATAACCGCGAACGTTTCCGTCCCCGGGCTCGTGATAGTTGAGGTCCTTCCATACGGCGTCCGGACTACGCAGCCAGAACCGGTTTTCCGAAACCATCGGGCCCGCGCCTGCCAGCGAAAACTTGCGTTGAGTCGGAAGGCTCCCGCCGATCAGTCCGACGAAGCCGCGCAAACGAATGTCCACGGGAAGATACTGGCGTCGGGAATACACACGCAGGTCCGCGTGCAGGCGTTCATAACGGTATTCTCCCCCGGTCCACCGCCTCCCCAGGCGCAACCCTGCCTCGAGCGATGTCGAAAAAACATCGGCCTGAGGGTTAACGCGATACGTCGCATAGAGGCTTACGTCGGTCTGGTTCGTATCGTAAATCTCCGGGCTGACGAGATAACGCGGTTCGGTCAGCGTGTGCCAGTTGTATCCGATCAGGATCTGGTGCGTCGGCGGACTTGATAGCTTTGCCCGGTTGACGAAATGCACGTGAATGTCGGTGTTGCGGCGACCTTCCATCTTGTACGTGCTCAAGCCAATCCGGCCACGTTGTCCCAGAAAAATCATTGGTTTGTCGTACGCGGCGGAAAAATCCAGGCGCTTACTGTGGAGCCCGTAGTACATGCCCAGGCGAAAGCGTCGCGCCCAGTTGTAGTAGCTCCCCCGCATGTGAACACCCAGTTTGGCTTCATCGACCAGGTTGTACCAGGCGGCGGGGCGAATACGGATACCGTACGCATCCTCCGGGTAGAAATCGTTTTGCGGCCAGTCGACCTGCAACCGGTAGCGGCGTGGCAGCGTGTTGTCCGCAAAATCGATATCCATGATGGTGTTGCCCGGTCCCACGGTTGTGCGCTTTGGCGCCGACGGGAGGCGGAACGTTTTTCTTATCGCGCGCGACTGTCCGCCGATGCGGCGGGTGACCGTTCTTCCGTTGCGCAACGTGAACTCTACGTCGAGCGGAAGGAACATTTCCCCTTCGCGTTCGATCGAAACGCGTGTCCGCACGCTGTCGCCGGCCGGCACCGAGCGTACGTCGGTGAGCTTGTAATCGCATATTTTTTTCGTGTGGAGCCAGCTCTCAAACGGATACTTCAGATCGAGCCCGGTTACTTTCTGGACGCTCTGTTCGAAACGCTGTTCATTGACGTGTTTCAGCTTCCACGTATTGAAGTAGTCGTGAAATATATCCCGCATGCCGTCGTTGCCGGCAATTCCGCGGAGCGCGTTGAGCGTGAGGGCTGCTTTGTAATACACGTTACTACGATACGAATGAATGAACTCCGGCGATGGAGTTGCGACGCGCTCCGCGTACCCGCGCCGCAACAACGGGAACACACGTCGGCGGTAGTCTGCCCACAGCGAATACTGGGGTGTGAGGCGTTGATACCAGTTGAGCCGGGTTCTGTCGCCATAGATGCCATAGTGGCTCTCCATGAACCAGCGCGTCTGAAATGTGGTGAACCCCTCGTCGAGCCACGCGGCATTCTGTTCGTCGTTCCCGAGCATGCCGTAAAACCAGATGTGTCCGACTTCGTGCACAACGAGCCCTTCATTGGCGCGACCGTCCATGACGAGCATCGGGTATTCCATGCCGCCGCCGAGCAGGGCGTCCACGATGTTAATCTGCGAATACTGATAGGGGCCAACCAGGCGCGTGAGCCATCGATAGGCCCGAACTCCGTGGGCAAGCGTGGTGTCCTGCCAGGTCGATGCATGGGAACGCTGGTAGACGCTGCGAATGGTCACGTGGCCGATCGTGGTATCCTGCACGACGAAAGACGGGTCGGCACACCAGGCAAAGTCGTGCACGCGTTCGGCGTGAAAGTGCACTTCGCGTTCGCCTGCGGCCTTGCGTGCGGGCGCCTTTGATCCTGGCGGGTTAAACGTCCAGCCCGCGTCGCCCGCGGCCAGCTCTCCGGTGGCCGCGACGACGTAGTTGTCGGGGAGCGTGATGTACACATCAAACGTGCTGAACTCCCCGTAGAATTCGCCGGTTTGCCACCGGGCGGCATGAAATCCGTTCTCGTCGTACACGGCCATTTTTGGATACCACTGTGCGATGTCGTAATGACGTCCCCGGTATCCAGCCCGCCCGAGATGCTTGCGAATTTTCTCGTTAAAGTCCAGGGTGATCGAAACGCGTGCTCCTGGTAGAAGCGGTGCGGCGAGGCGAACGTGTGCAATCGTGTCATCGACGTGCGGTGTTGTTGGCGCACCGTCAATACGGACATTCGTAATGTCAATCCACCCCCGGTGCGCACGCGGAACGTCGAGGAAATTCATGTTGAACCGCCGCCGGAAGTATTTCATGAAAGCCGTGTGGCGATTGCGGTACGCATTGGGGTACAGATACATGTATAGATCGTAGAGCGTGTCCGGTGAGTTGTTCGTGTAAACGATTTCTTGATTTCCTGTCAGTCGTTTTGCTTTGGTGTCGAGGTGTACGCGCAGCGTGTAATGCACGTCCTGTTGAAAGTACCCCGATGCCCTCGCCGCGGTTGCCCACGCAGTGAGTGCCACGAACGTCATACATATCGTGAACGATCGGCCCATGCAGCCTCCTGATCCGGCTTCCGTTGAATCTCGACAGAATAACGCCCCGAATCTATCACGTTCTCCCGAATATGTGCCAGCGGTACGGCGAGTACGCCCGTCGCAATGAGTTATGCGTATCCGCTTGTTTTTCTTCGGCTTGACTTGCTCGTACGGGGCGTCTACGCTCAAAATCCGCGATGGTATTGCTCGTCTTTATATGCAATCGGCCCGACAAACTCGATGAGGTGCTCGAAGGCTTTCTCGAAATCGGGATCACGGGTGCGACAATTGTCGATTCGGTGGGGATGGGGCGTGTGCTCTCGTCGGAAATTCCGATATTTGCGGGGTTCCGGTCGCTGTTTCGCGGGGCGAGCAGCGTCAATCGCACCATTCTCTCCGTGATCCGCGGGCAATCCAGGGCGGATGAAGCGCTGCGAATCATCGAGGATGCCGTGGGTCCGCTGGGCAACCCCGGTAACGGGATCGCGTTTACCATTCCTGTGGAAACCGTACGTGGCTTGATGCCCGAACTTGGCTGAATACCGGACGATGCGCACACTGGTCACCCTCGCCATTCTCCTGGTCATTGGATTCGCGGGATCGCGAGGCATCGTCGCGCGGGCCACCCATCGTCTGCCCCTGATGGGGTTGTTTGCCACGGGGGTGGAGTTTCTTCTTCTTGGCATGATCGCCGGCCCGGGCGGGCTCGATCTCATCACGTTCGACGTACTGCACAGCCTCGAGCCGATAGTATATCTGGCACTGGGGTGGATTGGCCTGCTCTTCGGGGTCGAACTTTCCGTCGCTGAGATGCGCGCGGTATCGCCGCGCATTTTTCGCGTGCTCTTCATCGACGCGGCGGTATTCGGGCTATTGTTCGCCGCGATACTGTGGCTTCCAACCCGGTATGCCTGGCCCGGTGCGCCTGTGGCGGCGAGAATCGCCGGGGTTGCCATGTTCGGCGTCACCGCATCGCTGACTTCCCCGACGATCGTTGCCCTCGTGGCACGGCGGCTGCCGGCGCGCGGTCCCATCACCGCGCTACTCAAGATTCTGGCCTCGCTCAACGCCCTCTTTCCGCTGCTGATATTCGGTGCTGTTTTCATGCTGGTGCATCCGCGGTTCGGCGTGGCCGAGTGGTCGGGCGTAAGCGTGGTCTGGTGGGTGGTGGGGAACGCCGCCGCCCTCATCATGGGATTGCTCATGGTGTTGTTTACTCAGGAGCGTGCCACGGACGATGAAATGCTCCTGGTGATTACGGGCACGGTGCTGTTGGGCGGCGGCCTTTGTTATTTCTTTCATGTCTCAGCGTTGTATTCCGCCATGATGATGGGGTTGGTGGTAGCCAACGCGTCGCGTCGCCGCGAACATATATTTCGCGAACTCCATGTGGTGGAAAAGCCTGTTTTTGTTGCGTTGTTTGTGTATGTCGGGGCCATCATCGGTTTGCCCTCACTGCCGGTTCTCGGTGTGGCTCTCGTGTACGTGATTGTACGGACTGCGCTGAAGTGGATCGTTACGGGATCGCTTGTTGCGCGCACTCTCGACACCGCGCGACCGTGCGGTAGTCAAATCGGCCTGGGCCTGTGCGGCCACGGCGTCATGGCGGTTGCGGTCGCACTCGATTTTGCTCTTGGGGGGACACTCGGTGCGTTGCGCGGACCTCTTGCGGTGGTCGCGATCGCGGTGTTGCTCGATGACGGCACGGGCTACGCACTCACCCGCGGATTGCTGATCCGGCGCGGAGAAGTGGTGCAACGAAGCCAGGGACACGATGGGGCACAGTTCGATGAGGCAGAAGGATGAACGCGGCGCGCCTGTCCACCCGACTTCTCACCCTGGGAATCCTGCTGGCGCTGGCTTCGCTGGTTCTTCTGTCACCGCTCGCCCGTGGCGGCGTACGCGGAGGGCAGGTTACATTCTGTCTCGGGTTCATTCTGCTGTTCGGTTATTTTCTTGGGCGCGTGCTCGAGTCGTTCCACCTGCCGACGATTACGAGCTACATCCTCGTGGGCGTGTTGTGCGGCCCGTTTGGTCTCAACCTTTTGTCGTCTCGTGTTCTGGGAGGTATCGGCCGTCTCGACGACGCGGCACTCGCCATTATTGCGCTCATCGCGGGCGGAGAGTTGCGGCTCAGCATACTGCGCTCGCGCGCGCGGGCGTTCGGCGGCGTGATATCCGGTCAAATCGTGTGCTCCTTCGCCGCGGCGGTGCTGGTAACGTGGGCGTTGCGGGGGACGTTGCCGACGCTCTCCGGTGCGCGGCTACCGGAGATTATCGCGGTAGGGTTGCTGTTCGGCCTGATTACCGTGGCACGCTCTCCCGCGACGACCATCGGCGTGGTAACGGCCATGCGCGCCCGCGGTCCGGTAACCGAAATGCTGATCGGAGTTACCGTACTTCTCGACGTCGTGGTCTTGTTTCTGGCGGCGCTGATCATTCCCTCCGCCGAGACGCTCGTCGCGGGCAGTGGATTCGACGCCTCATCCGTCGCGAAGATTGCCGTGGAGGTGGTGGGATCGGTCGGCGCAGGACTCGCGATCGGCCTGTTCGTGCGGGTGTACATTCGATGGGTCAGCGGATACCTGCCGCTGTTTCTTCTCGGTCTCGGACTAATTGGCAGCGAAATCTGTCGCCACTACCACGTGGAGCCGCTGCTGGCGTTCATGATCGCTGGATTCTTTGTAGAGAACTACTCGGAACTCGGTGACCGGCTGATCCGCGGTCTCGAACGCAGCGCGATTCCACTATATGTGTTGTTTTTTGCCGTGTCGGGTGCCTCCATTGACCTCAGCGCGCTGCGCAGTAGCTGGTTGATCGCCGTTGTTCTTGTACTCGCGCGAGTTGCGGCATTTTACGTGGGGTCGGTGGGAACCGCGCGAGCGACGGCCGACGTGCGCGAACACGCGCACGTGCTCTGGAGCGGTTATCTTGCCCAGGCTGGTGTGACGATCGGTATTGCCGCGCTCATCGAGCGCACATTTTCCTGGGGGGCCGAGATTGAAACGATCGTTCTCGCGGTTGTAGCGATCAATCAGCTCGTCGGACCGGTGGCTTTGCGTTTGCTCATCGAGCGCACCGGAGAGGCGGGTGGGATGGACCGCATCGCGCCCGCCGATTGACGCGCGTGCCCACCCCGGGCACGTCTTGCAGATTGCATGGCACGGCCGGATCCGATTGCGGAATACGACACCCCGGGGTCTTCCACAGGCCGTCCACGCACCCGATGGGGAACGAAACGCCATTACACGCCCACCGGACGACCCACTCTTATTCTTTATGTTGTAACGGGTTAGCCGTCCGTGTGGACGGATAAGGACTCCCGTGCCACCACGGCGCCCGCTGTGGAACGACCCTTGCCGTTCGGCAATTTCGCCACGGTCGGAGGCAAACCTTTCCCGGTATCGGTTTCGACCCGTCGGCCGTGAAACTTTAGCGAAAAATTCATCTTTCAGGGAGGTTCACCGTGATGCGCCGATTCTCGACGGCCGCCGTGCTGGTCGCCAGCCTTGTCGTCGCCCTTGCCCACGCCGCGCTGGCAATCGACAGCCGTGTGGAATCACGCAAGGTGGTGACACAGCCCAACGGCCGGGAAGTGTTTGTTCCCGCCGCTGAGGTAAATCCGAGCGATGTGATCGAATACCGTCTGACGTGCGCGAACGACGGCAAAAAGCCCGTGCGCAACGTGGCCGTTGTCGATCCGGTCCCATCCGGCACGCGCTACGTGGAATTGTCCGCGACACGGCCGCAGCGGGGCGAGGTGCAGTTCAGCATCGACGGCGGTCGTACCTACCACGAATGGCCGGTTCGTTACTCGAAAAAAGCCAGGAATGGCGCCACACGGTGGTACACGGCCACGCCCGACATGGTGACCCATATTCAGTGGACCCTCGACGGCGACTTCGACCCCGACACCGCGATCACATTCCGCTATCGCGCGATCGTCAAGTAGGGAAGGTACGCAATGAAGTTAAAAATGATACTCGTCATGCCGCTTGTTCTGCTCAGCGTTTTGTGCATGGGCGTTGTCGGCGTATTTGCGCAGACGCCTGCGGGAACACAGATTCGTAACCGATCGACAGCAACGTATCAAGACCTCAGCGGCAACACGTACACGGCTACATCCAACCAGGTGATCACCGTGGTTCTGCCCGTATACGGTGTGTCGGTGTTGCCCGACGACTCGGGCGAGAATCCACCGGTTACGCCGGCGATGGTGCAAAACGCGCTACCCGGACTTACCGTGTATTACCGCTACGACCTGACCAATACCGGCAACGACAATGACAGTTATTCGCTGACCCCGCTGGTGGACGCGGTCAACACCACCATGGCGATTGCACCCTCGGACGTAACGATCTACCGCGACCTCAACGGCAACGGGGTGGTGGATGCCGGAGAGCCCACGGTTTCATCCGGTGGCGCGTCCGATGTATTCGGGCCCATCGCGGCGGGAACCACGGTGAGTCTGATCGTGTCGTACACCGTGCCGATCGCGTCGGTTGTCGGCAATGTGGCCTACGTGGGCCTGGAAGCCGTTTCCCAGGGCGATGTCGGCCGGATCGACACGCGTAACTATCACCGCACAACAGTGGTCAACGATGCGGTGATGACGGCCAACCTTGCGGCTGCGCCCCCCGTTGTGTTCGAGGGAAACCAGATCACGTACACGCTCAGCGGCACCAACACGGGAAACAACACGGCCAACGGCGTAACCGTGCCGTCGGTGTCGCTGACCGGTGTGCTGCTCTACGATGTAATTCCTGTTGATGCGGGAACGGGAAATCCGCTCGCGATTTTTGGCACGCCTGCCGGCGCACCGGCCGGGGGCACGGTACTGTATCTTCCGACGGGAAGTTCCACCGCGGGAAGTCCGGAGACCTGGGCGTGGTCGACGATGGCCGCTGCAGGCGACATTGCCGTGGCGTTTCTCACCTCGGGCGGTATCGTGCCGGGACAGGGGTACAACTTCAGCTACCAGGTAACGGTTCCCGTCGGTATGGCCGCCGGTGTATTGAACAACACGTCGACCGTGGCCTATACAGATAACGACGCCGGCACGCCCGATCCGACGCTTGTTGCATCGAATAATGCGCCGGTAACCATCGGAACCCTGGCAAACGTGCTCATCGGGCCTTCAGGAAGTCCCCAGGCGGGAACGCCACCCAATTACAATGACGACGTGCAGGTAATCGCCACGGCGTACGCCAATACGTCCGTGGATTTCACGAATACCATCCGCAACGATGGCAACACGACCGACCAGATCAACGTGGTGGTCGATGCGCTGTCTTCGCTCCCCGCGGGCTGGTCGGTATTGTTTTTCCGCTCCGATGCGATTACGCCGCTGGTGGATAACGGAGGCGACGGCATGGTAGACACCGGTCCCCTCGCATCGGGGGCGACAATGGACATCGTTGTTCGCCTGGTTATTCCGGGAACGCAGGGTACCGGTGGCCCGTTTGGAGCGGTGATTCGCGCCGAGTCGAGCAACGATCCCCTGGTTAATAACCTGACCACCGACCGCATCACGCAGGTGATTGCCGCCGGTGTCGATATAGGAAACTACGACGGTGCGTCGGGCACAACGAACAATACGGCGGTTAACCAGAACGCCAACCCGGCTACTTCTGTCGACTTTGCACTCGACCTCATCAACACGTCCGGGGCGTCGGATACCTATACGCTGGGGAGCACCGAGCCGGCGGGCTGGACGGTAACGTATTATGTGGACGCGAATTCCAACGGCGTACTCGACGCAGGCGAAGCGACGCCGGTGGTGTCATCCGGTGCCGTGGCCGGCGGCGCCGAGGTGAATCTGATTGCACGCGTGGATGTACCCGCCGGGACCCTTCCCGGCGTAAACGCGGTGACGTTTTCCGCGGCGTCGACGAACAATCCTGCGCAGAGCGATGCCATCGGTAACACCGTGACGGTTAACCCGTCCGCGTCGGTGGTGTTTTCACCCGACCAGGCGGGGAGCACCACGCCGGGTGGAACGATTACATACAACCACACGGTAACCAACACAGGCAACATATCCGACACGTGGGATCTCACGTTCGTTTCGTCACAGGGATGGAGCTACGTCTTCTACGACGCGCTCAACAATCCGATCGTGAACGTTACGCTGGCTCCGGGCGCAAGCGCCGCCATCACGGTGCGCCTGACCGTACCCGCCGGTGCCACCGTAGGTACCGTGGAAACCGGCGTGCTGACCGCCACGGGAAACGGGTCGGGTGTATCCGACATCGTTACCGATGTCACCGCGATCATTGCCGGCAACCTGCAATTGACCAAGTCGGTGAGTCCGACCGGTGGTCAGCTTCCGGGTACCGACCTGACGTACACAGTAGACTACCGGAACATCGGTTCCACCGACCTGACGCAAATCGTTGTGTACGATGCGATGCCCAGTTTTACGTGGTTCCAGGTGGGCTCGGTGAACACGGGAACCCCGCCGGCCGGCGTAACGGCGATCACAGCGACGTATTCCAACGATAACGGAGCCACGTGGACGTATGTGCCAGTGAGCGGCGCAGGGGGTGCGCCCGCCGGATATGACGCCACGGTTACCAACGTGCGCTGGGTATTCACCGGAACTATCGCGACCGGTGGTGCGTCGGTCGCCGGCGTATCGTTTACCACCCGCGTACAGTAACCGGCGGATTGCGATGTAATCGAAGAGTTGCGGGGCCTGAAACGGGGCGGGAGCGGGAGAGCGTATGCTCTTCCGCCCCGCCCGTAGCGCGTTAAGAAGGGGTGATGGTGTTCGTGATCCCGGGGATTGCATCGAGATCCCTTGCGGCCGTCTGCATGTGCGTCGCGCTCGTTGCGACGGGCGGCAATCCGGCACGCGCGCAGACTCCGGCCGGTGCGAACATTGCCAATACGGCCACCTGTACCTACTCCACGCCGGCGGGCCCGCAGTCATCGCAGTCGAACACCGTATCCACAAACATTTTACCGGTGTATTCGCTCGTATTGACTCCCGGTGGATCCATCGCGTCGCCGGCATTTACACTGGCCGCCGCCTCGGGAGACACGGTTGTTGCACGATTCCACGTTGCCAATGCCGGCAATGCGTCCGATTCCGTCGTTGTGGCACCGTCCGTTGTGGGGCCGCCGGGCGCATCGGCCTTGCAACTTATCTCGTTTCTTGATGCCAATGGCGATGGCCGGGTGGACCCCGGCGAAACGACGCCGTCTTTTCTCGCGCTCGCCTCCGGCGCCTCCACTCCGCTCGACGTGGCGGTGGTTGTTGCGCCCTCGTCTCCGGCGGGCGATCTGTTTGTGCAGGTGGCGGCACATTCGGCCGCCGATACCACCGCACCGGCGCAGATGAGCGTGGTGCGTGTGCAGGTAACGCGACCGCCGGCGGTCTTGCACCTCGGGCCGGCGGGTAACGCGCGTTCGCTGCCCGGCGGTGACGGGAGTGCGGATGACGTGAGCACCCGTGTACTGTCGACGGGAGCCAATCAGGTGGCCTTCGACAACGATGTGTTCAATGAGTTGCCGTTCGCCGAAAGCGTGGAACTCGTTCTTCCCGATTCGCTCGTTCTTCCGCCCGGCGTGAATGTCGTGTTTGCCGATACGTCAGGGGTATTGCTCTCGCCGCCTCCGGGCCCGGGCGGTCCCGCGCGGTCGGTTCGTGCCAATCTCGGCGTAGTGGGCGGGGGACAGACGCGCCGGTTTCGCGTTCTCGTGTTGGGCGTCGGGAAGCCCCTTGCTGCCGCGCTCGGTGGTGCGTTCGATCTGCCTGTTCTGGCACGGTCCGCGTCGGACACCACCCGGTGGAACGCCACGATCGACCGCATTGCCCCGCGTACATCGTCCCGTGGGGGAGCGGCCATAGCGATCGAACAGGCGTTCCGGGAGCCCGTTGTGGCCACCGGCGATGTGGCAACGCTCGTGGTCACCGTCCGCAATATTTCCGATTCGATGCGTATTGATAGCGTGGTCGTAAGCGAATCGGCCGACCCGATGCTCGATTTTCGCGCCAGTGAGAACTTTCGATGGAGCGGTCGTGCGGTGGTCTGGAACGCAGGATCGCTGGCCGGGGGCGAAAGCCGTACCGCCGTGATCAAATATGTGGCGAACAGTCGCGTTGCTCGCGGGCGGGCCCGCGCCCGCGGCACGGCCTTCGGGCGGGACCCGGCGGGCGGTCGCGTACAGGGGCAACCGGTCGAGAGTCTGGTGCGGATTGAGAATGACATATTTGATTCCGAGGGATTTATTCTCGGTGATGTGTTCGTCGACACCGACAACAACGGACGCCGTAACGAAGGAGACCGCGGGGTGGCGGGGGCGGTGGTTGTGCTCGAGAGCGGAGAACTTGCGCGCACCGATTCGACGGGGCTGTTCTCCATACCGCGCGTTTTTGCGGGCTACCGTGTGGTTCGTCTCGATGAATCCTCTCTGCCCGACGATCTGACGGCGGCGGATCCCCGGTTTGGCAAGAGCGACAGCGGGCGGGATGGCGAAGGAGATAATCGCCACGCCACAAAACGCGGCGCGAACGACGATGCGCGCACCGATCCCCGTAACTGGCAACGCATCGTTCATCTGCTTCCCGGCGGACACGCGCGGGTGGAGTTTCCACTCCACAAGAAACCGGAGCCCGTTGTGGCTGTGCATCGAACCGTGCGCGGTCAGGAAAAAGTCACGATTTCCCGGCGCGCGCGGTTGTACAGCGCCTTCGTGCTCCCGAGTTCCCACTTCGCGCTCGGGCGTGCGCGCTTATCGGCCGGAATCGGCCGCGAAATGGCGCCGATTCTCTCCTTTCTCGACGATCACCCGGACTGGCGCGTGTATCTCGAAGGCCACACGGACAGCATTCCGATGCACAATGCCGAATTTACATCCAATCAGGAACTCTCCGAGGCGCGCGCCCGCGCTGTTGGTGATTTTCTGTCCGCGCGGGGCATTGCGCCGGAGCGTATTGTGGCGCACGGATGGGCCGACCGGCACCCTGTGGCATCCAACAATACAATCGAGGGCCGTCGTCTCAACCGTCGGGTGGAAATCAGCTTTATACCCCCGCATGTAAAGGTGTCGGGCGACGGTGACGACCCTCTGAAAGTGAGCGCTACGGTGCGTGATCTCACGACTCTGCCGGATACGTTCCGTGTGCGGATCGCGTGGGAATTCACCACCTCATCGGAACACGCCACACCCATGAATATGCATGTGTACGCGCCACCTTCCGTGCACGCGCATATTGCCGTGCGACTCGCACGGCAACCGATTGTGCCCACGGATACCGGTTTCCCGGTGGAACGGTTTGTTCGGGGCAATCCGGTGCACGTCGAAGTAACCTGGACCGGGGAGGCAGCCGACACCTCTCGCGCCGGGGACGTACGCGTGGTGCTCGCGTGGAAAGATCATCCGTCGGGCATAGACGGGCCCATTACCCTGCGGCCCTTCATGGCGGGAAACAGTCGCGGCGCACCGCGCCAATTTGATGTAATCGATTGGACGGAGCAGGAACCCGCGCGGGAATTCGTACGCGACCGCGCGCCGCATGCGACGATGCCGCACGCAACGACGCCGCATGCGACGATGCCGCACGCAACGACGCCGCATGCGACGATGCCGCACGCAACGACGCCGCACATATCCGAACATGCGCCGCGCCGCCTGTTTGATGCCGCGCGGGAGACCAGTTTCGATACGGTACGCGAGAGCACGCGCGAGAGTTCACTGCGGCGCAGTCCCGGTGACGCGCAGTCCCGTCCACCGGATACCGCGCCGGATTTGCTGACGATCCGGAACCCGAGCACGCGTGGCCGCGAACACGACGCGGGACATGCGGGCGTACGCGCCGGGTTGATCGAGCCCATCGACGGAACCGTGTTCGGCTCGCGCAACGCGGTCACCGTGCGTGCCCGCGCTCCCATCGGTGCGCGTTCGATTCTGGGCGTCAACGGCGTGCCGGTGCCGGATGATCGCATCGGAATGCGCTCCGTCGATCCCGCGTCCGGGTTTGAGGTCATCACATGGTTTGGGGTCGACCTCGTGCCTGCGTGGAATACCGTGACATTTTCGGGAACACGCGTGGACGGCAGCGCGTTCGCCGACACCGTTCACATCGCACGTTCGTCTGCCCCGCGGCGGGTAGTAGCCGCGCGCCAACGCGTTTCGGTACCCGCCGATGGAGTTACCCGCACGCGCGTTCGTTTCGATGTACTCGACGCCTTCGCCCTCCCCGTCGCCGACGGCACCGCGGTTACCCTTGCGGAAGGGTCTGACATTGTAGAGGCCACCGACGCACGCCCGGGGCAAAACGGAATTCAGGTTCTAACGTACGCCGGCCGTATCGAGATGCGAACGAGACCGTCACGCACCACCGGCACCCATCGGATAACGGCGGAGTGCGCGGACAGTCGGGCCAGCGTGGATGTTGCGTATGTGCCGCCAGGACGCCCGGTTCTGGCTACGGGAATCGTAGACCTCGGTGCAGGAGTGTATAACACCTCGGGCGACGGAAGCGCGTGGGGGGTGGAGCATTTTGTGGATGGCGTGGATGCGAACGCGCGCGCACGCGCGTTCGTGCAGGGAACCACTCGATCGGGAATCAACGTGACCGCGCGTATCGATACGCGCAAACGCGACGACGACCCACTCCTGAAACAGATCAGTCCCGACAAGCAGTACCCCGTGTTTGGTGATGCGTCCGAGGTGACGTACGCCGCGCCGGCCCGCGGCGGTACGTACATAGCTCTCGAACGCGACGAGTCGTACATGCGCTACGGCGACTTCCGCACGGCATTCACCCGCGGTGAGTTCCTGGCCTATGAACGTGCCACGACCGGGCTCTCGACCGAACTTGTGCGCGGCAGCGACCGCTTCGGAGCATTTGTCGCCGGAAGTGATTTTTCTTCGCGGCGCGACGAAATACGAGCCGACGGAACGAGCGGGTTTTATTACCTGAGGCGGCGGCCGATAGTTGAGAACTCCGAAAAAATTATCGTCGAAACACGGGACCGGTTCCGTTCGGAAAAAGTGATCGACGTGCACCCGATGGTGCGCAATCGCGACTACACGATCAACTGGATGGACGGCTCGATTCTGTTTAAGGAAGCGGTCGCCGCGTACGACGCCCGGTTTAATCCCAGGACGATTGTTGTCATATACGAGGCCCGCACCGGGGTATCGCACGCCACGCTCCTGGGTGTGCGGGGGGAAAGGGCACAACCTGGTCGCTACCGTGTCGCGGCGCAGGCGGTCACATCGGACGGAGATGGTCAGCGCTACACGCTCTATGGCGCCGATGGAGAAGTGCGCGCACACGGTTGGCGTGCGGGTGTCGAGGCCGCGCAGAGCGATGATCCGATTACAGGAAACGGATCCGCGTGGAAACTGCAGGGGGGATACGATGGAGACGACGGCCATCTAATGCTGTACCACCGGCGTGTCGACGGCGCGTTCAACAACCCGTCGTTCCGCGGGAGCAGCAACGAACTGGCCACGAGAAAATCCGGTTACGAGGGAGAGGTGCGCGTGTCGCCTTCCTTGCACGTGCGCAGCGAAGGCTATGCCCATCGGCTCTATGGCACCCGCGAGTTGCGCGAGACGGCTCTGGGCGAACTCCTCTGGCGTCACGGCCGGGTATCCACCGCGCTGGGGATGCGCGGTGCGCGACGCGATGCACCGACCGACAGCGCGACAGCGGTTCTTGCCCTGGCCGGCGTACGCGTCGGTGATCCGTCTCGCGGGGGAGTGTCGGTGAACGTGGAGAAAAACACGCGACGGGCGTGGGTGGACGAATATCCCGACCGTATTCGCACGCGGGCAAGCATGGCCCTCACGCGGAACCTGAGCGCGGTGGTATCGCACGAGTATCTCACGGCGTCGGGCCGGGCGGGCAGTCATCAACTCACCGCTGGACTGGAGGCGCGGCCGGGGCGGGCGACGGATGTATGGACGAAATACTCGATGAACCGATTGGCCGGCGACGTTCGAACAAGCGCTGTGACCGGGGTGCGACACCACTTGCGGCTGGGCCCACACACCAGCGCGACATTCGGTGTGGAAGGACTGCTCTCGCTCGCCGGTCGTGATGACGAGCAATACATGTCGGTGCGCGGTGGACTCGGAACGAGAGTGCCGGGGTCGCATTTTGTGGACGCGCAGTACGAATTGCGCACGCAGCGAGCGCGCACACGCAACATGGTTAAATTCGACGCCGCGTGGCAGGCCCGACGGGCCGGGGCGTTGATCTCTACAAACGTGGTTTCCGTTGCCTCGGTTCCCGCGGGCCGCAACGAATTCGAATACCGCGGCGTGCTGGCGGCGACGTACCGGCCTCTGGATGGCGTGTTGCACGCCCTGGCGATGGTGCGCAATGACTACGCGCGCTTCACGCCATCGGACCCCGATGCGATTCACTGGCGACTGATCGCCTCGACGGATGCGAACATTCGCACGGGTGTGCAACACGAGTGGCGACTTCGCTACGCGTACAAGCACGTGGAAGATTACAGCTATGGGATGTCGACCACGACCAACAGTGATCTCGTTCTCGGGCAATATATCCACAATTTCGCGCGGGACTGGGACGCGGATGTGTGGGCTCGTTGGGTGAACCAACGCGGGGGGGGCTCCGCGCACCTGGGAACCGGGATCGAAGTGGGCCGGACGTTCGCCGGTTCGCTGCGCGTGGCAGCCGGATTCACGGTGGCGGGTGCGGAAGATCCCGACTTTGCCGGCACCGCCGCATGGTCACGCGGTTTCGGGGTGCGGGCGCAACTTATCCTTTCCGAGTGGCTGCTCCGCGGATTGAAGGGGGACAGATAATGACCCGTTCCATCCATCGGAAAGGTGCCGTGCTGCTGGTTGCCCTGCTTCTGTGCGTTGTTTCCGCGCGGGTGTTGGCGGGGGAACTGATCGTCAACGGGACGTTTGAAACGGGAGCATTGAGTCCAGCGTGGCAACACGGCGCGTATCGTGGCAACAATACCAATCCCAATCTCGCCGATCACGGGGCGTTCCTCGACCTGCCGTACTCCGGAAATTATTCGGCGTTGCTCGGATTCAAGTACACGGCACAGCGACGGAACACCTACGCGTGGATGTCCCAGCAGGTTTCGATCCCAGCCGGCATCTCGATCGCCACGTTGCGGTTCAAGGTGCGAATGGAGGGGTACGATAGCGCGCCCTACGACCCGTTTCGCGCCGATATACGCGATACGTCGGGTAACGTCCTGGCCAACGTACTCAATTACAGTTTTACTGAATGGAATAACAAATTCAAGGACAGCGGGTGGCTCGATGACGATACCGTACTTCCCATCGGGTACGACATGACGGCATTCGCCGGCACGACTGTGCAGGTGTATTTTGAACAGTCGAATCTATTCGATAATTTGTACGAAACGTGGACATACGTCGACAACGTGTCGCTCATCTATCGTATGTGGGTCGATCTGGCGGCCGGCGGCGACGGTGACGATCGCTTCGGTGCCGTCGGTACGGGTGCGGGCGCTCTGGCCGCGCGCAGCGGGGTAACGGGCGACACGCTGTTTTATCCGCTCACGGTGGAAAATGAGGGGCCGACGCCCGATTCTTATCTGCTCGCCGCGACCGCGCCCGCGGGTTGGCAGGTGCTTGTGAATACCGCCGGGTCGTGGGTTGCGCTGCCGTATACGACACCCGTGATCGCAGCGGGCGGTTCGACGACGTACACCGTCGCGGTCGTCACCCCGGCTGGCGCGGGCGTGGGGGTGACCGACGTTATCGTGGATGCGACGGGCACCGGTGGTCCTGGGCGTGTGGACAGCGCAACGCTGCGCGCCAATCTCGTTGACGCCGCATACGAGGTCGATGCCGTTGTCGACGGCAACGGTACCGGAATCATCGGCGCCGGTGGTGCGGGCGGATTTGCACTCAAGCAGGCGCCATGGGACAGCACGGTGACCTACACGGTGGATGTGTTCAACGCCGGCAACCAGTCAACTGCGTTTCGTATCGACTTTGCGATACCGTCGGGCGTGACCGCCGATGTCGTATACAACTCCACAATGTTCACAATACCATTCGTGACCGCGAGCGTCGCGCCCGGCGGTTCGGCCACGATGACGCTGGAATTGCGCGGCCCGCGCCCCCTGCCCGGCGGTGATTATGCCGCCGTCGTGCGCGCGGTGGCGGTCAACGATACCAACCGCAGCGATTCGATACGCGCGATTATGCGCCTGCGGGCACCGCGCCTCGACCTGGTGATCGCGGCGAGTGGTGATGGTGTGTACGATGCGACGCAGTCGGGCCTGGGAGGAGCAAGTTCCAACGCGGGAGAACCCGGCACGGTTGTGAACTTTCCACTCATCGTGCAAAACGAGTCGATGCTCGCCGATTCGTTTACTTTCCAGTGGGTCGCACCGGGCCCCGGGTGGTCGGCCGTTCTGTCCATCGCGGGTAGCGACCGTGCCTTTCCCGTTACGACGCCGGTGTTCGCTGGATTTGCAAGTGCCGTGTATATTTTGCGAATCACTATTCCCGGCGGCGCGGCGTTTGGAACGTACGCGTCCATTCTCAACGCCGTGTCATCCATCGACCCGGGTGTCTCCGAAAGCGTGACGGCGACGGTGAGCGTGGCGAGCGCGAGCGAAATGGATGCAACCATTGACGGTGACGGAACCAACGTGTACGGACCCATCGGAACCGGTCTCGGAGGAATGTCGGTGCGCACGGTGGCACCGGGCGACACTGCACGCTTCGCGGTGCTCATCGAAAACATCTCGGGAGTCGATGCGTTCGACATTTCGTGGTCGGCACCGCCCGGGTGGAGTGTAACGTTTGGAGGCAGCGCGGTACCGCTCAATGGCGTGCCGGCCGGCCCATTCCAGCTCATGGTCGTCGTTCCGCCGAATTCGCCGGGTGGAACGTTTGACGTCATCGTCGATTCGCACAAAAGCGGAAAGCTGTTCTTCATGGACAGCGTTACGGGACGCCTCGTGGTTGTCCCGCCGGCGAGCGTGGATGCGTTAATCGACGGAAACGGCGACGGAGTGTACGGCCCGATCGGATCGGGCAGCGGCGGCATTTCTACGCAGAGTACGCCCGCTCCGGCGACCGTGAATTTTACCGTGGAACTGCAAAATGAGGGGCCGTCGGCGGACGAATATACGGTGACGTGGAATGCGGCCGCGGGTGCGACGGCATCGCTGTCCGGGTCTCCATCGCCGTTCACCACGCCGCCGATTCCGTCCGGCGGTGCCGGATTGTATACATTTTCGGTTACGCTCGCCGCCGGCATGCCTGTCGGGCCGCTACGCTATACGCTCGACGTCGCGTCGGTGTCGGATAGTTTGTCCTTTGAGAGCGTTACCGCCGAATTGGACATTGTCGGACCGCCGCGTGCCGACCTGGTGATCGACGGCAACGGTCTGGGCGTGTTCGGCCCGATGGGGACCGGTCTCGGCGGTACGTCAATTCACGCCGCGGCACCCGGTTCGGTCTACGGGGCCACACTGCGCGTGTACAACGCCGGCTCGTTCGCCGATTCGCTGCGCGTCGATTGGGCACCCCCGGCGGGATGGCCCGGTGGTTCCATTACCCTCCTCGACGGGTCGGTCGTCCGCGGCGGTGCGTTCTGGACCGCGGTGATCCCCCCGGGTGGCTTCGCGGAATTTCCCGTTACCGTATCCGTCCCCGCCGGGGTGACGGGTTCGTTCACGGCGCGGTTCAATTCGTGGGCGAGTTTGCCGCCCAACTGGACGGACAGTGCCGATCTCGTGACCGAAACGAGCGCCGTGGTTCGCGGCGTGGTGTTCCATGACCTCAATCACAACGGTGCTCGCGACGCCGGGGAACCCGGTATGTCGGGGGTTCGTGTATTTGATACTTCGTCCGGTGCATCCGCATTGACCGGTGCCGACGGGGCCTACACATTCACCATCGTACCCGCTCCGGCAGTGCGTCCAGCAGAACGCAACCCGGCGGGATACGTCTCGTTGTCCCCGGATACCCTCGGGCCGTTCATCGCGTTGGCCGGGGACACGCTGGTGGCGGACTTTGCCGATGCACCCCCGGTGGGAATCACGGCCGGCAGCGTAGCCAACGGGCTTGCCGGTGTGTACGTGGATTTCCCGCACGCGATTACGTCCCGGGCGCGCGGCAGCGTTTCGCTGACGTCCACCAGTAACGCGGGTGCGGTCGTCATGTTTCTGCTCGACGCCGATTCCAACGGTGTATTCAGCGGCACCGACCGGGCCATTGTACCCGGCGACCTGTCCTTTGATCCGGTCACCGGTCCCACGCGGGTTCACATTCTCACGCGTGTTTTCGTACCCGCCGGGTTGCCCGCCGGCTCAACGATTCGCGTGGAGATTGATGCCGTGCAGTCTCTTGCCCCATCGTCCGCCGTCACACGCGCGCAGGCGGTAGATGCGGTGCTCGTCACGGGCAGTGCGCTGGGTCGGTTGACGCTCGCCAAAGCGGCGGGCCGTACGGGCGCGCTTCCGGGCCAGTCGGTCCGCTACACCATTTCGTTCCGCAACGCGGGAACCGACAGCCTGCAGAATATGGAAATCCTCGACCCGATTTCGCCCTGGGTGGATGTGGAACCCGACGCGTTCGGGGCCGGTCGAGACGTGGAGCTTGTAGTGGGCGGCGCGCCGCCCGTTTATCTGACGTTTGCGCCGCTTGACGGCGACGAGTGCGATTACCTGGCGGCCGAGCGCCTTCTGCGCCTGGTGTTTGCCCGCAACGGCCCGTGGCGGTTGGCCCCGGGGCAAGCCGGCGTGATACGTTACCGTGTGCGTGTACGCTAGAGGCCGTCGCGAAGAACGCCTTGCGTAGCCGACGATCCGAAATTGGGTTGCTATGACCCCGGCCGTTCCACTAGAATTACGTTCAATACAGAAGCAATATTGCCGCCCGGCGGGGAAGTCCGTCGAGGCGGGCTTTTTCTTTGATGTGCAGCGCCTGGAACCGACGCGCAGGAGGATCTCTGATGATCGAGAACGAGTATTCCCCGAAAGTTGGACTCGATGCGGTGGGAATCCACCACGCCGGAGCGGTAATGTGGAACGCCACCCCCGCCGAGCTCTACGAGGAATTCGTGGCAAATGACGAAGGACTAATTTCAGAACACGGAGCACTCGTGGTAGAAACCGGCAAATATACCGGGCGCAGCCCCAACGACAAATTCACGGTGGACGAACCGTCATGCCATGACAAGATCTGGTGGGGCGACGTGAATGCATCAATCAGCGAAGAGCGATTCGACGCGTTGCTTGGCCGTGTGCAGGCCTATCTGCAGGGACAGTTGCTCTATGTGCAGGACTGCTATGTGGGCGCCGACACCGAGCTGAGCCTGCCGATACGGGCAATCACGGAGAACGCATGGCATGCCGCGTTTGCTCGCAATATGTTTATTCCGGTAACCGATCCTGCGGAACAAAAAAATCACACACCCAAATTTCACGTAATTCACGTACCGGGTTTTCAGGCTGACCCGGCGCGCGATGGGACGAACAGCGAAGCGTTCATCGCTATCCATTACGGTCGTGGGATTGCGCTGATCGGCGGCACATCGTACGCGGGCGAAATCAAGAAATCGATGTTTACGGCCATGAATTACCTGCTGCCGCAGCGCGGCGTGATGAGTATGCACTGCAGCGCCAACGAAGGGCCCAAAGGCGATGTCGCCGTGTTTTTCGGACTGTCGGGAACAGGGAAAACCACCCTGTCGGCCGACCCAAAACGAAGCTTGATCGGAGACGATGAACACGGCTGGTCGGATCGCGGCGTGTTTAACTTTGAGGGCGGCTGCTATGCGAAGGTCATCCGACTTTCGGCACAAGCCGAACCCGAAATTTTCGCCACGACGAGGCATTTCGGAACCGTCCTGGAAAATGTGGTGATGGACGACGAGTCCCGGGTGATCGACCTGATGGACGGGTCGAAAACGGAGAATACGCGCGCGTCATACCCGATCACGCAGATCCCCAACGCCAAGCTCAGTGGCACCGGCGGCCACCCGAAAAACATTGTGATGCTCACGTGCGATGCTTTCGGTGTTCTGCCGCCGATTTCACGGCTGACCCCGGAGCAGACAAGCTATCATTTCTTGAGCGGGTATACGGCCAAGGTGGCGGGTACCGAGCGCGGTATCACCGAGCCGCAAGCCACGTTCAGTACGTGTTTCGGTGCGCCGTTTATGGCGCTGCCGCCGACGGTATATGCCGATTTGCTGGCCGCAAAAATGCGGGAGCACGGTGCATCCGCCTGGCTGGTGAATACGGGCTGGAGCGGTGGCTCCTATGGCGAGGGCGAGCGCATCAAAATTGCGTACTCACGGGCAATGGTGAACGCGGCGCTCGAGGGCGCCCTCGACGCGGTAGAATACGAAACACACCCGGTGTTCGGTATCGAGATGCCCAAAGAATGCCCGGGCGTGCCGTCGGAAATTCTCAACCCGCGCAATACGTGGAAGGACGCGTCGGCCTACGATGTCCGGGCGCGGGAACTTGCCGCGATGTTCCGGGAAAACTTTGCGGCGTTCGCGAACACGGTCTCCGATGCGGTGCGCACCGCCGGTTTTTCCGGTTGAGCATCGGTCGGGTTGGGAGCCGCACCGTAACAGGTTATTACGCAAATACGGGGCGATGCCATTGGCATCGCCCCGTGTCCTGATGAATCCTGTCTATCGGGCGGGTGTACTCACGGGCCGGGCACCATGGGCACCCGGGGCTCATTCAATAATCCACGTCAGGCCCACCCGACCAACGAGAGACTCGGTGTTTGCCTTCGACGGGTTGGCCCGGCGGGTGCGACCGACCACGTACTTCCCTTCCACAAACAGTCGCTGCTTCTCACCAATTTTTGCTTCCACTCCGCCTCCGGCGGCCGCACCAGCCGCGCCCTCGTATAGATCGGCGTTGACAACCCAGTAGCGGTAGTATCCACCACCAGCGAGCGCGTACGGGCTGAACGCCCAGTCGAAGGGCTTGACCTTGAGCATGAGGAAGGTGTTGAGCGTATTGGCATCCAGAGGCTCAATAGTGGAATTAAAGTAGAAGCCATAGTCGAAGTCGGCGAGGATCTCCACGATACTCATGCGCAGACCGACATCGAGGACGGCGCCAAACCCGGTGCCGAAGCCGGAGCTGAATTCGTCGGACCGGGGTTTGCCGGCACCGAGCCCGAACGATACCGAGTACGACAGCCCGTGTGAGCCACCTTTGCGTGCCGATCGTGCCGACGGGGCGATGATCAGGCAAGCGAACAGCGCGAGAATCGCGGAACGTTTCATTCGTGTTACTCCCATTGCGCGGTCCGGACGGGTCGGCAGGGTGCTGCCCTGCGGCCATTGCCACGAACGAGCGTTTTTTCCTGGATGGTTCCTCGAAAAGAGCGGGGGTGGGTCTGCGGCGCATCGCGCCGGCCCGCTGTTCGAGCGCCGGTGACGCGGTGGGGCACCGGCTATCTCACAGTTACCGTCACAGTCTATCGGTAACTGGCGTCAAGTCAAGGGAGAATGGGTGCTCGGTGGACAGGAATGTGCGGGCGTACTGAATAGACGGGGCACTGGCGGGTAAAGATTTCCGATGCGCTGCCGGCGGGAGTCCCGGAAGAAGCGTGTCGCCCCGAAAGGCGACAAGCACACGTTGCCGGCCAGCCCAGGCTGTGGTACGGTGCGACTGATCGGTGCTGGCACCGAGGAAGGAGTATAACCCAATGTCAAACAATGGGTTCGGAGACGAAATCAAGATCCCCCGCATCAACGTACCCCGCGCGCCGGCCGGGATGGTCCGGGGAGTGATTGCTGCGTTGATCGGCTTAATCGTGATCATGTCGAGTTTCTACACGATCGACCCGGAGGAAATCGGCGTGGTATTGCGGCTCGGCCGCTACGAACGAACCACCAACCCCGGGCTGCACGCCAAGATTCCGTTCGTAGAGACGCTCAGAAAGGTCCCCGTACAACGCCAGCTCAAGGAAGAGTTCGGATTCCGTACCGTTCGTGCCGGTGTGCGAAGCGAGTTCTCGGTGCGCGGGCGTGAATCGGAATCAAACATGCTAACGGGCGACCTCAACGCTGCCGTTGTGGAATGGGTCGTCCAGTACCGCATCGTCGACGCATACAAGTACCTCTTTCGCGTGCGCGGCGTACGCGACACGTTTCGCGCGATGAGCGAGGCGGTGATGCGACGTGTGGTTGGCGATCGAACCGTCAACGAGGTTCTCACGGTGGGCCGGCAGGAAGTATCCGATCAGGTTACACTGGGCCTGCAGAAGTTGTGCGAACAGTATGAAACGGGCATCAAGGTAGATCAGGTGGTGTTGCAGGACGTCAACCCACCCGACCCGGTCAAGCCGTCATTTAATGAAGTGAACCAGGCGCAGCAGGAACGCGAGAAACTGATCAACCAGGCGCAGAGCGATTACAACCGCGTGATACCGCGCGCGCATGGCGAGGCGCAGCAAACCATCAGTGAAGCCGAAGGGTACGCGCTGGCCCGACTCAACACCGCGCGTGGGGATTCTGTTCGCTTTGCGGCGATTTACAATGCGTACCGCAAGGCCCCGGAGGTGACGCGCAAACGAATCTATCTTGAGACGATGAACTCGGTTCTGCCAAAAGTGAAAAGAAAAGTAATTGTTGATGACAAGCTGCGCAGTGTACTGCCGCTTCTCAATCTCAGTTCGGGGAGGGTGGGTGATTCCAAATGAGAATTGTATCCGTGGTGGTGGCCGTAGTGGTGCTGCTTCTCATCAAGAGTTCGTTTTATATCGTCCAGGAACCCGAGCAGGTAGTGATCACGCAATTCGGGCGACCGGTGGGATCGCCAATCGTCAAACCGGGGCTTAAGTTCAAGCTGCCGGTTGTGCAGAAAGTCCATCGTTTCGACAAGAGATTTCTCGAGTGGGACGGCGATGCCAACCAGCTGCCGACCCGGGATAAGCGGTTTATCTGGGTAGACACGTATGCGCGCTGGCGGATCAGCGACCCCCTCTTGTTTTTCCAGCGTCTTCGCGATGAGCGCGGGGCCCAGACCCGACTGGATGACATTCTGGACGGCGAGACGCGCAACGCAATTGCGAATCACGATCTCGTAGAACTGGTTCGTTCCACCAACCGGAAACCGGAATCGGGCGAGTACAACAAGGACGAAACGCCGCTCAAGAAAATCAAGTTCGGTCGCGAAGAAATTCGTAAGGAAGTGTTGACAGCATCTCAATTACGCACGGCCGATCTGGGAATCGAAATTCTCGACATCCAGTTCAAGCGAATTAACTACGTGGAGGATGTGCGCCGCAAGGTGTACGAGCGAATGATCGCGGAGAGGCAGCGCATTGCGGATCGGTTCCGCAGCGAAGGGCAGGGAGAGGCATCGCGGATCCGTGGTGAGAAGGACCGCGAGCTCAAGCGGATCCAATCCGGTGCCTACCGCAAGGCGCGCGGAATACGCGGGCGCGCCGACGCGACAGCTACGGCAATTTACGCGGCGGCATACAATCGCTCGGCGGAATCCCGGGATTTCTACGGTTTTCTCAAGACGATGGAAATCTATCGGAGCGCGATTGATTCCACCACGCAGCTGGTCTTCTCGACGGACGGGGAGTTTTACAAGCTGCTCAAGTAGAGGATTCGGTGGCGTGCGGTCTGGTGTCCTGGCGCATGCGGGGCGACCCGCGCGTTGTGGTGGCGCGCGTAATACATACCGCTGGTTTCCGCTCGCATGCGGGCGACCCGCGTATCGACGATGAGCACACACGAATCCGCGAGACAGAGTGTGATATTGTCTGCCCGTATGGAACCGACGATTGAAGCCAATGCTACCGTCGTCCGCCGCCGAGACCTTCACGACGGGCTCTTTTTCTTGTGGATTCGTCCGGATGCTGTGCCATACCGTAAATTCGCGCCCGGCCAGTACGTGTCGATCGGTCGCCCCGAGCCCGAGGGTGGCCGGCCAATCTTGCGGACGTATTCGATCGGCTCTTGCGCCCAGCAGCGTGAGGAACTCGAGTTGTTCGTGGTTCATGTGGACGACGGGGCATTTTCTACCTGGTTACGCGACTGTCGGCCTGGTGTTCGCCTGTGGTTGTCGCCGCGCGCGCAGGGGAACTTCACGCTCGAAGGTACAGGGAAGGACACAAATCTGGTGCTTGTGGCAACAGGAACCGGAGTCGCTCCGTATTTTTCCATGTACCGGACGTTCCGGCGCAAACCGCGCTGGCGCCGGGTTATCCTCATAAACGGAGCCCGTTTTGCTAACGATCTCGGGTATCGAAATGAACTCGAAGCGCTCGCCGCGCGCGACCCCGATTTTATCTATCTGCCCCTGGTGACCCGGGAGCGCCCCGATTCCGGGTGGTCCGGCCTGCGCGGGCGCGTACAGTCGGTGCTCGATTCCGAAACCTTCGCGGCCCTCACCGGCTCAGACCTCGATCCTCGCACGTGCCATGTATTTCTTTGTGGGAATCCCTCGATGGTGGATGACGTGGAGAAAAAGCTCGCGGCGCAGGGTTTCGAACGCTTCACCGGACAGGGCACCGGATCGCTTCATCTCGAAAAGTACTGGTAATCAAATCAGTTAGGCATTTGGCCGATCGATACGTATATTGACGGGCAGGCGGGCTTTTTCGTAAGGTGGCCTGCGCACGCCAGACCGATGATTGATCCTCGGCGTAGAATCGGATACAGAAAGTCCTGCGGGGGCCAGGACGAGGAGAGGTAATGAGCAAGAACGGCGAAAGGAAGAACGGCGTGGCGGATATCGTGCGCGACGAAAACCGCGAATGGTTGGAGTCTCTCGACTTCGTATACAAAACCGAGGGCGCGGAGCGCGTTCGCGACCTGATTGCCCGACTCGAGGCCCGCGCGCATTCCTACGGCGTACGTGTGAGCTATCCGGGCAATACGCCGTATATCAACACCATCCCGGCGTCGCAGCAGCCCGCGTATCCGGGCGATCGTGTGATCGAGCGTCGCATAAAGAGCTACATTCGCTGGAACGCGATGGCGATGGTGGTGCGCGCAAACCGCGAAGACGCCGGGATTGGCGGGCACATATCGAGCTTTGCATCGGCAGCGACGCTCTGGGAGGTGGGGTTTAACCACTTTTTCAAGGGTAAGGACAACCCCGACGGAGGGGATATCGTTTATTTTCAGGGGCACGGCGCTCCGGGTATTTACGCGCGCGCGTTTCTGGAAGGGCGTCTCGACGAATCGCATCTTCACAAATTTCGACACGAGATGCGCCGGGGCACAGGGTTGTCGTCGTATCCGCATCCGTGGTTGATGCCGGATTTCTGGGAATTCCCGACGGTGTCGATGGGGCTTACGTCTCTTTCCGCCATTTATCAGGCGCGTTTCGCGCGCTATCTCGACAATCGCGGCATCATCGATACGTCCCGACGCCGCGTTTGGGCGTTTCTCGGCGACGGAGAAATGGATGAGCCCGAGTCGCTGGGCGCCATTACGCTGGCAGCGCGCGAACGTCTCGATAACCTCACTTTCGTCATCAACTGCAATCTGCAACGGCTCGACGGCCCGGTGCGGGGAAACGGCAAGATCATTCAGGAGCTCGGGGCGGCGTTCCGCGGTGCCGGGTGGAACGTGATCAAAGTAATCACGGGCAAAGACTGGGAGCCACTGTGGGCGCAGGATCGCGAAGGGGTGCTTGCCAGGCGATTCAACGAAGTCGTGGACGGGCAGTTTCAGAAATACGTAACGGAATCGGGCGCGTACATCCGCAACGATTTCTTTGGTGCCGATCCTCGTTTACTCGAGATGGTTTCCAATTATTCCGACGAGCAGATTCGCACTCTCAATCGGGGTGGTCACGACCCCGACAAGGTATACGCGGCGTACAAGTCGGCGGTCGAACACACGGGCCAGCCGACCGTCATCCTTGCGTATACGGTAAAAGGATACGGCCTCGGCGAAGCGGGCGAAGGGAAAAACATTACCCATCAGCAAAAGAAGCTCAATGAAGAAGAGCTGATGCGGTTTCGGAACAAGTTCGGAATCCCGATTTCGGACGAAGATGTGGCCACTGCGCCGTTTTATAAACCCGCCGAAGACAGCGAAGAAATGCATTACCTGCGCGATCGACGACGCGAACTCGGAGGGTATATCCCCGAACGACGCGCCAGCGCCCCTTCCCTCGGCGCGCCCGCCGATTCGATCTTCGATGCGTATCGTTCGGGCTCGGGAGAGCGTGAGGTGGCAACAACGATGGCATTTGTTCAGCTGCTCGCGGCATTGATGAAAGACAAGGACGTGGGGCGAAACATTGTTCCAATCGTTCCCGACGAAGCGCGTACGTTCGGTATGGAATCGCTCTTTCGGCAGGTTGGCATTTACTCGAGCCTCGGGCAGCTCTATGAACCGGTCGATAGGGATACACTTCTCTATTACAAGGAGGCGTCGGACGGCCAAATCCTCGAAGAAGGGATTACGGAGGCCGGGTCGATGGCATCGTTTATAGCGGCCGGCACGTCGTACTCCACGTATGGGATCAATATGATTCCATTTTTCATTTTCTACTCTATGTTCGGCTTTCAGCGCGTTGGCGACTTTATTTGGATGGCAGGCGACATGCGGGCCAGGGGATTCCTTTTGGGCGGCACGTCGGGGCGCACAACGCTGGCCGGCGAGGGGTTGCAACATCAGGACGGACACAGTCACCTGCTCGCCTACTCAATTCCCAACCTGCGTGCGTACGATCCAACGTTTGCGTATGAACTTGCCGTGATTATTCGTGACGGTATTCGTCGAATGGTGGTGGACAACGAAGATGCCTTCTACTATCTGACGCTCATGAACGAGGCATATCGGCAACCTGCAATCCCCGAGGGTGTCGACCAGGGAATTTTGCGCGGCATGTATCGCGTAGCGGAATCGGGCAAGTCAGATGGCGATGGCGCGGTCCACCTGTTCGGGAGTGGTTCCATTCTAAATGAAGCGCTTCGGGCCAAAAAAATTCTGGAAGAAAAATATGACGTGCCGGCGGACGTATACAGTGTAACGAGCTACAAGAGTCTCTATACGGACGCGTTGGATTGCGAACGCGCCGGTCTGGTCGATCCGGTAGCGACCGAGCGCGTTCCATGGGTGGCGCAGATGCTCGATGGAACCCGTGGCGTGTACGTGGCATCGAGCGATTACGTGCGCGCGTTGCCGGCCTCTATCGCCCGTTGGGTGCCGGGGCGGTTCGACTTTCTTGGCACCGACGGATTCGGACGGTCGGGAAACCGCAAGGAGCTGCGCGATTTTTTTGAAGTGGATGCACGTTACATCACGCTGGCCGCTTTGCGTGCGCTTGTTCGTGAAGGACGTATGAAAAAAACTGTTCTCGTGGCGGCAATCAAGGATCTGGGTATCGACGCCACCAAACCCAACCCGCTGTGGGATTGATTCGCAGCAGCGACGAGGTAGACAACAATGATTGAAGTACGTCTCCCGGAAATTTCGGAAAACGTCGCGTCGGGCGATGTGGTCAAGGTGCTCGTCGGTGCGGGTGACTCGGTCGTTGTCGAACAACCGCTGATCGAGCTCGAAACGGATAAGGCTGTGTTCGAGGTGCCTTCGCCGACCGCGGGCGTCGTGTCGGAAATAACGGTATCGGCGGGGGAAACGGTGCCAATTAGCGCGGTGATTGCGCGGATCGATGCCGCGAAGGCGGCAGCCGCCACGCCGGGGGGTGACTTGCAGTCCACGTCCACTTCGGGGGGGGAACCGCGTAGTGGGGAAGCGGGCGCCGGTGCGCAGGATGATCTGCACGGCGGCACACCCAGGCGTCCCGCCGCGGCAGAGCTCGCCGCGGGCGATTCCGGTGGGCGATCGAATGTGGCGGATTCGCCTGACGCCGCGGTTGTGGACCCATCCGGAACCGATCAATTCCGGGGACCCGACGCCCAACGCACCCCGGCTTCGTCGGCCCGGTCCGCGCAGCCGGCTCCGTCGGGGCAGCCCCTCAACGTTGCCCCTGTTACGGCAGGGCCGGTGCCGGCATCACCGACGGTGCGCCGGCTTGCCCGTGAACTCGGTGTGGATATCCGGCGCGTGCCGGGAAGCGGAGACGGCGGCCGCGTCAGTGCCGCCGACGTCCGTCGCTTCGCGCACGACGTCATCGCCGGCGCGGGAACGTCAGGGGACGCAAATGCACCGATGGCGGCGCGGCCAATGCCCGATCTTTCGCGATATGGAGACGTGGAACGCGTGCCCATGTCGAAAATCCGGAAGGTAACGGCCCGGAATGTGTCTGTAGCGTGGAATACGGTGCCCGCGGTTACACAGAACGACGTGGCGGATATAACCGACCTGGAAAAAGCACGGAAGCGCTACGCCCCGCTTGCGGAAAAAGCAGGGGGCAAGCTGACGATGACGGCCATCCTTTTGAAGATTTGTTCCTTCGCGCTTGAGCGCTTCCCCGACTTCAATTCGGCCATCGACGTGGCGGCGGGCGAACTGGTCTATCGCAAGTACGTGCACATCGCGGTGGCGGTAGATACCGAACATGGTTTGCTGGTGCCGGTGCTCCGGGACGTCAACCGCAAGAGCGCGATCGAGCTGGCGGTAGAGCTCGGCGATCTGGCGGGCCGCGCGCGCACGCGCAAGCTCAAGCCGGCGGAAATGGAAGGTGCCGGGTTCACCATATCGAATCTCGGTGGAATTGGTGGCACGTCATTTTCGCCCATCGTCAACACGCCGGAAGTGGCGATACTCGGTGTGTCGCGGGCGAGCACGCGCCCGATCTGGCGTGGGGAGGTGTTCGAACCCCGTCTGGTGCTACCCCTCTCCCTTACCTACGATCACCGCGTGATCGACGGCGCAGCCGCTGCCCGCTTCGTACGCTGGATCTGTGAAGCGCTGGAGCGTCCGGCGTGGATTGCGATCGATGGTTGAACTCCTGGAGTGCAAGAAATGACGGAATCGAGTGCGTGCGAATTGGCTGTGCTTGGTGGCGGGCCTGGTGGCTACGCCGCCGCGTTTCTTGCGGCCGATCTGGGCAAGCGCGTAACGCTGATTGACCGCGAGGAAAATCCGGGCGGAGTGTGCCTGTATCGCGGGTGCATCCCATCGAAGGCCCTGCTTCACCTCGCCCGTGTAATCCGCGAAGCGTCGGAAGCGGACGCGATGGGCGTTTCCTTTGGCAAGCCCCGGGTGGACATCGATCGGGTTCGCGCGTGGAAAAATTCGGTGGTCTCGAAACAGACCGGCGGGCTGGGCCAGCTGCTGAAAGCGCGAAAGATTGATTATGTGCGGGGTTCGGGACGATTCACCGCCGGACGCACGATTCAAGTGGATCGACAGGACGGCAAAACCGAGCTGGTCACGTTCGAGAAGGCAATTGTTGCCACGGGGTCGCGCCCCGCGGTCGTTCCGGCGATTGCACTCGATGATGATCGCGTGGTGAATTCCACGGGTGCTCTGGAACTTGTCGACATCCCCCGGTCGCTGCTTGTGGTTGGCGGTGGCTACATCGGACTCGAAATGGGCACGGTGTACGCGGCTCTTGGTTCGCGCGTAACCGTGGTGGAGATGATGCCCGGCATTCTCCCCGGTGCCGACCGCGATCTTGTGCGCGTACTCGAAAAGAACCTCGCACAGCGCTTCGACGCCGTCCACGTGAAAACGAAAGTTACGAAGGTGAAGCCGGTCAAAAGCGGGGTCAATGTTTCATTCGAAGGGGAGAAGGCGCCGTCGCGGGCTGTTCGCTTCGACCGCGTTCTGGTCAGCGTGGGACGCCGGCCCAACACGGAAAACATTGGTTTGGAAAGCACCGCGGTCGTGGTGAACAAACAGGGATTCATCGAGGTCAACGCGCAACGGCGCACCGCAGAACCCACGATTTACGCAATTGGCGATGTGGTAGGTGGGGCGATGCTGGCCCACAAGGCAGCTCATCAAGGACGAACGGCGGTGGAGGCGATTGCCGGGGAAAAGGCAGCGTTTGATCCGGCCGCGATTCCTGCGGTGATATTTACCGACCCGGAGATCGCGTGGGCCGGATTGACGGAAACCGAGGCGAAGGAGCGGGGAATTGCTGCGAAGGTGGCGAAGTTTCCATGGGCCGCTTCGGGGAGGGCCTCCACCCTGGAGCGGAACGACGGATTAACCAAACTCCTTGTCGACCCGGAGAGTGAACGCGTTCTTGGTGTGGGCATCGTCGGCGTGGGCGCCGGCGACATGATTGCCGAGGGTGTTCTGGCGATTGAGATGGCTGCGCTCGCGGGCGATGTAGCCGCCACGATCCACCCGCACCCAACACTTTCTGAAACCGTGATGGAGGCATCCGAAGTTTTTCTGGGGACGAGTCCTCACGTATACCGGCCCCGTCGCAGCTAAAAAACGTAGCGTCTTTCGATCTATGATGCGTTAGCGAACGGCCAATGACGAATCCTCCGTCGCGTGTGCTGCGTTCGCGATGCCCCGGCGGATTGCCCACCCCACTACGACGAAAAACGACAAGAGAGCAAGGGCATTGGCTGCACCGAACACTTCACGGGTGGTTGCGGCTACCAGCGCATCGGAGACGATGCGCCCGGCCAGCGATGCGCTGAGTGCGACGAGGGGGACGTAAAACGCACGCGAAAAGGCGAGCGGCACACCCGCAATCGACGGGATGATGACGGGAGCGTGGGCGAATATCATCGAAAATGCAAATCCGAGAAACAGCGAGTGGAGAATTGCATCGTACCAGAGTGACCCCGCAACTTCTCCGCGAATGACCACGGTGCCACCGGCCATCGCCAACCACACCGTTCCCAACGCAATTGCGACGGCCATGAAACGCGGCAAGCCCGGGCGTGAATAATTATGCCGGGCGATGTCGAAGCGGGCCAGCCAGATGGCTATTGCGATCCAGGACGCGCCGACCGAGCGTGCAGACCACCCGCGGCTGCCCCACGCGGCGGCGGCGATCGACACCGCGCATGCTCCGATCAACACGGCGACGCTGCCACGCGACGGCGACAGGATGCGGGAGAGTTCCACGCGCTCGGCCGACACGGTTACCACGATGAAGGACGCCCACAAAAAAACGATGGCCGGCACGGGTGCGCCAGATAGCCAGCGCAAATTGCCCAACACCCATGCCAGCGCGGCCAGTGCCATCATCCACGTCGCCGCATTGTTGCGGCGCCAGATGATCACGACGGACGAAGCGACGAACACGATGCTCCCGATGAGGATCATTGTCGCCCCGATGCGGTAGGGCCCGCCGATGACAAGCGCCGCGCCGCCCAGCGCCGTGAGAAGCGGAGCGGCGTATGCCCAGGGGCGTTCGATTGCGACGGCTCGCTCAAGGCTGATGACAGACCCCAGAAATCCGGACACCATCAGGATGCCGTGATTGGGAACGGCGCCAACCAAAGGCAACGGCAGGGGCACTCCAATGCGGACCAACCCGCCCCAGAGTCCGGCGATAAAGCAAGCAAGTGCTGCGACTGCAGATGGCCCGCGGAGTTGCACCGAGGCCCTCCGCACGCCGCGGTTCCACTTTCCGGACGCGATGCTCACGGCGAATCCCCGGCCGTGGTCGATGCGATGGACACGTCGTGTTCGTGCGTGCGGCCGGATCCGAAGGCTCGTGAAAGCAGGTGCTTGATGTCCTCGAGAATTAAGTAGCTGACCGGGACAATCATCAAGGTGATAAACGTAGCGAACAGCACCCCGAATCCCAGAGACACGGCCATGGGCACGAGAAATTTCGCCTGCACGCTGCGCGCGAGCAAGAGCGGTAGCAATCCGGCAAACGTGGTTAAAGAGGTGAGAAGAATGGGCCGAAAGCGGCGCACTCCGGATTCGTGTACTGCCGTGTCAAGAGAGACCCCCACGCGCCGCCGTTCGTTTACGAAGTGCACAAGAACGATACTATCATTGACGACCACTCCGGTTAGGGCAACGAACCCAAACATCGAAAGAATGGTCAAGTCGAGTCCCATAATAACATGCCCCCAGACGGCGCCGACAAACCCGAATGGGATTACGCCCATCACGATCAGGGGCTGCAAGTACGACCGGAACGGAATCGCCATCAATGCATAGATCAGCAGGAGTGCCAGGGCAAAGCCCTGTCTGAGGCCCTTCATGGTGTCGCGCTGTTCGCGTTGTTCGCCCTCAAACGAATACGAAACATCGGGATAATCGCGGATGATCGACGGCATGACGTCTTTTCGCAGCCGGGCGATGATCGCCCGGGCGTTGCCCTTCGACTCATCGACGTCGGCGGTGATATTAATTGCGCGTTCGCGGTTGACGCGACGAATGGTGGCGTATCCACGCCCGAGTGTCGCGACGGCGACTTCGGAAAATGGAATGCCGCGCCCGTCGGGAGTGCGAATGCGCATGTTTTCCAGGTCTCCAATCGATCGTCTCTCGCTCTCGGGGTAGCGCACCATCACCTTTACATCGTCGCGGCCACGCTGGATGCGCTGGGCCTCCGCGCCGTAGAATGCGTGCCGGACCTGCCTTGCAATCATCGACAGATTCACGCCGTATGTCGCCGCGGCAGGTTTGAGGCTCAGTTTGATCTCCGGTTTTCCACGCCGCGCCGAATCGGAAATGTCAAAAACGCCCGCGTATCCCGCCAGAACTTTCTTGAGGCGCCGGCCGGCTTCCTCGAGCCGTGGGATGTTGAGCCCCGTCAATTGTACGTTGACCGGTTCCCCCGCAGAAAAAATGGTAGCCGAGTACGTCAGCTGGGTTACGTCCGGTATGCCGGGGGTCATTTTGCGCCACTGGCGTACGACTTCGTCGCTGCTTATCCTGCGTCGCTCGGATGGTGCCAGCTCGAGAAGAACCTCGCCCCGGTTGCCGCCGTAGAAACTGGCCCAGTCCGCGCCGGGCGTTGCCCGGTCTTCCTTGCGTGGTTGTTCCCCCACGGCGGTAAAAATGTGTTGGATCGGGTTGGGGTGATTTGCACCCGCCTCCTTGCCGAGTTGGCGCTGCAGATCGATGGCGGCGGACTCGATGGTGCGAATCGCGGCGGACGTGTTCTCGACTGCGTAGCCCGGGGGCATTTCGAGGTCAGCGGACACGTAATCGGATTCGGCCTTGGGGAAAAACACGAACTTGATCCAGCCGCCGCCGATCAGAGACGCCGTGATGAGCAGGGTGATGACTGCGATAGACAGGGTGGCATATCGGTATTCCAGGCCGCGTTCCAACGCGGGCCGGTACACTTTGGCGACGAACCAGTCGACGGATCGCGAGAATCCCGCCTGCACGGCGTTCCAGCGCCGCGAAAGGACGTTATTATTCCCCCGCGTACCGTGTCCGGATTGCGCGAGGTGCGCGGGAAGAATAAAAAGCGATTCGAACAACGAGAACAGCAACGTACTAATAACAATAATTGGAATTACCCGCATGAACTTGCCCATCATCCCGGGAACGAACATCAAGGGAGCAAACGCGGCGATTGTGGTGAGAACTCCGTAGATCACGGGCATGGCCACTTCCATGGCACCCTCGGTGGACGCCTCGGTACCCGTCAACCCCTCTTGCTGCTTGTGATAGATGTTCTCACTGATTACGGTGGCATCGTCCACAACGATCCCGAGCACCACGATGAACGCAAACAGCGAAAGCATGTTGATCGTGGATCCGGTCGCGGGCATCACCCAGAATGCACCGAGAAACGACACAGGAATGCCCAGGCTCACCCACCATGCAAGGCGGAATCGAAGGAACAAAGCGAGAAGGATGAACACGAGGACGTATCCACTGGCTGCGTTGCGGGTCATGAGGTCGATGCGTCCCTGCAACAGGCGTGAATAGTCGTTCCACGCGGTCAACGAGATCCCATCCGGCACCCGTTCTTGTGCTTCGCGCAGGTATTTCTTCACGCGCTTGACAATTGCAATCGGGTCTTCATCCCCCACGCGGTACACACGAATATCTACCGCGCGTTTCCCATTGAATCGTGCCGATTGGTCTGTTTCGGCGAAACCGTCCACGACGTGTGCGACATCTCCGAGCAGAAGTTTTGCTCCATTCGGTTCGGTTCGTAATACCAAGCGTGAAAATTCGGCGCCGGTGTATGCCTGGCCCTTGGTGCGCAGCATAATCTGCCCGTCGGCGGTTCGGATCGATCCACCGGGCAGATCAAGAGATGATTTCCGGATTGCGGAAACCACTTCGTCGAACGTGATATCGTACTGCCGCAGGGCGTGTTCGCTCGTTGCGACCGACACTTCGTAGGGACGCGCGGCCACCAGAGATACCTGCGTGATGCCGGGTATGGCGAGAAGCTCGTCCCGGAGGTGTTCCCCGACGTGCTTAATCGACATCTCGTCGGCGTCCCCCCAGACCGCCACGTCAATGACCTGGCGCCGGTTCGTGATCTCGGAGACAACCGGCTTTTCCGTTTGTTCCGGAAACGTAGAGATCGCATCGATGCGGGATTTAATGTCGGCGAGGAGTTTGTTGGTGTCGCTGCCTTCGTTCAATTCCACAATGATTGTCCCCGCGCCCTCGCTGGCCGTGGATGACACGCGTTTTATACCATCAAGGTCCTGGATGGCTTCCTCCACCTTCACGCACACACCCTGTTCCACTTCTTCCGGTGATGCGCCGAGATAGGGTACCGTGATCGCGATCATGTCGAGGTTGAACTCGGGAAACACCTCGCGCGTAACTGTGGAGATATTCAGCAGGCCCGCGCCGATGATGACCACCATCAGTAAATTGGCGACCACGTGGTTGCCCGCGAACCAGGCTACGGCTCGTTTCACGGGGCGCCTCCCGTCGTGGCGGCGGTTTCGTTCGGGTGTTCATCCGTTTTCGTGGACGTCGCCGGAGCCAGTCGGACGCGCATCCCATCGGTAACTGCGTCGAGGACGGACGTGCAAACAAGGTCTCCGTCGTGCAGGCCGGACCCGACGACCACCGAATCTTGTTCGGCACGCAGTACATCCACGGGTCGAAAACGCAATCGTTTGTCGGCGTCGACCACCAGCACGTTTTGATTCCCACGCAGTGCGGACCGCGGTAACACCACCGCATGCTCGATGGTTTTCCCGTCGATGGCCGCGCTCACGAACAAACCGACGGGCAAAGGGGATCGGTCACCCGTTCGTACGTACGGATTGTCTACCCGGGCGACCACGTGAATCATGTGTGTGGACCGGTCAATTTCCCCTTCTATCCGGACGACGTGTCCAATCCACTCGTCGTGATTCCCGGCGAAGTCGGCGTGGATTCTTACCGGAGGGCCGTTTTCCCCATCCGTGGAGCCGCGGTAGTCAATCGGCACGTCGAGGTACGCAAGTTCTTCGTTCCGTATCGGCAGGCGAATTTCCGCGTAGTCTGTTGCATATACCCGCGCGACGGGCACACCGGGCGTTACATATCGTCCAATGTCTACGAGTTTGGTACGAATACGACACGCGTACGGCACGCGGATTTCTGTGCGCGCGAGGTTGCGGCGCGCCTCGCGCAGCGTGGCCCGGGCCGCATCGAGGGCTGCCCGCGCCTCCTCGAGTTGAGGCTCTCGTGTTGCCAGCGGGGAACCACTGCCCTTTCCAAGTTCTCTCCATTCCTCACGGGCAACGCGACCGGACGCTTCTTCGGTGTCAAGACGCACCTTTGCCTGTGCCACGGATGACTTCGCGGTGACCACGGCCAACTGGTAATCGACCGGGTCGATCCGAACGATCACGGCCCCCTTGTCAAAAAAAGCGCCGGGCGCGAATTTCGGGTCTACCGAAACGACCTGCCCTGCGACTTCGGCTACGAGATCGGATTCGGTGCGTGGGTTTACCGTTCCCTGCGTAACGACCGTAAAATGATGGGCGTGGCGGCGAACCGTCGTTGTTTGCACCAGAGGCGCATAGTTGCGGGCCGGGCGTGTGGGCACCGGCCGCTTGAATAGGATGATGGCGGCGGATACCACAAAGCCGGCGGTCAGAATGATGATGGGTAAGAATATTTTTTTCCTGGACGTGCTCAACGGGATCCTCCGTTTGATGTAGATGGCGCCGGGGTATGCGATTCGAGAAATTCCGTCCACTGACTCCGCGCGTCAAATCCGCCCCCGAGGGCGAGGTAAAGATTGACACGCGCATCGAGTAATTCGCGGCGGGCCGTGATTTGTTCGCTCTGTGCGGCGAACGTCTGGCGCTGGGTTTCCAGGAGCGTGATGTAATCAATAAGCCCGGAGGCATACTGGCGCTCGGCGAGCCGCTGTGCGGCTTCGCTTTCGTGTGCTGCCTGCGACACGAAGGTCTCTCGTGCGGCGAGCGTCTTTTCCGACGTCAGCGCGGTTTCCACATCACCGAATGCGCGCAGCATGGCCTGGGCCCAGTGGGCAAGGGCTTGATCCGACACGGCGTGCGAGAGAGACAGATTCGCGCGCAAACGTCCGCCCTGAAAGATCGGCTGCACGAGTCCGGCGGCGAGGCGCCACACTCCGAAGTCCAGGTTTGTAATATCACGCAACGTATTGGATTGCGTACCACCGCTCCCGGTGAGCGTGATCCGGGGGAAAAACGCGCGGCGCGCCTGCGAAACCCTCGCTTCGGCCGCGGCGTAACGACGCTCGGCGGCGAGCAGGTCCGGACGCCGAATCAATAGCAAGCTGGGAAGGCCGGCGGGAACGGGCCCGGCCACGTCGGGCAACTTCACCGCGGTGGTAATGCGTGCCGAAGGATACCGGCCCATCAGAATTTCGAGTTCACGCGCGGCGACATCGAACTGACGGCGACGCATCTCGAGGGCAGCGCGCCCGTTTTGGAGTGACGCGCGGGCAATGCGCAGATCCACCGCGCCGCGTACGCCCTGCTCGTAGCGCGCGCGCACACGCCGGGCCGACCGGTCGTAGCTCTCTACTGTGCGTTGCGCCAGGTTCACCTGGAGGCGGGACGCGACGACCGCGAAGTACGCGTGTGCGGTCTGCGCGGCAATCGATAGTCGTGCCGCGGCAAAGTCGGCCCAGGCGGCTTCGACATCGGCAGCGGCGGCCGCGTGGCCTTTGCGCAGCCTTCCCCACAAATCGAGTTCCCAGCCGAGATCGAGCGATACGCCGAACGTACTGCTGCGAATTTCGATGTTCTGCTTACCCGAGGGGGTGGGAAAGCCGAGAATATTGGTACGTGTACGGGCGGCTGTACCGTTCGCATTGAGTTGGGGCCACAGGTCGGCCGCGGCGATGCGTCCCTGCGCAGCGGACTGTTCCACACGTGCAGCAGCAGCGACCAGGTCGAAATTGTGATCGAGTGATTCCGTTACGACTGTGTTGAGCGTTGTGTCGTCGAACGATGTCCACCACGTATCGGGCGGAGCGGCTGCCGAGGAGTCGGTGCCCGCCGTCCAACTGCCGGGAACGTGGATGTGGATGGGTGGAGCCTTCCGGTCCGGTGCGGACGCGCACCCGGCACATAGAATCAGCGGAATAATCCATACGCCGCGGAAGTTCAAGACGGCCCCTCCCGCTGGCCGGCGGGGCGGGCGCCGGTCAGCGCGCTGGCGGCGAAGGCAACCAACCGGTCGGCGAGGTGCGCGGGTTTGATGGTGTGAATCATCGTACACGGACCGGTTCGTTCCACCGGGACGGTGAGCGCAAAAAGCACCGACCCGACGACGAGGTGCAGGCGCCATTCGAGCTCGTCGCGCGCCAGACCGGGCAATGCGCGCGCGAGGGCGGGCAGGAATCGCACCGCGACCGGTTCGAAGGTGCGGACGATGATGTCGTGCAATTCGTCACCCGCTTCGAAGACCACCCGGCCCATCAGACGTCCAAGAACGCCACGGGGAACGCCCCGGGCGTTGCGCGCGAGCACGACCGGTTCAATCAGAGCGCGCAGGACCGGCTCGAGCGGCAGGCTCTGTGCGTATTGCGCTTCGATCGCTTCGAGTTGCCGTAATCGCTCCGCGTTCACGGGCGCGGCGCGGCGCGCGACAACGGCCTCGATCAGACCGGTGCGAGATTGAAAATGATAATGGACCGACGCCGTGTTGACTCCCGCGGCGCGTGTGATCTCGCGCAGGGACGTCGCGTCGAACCCGCGGCGGGCAAAAAGCGACTCGGCGGCGTCGAGAATAGTGGTTTTCGTGTCGGTGTCGGACATATGCACCGGATTCTGGTCGATCGGAATAAATCGAGTGATTGAATCATACGTTTGATTGAATCGAGCGTCAATCCCGTTTTTTCCGCGACAGCCCGGAATCGACCAATCCACGGCACGAGGGCTCCGCAGCGGTGCGGAGTGGTATATGGTTTGCACCAACGGCTTCGGACGACTCGCCCGTCCGGGTTGATCGCTATGATTTATTGTTACTAAAGGATTTACAGTGATGGCATGGCTCAGGAGAACTTTTCTTGCAATGCGACGGTCGCTCTTCGCGTTACCCCGGGGCCGTCAGGGCGGGTGGATCGGGCACGCCGGCTTTACACTGATCGAAATCGCGTTTGCCGTCGAGGTCATGATGTTGCTCACCCTCGTCACGCTCAATGAATCCCGACGTCTCCAGCAGCAGGCTCTCGTGGCCGCGTGCATGCGCTACGAGGGCGTTCTCCAGCGCAACCTCTGGGCGGATTTCGCACTTAATGGACAGTTTCCCGCCGAAATCAATACGATGTTATCCAAGATGCCGCGCGGTGCGCAGGACAAGCTGTACAGCTACAAGCGATCTGGCGCGGGAAACGACCAGTTCTATATTCGGTGCGGCCACGACCACTCCTACGTCGGAGTTCTGTTCTGCGACACGGGGTCATATTTCCCCCCCAAACCCATCTACGCACTCGCCGCGGCCCGCGGCAATTTGTAACGTCTCGCCGTCACGAGACGGCTTGTCCCGGGGCTCCCGGGCCCTGCATACCACGAGCGTTTCGTCCGGCGGCATCCCGCAAACGGTGCAACCCATCCGTTCTTCACCGCCTGGCTTTGTTGATTTCTCCCGAACTGCCCACCCGGCGTGGCGGCCGGTGAAGGGCCTCTACCACGGGGTGGCAATCGAATAGTTTGCCTTCGCGCCGTGTATCTCTGGTAACTTCCCATTGTGTGCCTGCCCGTAACGTCCTGTGACCGATATTGAGCGCAACATGAGGGTCCCGGGACCGTATGGTGGGACAGACGCTTTTCACCGCAATTCCGATTCAAGGAGAAATCATCATGTTTCACGTATGCCGCAAACCGGTTCGAAGCGCGGTTTTCCTGCTGGCCGGAATCGCCCTGGCCGTCGCCGGAGGATTGATCGGGGTGTCCCCGGTCACGGCCGGGGGCTGGCAGGGTTCGCAAGAAACGCGCGACGGGGTGACAACGGTTCACAACCCGGGCACTGGATTTAAGAAGCAGAAGTCGATTGCGCTCGAGGAATTGTGGCGGGTTGGTGGGGATTCCGACGATGAAGGGCAACTGTTCGGCGTCATCAGCGATATCGACATTGACGACGACGGCAATGTGTATCTGCTCGACTCGCAGCTCAACGAAGTGAAGATATTCTCGGCCGACGGCGAATTCATCCGCTCGATCGGGCGCGAGGGCGAGGGGCCCGGCGAATTCAAAGCCGCGAGTGCGTTATTTTTCACGAAAGACGGAAATATTGCCGTCGTGCAAACGTTGCCCGCGAAGGTGGTCTTGCTCACTCCGGAAGGAGACCCTGCCGGTGAGATGCAAATTCCCAAGCCGGCCGACGGCGGGTTCCAGATGGTGCAAAACGCGCAGACCGGAGGCGGGAATCTCGTGATGTTTATGTCGCGCCAGTCGATGGACGCCGCGACCAAGAAATGGTCGCGCACAAGTTTCTTGACCAGCGTGAAAGACGGGAAACAGGGCGTGGAATATGCCAGCCGCGAAAATGTCATCGACTTTGCCGCCGCCGTGCTCGACGACGCCAAGTATTCCACCCTGGAACGACGCTGGACGGTCGGGCCCAACGGGAAAGTTTACGCGTGCCCATCGTACGAGGACTACACCGTGTCGGTCTGGAACGCGGACGGCTCACCTGATCGCGTAATTACGCGCGATTATCGGCATCTGGCACGTACCGCCGACGAAAAAAAGTTCTGGGGCAATCTCATGGGTTTCTACGCAAAGCGCGTTCCGAACTGCCAGGTCAAAATTAATGACCAGTGCCGGGACATCGAGAAAATTTTTGTACGTGACGACGGCTCGATCTGGGTCATGAACAGCCGCGGCGCACGAGATTTGGATGACGGGTCTCTCGGCGAGTTTGACGTGTACAGCGCAGACGGTCACTTTGTGCGTACGGTGGCGCTGACGGGGCAGGGAGATCCGCTCAAAGATCTATACGTGATCGTGAAGAATCGCTTCTACGTGGTTACGAGTTTTCTGCAGGCCGCGCTGGTGGCGCAGGGCGTCGAGGGGCTGTACGACGACGCCGAAGACGCCGAACCGATGGCCGTGATATCGTACCGGCTGGAAGGCGACGTGCTGGCTGCGCGCTGACGCGTTGCAAGGCGAGTATCCATTCCCGGCGGGGGTGTGTCCCCCGCCTGGTTTACGTTACATACACGGGAGGCATCGTGTGAGGGAGGTTCGGATCCGGCTCATCGCAACCTTTGTTCTGGCGTCGTCTGTCGCGTTCGCCGGATGTTTTGATAACTCGTCAAAATCAACCAGCGGAAGCGACAGCGCCTCGGTGTCCCGGTCGGACAAGGCCCGGTCGGGCTCAATGGAATCGGACGCCGAAAGCGTCGGCCAGAGCGGCGCGAACAAGGCGTCCGCCGCAAAAAAGAAGAAAAAGAGACAACGCACAACTTCGGTGAGTGTATCGACAGTATTCCGGGGTTCCCTGGTGATTCCCGTCGCGGCAGAGGGGACCATTCGCGCGCGCCACGACACGGACATCCGCACGCAAATCGCCGGCACCACGGTGGCCGTGTACGCCGGCGATGGCCAGCGACTGCGCCGGGGTCAGCTCATTGCCAGGCTCGACGACAGGGAGTACGCGGCCGCGCTCGAGGAGGCGAGAGCGCACTATCTGCAGGCGCTGAGCCTGCTGTCGATCGAGGACGACGACCTGGATGCATCGGACATCGCCCGCCGGACTCATGACGAATTCGCGAGTCTGGATAAACTGGAACGAGAAGGAAAAATTACCCGGGCCGAACGCGTGGCCCGGGAAGTGAAATCGGATATGAAAGCCATCAAGGCGGGCAAGTTCCGTTTTGAAGTGGCCGCCGCCCGCAGCGGCGTGTCGGAGGCACGCGCCTCGCTCGAACGTGCGCGCATCAATCTGGAACACACGGAAATTCGTGCGGCATTCGCCGGTATTTTGACGGGATTCACTCTGTCGCGCGGGGAGCAGGTTACACTCAACGAATCACTTGGTTCGCTGGTGGACAACGTGAATCTCAAGGCCGAAGTGGGCGTTCTCGAGGCCGACCTGGCGTACGTAGAAAAGGGAAAACGTGCTCTGGTGGAAGTGCCTGCGCTGGGTCGTACGATCCCCGTTACGGTGGATGTGGTCAGCCCGAAGTTCGACGCGGGCACACGCACTTGCAAAGTGACGTTTCGCCTGAAGAACAGCGATGGAAAACTACGGCCAGGAATGTTTGTGCGTGCGGAGATATCCGGGCGCACGTTCGAAAACCGTTTGCTCGTTCCGCGGGAGGCGATTATAACGCGCGACGGCCGTCCCTTGCTGTTCAAGGCCGAGAACAAGAAGGCGTACTGGCTTTATGTGAAGCTCGGGGAGAGGAATGACCATCTCGTGGAAGTTACCCGCGTTCTGCAGGGGGGAACGCTCGAGCCGGGCGATGAAGTAATTGTTGCCAACAATCTCACGCTCGCGCACGAGGCGAAGATCCGGATCAGGAAACATGTTCCCATATCAGACCCGTGGATTTCCGCCGGCTCGGAGAGCGAAATGGCGGGAACACGCAAGCCATGATTCGTCAGGTGATCCACAGGCCGATTGCGGTCAGCATGTTTTTCCTGGCGTGCGTGTTGCTGGGTACGCTCAGCTACAAACGCCTGCCGGTTGACCTCCTTCCTTCCATCACGTACCCGCGGCTGACGGTCGTAACAGAATACGAAAATATACCCGCCGAAGACCTCGAACGGCTCGTTACCGAGCCGCTCGAAGAAGCAGCCACCGCACTCACCGGGGTCCGCCGTGTTACCTCCCGCACACGGGAAGGCGCGTCGATGATCACCGTGGAGTACGAGTGGGGAACGCAGATGGATTTTGCCAATCTTCACCTGCGCGAGGCCATCGACCGTGTTTCGTTCCGCGAAGATTTTCCGGAGAATGCGGAGCGTCCGGTGATTCTGCGCTGGGATCCCACCTCCCGTCCCATCTCGATCCTTGTTCTCGAGGGGAGCGATCCGATCGAACAGCTTACGGATTTTGCCGAAGAAGTGGTCAAGCCCGCCTTGCAGCAGGTGGATGGGATCAGCAAGGCCGAGGTAGTGGGGGGATCGGTGCGTGAAATTCTCGTGGAACCGGATCCGCAGCGCATGGCGATGTACGGTATTTCCGTAGAACAGATTCAAAACGCACTGGCGCGGGCAAATGTGTCGTTTCCGGGAGGGAAGATCAAGCAGGGGCCTCTGGAAATGAGCCTGCGCATTCAGGGGGAGTTTACATCGCTGGACGACATCGCCGCGACCGATGTGATCCGCCCCGGGCAGTCGCCCATTCGGGTGTCGGACGTTGCGCGGGTGATCGATACGGTAAAAGAACCCGAAGGAGTGACCTTGCTCGGCGATGAACCGGTGGTTTCGATTCTGATATATAAGGAGCCCGAAGCAAACACCATCCAGTCATCGCGGGAAGTGGACCGTGCTCTCGACGCGCTCGGCGCAGATTATGGAAAATTTCACTGGACGTGGGTGTACCGCGATGCCGATTACGTGCGCGCGTCGTTTACCGGTTTGCGCCAGTCATTGCTCGTGGGCGGAGCACTGGCGTTCCTCGTGCTATTCGCCTTTCTCAAGGACATTCGCAGCCCTCTGGTAGTAGGCCTGTCGATTCCCGTGTCGATTATCACTACATTCGGGCTCCTGTACTTCGGCGGTGTGAAACTCAATCTGATGAGTTTGGGAGGCCTGTCGCTCGCCGCCGGGATGCTCGTAGACAACGCCATCGTGGTACTCGAAAACATCAACCGCCACATCGAAACCCGTTTTGGAACGGGCTGGACGAGGGAACGGATCCACAGCATCGAGGGGCGGCGCGCGGTCGCATCGGCTTCCGATATCGGCACCCGGGAAATGGTCCGGCCGGTGATGGGGGCCACACTGACAACCGTGGCGGTCTTTTTTCCCGTAGTATATGTGCCCGGCATCGCCGGCGCATTCTTTCGTGACCAGGCGCTGACCGTAACATTTTCTCTTCTCGTGTCGGTCGTCGTGGCACTGCTGCTGCAACCGACGTTGTCGGCGCGGGTGCTGAAAATCCGTACGCGCGGACCACGCGGGCTGTTCCGATGGTTCGACGCGGGTTTCCGGCGGTTTGCCGGGGCGTATCACGCGGTGCTCGAATCGGCGCTGGCCCATCCAGGGGCGATGGTGGGAGCGCTGGTTGTCGGTTTAATCGCTTCGTTTGCAATCGGGTGGAATATTGAGCGCCGATTTATGCCCGAACGCTCGTCGGGTGATCTGAGTGTAGACGTGGAATTCGCGTCGGGAACGCCGCTGACGGAAACCACGGCGTCGGCCGGACGGATCGCCGACTGGATTGCCGGCGACCCGTCCGTGGCCCATGTGTTTACCCAGGTCGGCACCACCGAACGCACGCTGGCCGCAATGCGCGATTACACCGCGCCGAATACGGCGCGTATTCGTGTGCTGTTTCATCCGGGGCGGGGGGCGCACCGCGCGTCCAGGCACCTGGAAACCCTGTTGACGGCGCGTCTGGACAGTCTGCCCGACACACGCTATGCATTTCGCGACGAGGGCGTGGGACTCTCGGAGATTATTTCATCCGGTGACGCGCCGTTTACGATGGGCGTGATTTCCAGAAGTCCATTTGCCGCGGTGGACGCGTCCGATCGGATTCTTGCCGCGCTAAGGTTGAGGCCGGGGTTTCGCGATCTGCGCGTTGACCGGGTGATGGGGACGCCGAATGTTGTTGTTCACCTCAACGCGGACGAAATACTCCGGTCGGGGCTCGACCCCGATCAGGTGGCTCGTGATGTGCGTGGACGTATCGCGGGAGTGGAGGCGACGACGTTTAACGAAGTGGAAAATCGGATTGATATCGCGGTGCGTTTTCCGCAGGCATCCCGGCATAATCTCTCTCTGGCGCTGGATTCTCCCATAGAACTCCCCGGGGGAGGGACGGTACCGCTGCGGCGATTTCTCGACCTTCGCGAGGAGAGACCGGTGCGGGAGCTCAGTCGCAGCAACCAGCGTCGTATGGTTACTATTTCAGGTGATGTCGTCGGCGAGTCGATAGACGATGCGTGGGCGGATGCGCGGTCGGCCGTTGCGGAACTTAATTTGCCGCGGAACATCCGCGTGATCCAGGGCGGCGAGCGCGCGGATATGGTACGCAGTTTCCACGACCTGTTGTGGGCGATGCTTCTCGCTGCGGTTCTGGTCTATATGATTCTCGCCGCCCAATTCGAGTCGTTCCTCGATCCCCTGCTCATCGCCGCCGTTCTTCCCGTGGGTATCGGTGGCGCATTTGTTGCCATAGCGCTCACCGGCAACACCCTCAATATCCTGTCGCTCATCGGGATGGTCGCGCTGATCGGCATTGCGGTGAATGACGCGATCGTCAAGGTGGACGCGATCCGTCGCTTGCGGGACGAGGGAATGGATGGATACGCGGCAATCATGGAGGCGAGCAAACTGCGATTGCGCCCGATTATCATGACGAGTGCTACCACGATACTGGCGATGGTCCCAATGGCTATCGGTCTGGGTAGCGGGGAACAATTACAGCGGCCATTGGCGGTGACGATCATCGGCGGACTGTTTGTTACCACGTGTCTGACGTTGCTCTATACACCGATTTTGTATTCCCTGGCCCACCACATTCGGAGGCGCACCACGTGACGCGATTCTTTGTGCGTCACCACGTGACCACGTGGATGATCTTCGGCGTATTCGTCGTCCTGGGCGCGTACGCGCTGCCCCGGCTGCAGATCGAGGCGATTCCCAGCGTGGACCTCCCGCAGTTGACGATTACCACGTCGTGGGTTGGGGCTTCGCCGCAGGCGATCCAGCGCTCCATTACGGTACCCGTAGAGGAGGCGGTGCGCGACGTCCACGGGGTGGAGAAAATTGAATCAAAAAGTAACTACGGCAACTCGAGGGTCACCGTTTCATTTCGTCATGGCATCAATCTGGATTTTGCACAGCTCGATCTTAACGAACAGCTTGGCGATGTCCGGCGCGGGTTACCCCTTGGTGCGGGCCAGCCGCGTGTGGTGCCGTTGGTTCCAGATGAGTTTCGCACCCAGGACTTTTTCACATTCAGCCTTCAATCTTCACGGACGCCCAATGAGCTGCGAGACATGGCCGAAACCTGGGTGGTGCCCCAGATTACCGGGGTAGAGGGTGTGGCCGAGGCACAGGTGCTTGGCGGATCACGTCCGTTGCTAAAACTCATTCTCGACCGGAAAAAACTCGACCTCTATGGCATCCCGGCCGGCGAAGTGTTTCGCGCCGTCAACCGGCTCGATGAATTTACATCGGCTGGAACAGTGCGCGAGCGCGGCCTCGAAAAAATCGTGGCGCTGCGGCATCGCGTCAACCTGCGCCGCATAGAAAACGCGGTAGTGGCCCGCCGGGGAGGGCGAAATTTTACGCTCAACATGGTGGGCACGGTGCAGCCCGCATTTGAAGACCCGGTGTATTTTGTCCGGGCGAACGGCGACAACGTGGTACAGATTTCAGTCGACAAACGCAGCGGGGCCAACAGTGTGGCCGTGAGCCGCGCGTTGCGCGCGGCATTACCCCGAATACAGGCAAACCTTCCGTACAAGCTTGCGTTTCATGTCGACACGGACCAGGGCAAAGATCTGGAAGATAAACTGCTCAACCTGGTGTATCGATCGCTGATCATACTTGGCATTCTATTCCTTGTCCTGGCCGTGACTCTTCGCCAGATCCGCCTGACGGCTATTGTGACATCATCCATTCTCTTTGCCATCGTTATATCTCTGTCCCTTTTTTATTTTCTTGGAATTTCCGTTAATTTCATCACGATCAGCGGGTTGACAATATGTTTCGGTATGATTCTCGACAACAGCATACTCGTTCTCGACTCGATTCACCGTCGAATCGGCGCTCTGGGACGAGATGCAACGCGGAATTTGTCGCACAGGGCGCGGCGGGCGATCGCGCGCGCGGCCATCGTCGAGGGAACGAACGAGGTGTTGTTTCCCATCCTGGCGACCACACTGACAACGATGGTGGCATTCGGATCGTTTATTTTTCTTTCCGGTCGCCTCGCACTTTACTATGTACCGCTCGCCATATCGGTTGCGACCGCGATGCTCGGGTCGCTGTTTGTAGCGTTCGGATGGGTGCCGATGGTGCTCGACAGCTGGTGGTCGCGCGGGTTCGTTCGTCGTTTTCCCAATGGACCTGAAGAGATTGCCGATGCCGGGTCCGCGGTTGATTATGTAGAGGAAAAGCCGGCGACCGAAGTTCCCGCGTCGCGGCTCGAACGATTATTTTCCGGCCAACAGCGTGTGGCATGGCTGATGATTCCCGCGTGCCTGGCGGTATTTGCATTTGGCTGGCATGTGTACGACAAGAAAGTAATCAAGGGGGGGTTCTGGCGGTTCCCCAAAACGGAAGAATTATTCTTGTACCTCGAAATGCCCTCGGGCACAGACATCGAGATGACCTCACGGACTCTCCTCCAGTTCGAACAGGCCCTTACGCCGATACCGCCCGGGGCAAGGATGGTGGCCCGCGTATTTGGCAACCAGTCGTTCATTCGAATTCAGTTCAGCGATAGTCTTCGGGCCACACCGCTTCCGCTTTATTACCGCAATCTGCTCATCGAGAAGGCAGACCAGACGGGAGGGGTAAGCGTATTCCTGCGTGGTTTTTCTGACCGGCCGTATTTCCAAGGAAATTTCGGTGGATCGGCGCTGAACTCGCTGATAAAAATCAGTGGGTACAATTCGAAGCGCCTCATGGATATAGCCGGAGACGCGCTCGCCCGTATAAAGAAAAGTCGACGCGTGCGAAAGGCGCGTATTACAACGGGTGGACAGTTTGAGCGTATCCGCCAGGAAGAGCTTGTGCTCGATATTCGCCGCGACCGGCTGGCGGCCTACCACCTGACTGTGGCCGACCTCGTACCACAAATCCGCCGCCTGCTCGGCGTGGATGTCCCGTGGACAATGCTGATAGATGGCGAACACGAACGCGTTCAGATGGCGTATGAGGATGCAGAAAGGATTTCATACACAGACATCAGTGACATGGTGATGAGTGCCGGAAATGGAGAACAGGTACGACTCGGCGATCTCATCCGGGTGGAGCATCGCGAAGTTTCGCGGTCGATCGTGAGGGAAAACCAGAAATACACCGCATTCCTCAATTGGGAGTATCTCGGCACGGAGGCGATGCGCCAGACGTTCATCAAGCGCAATCTGGCGGCCATTTCCGTTCCGTACGGGTACTCCGCGAAAGAAGGAACACGGGAATTTTTCACTCCGGAGGAAAATGAAGAACTACGCCTCGCCATTGGGTTGTCTCTGGCGTTTATTTTCTTTGTGCTGGCCTCGCTGTTTGAGAGCCTGAGCCTGCCGCTGCTCGTCCTGGTCACGGTGCCGATGGCTCTTGTGGGGGTGTTCGTCACATTCTGGCTCACGCATTCGTCGTTCGATTCGTCCGCGCGCATCGGCTTGATTCTATTGTTCGGAATCGTCGTCAATAACGCGATTCTTCTCGTTACCCGCTTTCGGTTCGAATCGTGGCTGATCCTTCGCAACCGGTCGAAGGCAGATCCTTCCGAAACCTCCGCGTTGTTCCCCGGAATTCGTCGGGTGCTCGGCGGCAGTGACCTCTACGGTATCGGCGCACCCGAGCGGGCGAACGTTTTGCGCAGGGCCGTGGCGCGTGCCACGGTTATTCGCCTGCGGTCGATTCTCCTGACGAGTGGAACTACGGTGGTGGGATTGGCCCCGCTGCTCGTGCACATGAGCGATTCGAACGACAAGGACATCTGGGAGAATCTGGCACTCGCGACCATCGGCGGTCTTGCCGCGAGCACAATTATGATGATCCTGGTATTCCCGGCGTTGTATTACTACTGCGTACGGTCTGGTTGGGGACTGCGCACCGTGTGGCGCCGGATCCGGCGCATACGGTCGAACCGATCTGTCCAGACAGCGTAGCCCCCTGCGCCTGTCCGGGGAGCGGTGTTACTTCACCACTTCCCGCCAGCGTACTATTTGCGGTGCCCCCGCCGTGCATTTCATGACATTCGCAATTTCGTTTACCGTCAGTGCGCGCCGGTACACGCGTACCTCATCGAGAATTCCATCGAAATATCCCGCGCTGTTTCCGTTGAGTTGGCCGAGTACAAGCGGGCTGTTGGTATTGGGTATTGAGGTGGAAGATTCCGGGGCCGTGGTGTCGAGAACACCATTGACGTAAACGGCAACGCGACTGCTCTGGGGCAGTGTGCCGTCAAACACCACGGCGATGTGCACCCACTCATTTTCTGTAAATGTATAATTGCTCGCGAAGCGATCGTCGTTCGAAGTGATATCCACGTTGAGATGGTTCCCACCATAAAAGAAAATTCCCCACGAATACTGTGTGGTCCAGCTGATGCGTTTACAGATTGGGCCCCGGGGATTTCCATCGAGTACATAGGGCTTGCACCAGAAGGCAACGGTTAGTTGTGACGTGTTGTCGAAATCGTCATTGTCCGGAACGGTGGCCTTTGAATCGATTCCATTGAATGCCAGCCCGCGCCCGCAATGGGCAGACTGCCAGGCCGTCGCCGGGTCGATCTGGGACGCAGTGGCGTCGTGACCGTGTCCGCTCGAATCGGATGCGATGTACCCCGACTGCTCGTCGAGCTTCCACCAGCCGACGAGGCCGGGGTCGTTGCCGACGGTATAACATGCAACCACCGCGAACGAGTCATTGTCGTACTGGGCGGAATTCCAATGGGGAGAAAACCCGGAAGTTGTTGCATTGCCGCTGTACCAGTACGCCGTACCCCCCGATTGCGAGACGAGGCTCTGGGTTGGCGTCTCTACCGAAATGGCGATCCAGTACGTCCCGGCCGAAAGCGCGATGGCGGGCGTGGCGATTGCGTGCCAGTGCCAGTTCAGGGTACCCAATGCGTCCGCGGAGGTCTGGGCAATGAGGTTGCCGGGCTGGCTGGATGTGTCTGCATACACGGCATAGCGGATGGCGTTCTGTTCGTTTCCCTGCGTGAACGCCGCAATACTGCGCAGCGTACCCACTTCGGTCAACTGGATGGGGACGGCATATACCCGTTGATCGAGATTGGTCATCGAACCGGCATATTCTGTCGGGAATCCGATGCATGTCTGGTTGTTCACTTCGAGCGAGACGTCGTCAAGGCGAATCCATGGGGCGCCGGTCCCGAAGAATACGGCCAGGTGGCGCCCGATCGAGGGGGCACCCGACGGTATTTTGAACGACAGTATCTTTTCGCTCCATCCCGAGGCGTGCCACGCGTTGCTGGATGTGATGGGCTGGATAGCCCCCGTGGAATCGATCCACACCATCGACGCGGTTCCGTTTGATGCCGTACCGTTCGGGCCTTTCACCCAGAAACTCAGCGCGACGTCGTCACCGGCGTGCAGCACGTAAGAGGTTTCCTGAACGATCGAGGCGTTTTGACCGTTGAACTCCATCGACGATGTCCCCGTACGGGCGTCCGACGAAACATAGATCGGGCCGGGTGAGCTTTGCGTATTGTACGTCCAGCCGGTAAACCCGTCTTCAAACCCCGGGTTGACGAGCGGCACGGTCTGCGCGCGGGCCCCCGCGGCGGGGAACAGGAGCACGATGGCGCCCGGGCATGCAAGAACGAGTGCCCGAAACCCGGGCGCGCGACACAGTTCGAGCGGAGAAATCATCGATGGCGTCCTTTCTGACCACGGACACGCGGAAGCCGGTGCACCGCGTCTATCGCGATATCGGCACCGGCACCCCGTGTCTTGAACGAATTCGCACGTTCCCGGACCCGCCGTCTTGCCATCCCGCGGACCTTCGGATATATTGCACGGAACGCATCGATCCCTGCGCGATTCGGAAGACCTTCAAAGGACCAGGAAACACATGAAAGAAGCGATCGAAAACGCCCTTCGTGGTGTAACGGACGTTTACGACGACGGCGATATCGTCTCCAACCACCGCGTGCAAAAGATTCTGATCGACGATGGGATGGTCACACTCTCCCTGCTGCTCCCGACAGACGATGTCGGGGTGCGCAAGCGCGTCGAAGACCGGTCGCGCGAGGTAATCCGTGCTCTCGACGGAGTGCGCGAAGTAATCATCATGACGCGTGCGGGCAAGCCGACCCTGGCCGCGTCGGGTGGGGCGGCAGTTCCGCAATCCAGCCCCCCGGGCCCGGCGCCCGGCGGCGATCCATTCGCCGACCGGGCTCCGATCGAGGGAGTGGAACATATCGTGGCGGTGGCGTCGGCCAAAGGCGGAGTGGGAAAATCCACCGTTTGTGTGAATCTCGCGCTGTCTCTTGTGCGGCAGGGCGCGCGTGTGGGGTTGATGGACGCCGACATATACGGCCCCAGTGCACACCTGCTTCTGGGAATAACCGACCGTCCCACGCCGGGGAAAACCAAGGAAGTCGCACCGGTGGAATCGTCCGGTCTGAAAGTAATGTCGCTGGGACTGCTCACCGATCGGGGCACCCCGGTGATCTGGCGGGGCCCGATTGTGATGGGTGTGGTGAAAAAATTTCTGATGGAAGTGGAATGGGGGACACTCGATTACCTTCTGATCGACATGCCGCCGGGCACGGGAGACGCGCAGCTTACCCTGGTGCAGACCGTGCCGCTCTCCGGGGCCGTCATCGTAACGACGCCGTCGGAGATCGCTCTCGTGGACGCGGAGAAGGGGCTGCAGATGTTCCGTGAGGTACATGTTCCTGTGCTCGGCATGGTAGAAAATATGAGCTATTTTTTGTGCCCGCACTGCGGCAAGAGCTCCAACATTTTCGCCCACGGGGGTGGTCGCGAAACGGCAGAGCGTCTGGGTACGCCGTTTCTCGGCGAACTTCCCCTGGACCCGCTCATACGGTCGTCGGGCGATGAGGGACAGCCCATCGTGCTTCGGGACCCCGATGCCGCTCCTTCCCGCGTATTCGACGAAATCGCATCCGCCGTTCGTGCGCGTTGCGAATCGGTGGGGGAGCGCCAGTGAACGGCGGGGAATACGACGACACGGCACGACGTCACCTCGAAGCGCTCGATCGTTCCATTTCGTCGCTCAATGAAACCGCGTCATACGAACGCGTTGTGGGGGTGGTGGCTTCGCGATTGCGCGACGCGCTGCGCGCGCGCGTCGTCGTGGTGTATCGCGCGGATCCTGTGGCCGGGCACCTTGTGGTGGATGCGATTCGTGGCCGGCGGCTGACCGGTGGCACGGGTACGCTGGTTGTCGCGGAAGAAGGGATTCCTGCCTCCGTAGCGCGGCGCGCGAAAAGCGTGCTGTTGCGCAACGCCACTTCCCAGAAACGATACAGCCTGGCCCCCGAGAAGCGCCTGGGTGTTACGCCGCGATCCCTTCTGGCCGTCCCGCTCCTCCACCGTGGTGACGTGATCGGGGTCGTCGAAGCGATCAACCCGATGCGGCGCGAAGCGTTCGATAAGGACGACCTGCGTCTTGCCGGCTACGTGGCAAATGTCGCCGCAGTTGCCGTGGCCAATCGACGCGACCGGGACCGCTCCGCGCGAATGGAGTTTGAATATGCTCTCTTCAAGAAAGTTTCGAACGCTCTGGGGAAGTCCCTCACTCTCGATGAGGCGCTTACCGGAATCCTGAGAACGGTGCGCCGTCTGATCCCGTTCGATGCGGCCTCTGTGTTTGTCCTCGACCGCAAGACGAAGTCGATCCGCAGCACGCTTCATGAAGGCTACCCGCGCGGATCCGAACCCCGGATGCACCTGAAAATGAATGAGGGCATCGTCGGGCTCGCAGCGCGTTCGCAGCACGGAATCATCGTGGATGATGTGCACGCGAATCCACTTTACGTTGTGGCGCGGCGCTCAACGCGTTCGGAAATGGTTGCGCCATTGCTTTCGAAGGGACGGGTCATTGGTTTACTCAACGTGGAAAGTGATCACAAAAAGGCCTTTTCGCGCGCCGACTTGCGCCTTCTCGAGGCATTCGCTGGAAAGGCCGCCGTATCGATTGAGCGCGCCCATCTCTACGAAGAGCAATATGAGAAGGAGCAGATAGAAAAGGAACTGCGCCTGGCGCGTACGGTGCAAACATTCTTTTCGCCGGGTCGCTCGCGTACCTTTGGTGCATATCGAATTGCCGGCGTCAACTATCCGTCACTGGAGGTCAGCGGAGACCTGTACGATGTTTTTCCGGTGCGCGGTGACCTTGTTGCGTTCGCGATTGCGGACGTGGCCGGAAAGGGTGTGCCGGCGGCCATCATTAATTCGGCGTTCCGAGCCATTCTCCACACTGTGGCACCGTATCTGACCAGTGCCCGTCAGATTGCACTCCGGGCCAACCAGATCCTCATGGAAACCGTCCGGCCACAAGACTTTGTTACGGCATTTATCGGCGTACTCGATCCGAAAACCGGGGTGGTTACGTATTGCAACGCCGGGCACAATCCGCCCGTACTGATGTCTCCCGGGGGGGGGTATCGCCTGCTCGAGACGGGAGGTACCGTGCTCGGTGTGATCGACGAACAACCGCTTCAAGAAGGACGTTTCCGGGTGAGCGACGAGGTGCTCGTTTGCTACACGGACGGTGCAGTGGAAGCACGCAATTCCTCCGACGAAGAGTTTGGCGAAGAGCGGTTAATCGCGGCTATCCGCTCGCACGTGAGCCTGCCGGCGCATCGCCTCGGACGCGAGTTGTATCGGGAGGTTCGAAAGTTCCACGGCGGCACGCGCCAGCACGACGATACGACATTCCTCGTCCTCCGGTGTCGCCGATCGACGCCGCGGCGGGGGAAGCGCAGGGGCTAGTCGACAGAAATCCAGATGGCCGCCCCCTCGTTGTTGCGCTCTCTGATGGATGCAGCGACAGATTCGGTCGTCCCGTCGACAACGAGCATGCGAGGGGCACCGTCGAGGGTGGGTGTGGTTGTGGACGGTGGACAAATCGACGTACCATCCGGTTCCAGGAGCAATGCACATGCCGTCGGAAATTGTATCCGGGCCGACGCGGCGTAACGGGAGAATTGTGTTCGTTTCGTCCCTTCGTACGTGGGGTGGTGGTGAGCGCTGGATGCTCGACGTCGCTTCCGGCCTGCAGTCGCGAGGGTACGAAGTGCGCCTGGTGGCACGTCCGGGCAGTGCGCTGGCTGCGAGAGCCCCGTCGCAGCGCGTGGCGTGCGTTCCCATCGAGATGCGCGGCGACATCGATCCGCGCGCGGTCGGTCGGCTCGCCACATTATTCCGGCGGTTGCGGCCGGACGTGATCTGCCCGAATCTGGATCGAGAAGTCCGACTGTGCGCGCTCGCGCGCGGCATAGCCGACCGGTTCCGCGCGCGTTGTCCGACCGCCCGGCTCATCCCCCGCCGTGGAAGCGAGTTTCCTCTGAAGAATCGCTGGCACTACCGATTCGTGTATACGCGAGCGGTGCACAGCGTTGTAGTCAACTCGCGTGCCACGCAGAACACAATGTGTGCGCGTGTACCGTGGTTCCCACCCGAGCGCACACGGCTCGTCTACAACGGCATCGATTTTTCGGAATTCGATGTTCTCGTGCCCCGTCGTGACGCGTTACGCGCCGCGCTGCGCGAGCGGATCGGTGCGCGCCGGCAATCCCCGATTGTCGTACTGGTCGGAGAACTCAATGAACGCAAAGGCCAGCATCTGATCGTCGAGGCTGCGCCGCGATTGCTGGCGGCCCGTCCCGATGCGCATATCGTTTTCGTGGGTGAAGGAGACGCCCGCAGCAGCCTGGTCACGTCGATTCGTTCGGCAGGGGTCGAGCGCGCTGTCCACCTGCTTGGTTTTCGCGACGACGTCCCCGAGATTCTCGTCAGCAGCGACGTGCTCGTTCTGCCGTCAACCGTCGAGGGGTTTGGATACGTCCTCATCGAAGCCATGGCGGCAGGGCTGCCCGTGGTGGCATCGCATACCAGTTCGATTCCCGAAATTGTCGACGACGGCGTTACCGGCAGGCTCCACGAGGTCGGCAACGTACCGGCCATTGCCGATACGCTGATCGGGATGATGGAATCGCCCGACGCCGCACGTCAAATGGGCGCACAGGGACGTCGGGTAGCGCGCGCGCAATTTTCGATTGGGCGCATGCTCGACGAACTCGAAACCGTGTATTTTGGCTAAACGACGGATCGTGCCGTGGCAAACGCACGGGGACCGTCCGGGGCCCCGTGCGCTCGACGGCATGTTTGGTGAGCTGGTTTCAGGCGTGAACGGCAATGCCCGGGCTCCACGCGCCCGACGGCACACGGGATTGCCCGGGCGCCGCTTGATGCGTGGCAAAGCAGCAATGCCGGCGCGGCTAGAGTTTGTTGCTGTTCTCGGCCAGATAGCTGGCCACGCCTTCGGTTGTGGGCTTCATCCCGGCGTCGCCCTTGTGCCAGCCCGCCGGACACACTTCACCGTGTTTCTCGGTGAACTGCATTGCGTCGATCATCCGAAGCATTTCATCGATGTTGCGACCGAGAGACAGGTTATTGACCACCTGATGTTGCACGATCCCGTTGGAGTCAATAAGAAACGACGCACGCATTGCCACGCCGGCTTCCGGGTGCTCAATGCCGTACGACCGTGAAATCTCGTGGCTGACGTCGGCCACGATGGGGAACTGCACCTGACCGATTCCGCCATTATCCACCGCCGTGCTGCGCCAGGCGTGATGCGTGAACTGCGAATCGATCGATACCCCGACTACTTCGACGCCTCGCTCTTTGAATTCGGCCAGACGGTGGTCGTGCGCAATAATTTCCGTGGGACACACAAACGTGAAATCGAGCGGCCAGAAAAACAGTACCGTGGGTTTTCCCTTCAGGCTCGAAAGAGAAAACGTGGGGTTGATCGATCCGTCGGGCATGACGGCAGCGGCGGTAAAGTCGGGCGCTTCGCGTGCAACCAGAACACTCATGAGGATTCTCCTTGGCAATGGGTTTCGTAATAGGTGACTTGTCGCGGCACGCTTCGGATAAAGAAATCCGAAGTATCCTGCGTGGCCGAACGTGACGTGGGTAGTATACGGCGCCACGCGCGCGCGCGCAATGCCTGCAAGTTGGGCCGTGCGGAGGCGGGTTCGGTCGTTACCCCGTTATCCCCCCGACGCATGTACGAGCAGCAAACTGAGCGCCGGAAAGTATGTGATAATGAGGAGCGCGACGAGCATCAACGCGAGAAACGGAAGGCTTGCTGTGTAAAGTTTGGCGACCGGTTCATTGAAGCGGTATGACGATATGAACAGGTTGAGACCGACCGGCGGGGTGAGGTATCCAATTTCCAGGTTGGTCAGGAAAACAATGCCCAGGTGAACCGGGTCGATGCCAAATCCGACCGCGACGGGCACGATGAGCAGTACGACGACGATCAGTGCCGAAAAAATATCCATCAAGCATCCGACGACGAGAAGAAATCCATTGAGTATGAGCAGGAACGTATATTTACCGCTGACGTAATGCTGCATCCAATCGAGGATACGCATGGGGACTTCGGCGTCGACCAGGTAATTGGTCAGGCCAAGCGCACACGAAAGAATAACGAGGATGCCTCCCACGAGCGTCATGCTCTCGGCGACGATGCCGGGCAGTTTGCGGGGGTCGATATCGCGGTAGATGAACACTTCCACCACGAGCGCATACAACGCGGTAAGAGCGGCGGCTTCGGTGACGGTGATTGTGCCCGAGTAAATCCCGCCGAGCACCAGGAACGGGAGGGGGATTTCCCACGCGGCTTCACGAACCGACGTTACAATTCGGCGAACGGAAAAGGGATCGCGACGGACGCCGTCACGACGACCGCGATATATGCCGTACGCGCCGAGCATCGCGACAAGGATCACCCCGGGAATTAGACCGGCGCGAAAAAGTTTATCAACGCTCACAGACGCGACGTACCCGTACAGTATTAAAGGAAGGCTCGGTGGGAAGAGCAGCCCGAGGCTTCCCGACGCTGTCAGCAGCCCGAGATTAAACGTGCGGTCGTAGCCATCGCGCGTGAGCGCGGGCAGAAGCAATCCGCCCATGGCGATAATCGTCACCCCGGACGCGCCCGTAAATGCGGTAAAAATGGCGCAGGCCACAAGCGCAACTACGGCGAGGCCGCCAGGAAAGAACGCTCGCGAGAGGTTGACGAGCCGATCGGGCGTGTTGCTGTGGGCAAAGAGATAGCCGGCGAACGTGAACAGGGGAATGGCAACGAGAAGCGGTGAACTGGCCAGCGTGTACATCGACACGGCTACCGAAGATATGTCGATCCCCGCGCTGTGAAACGCAATCAGCGCGATCGCACCCAGGACGGCAAACAGGGGCATTCCGAACAGCGCGAGCGCAATGAGTAGTCCGATGATGAATAACATCATGCCGAAAGCTCACCTTCGCCCGGCGGGAGCGCTGGTTCCCGCCCGAGAAACAGGTTTACCAGACATCGGTACGCGATGAGGGTGAACGCGACCGGCAGTATGGTCTGCAGTACCCATGTTTGCACGCCGAGAAATGCTACATCAGCAAACGCGCGTTCGTCGACGACGAGGCGGGCGGATGCGTCGGCGAGGGCCCATGCGGCCGTAGCGGTCGCTGCGTACACGACGGTTCGCCGCACGGGGCGTGCTGCGGTGGGGAGCAGGCGCGAAAACACGTCGATGTTTATGTGCCGCATGCGGGTGGTGGCGTGCGAGGCGCCCAGCGCACCAAGCCAGAGCACCGCGTGTCGCATCAGGGGATCGGCCCAGATCAAGCCGGTGTGGGCAATATTGCGCAGCGTAATTTGTGTGGCGCCGATTACGACGAGCGCGGCGAGCAGAACAACGATCGCGACGACTTCCAGACCGGCCAGAGCGTCAAACATACGCCGTGCACCACGGCGGGAATCGAGTCGCGCCCGGGCTAGAGCGGCGGCCACGATACACAACGGGAACAGCCAGTGTGTGAGGGATCCAGACATGTGCAGGATGCTATTTTGGACTGTGCCGATTGGACACGAATTGCTCGACACGAGCGAGAAGATCGGCCGGATAGAGTTTTCCGACACCGTCCTTCCATGCGGCGCGCCCCGTGGTAAAGAAGGAGTGCCGTACCTCGGGCGATACGGGCACAATTTGGATGCCTTCTTTTTTCATCTCTTCGATGGCCTCCTGATTTTGCGTGCGGGTTTTCAACGCGAGCTGGCGCAGTTTCGGTGCGGCGACCTCGCGGAGAATTGCCACGTCACCAGGATTCATACGTGCGAGGGCCTTTTTCGAAACGAGCACAGCGCCTATTCCGTACGTAATGGGGACGTCAGTCATGTAGTGGACACGCGTGTACCATTGCAGGGCCATGCATGCCAGGGGTGAACTGTACACCGCGTTGATAATTCCGGTTTGCAACGAGGTGAGCACATCGGGGGCCGAAAGCGGAATGGGAGAAATTCCGAAGGCCTTGAAGAAGAGTTCCGCCAGCGGATCGCCCGACCAGATCCACATTCTGGCCTTCGTCATATCCGCAGGGCTGCGTATGGGCTGATTGGAGAAAATGTAAATGGCCCCGACGTCAACCCAACCAAGGTTGATGTAGCCCTTCGCGCTGAACTTTGCGTCAAAATAAGAATCGAGACCATCGCGCAAGTGGTCGATTTCGTCGGGAGTCTTGAATAGAAACGGCAGCTCTTGCACGCGTGATTCCGGCACAATCGCGCCGAGACCGAACCCGGTGAATCCACCGGCGTGCAGCTGGCCATTTCGGATTTTGCGCAGCACGTCTTTTTCGTCACCCTGGACCCCGCCCGGGTAAAATTTCAGCCCCACGCGGTTTTCTGTGCGCACGCGCAATTCATCGTCGATGGCGTGCATGGTTTTCATCCATGTGCTGCCATCGGGTGCGAGCGTCGCGAATTTTATCCGGAACTTGGGCCTGGGCCGGCGCGCGGCGCCGGCAGTGGTGAAAATCAATGTGGCGAGTATTGCGCTCAGTGCCGCGGCGGCAGACCGTGGTACAAAACTAGAAGAGATCATCGAATTCTCCAAGCAGGTCGCGGGACTTGCTGCGCGCAATCCGGTTTAGTAATCGATACGGATCAGATGAAATCTCCGGCGTGCGGATAATCCCGGTGAGTGTTTTCTCGAATGCGGCGCCGTCTTGAATCCGGTAGAGGTAAAACCGTGCGTACAGATAGCGCGAGAGCAAGAACCGGCCCCCGGAAACCCGGAACGACTTTTCAAAATTCTCACGCGATTTTTCCGGGCTTCCACCCATCAGCGGGGGACGAAAAGCGTGCAGGCTCCCAATCATCGCATACACCATGCCGTCAAAGTAGCTGCCGTCGAGCTCCCCGACGCGTTCGAGCAGGCTGGACACCTTCGGAATGTCGCGGAGCACGGCGATCGAGTCGAGGTGCAGGCTGATAAACTGTGCCCAGTTCACGGCTGTCCAGACCGCCGCGGGCACATCTTTCTTGCGCAACGCCTTCAGACCGGTGGTGAAGCTCGCGAGAGGAATGTCCCAGTCGCGAGGCAGTTTCTTATTCTTGAGCAACGCCGCCCGGCCGTGGTGGAACCCCTTCTGGTAGAGACTCGACGCATAGGCGGGCGAAGTGCTCTCGATAAACGAGAATGCGTAGCTGAAGTAGAGCATGGCCGCGTCGAGTCGCAATTCGGAGCGGTCGGGGTCGGTAGCGATCAACCCCTCCAGAAGAAAGAGATTCGCGGGGGCGGCATCACGAAACGTGCGCACATCGTCTGATGCCATTGCGGTATCGCGCGCATTATCAAGCACCGGCACCATGGCGCCGACGGCGAACCTGGACGTGGAACAACCCGACACGAGCAAGGCGAACAGAACAACCGCGAGCGATCCGTGGAACGATGGACGGTAGACCATGCGCGGTATTGTCCGTGGAATTCGGGCCGAAAGCAACACTAAAGCGGTGGCGCTTCGTCACGACCGGGATTTTCAATGTGGCTGGCGACCGATTGGACAAATGCCGCCTCGCTCCGTTTGACCGCTGTGTTGTACCCGCCGCGCACCAGTTGCGCGCGCAGGCCCTCATCGGCATCGAGCCGGGTGATCGCGGCGGCGACCGCCTGCGGATCGCCAGGGGGGACGAGCAGACAGTTGATTTCATCGCGTGCATAGTCCGCGGGACCGCCGCAGTCGCTGAGAATAACCGCCGTACCGCACGCCATCGCTTCGAGAGGGGGCAAGCCGAATCCCTCGAAGAGAGATGGATATACGAACACGTCGCACGCTTCGTAGAAGCGGATTACGTCATCTCGTGCCCCGGCGGTCCCTGGCGGCGCGCCGGGGTGCGGTAACTCCGAATACCGCGTAACCGACGGCGGGACAAACGACGCGTCGTAGTGGAGGTCAAATACCACCGGCGTGGCGTCCCGGCGATCGCCGGGGTGCTGGCCGCCCGGTGCTGGGGGGCCGGTCGGGCCCTCATTCGCCCGACCATCGCCGGAACGTGGGTTGACGACCGGGCCGTTGTGTATCCGGGTGTCGTCGGTACCGCGGTTGTCGGCCGCACGTGCCGGGTGCCGGCCGATGGGCGTGGAGTGCGTGCACGCGAGAAGTTCCAGTGCCGCGATCATGACTCCGGTTCCTTTTACTGAACCCGGCGTCGGGAAAAAGCCGACGCGCAGCGATTCGTGCCGCCGGCGCACAGTGCGGTCGGAAGGAATGCGGGCCGTATACGCGGCATGAATACCCGGGTGGATCACCGCCTGAATACGCGATCGTCCGACGCGTGTGGCGACTGCTTCACTTACGGCAATGCGGTAGCCCGGCAAGCGGTAGCCGAAGCGTGCGAGGGCGGCCAGCGCAGGCTGCATCCAGCGCGGGCGGTTCCCATGGCGAATATGGCTTGTAATTTCGTCGTTCTGGATCAGGGACACCGCTCGTGTCCTGCGCGGTGCGGCGAAGAGTACGAACAGTGGAGTGAGGTATCCGGTGGTGACAACCACGCCCTCGAATGCGCGGATTCGTTGCACGACCCGCAGCGTATACGCTGCAGCGGAATGTGCGCGTATCACCTCAAGCCGCACGGCATCATGGAGTGCGCGCGGTGGCGCGCACGAGGAATGCGGCGCAATGATTGTCACTTCGTGTCCACGACCGGACAGTTCGTTGGCGACGGCGCATACCACGTCGACCCCGCCCGCGCGGGATAGCGCACGCATCGGGATCAACACGCGGATGCGGTGGGGTGTGTTCATAACCCGAGCGTTTCCCGAACAATGGCGAAACGCTTTTCCCATGTATGTTGGCGCGCGCACGCGACCGCGCTATCGCGATCCCAGACGTCGGATCCGTCGAGAAGGCGCCGCACGGCGTCTGAAAATTCGGCGGGGGAACGCCCGAGGCGCGCCGGTGTCCCGGCCGCCTCAATTTCCCCCAGTCGTGTAGAGACGATCGGAATGCCCGACGCGAGGTATTCGAATAGTTTTACCGGGCTGACGGCATGGGTCAGCGCGCTTTGCGCAAACGGAATAATCGCCACGTCGCTGTGCTGAAGAATGCCGGGAATATCGGTCCACGATACGGGCCCAGGCGCGACCACGTTTTCGGGCATCCCGCGGGGTGGTTGCCCCGGTCCCAGGAGCACGATGCGGGCGTCCGGGCAGCAGCGGGCGGTGGATGCAATGGTGCCCGCATCGAGCCACCACGCGAGCGAGCCCACGTAGACCACTCGCGGACGCGCGAATCCGGAAATACACGCAGGTTCTTCCGCGCGCTCGAAGAACCGCCTCGAGACGCCGTTGGGGAGATACGTAATGTTCGCATTGAGATCCCGGTACGCGTCGACCAGCGCGTGCGCGGAGGCGAACACCGCATCGGCGCGGGCGACGACATCGCGTTCGGCGCGGACGAGCGAAGCCGGTACCCCCGGAAAACGCGCCCAGTCGTCCGAAACGCGGTACACCGTGCGGGTGGAGGGGACCATCCTGGCGAGGGCCGCCGAGATACGGCTCTGCGAGAGCCACAGCAAATCGGGGTGCCCGAATCCGCGCGCACGCAACACGGTATCGATTCGCGGTATCGAAAAACGGAGCGTGTTGGCCACCACAAACCGCGTGCGCAGCAGCGGCTGATTGGTGGCGGGCAACACCGTCATCGGGTAGTACTCGAGCGCACCATCGTCGGCAAATGCTCCTCGCCGTTTCCAGATCGCCACGCGACGGACGGTCTCGTCGTCCTGTCGAAACAGTGAGTGCGGGCCCAGCGGCGAGCCCACCCACATTACTTCGAACCCCGCGTCGAGAAACGCCGCGGCGTAGGCGTGGGAACCCACGCGTATTGCACCGCGATAGTTTGTCGCTTCTGCCATGAGTACGTGCACGTCGCGCGCATCGTACACGATGCGACCGGAAAGCAAAAACCCTTCGGCTCCGGAAAACCGGAACCGAAGGGTCAACCTGCGGTTCGAAACAGGAGTGGTGCCGAAGGGGGGACTCGAACCCCGACGAGGAAACCCTCACTGCGCCCTGAACGCAGCGCGTCTACCAATTCCACCACTTCGGCCCACCGCAATTCCTACAGCAGGTGATGGCAGAAGCGAAAGCAACGGAAGCCAAAACCAAAGCCAGAAAAGCTCCATTGTTTCGCCGCGCGTAGCATACCGGTCGGTCGGCGGCAAGTCAACCGTCGAAATCCGGGGCACGTTACGCGCAATTACATCATAACACACTACGTGTAAATGAGTTACCATCTCCTAATCCGGGAGCGGCGCGCCCGATCCGTCGTTCCCACCCACCGGGTCAAATCGATGGACGTATCGTAACTTACATTGTGACAATGGAATAACGGGATTACGCGGGACAACAACAAATATATATCATAATAAACTGTATATATAGTAACTTATTGTAATACATGATGCTTGCCTGATGGCGGGCGACCGCGGTACCCTCCCGGCGGTATGAAGATTATCGTAAAGAACCGCAAGGCTCGCTATGACTACGAATTTGTGGAAACGTTCGAGGCCGGTATCGCGTTGCGGGGTACCGAGGTCAAAGCGCTGCGCGAAGGACGGGCAAACCTTCGCGACTCGTTCGCCGTAGTGCGCGATGGCGAGGTCTGGTTGCGCGGGCTTCATATCAGCCCGTATTCGCACACTTCCGACACCCAACTCGATCCCGACAGACCGCGCCGGTTGTTGCTGCAGAAGCGCGAAATCCGTCGCCTGATTGGCAAAGTGGAACAAAAAGGGCTGACGCTGGTTGCCACAAAGTTGTATTTCAATGCGCGGGGGCTTGCGAAAGTAGAACTGGCTCTTGCACGCGGGAAACGAAGTTACGACAAACGCCGTACGATCGCAGAGCGCGATGTGCGCCGCGATCTGGACCGCGCGCTGAAACACAAAGGGTAGCGATCATACGAGGAAATGGGTCCTTCGCCGGCGCCGGCGCGTCTGGTATCGTTGCACGCTTGATGGAAAACTCGAACGACACAAACGAACCGATACGAACCGCAGAGTTCATGTACCGCAGTCCGTGGAGTTGCGCGTGGCCTACACCCGTGTGGCGTGCTCCCGTGTGGCCTACGCCCGGCCCGTCCGTTCCCGGTTCCGCCGCTCCATGTTTCGCCGCGCGCGCCGCCGCGCCACGTTCCGCCGCGTGCGCCGCCGCTCCACGTTTCGCCGCGTGCGCCGTCGCTCCATGTTTCGCCGCGCGCGCCGTCGATGGCGCCCGTGCCGCATGGCGATACGCCACGAGACGTCGCGCGATCCCGCGCCGCACCGCCGTGGGGAAAATTTTTCGCCCACATACTATTTTCCGTGACGCGTCCGGGCCCGACACCGTCGTACGCCGCGTCATCGTGCTCGGCGCCTTCTTGCTGGCGGCGATACCCGCCGCTGCCCTGACGATCGTGGCACCGCCCGCACACGCGCAGGATACGTTACGCGTGACGTATGATGACGGGCGGCCCGACGAAGAGATGGCGTCGTTTACGCTCCCGAGCGACAAGGGTGTGCAGTTTCTCCGCGCCAACGATGTGGCACGTCTGTTCCGCGCGACCGAGTTCTGGAACGCATCGAGCCGCAAAGTGGTGCTCGGAATCGAGGCAACGCGCATGGTGCTCACTGTGGGAACGCGCGTAGTGGTGGTTGATGGACAGCCCGTGATGATGCACGCCACCGTGCGCTATGACGGCGGATTTGTCCTTGTCCCGCTTGAATTCGTGCTTGAAGTGGCGACGCACTACACGCCGCGTACGTTCGTGTGGAATGAGAAAGCGCGCGTTCTCAACGTGCGGGGGATGGCGTATAACGTTCGCGGTGTGGAGTTCGGCACCGCGAAGAACCGCACTACCGCTGCCATCGATCTTACCGAGCCTCTGCTCTACCACATGGACGCATCGACACCCGGGCTTGTGCGCCTGAAGATATACGGCGGCCGCGTCGACACGCGCTCGTTCGCGAGTCACGATCGCCACGGCATGGTGCTCGGCATGCGTGCCGAGCAAACCGACCGCGACGCGTACGTGTATTTTGACATCAACCGCAGCGTGCGCCGTATCGGTGTGGCGCGGGGGAAAGGGGACACGCCCCAGCTCATTGTGACGCTCCAGCGCGGAGAGCTACCGGAAATTCCCGAGCCCGATCTGGAGGGCCGCGAAGTGGTGGACATCGTCAACGACACTGCCCTCGAGCGTCGCAAGTTCAAGATTAAGCGCGTGTGCATCGATCCGGGACATGGGGGGGAAGACAGCGGCAAAATCGGCGTAAATGGTCTGGAGGAGAAAAACGTCAACCTGTCGCTTGCGTTCGTGACCAAACGCAAGCTCGAAAAGGAACTGGGCCTGGAAGTGGTTCTCACCCGAACCGACGACCGCCTGTTGTCTCTCTCCGAGCGCACCGAAATTGCCAACACGTCGGGTTCCGACCTGTTCTTGAGTATCCACTGCAACAGCTGGTTTGGCGAACACGCCGGCGGGTTCGAAGTGTATTTTCTGGCGCCCGCTCGCAGCGAGTCGGAGAAGGCCCTGTCGCGCTACGAAAACGCAGCGGATACGCAGCCCAGGAGCGGTTCCGATGGAGACGTAGAGTTTATCCTGTGGGACCTTGTACAGAACGAGTACATCAATGAGAGCAGTACGTTCGCCGAGTTCATTCAGCGCGCGATGGATGGGCGTCTGGGCATTCGCAGTCGTGGTGTGAAGCAGGCGAATTTCCGGGTGCTCCAGGGCGCAAAAATGCCCGCCGTTCTCGTGGAGACGGCGTATTTGTCGAACCCGGCGCAGGCCAGAATGCTCGGCGATCCCGCGTTTCAGGAGCGGGTTGCCGACGGAATTGTGCAGGCCATCCGGCAGATGCGCGAACGGTACCGATAGGCAGCCATGAGTGACCTGGGTTTTCCCGAAGAGGAACAAAGCGTGGCGGGTGGTTCGCTTCGCACGCGGCACATCGTGCTGATTGTTGCTGTGGCGCTGGCCCTGGTGGGTGTGGCGTACTGGTGGCTGGAATTGCGCCATCCCGTCGGCGACGGGTCGGCGCGCGTCGAACGCGTCACGCCGGTGCCCCAGGGCAGCCGGACGGTGACGCTGTATTTTGCCGATGCGGATACGCCCGCACTCGTGGATGAAACCCGGCAGGTCGCCGTGGGGCATGGGATTTCGGGCCCCGTAGCCCAGGTGATTCGTGCGCTTCTCGCCGGGCCCGAACACAAAGATGCACTGCGCGCGATACCCGCCGCCACGCGCTTGCAGCATGTATATTTCGACGAAGAGACGTACACGGTGTATCTCGACTTCAGTGCCGAACTGGTCGCCGACCATCCCGGGGGTTCCGCGGCCGAGGTGGCGACGGTGAAATCCATCGTGGGCACCGTCTCGAGCAATTTTCCCGAAATTCGTCGGGTACAACTGCTCGTGGACGGGTTGCAGGTCGGCACGCTGGCCGGCCATGTGAATGTATACGGTCCATTATATGTGGAGGATTGGCGGTGAACGAAACCGCTCCGATCGGTGTTTTTGATTCCGGCGTCGGTGGTCTGACCGTGCTGCGCGAGCTTCTCGCGCGTTTGCCCGGTGAATCGTTCGTGTACTTCGGGGACACGGCCCGCGTGCCCTACGGCACCAAGAGCGCCGATACGGTTTTGCGATTTTCGTGCGAAAATATTCAGCTCCTTCTTGGCCATGGCGTCAAAATAGTGGTCGTGGCGTGTAACACCGCGTCAGCCGAAGCGGTTCCCCTGCTTGGCAAAGAGTTCGACGTGCCGATCGTCGGCGTAATCGACCCCGGTGTGCGGGCTGCCGCGGCGGCGACAAAAACCGGGCGTATCGGGATTATCGGAACGGCGGGTACCATCCGTTCCGGGGCGTACCAGAAAGGCGTTCGGGCCGTGTTGCCGGGTGCCACCGTGATTCCGCAAGCGTGTCCGATGTTTGTGCCGCTTGCCGAAGAGGGGTGGGTGGACGGAGATATAGCAACCGCGGTTGCGCGTCGATACCTCGCGGTATACGACGAATCCGGAATCGATACGCTCGTTCTCGGGTGCACGCATTATCCGCTGCTCAGGGGACCGATTGCCCGGGCGGTGCGTCCGGGCGTTCAACTCGTCGATTCCGCGGTGCAGACAGCGATCGAAGTCTCCGCGCGGCTCGAAGAGCTCAATTTACGGGAGACCGGCACGGGTGGGTTTCGGGTGCTGCTGAGCGACTCGAACCCGGCGTTTGAAGATGTGGCCACGCGATTTCTCGGTCGCCCCCCCGGACCGGTGGAGTTGATCGTTGGCTGAGGCATTGGCCCGGCGCCCGGAATTGTGGAGATGTGATGAGACCAGACGGAAGAGAATCCGACGAGCTGCGCAATGTGCATATTGAGCGCGGTTACTTGAAAAATGCAGAGGGGTCGGCGCTGATCGACCTGGGGGGCACGCGTGTGTTGTGCGCGGCCACCGTGGAGCAAAGTGTGCCGCGGTGGATGGTCCGTCAACGACGCGGGTGGATTACAGCCGAGTACGGGATGCTACCCCGCAGTTCCGGACAGCGCATTGTGCGCGAAGCGGGACGGCACCGCACCGGCCGCACCCACGAAATTCAGCGGCTAATCGGCCGAAGTTTTCGTTTCGCCGTGCAACTCGACATGTTGCCCGAGATTACCGTGATCGTGGACTGTGATGTAATTGAGGCCGACGGGGGAACGCGTACGGCGTCGATAACCGGCGGGTGTATTGCCCTCTATGATGCGATCACAAAAATTGGGCTTACCGAGCATCCGATGAACTTTCTGGTATCGGCAATCAGCGTGGGCATTGTCGACGGTGTTCCCATGCTCGATCTCAACTACCCCGAGGACTCGTCGGCGCAGGTGGACATGAACGTGGTCATGGCGGAATCGGGAGCCTACATCGAAGTGCAGGGCACGGCCGAGGGGTTCCCGTTTACCCCCGAACAACTTGCCGACATGCTCGCGCTGGCACGCAAGGGGTGTATGGAGCTGTTTGATCTCCAACGGCAAATTCTCAAAATAGAACGGTGACCGGTCTGTGAAAATTGTTCTGGCCACACACAATTCCGACAAAGTGCGCGAGATCACGCGTATCCTGACCGGGCTGCGCGTAACTCTGGTGGCGCTCGACGAGTTCGATGGCGTGCCCGAAGTGGTTGAGGACGGGTGTACGCTCGAACAGAACGCACTTAAGAAGGCGAGAGCGGTGCGAGACGCTACGGGGTGGAGCGCACTCGCCGACGACACCGGTCTGGAGGTGGATGCTCTCGATGGAGCCCCGGGAATATTCGCCGCGCGCTACGCCGGTGACGGTGCAACGTACGCAGACAACTGCCGCAAGCTGCTCGACGCCCTCCGCGGCGTGGCGATCGCGGAGCGCAGCGCCCGATTTCGCACGGTGGTTGCGCTCGCGCTCGACCCGGTGGCGAGCACGCGCGCAGGTGGGCGCGATGCAATCGTCGCCGAAGGGATTTTGCCCGGCACGATCACCTTGTCCGCTCGCGGTGACGATGGATTTGGTTACGACCCCGTCTTTTATGTGCCGGAAGCCGCAAAAACGCTGGCCCAAATGACGTTGGCGGACAAGAATACAATCAGCCACCGCTATCGCGCCCTGGTCGAGATACGCGAGGCGGCGCTTCGCGACGGACTGGTTGGAGAGATAACACAGTGAATGCGGTATCGGTGCAAAACATCGTCAAACGATACGGCGACCACACGGCCGTCGACCACGTGTCGTTCGCTATCCCGTCGGGTGGGGTGTTCGGACTCCTTGGCCCCAACGGCGCGGGCAAGACTTCGACCATCCGCATGATCATGAAGATCATCCTGCCCGACGAGGGCACCCTCGACGTTCTCGGCGCGCCCGTGGGGCGTCTCGATACGTCCCGCGTCGGATATCTGCCCGAAGAACGTGGACTCTACAAGAAGATGAAGCTTCTCGATTTGCTTGTGTTCTTCGCTCGCATCAAAGGGCTGGACCGGACGCTGGCGCGCGAACGTGCCCTTCACTGGCTCGAGAGGTTCGACTTGTCGACGTACGCTGGAAAAACCGCCGAAGACCTCTCGAAGGGGATGCAGCAAAAGGTACAATTCATTGCCACCGTTCTCCACGAGCCCGCGCTGCTCATTCTCGACGAGCCGTTCTCCGGGCTCGACCCGGTTAACACGAACCTGCTCAAAGATATCATCCTCGACTATCACAAACAGGGGCACACGGTGGTGTTTTCGACGCACATGATGGACCAGGTGGACCGCCTGTGCGAACATCTGTGCATGATCAACCGGGGGCGTGTGGTGCTGTCCGGAACGCTGCGCGCGGTGAAAGAGCAGTATGGGCGGGGTGGCGTGTCTCTGCGTTTTCGCGGAGATGGTTCGTTTCTTTCCAGTCTGCCCGAAGTGGCAAATCTCAACGATTACGGAAACGAAGTGTTCATCCGCACTGTCGAAGGAGCCGACCCGGAGCGCATTCTGGATGCGGCGCGTGAACGACTGACAGTGACGCGCTACGAGCTGGCCGAGCCGTCGATTCACGATATTTTCATTGAGCGGGTGAGCGAAACTTGAGAAACAGCCTGCATGTAATACAGCGCGAGTATCTGGCACATGTTCGTCGACGCAGCTTCATCGTGAGCACCATTCTCGTGCCTGTATTCATGCTCGCCGTATTTCTGCTCCCGATTGCGCTCACATGGTTTGTTCCGGATCATCAGTATTCCGTCACCGTTCTCGATGAAACCGGGGATATTGGTACGCCGTTGCGCGAGGCGCTCTCTGATACCCTCAAGAACGGGGCCCCCCGGTTCGTGATCGGAACATTTTCACCGGGGCCGGGCGAGTTGAAGCGCATGCACGATACATTTGTGGACAGTGTGCGCTCGGGCGACATTGATATCCTCATCGTGATTCCCGCCGATGTGCTCCGGAGCGGCCGCGTGGAGTACATCACTCGCGATGTGCGTAGTTTTCAAATTCAAGAAGCGTTCGAGAAACGCCTCAACGACATCGTACTGCGCCTGCGTTTGCAAAATGAACATATCGATTACGCAAAGGTGGCCCACCTGTCGCAGCGCATTACCCTCCAGATGAATCAAATTACCAGCGGTGGCAACGTGGAACACCGCAGCTTTCTCGCCGAGTGGGGTGTGGTGTTCCTCTTTGTGATGATCCTCTACATGGCACTCCTCACGTGGGGAATTACAATCTCCAGGGGTATCATCGAAGAAAAAGGCTCCCGCGTGATCGAGGTGTTGCTCAGTTCGTTGAGCCCCGTGGATCTGCTCTTGGGTAAGGTTGTGGGAATCGGCGCCGCAGGGTTCACGCAGCTGGCGATCTGGGGCGCCGTCGGCGCTACTCTTGCCGCGTTCGGTGCGACCGCGACGGCGCCGTTTCTCGCCCAGGTGAACGTGCCGCCGGTCGCATTTCTATACATGCTGATCTATTTTGTGCTCGGATTCTTGCTGTATTCGTCAATTTTTACGGTGATCGGTTCCATCTGCAGCACGGAGCAGGACGCCCAACAGCTCCAGGGTATCGTTACCATGCCGTTAATCGTGCCGATTCTTTGTCTGATGCTGATTATCCAGAGCCCGAACGGGATATTCTCCGTGATTCTCTCGCTCATCCCGTTGTTTTCACCGATGGTGATGCTCGCGCGTATCGTGCTCTACGAACCGCCGTGGTGGCAGGTGGCCCTGAGCATGGTCCTTCTCGCAGTGGCAATATATGGTGCGGTGGTATTCAGCGCGCGCGTGTTTCGGATCGGCATATTGATGTACGGCAAACGACCGGCGCTCAAGGAAGTGGTCCGCTGGTATCGCCGTGCGGCGGTGGGGTAACCCGGGTTCGCATTGGGCGCGCGCGCGCGGATTCTCGTGGCGGCGCTACGAAATGCGAGTCGCGACCGGGCCACGCCGTGGTAGGATCGGACGGATTTCGGGGTGTAGCGCAGCCCGGTTAGCGCACCTGCTTTGGGAGCAGGGGGTCGCGGGTTCGAATCCCGCCACCCCGACCATCCATCTTTTCCGGTGGCTATGCGCGTGTAGCGAGCGCCGCCGTTATTCGATCGGCCACCGCAGCGGCCGTGAATGGTTTGCGGATAATTCCCGCGGCACCTCTGAGAATTGCCTTGGCCTCGTCGATCTCTTCATCGCCCGTGCACAGAAATACGATGGCCCCGCGTGCACTCGATGTGCGCAAGCGGTCGTACACGTCCCACCCCGTTTCCTCGTCGAGCACCATGTCGAGCAGAACGACGTCGGGCGTCCACTCGTCCCAAATCGATTCGGCTTCGCTACCGCTCGCGGCCCCGTAGACACTGTACCCCGCGTTGCGCAAAATGCCTTCGGCCATCGCGCGGATCATCCGCGTATCATCTACAACGAGCACTCGTTTGCATTCGGTCATTGGGTGATCTCCTTGAGTTGCTCTGCCGTGCCGGTTGGGTCCGGCGATTTGCCGTGTATCAGCGGAAGAATGAACGTAACGCGCGTGCCCCGCGGGGCCGAATCGTCCAGCCAGAGCGTGCCGCCGGCCGAGTCGATGATTTCGCGCACCAGCGGTAGCCCGAGCCCGAGTCCTCGCTTTCTGCGCGTGAGGTGGGGCTCGCCCTGCTGGAACGTCTCAAATGCTTTGACCTGTATTTCGGGGTCGATTCCGGGGCCGTCATCGGCCACGCTGACCGCTGCCCAACGCGTATGTGCCGGTGGGTCCCGTTTGATTACGCGCCGCCCGATTGGCGGAAGATTCTCCAGTTGGAACTCGCCCGCCGACACGCGCACGGTACACCCTGCGCCGGCAAACTTGATGGAGTTGTCCACCAGGTGCCGGATGACGGTCGCGAAGTGTTCCTGGCTGCACCACGCCGAAAGGTTGCCCTCCTGCACATCGATGGACAGTCGCATCCCTGCGCGGGCAATATCGTCGATCAGGCCGGCCACGGCTTCGCGTGTGGCCGGTCCGAGGGCGAGGGGTTCCCCGCTCGCCCCTGATGCCGTGCGCGAGATGTTTCGGAAACGCACCAGGTCGCGGATCAATCCTTCGAGTTTGGTGCACTGATCGAGCATCAGTCGGATCGCATCGAGTTGGTCGGGGGTCTGCTCGCCCATCATCCCCCGGTGAAAGATGTCGAGGTAACCGCGGATTACGGTGAGCGGGGTACGCAATTCGTGCGACACCAGAGAGAGAAACTCGTCTTTGCGGGATGCGATCTCCCGGCGCCACGATACGTTTTCCAGCGTAATCGTCGTGTTCGACAGGCGCTGGCTGTCCGCCGTTACCGATGAGCGCAACTCGATAATCATGTCGCCGCAACGGTATTCCCGCACCAGAGGATAGCCGTCGCGCGACCGCTCGATGGCCTCCTGGATGGGGGCCAGTGCTTCGGTCCGTTCGATTGCATCCGCGACCGACCGACCGACAGCGCTGCCGAACGGAATGCCGGCATACCGGCGGGCCGCTTCGTTAATGAGTGTGATGTTCCCGTCGTAGTCGAGTCCGAGTATGCCCAGAGGCAGATCGGCCACGATGGAAGCGTACTCGTGATGGGCGCGCGCCATGGAATCGGGCGTCGAATCCGACCCGGATTCGACATCCGTGGCCGCTGGAGTCGGGGTGATATTTCGAAAGGTGTCGTCCACAGACGGGTTTTCGGCGTCCGAAGACGATACCTGAAACCCCTTTGGGCGAATCGTACAATTGGGAACAGAATTTCCGGCGCAAGGAGTCGGGAGGGAAACTTTTGCCGGGAAACCTCACGACGGGCGGTGCCCGCATGGTCGCAATTACTTGATAAGTGTCAATTTCCCGGCACGCTGCTCGTGTCCGGCCCGCAGCCGAAAGAGATACACGCCCGAGGCGACCGGCCGGCCCGTGCGGTCGTGCCCCGACCAGATGGCCTCGTGGGGACCGGCGGACTGTTGGAAATGCACGAGCCGGGTGACCACCCGGCCGCGCGCGTCATAGATCGAAAGATCCACATGCGCGGACGCCGGAAGTTCGTAGCTGATGGTGGTTGTCGGATTGAACGGGTTGGGCACCGGCGCGTGTACGACGAGTGTCTGCGGTAACGGGGTATGTCCCACGTGGGTTGCCGATGGGAACGCGGCGGATTGGGCATCGATTACGCCCCAGCCCAGCTCATTGTCGGGCGCCGACGACCGGCTGGCCGTGGAACGCAGCCGCGAGATGACGTTCATGTTGGTCAGCGACGGATGTGCCTCGAGAATCAGGGCCGCCGCGCCGGCCACGAGCGGGCACGACAATGATGTACCGCTGGCCGTTCGATAACTCGTCGAGTCGGTCGTGGCCGCGCACACGGTAGACAAACCGAGCGCCGCGACATCGGGTTTTGTGCGCCCATCGAAAGTGGGCCCCATCGAGCTAAATGACACCCGCGCCCCGACGAGATCGGCGGCGGCCACCGCCAGCACGCTGTCCCCGTCAGCGGGCGCGTTCATCGTGTTTTCTCCGGGAAAGGGCGTTCCCGAATTGCCCGCCGACGCGACCACAAGAATGCCTCGTCCGGCCGCGATGTCGGCCGCGCGCGTTACGATGGTGGTGTTTCCATCCATATCGCGCCACGTGTAGCTCGAGTCGCCGTTGGTGAACCCGCTGCGGTAGCCGAGCGATGTGCTGATGATATCGGCTCCGATGCTGTCGGCGCGTTCCGCCGCCGCCGCCCATGCGTCTTCTTCCACGTGTCGCTCCCAGTCCGTGTTCTCGGTCTTGTAGAGCAGAAAGGAAGCGCCATACGCCGGTCCGATCAAATGGCCCGGCGCGAACCCGGCCATCGCACTGAGCACGAGAGTGCCATGCAATCCCGAGCCGGCCTGGCCGAGCTGGTCGTCTACGTTGGCGTCGCCGTTGACAAAGTCCCACGTGTCCTGGATGTCGAGGTGCTGGAGAGATACGTGTTCCAGATTGTTGAACCCCGCGTCGAGCACCGCGATGAGCACGCCGGCGCCGGATAGTCCCGACTCGTGCAGTGAATCCACGTTAATCTGGCGAATCTGTGGGCCCGACGGGCCATAGTTGAATGCAGTGGGGGCGTGTGGCGCGCCGCGGGTCGGATCATGGGTTTCGGTCAGCGGCTGCGTTTCGACGCGGGGAATCGTGTGGAACCGCACTGCATCGATACCTTTTACGAAGGATAACCGGGCCACGCGCTCGATCCCTGCCGCATCCGCCTCCACCGAAACCGCATTGAGCCAGCGCGAACCATTGCGGATATGCACACCGGACGCCCGAATTTCGTTTACAAATTTTGTGCGCACGGGCAGGTCGTAGGGATCGATCGGAATGATCGACGCGCGACCGCGCATCCGGCGCGCACGGGCACGCGGCGTCAGCGCGGCGAGCGCGCGGGCAAAAGCACGGGGCGATGTGTCTTTGGAATCGAAATACACCCACGCGTGCAGGGGGGTTGCGGGCGCCTCGGCCAGGCGTGCCGAGAGCGATGGGCTTACCGGGGCGATCCCGCGGCGAGCGTGCGACGGCACCGAGAATAACACAGCCCCGCATACGCAAGCTGCTACGGTTCGGAGAACGATCGCGGACGTTCGATGGCGGCGCAAATACAACATCATATTGCATTATAACACGTTCGGTTCTTGAACCGCCAATCGTCATGGACGTATTCTTGGGCCGAATTCCACGGCGGCCCACCCGGCCGCCATCACCAGGACCATTCATCGGGGGTGATATGTCCCAGCCAACGATTCAACCGTATGTTCCGGCGAATCAATCGATCGCGGAGGTAACTTTCGAGGCGATCGCGCTCGGGCTCGTGCTGAGCTTTATCATGTGCGCGGCCAACATTTACGTGGGGCTCTACGCCGGAATGACGGTGAGTGCCGCCATTCCCGCATCGGTCATCTCGATGGGGGTTCTGCGCGGGCTGCTCAATCGCGGTACCGTGCTCGAGAACAACATCGTGCATACCATCGCCAGTTCGGGCGAAAGCCTTGCGGCGGGCATCATCTTTACGGTGCCGGCCATCGTGTTGCTGGGGATCTGGAGTGACGGATTCAACTACTGGGAAACCACTCTGATTGCCATGGCGGGCGGCGTAATTGGCGTGACGATGATGATTCCGCTGCGACGCGCGATGATAATCGATCAGCCCGAATTACGGTTTCCCGAGGGCGTCGCGTGCGCCGAAGTGCTCAAGGCCGGCGACCGCGGCGGCGCCGATATGAAGGGGATCTTCAGTGCGCTGGGCATCGGCGCCCTGTTCAAAGTGATGGTGTCGGTTGTCGGCTTGTTCAGCGGATCCGTCGAACGGGCTTTTCGAGTGGGCAAGACCGCCGTCTATGGGGGCATCGACATCTCGCCGATGCTGATGGCCGTTGGATTCATCGTGGGCTACGAAGTGTCACTCCTGATTTTCCTGGGCGGCGCAATCAGCTTTGTGGGTGCCATCCCCATTCTTGCGTGGGGCGGCCATGTTACCGGGAACGTGACCGACTGGGTGATGAATGACATCTGGGATAAGTAAATCCGGTACTTTGGCATCGGTGCGATGGTCGTCGGCGGTGTGTACTCAATTATTCATGTATCGACGAGTATCCGTTCGGGGATCATGAGCGCGGTGCATGGGATTCGCCGGGGGGAATCCGATTCCACGCTGCGTACCGAGCGCAACATCAACGGAAAATCGCTGGGCATACTCGTGGCAGCGTGCGTGGCGCTGATGGTGGTGGTCTACTTCCGCATGACGGGCAGCCCGGAGACCACGGCGATCACAACGGTACTAATGTTTATCCTGGCGTTCTTCTTCGTGGCGGTCGCCAGTTATATTGCGGGCCTCGTCGGATCTTCGAACAGCCCGGTGTCCGGCATGACGATCTGCACGGTGCTCGTCGTGGCCGGGGTGCTTCTTATTCTCGGGTTTACCGGTCCCGCGGGTATGCTGGCCACGCTCGGCGTGGCCGGCGTGGTGTGCTGCGCGGCGTGCACGTCCGGAGACATCTGCCAGGACCTGAAGATCGGCCACATTCTCGGTGCCACACCCAAGCGCCAGCAATGGGTGGAAGTGGTCGGCGTGATCGCCCCCGCGTTCATCATCGCGCCGGTGATGACGCTGTTGCTCAAGGCCTATGGCATCGGCGAACCCGTGCGGGAAGGTGTGGCCGCACTCAAGGCGCCGCAGGCCATGATGTTCAAGGAACTCGTTGGCACCCTGTTTACCAATAACCCCCTGCCGTGGAATCTTCTGATATACGGTGCAGTGGTGGGCGTGTTGGCCATCGTCATTGACCGCGTCATCCTTGAGCCGAGGGGCGCGAAATTCCGGTTGCACGTGATGCCGCTGGCGGTGGGCATGTACCTACCGTGGACGGTAACTACGCCGGTTCTTCTCGGCGGACTGGTGTATCGCTGGGTGGAACGGGCGGCAAAGCGCCGGGGGCTTGACGAACCGGCGCGCGGGAAAGTGATTCACAGCGGGTTGCTGTTTTCGTCGGGGCTGGTGGCGGGCGAGGCAATCATGGGGATTGTGATTGCCGGTCTGGTTATGGCGAAACTGAACATGCCCCTGCTCAAGAACTGGCTCGGCGGTGGTTCGATGCAACTGTTCTCGCTGGCGGGTCTGGGCGTGATGGCGTGGATGCTCTACCGCAAGGCGATGGCCAAAGCGTAAGGGCGACGGCCAAAGTACGTGGGCGATGGCCAAAGCGTAAGGGCGACGGCCAAAGTACGCGGGCGACGGCCGAAACGCAACCGCCGCCCGGCTGCGTCCGCTGTTTGCCCGGCTTTTTCGATTCCGTGCGGGGTGGCCGACCGCGACGTTGTCACGCTACGGCCCCAGGGGGCTATGGCCGCGCCGGGTTACGGCCCCGGGGGCCGTTCGGGTAGCGGACGTGGCGTGCTGCGGGCAATCTCGTCCCCGGCGTTCCACGCCACAACAGTGTAGAGCCACGGTCCGTTGTTGCCTTTCCATTCCGACGCGGGGATGTCGATGGACGTCGCCGACACCGGTCCGAACCGGGCGTGTTCGGTCAGGTCCGATGAGAGGAACACTACGGTGTATGCGTCGCATCCGGGAACGGCGTCCCACTCCAGATGGAGGGACTGCGCGTGCCATACGCCGTGCCCGGGTTTGTGCGGAGCCGAGAAGTTCGGTTGCCGTCCGCGCGAGGCTTTGACGGATTGCGTCCTGTAGCCGGGGGTCAATGCTGTCCGGAGGGGAAATGAGAAGCGCATGCAGGGCCCTGCATCGGTGCGCTGTCGCGTCGATATCCATGCAACGCACCACAACCCGCTTGCGCGAGACGGCGAAGACCCACACCATGCGTTGCCCAACAAAAAAATTGAGTACCAGCTCGCCAGGGCGCAGTACGGACTGCTGCAGGACAGTCAACGAAGTATGCGTTGTCGCCGCGTCGCCTGCCGGCGCGGGTGTAACGATTCCCTTGATCGATTCCAGGTGACCCCACAACGAGTCCGCTGTTGCGTATACGCTGTCCACCACGACGGCGGCGTCTACGAGGTTGCCGTACATCGTGCTCCTGAGTGTGGCGCGCCACGCAATATCCGGCGTGGTCAGACGGGAACGCCTGTATATGCTCCGCGTATGCGCGAGAGTGCACGCGGCCCGTCTCTGGTGGCCGAGCGCAGCCTGTGCGAGTGCAAGAGAACAGAGCGCGCGGGTATGCTCGGTGCTGGCGGGCATCGTGCGGCTTTCTTTCTCGGCGATTCGAGCGAGTGCAAATGCACGGCGGGGCTGGCCCGCGGACAAAGCCGCACGCGCGGCCAGCGCGTGCATCTCTGCATCGATTTCTGCCGTTACGCTGTCGCTTCCGAGATATGCGTGGAGCTCGCCAAGGGCCGCCGCCGCGCTGTCGCGTGCCACGAGCGCGTAGGCGAGTTCGAGCGCACCTGTGGCGCGAAGCCGCGCTGTGGCTCCGCACGACCCAACCAATCGCCGGGCCATGGTAGCTGCCGCCGCGGGTCGTTCCTCGGCGAGATACAGTGCGGCGATGTCGTCGAGCATTTCCAGCGCCAGGTTGGACATGCCCAGCGAGTCGCAGAGGGCAAGCGCTCGGGAGTACAGTCTTGTAGCATCGCGTCTGCGTCCGAGCTCGACGAGTACGGCGGCACAATTCGAGAGTGGCTGCGTAGCGAGCGCAGCATAATGTGCGGAGTCGAGAACGGTGTACGAGCGCAGGAACAGCGCGAGCGCGCGCCTGCGGTCGCCACACGATAGTTCGATGGTGCCGAGGCGGTTGCGTGTTTGTGCGCCAATGCGCAGGTCGCCGATCGAGTCGGCAACAGAAATCACACGCCGAAACGTCGTGCGCGAACGGGCAACGTCGCCCGTGCTCTCGGCGGCATTGGCGAATCCGAGGAGGGCGTCGAGCGCGCCGCGCCGGTAGCCGATCGTCGTGAAATCGTTCGCGGCCGCGCGAAAACTTGCCGCCGCGCGGTCGGAGTGTCCGGAGTCGAGGAGTCCCCAGCCGATGTAGGTGCGTGCCCACGCCTCGCTCCGCCGATCGCCGATGGCAAGCGCCAGAGCCAGTCGTTGCCGTTGCGCGGCCAGCGCCTCGGCATGATGCGAGAGCCCCACGAGCGCCATACCACGAAATCCGAGTGCGCTCATCCGGAGGGTAGTGTCCTCAAGCTGCGTGGCAAACGCCAGGGCGGTATCGAGGGTCGCGAGCCCGGTGTGGAAGTGTCCGGCGATCAGCTCGGAGCGGGCTCGGTTCACGTAGAGGTGTCCGGCCAGCGCGGAGTCTCGCGCTTCGAGTGCAGTGCGCAGGGCATGCCGGGTGGCCACGGCAAACGAATCGTACTGGCCGCTTTCGAACAGGCGTTCGATCCCCTCGAGGGAGATCTGATCGCCGCCGTACTGCGCACCGACGGCTTCCGGGATCGGACGAGGGGGCGCGACCAGCAAGGTTCCCCATAGCAGCGTCGCGCGGAACAGGTGCGCGTGGTGCATATAAATAGTATACCTGTGAGTATGATATTTTTCCATGATTGATGGAGAACAATAGGGAGAATGCAATACGGGGTGCGGGGCAGGCGTGGGGCAGGCGGGCGTGAAACCGCTTACGCGTCCGGGGGCTTCAGGGTAGAGTATGGGTTCCGGCCTGGGGCGACCCCGTAGCTCAGCTGGATAGAGCAGCAGACTTCTAATCTGCAGGTCGAAGGTTCGAATCCTTCCGGGGTCGCCACGTGACCATCACGCGCAAAGCCCGGGGTGAAACGCGCCGGAAGAGGCCAGTTCGTTCTTTCGCGGGCGTTCCATCGACCGGAGAGTCTATGGCCAGCCGAACCATTCGTTACAGCATTCTGATCGCCGTGTATCTTGCGACCGCCGGGCTAACGTACGGTTTGCACCCCAATCTCGGCCTGGCCAATCCGCGCTACGGCCTCATCCACATGGTCCGTGGCGACGCCCACGAGCCGTTTGTGCGGCGTGCCCTCGTTCCCACTCTTGTGCGCGGGACAGATGCGCTCCTGCCGAACTCTGTTCGCGGCTGGATCAACCAAAAGGCCAACCGCCGCGTGAACAGGAGCGGAATCCGTGCAGACTTTCTCGCGGAAAAACAGGAAATGTTTGGTGTCATGTCGACAAACTGGAGCATCGCGGCCGTGGGCGCGTTCTATATTGTGCTCAGCCTCGCCGGCACGTTGTTCGTTCTGCGTCGTTTGCTCGTTGTTCTGTATTATCCGCCGTCGATGGTAGCCGACGTCTTTCCGCTGTTGCTGATCGCGATGCTCCCGGTCTTCCGTGCGCACAGCAACTTCATCTACGACTATCCCGGCCTGCTCCTGTTTGCGCTGGCCACGTTGTGTATTGTGACGAAACAATGGCGTGCATACGGCGTGACCTATGTACTGGCACTTCTCAACAAGGAAACGGCAGTGCTTTTGCCTCTGGTTTTTGCGGTGACGCAGTACGACGTGATGGAGCGCAAACGACTCGTAAAGAATATCGCCGCTCAAGTCGCGACTGCCGTCGTGGTGCTCGGATCGCTCGCGTGGATGTTCCACAACAATCCAGGGGAAGTGGCGGAAGTTCATCCTTCGAGAAATGTCGCGTTTCTCACCGACATTCGGAACTTCTTCCGTTTCGATTCCCTCGGTCCGTCTTTGCTCGCACCGGGCGGGCTGCCCGTGCGGATGCCGGTCGGGTTGAACCTTCCCTACTGGCTTGTGGTCGCCGGGTGCATTGTTCCCGGTTGGCGAAGCGCGCCACCTGTTTTGAGGCGAAGTCTGCTCGCGCTACTCGTACCGCTTGTTCTGTTGCAATTCTTCTTCGGCTTTGTCGACGAGGTTCGGGATCTGTACGAAGCCATGCCGGTGATCATCGCGCTGATGTACGCGTCGGCAAACCGGGTGTGGGGCCCACGTACCGCGTGACGAACACACGGGCCCGCACCTGTGGAGATCTCTGGACCCCGCGGGTACTCTGGCGTACGCTCCCCGTACGGGTGGCGGCCCGTTCCATACGATGATCCAATCCCTGCGCAGCATTTCATCCCCTCCCCGCCGCTCGATCCCGCGGGATGTGCTGCTTTTGTTCCTGGCCGGTTCGCTTCTTCTCTACCTGCCGGCATTTAACAATGGTTTCCGTCGCGACGATTTTGCATTTCTCGAACAGATGGTGCAGTTCGGCAAATCGTGGAAGCTGTTCGCGCCCGTCGACCGGTTCGCTTTTTTCCGCCCCGGCGCGATCGCGATGTTCCGCGTGGAGTATGCGGTGTTCGGGATGCACAGCGCACCATACCTTGTCGTGAATTACGTGCTCCATGCCGCCTGCGCGCTCGTGGGTTTGCGCGTGCTCCGAAAAATCGGAAGTGGAGAAACCGAAGCCACCGTTGCGGCCGGTCTGTTCCTCCTGGGACTTGGACACTACGGGAAAACGGTGATTTGGGTGGCGTCCGGGGGCACGGTGGTGTCCAACTTGCTGTGCATTGTCGCTGTTGGCCTGGCGCGCGACGCCGGGCGTTCGGTCGGGGCCCGGGTGGGGTTGCTCGGTGCCGCCGTATGTGCCCCGGCATTCCACGAAGTTGGAATCCTGGCCGGGCCGCTGGCCCTCGTGTATGCCCTCGCCGACACCCGCGCGTCCCGAAAGTGGACCGCGGTGGCGGCGATTGTGGGTTGTGCGGTGTGGATCGCGGTATGGACCGCGGTGAGCCGGTTTTACCTTCCCTATTCGGCGGTGACCGAGGGAATCTGGCTCGTGCCGAAGCGTTTCGCCGGGTACCTCTCTCTGCTTGTCGTGCCGTTTGGCAACGCGGCGAAGGCGTCGCCACAGATCAGAAAACTTCTCGCGCTCGTTGATCCGGTGCGAATCCCCGCGGGTGTGGTTCTGGGCGCCGTGCTGGTGTTCGTGGCGGTCCGCTCCCGGCGCAACCGGTTCCTCGTTCTGTGGACATTTGCCGCGCTCGTACCCTTCACGGCGATAGCCTCCGTCGGGGACGCGCTGCAACTCCGGTACACGTACGTTGCTTCCCTGCCGTTTTGTGCTCTCGCGGTGCGCCTGATCGTGCGAGCACCGGCAAAATGGGCGAGGACGATCGTGGTCGCACTGGTTCTCTACGGTGCGTCCGTCCAGATGGTGATCGAGCGGCATTACGACCGTTCGGCGCACAACCTGTTCAACCGAACGCTTCGCCACGAACTGCAAGAGCTCGGCGACCGCGTGCATTCCGACCCCGCCCGCGAACCCGGGTAAGGCATGCTTGCGTTGCGCGCTCCGATTGTAGTAAATATTCACGGGCCGCGTCGACGCGGCGGGTTTGCATCCGCCAGCGAGCGGTGATTTCGTCTGCTGCCCCGGCGCATGTCCCTTCGCTGGTGCGGCGCAATCCAACCTGCCGTTGGCCATTCGTTCCGGCTGCGGCAGACGATTTTGATCTACAGAGAGTGCAACATGGCTCGTTATTATCTGACCGAAAAAGGCTACAAAGCACTGGCGGCCGAAGTGGAAGAACTCGACCGCGTGCTCAAGAACGACATCGCCAAACAAATTGCGACGGCGGCCGAGCACGGCGACCTCAAGGAAAATGCTGAGTACCACGCCGCCAAGGAACGCCAGGTGCAGGTGTCGAACCGATTGCGCCAGCTCCACGAACGCCTCGAAGGCGCCAACGTGGTACGCCGGGATGAGCTGCTGCCCGTCGAAAAGGTTACGTTCGGCAAACGCATTCGCATACGTGATACCGAGGGCAACGAACGAGTCTGCACCATTCTCGGAGAAGGGGAAGCCGACCCCGACAGGGGGATCATCGGTTATCAGTCTCCACTCGCGCGCACGCTGATTGGCCACGTGGTCGGCGAATCCGTGGATGTCACGCTTCCACGCGGCGTACGTACATACGAAATTCTCGAAGTGGATTTCTACGAAGGATTCAAGGATTGACGCGTGCCGTCCGTGCGGCGTCCACGCCGTCACCACGCACGGTCGTTGCCGGACTACCCGGGGGCGGGAAGCGGCCCGGCGACTCGCAGGAAACACGCCCCGGAGAGGCCGCCGCCAATCGCGCCGATGACTTTCTTCTTGCACGACTTCCTGATTTCGCGTATGCTGCATGGAAATTGACCGGACCTACCGTTTGACTATCCTCCGACGACCCCGCGTCAGTTCCCGTCCCTGCAACCTGTTTCCAGTCGTTAACCCGAGCAAAGGCGACAGTTTACTCGGGCATTATTTTGGCATTTGGAAGACAGGAACCCATGACTACAAATCCGTTTGCGAGTCTCAATCTATCCACGCCCATTCTTCGCGCTCTTGCCGACGAGGGGTATACCGAGCCGACGCCCGTGCAGGCCGCGGCCATTCCCGAAGTGCTTCGCGGGAGAGACCTGATGGTCACCGCGCAGACCGGGACGGGCAAGACAGCGGCGTTCGCGCTGCCGATGCTGCAGCTGTTCACCGCCGGCCAGGGGCGCAGCCGACACGACGAACATGCTGGTACGACAGGACGCCAGGGTTTGCGCCAACGGCACGATCGGCACCATCGCGGTGCCCGGCACGCATTGCGCGCGTTGATCCTGAGCCCCACGAGAGAGCTTGCACTACAGATTCATGCGAGTGTCTGCGCGTACGGGCGTTATCTGCCCCTGCGCTCCACCGTTATTCTCGGGGGCGTGCCCGCGGGCCGTCAGATCCGGGAACTCGGGAAGGATCCCGATATTCTCGTGGCCACTCCGGGCCGCCTTCTTGACCTCGCGGGCCAGGGACACGTCCGTCTTGGTGACGTCGAAATGCTGGTGCTCGACGAGGCCGACCGCATGCTCGACATGGGTTTTATCCATGATGTGCGCAAGATCGTGGCTCAGGTGAGCAAGAATCGACAGTCGCTTCTCTTCTCGGCGACGCTGACCCCCGCCATTGCCGAACTCGCCAGCGGCATGCTCCGTGATCCGTCGCACGTGGAAATAACTCCGGCGTCGACGGTGGTGGGAAAAATCGTGCAGAAAGTTCTGTTCGTGAAGCGCAACGACAAACTCGCTCTCCTCGAATCGATTCTTCGCGAAAGCACCGGGGGCCGCACGCTGGTGTTCACACGCACGAAGTACAAAGCAGACCGGATTGTGAAAACGCTGGCGCGGGAGGGTATATCCGCCGCTGCGATTCATTCGAACAAGACACAGGGTGCGCGGCAGCGCGCTCTCGCGGCGTTCGCGCGCGGCAACACGCGTGTGCTCGTGGCCACCGACATTATGGCGCGGGGTATCGACGTGGACGGGATCTCGGATGTAATCAACTATGAGTTGCCACAAGACGCGGAGAGTTACGTGCATCGCATCGGCCGCACGGCGCGAGCCGGCGCGGATGGAAACGCGTACTCGTTTTGCGATGCCGAAGAAATTTCGCTGCTGCGCGCCATCGAAAAGCTCACGCATAACGCGCTGGACGCGCCCAGCGATCATCCGTATCACTCCGAGCGAATTCGATCGCTTCGACGCCGGCGTGTCGCGCCGGTGCGCGCTGTCCGTGGCGCGAAGCCATCGTCGCGGCCTGCCGGCCGGGCACGGGGCGTGTCCGCGCACTCGAGAGAGCACAAACGCCCCGGGCAACGCCGGCGCAGAATGTATCGGTAAGCGAGGGGCACACGGCTGCCGAAGAGGCGAAAACCCGGCCGTATCGTATTGCGGAGTGCACCGATGCCGGGGCGAACGCAGAAAAATGCTTGCCGCGAAGGGAGCGATACTGTGAGCGAAATGCCGAGCGTGGAGCAGCTGGCCAGATACCTGGCAGGGGAATTGGATCCCGCCGAACGACGCGCCTTCGAAGCCCGAGTTGTACAGGACGAGAAGCGCGCTTTTCAACTTTACGGTGATAATGCGACGCGTGCGGTACTCGAGCGGGCGGCGCAAGCGCGCGGCGAGCACGCGGCGAGCACGCGACCCATCGTGAGCCACCGGCGAGGCAACACGTCGCGCCGACGGTTCGCCGGCCCACTCTGGTGGTGGGTGGTAGCCGCCGTACTGGTGGTGGGCGCTGCCGTGGTGTGGAAGGCGGGCGACGTGCTGCACCTGCGCCAACGGGTTACGCACCCGGTTCGCGGCGAAAAGGTTCACGTGCTCGCACCGGGTGGGGTTGTGGATCTTCGGCCATCGCGCTTCGAATGGAAGCCGTTTCGCGGCGCCGATCGCTACCGGTTCGAGCTTGCCGACGAATCGGCGCGTACGATGTTCGCCGTGGTGGTGCGCGGTACCGTGGCGAGCGTCGATAGCAGTCGCGTGCCGCCGCGCGGTCGGTGGAGTGTGACGCCCCTGGCGAAGAACAATGTGCCGCTGGCACCGCCGGTGTGGACACCCTATCGGACGCGAGGCCGCGCCGTCCGTTGATGTGTCGCCGCGGGCCCGCGTGCGCCCCGCCGGATGCGCGCGGGTTGATTTGCACGGGTTGACATCGCCCGGACGCGGCGCTACGATGCCGTCTCTCGAAACGCCACGGGATGGTGGGCGTAGCTCAGCTGGCAGAGCCCCGGGTTGTGGTCCCGGTGGTCGTGGGTTCGATCCCCATCGCCCACCCCATACTTTCCGATTTTTTCTCGCAAAAAGTTTCCAACGCGCCAGGGCAAAGTGATGTCGCGGGTTGAGCCGGTGTTCGACCTGTCGGTGAGTGCGGACTGGGCACCGTACAAGGTTGCCTGCACGCCGATGTGTGGGCCCCGGGGGACGGCCCGGGAGAAATCGTGGGCCACTGCGCACGTCTGTTTCCGCCGGAGAGAATACATTGACCGAAAGAACTGCGCGCAATATGCTCGGCATTCGGATACCGTTCACGAAAAACGCGAGCGATCCACGCTTTGTTTCCTGTTCCGTTGGAGAGCAGGCGGACTGCCCGATCAGATGCTGGCATCGCTACCCGAACTCACCGGCGATTGCCGTCGCCGATTCGATGTATTCCGGGGGAAACTACGCGCGGGGGTGCCGGACGGTGGATCCTGGGCGTGGCGACTGGCTGCGCTCTTTGCGGTAATTTATTTCTTCAGCGCCAGTCGCACGGTAATTCTCGATAATCTCGATGCTGCTGAGTTTCAGACAGTCGGGGCAGCAGGTGGATTACTTCATCAGCCGTATCCCTTGTGGTGCGTCATCGCGCGCGTGTTTTCCGCCGTTCCGGTGTTCGAGCCCGCGTTCCGCGTTACGCTCGTGTCTGTTTTCTTCGCATCCCTTTGCGTCGGTTTGTTGTTCCTGTTGCTCTTCCGCCGTACGCAAAGCACTGGCGCCGCAGTCGGTGGTGCCGTCGCGTTTGGCCTTTCGTTTACCTTCTGGCAATTCAGCGCCGTGGCAGAAATTTACAGCCTCGTTACCTTCTTCTTTATTGCCGCCCTCTATTTGATCGATCGACTTGCCCGGGAAGATTCCCAGGGGGCAACGCGACTTCTGACATTCACGCTCGGGGTTCTGCTGTCGCAGCAGACACTCAACATGGCCGCGGTTCCCGGCCTGATTATTTTGATGATCGTCGCGCCGCACGTGCGTCGACAGATGTTCGCGACCAAAGGACTTACCCTTCGCGCCGTGGCGTTCGTGCTCCCGTTTTCTCTGTACTTGTATACGTACCTCGTTGATCGAAGTGACGTCCCCATGAACTGGTGGAATCAATACGGAAGATATGTGGCGATTGCGCAGGGACATGATCCGACATCCACCAAGGGGTTCTTTGAACAGATCTGGTTTCAGATGTGGATTGGTCGGTTGCACCCGGTCGTGCCCTCGCTGGGCAATTACGTCCACACCGCCATCTACTGGGGCAGGCGCTTTTGTGGTGTGGAGTTCCCGTTTGTTGCTCCCATTTTCATCGTCACAGGGTTCATCTCCCTGTTGTGCAGGGAGCTTCGCAACACATGCTTTCTCCTGGCACTTATCGCACCGTATCTCGCGCTTGCTCTCACGCGGTGGGGTGAAGAATACGCGTACTCGTTTCCCGTATATGTCGTTGCGATGCTTTTTCTGGCCGAAGGGATTGTGGTGATAACTCGTCACCGCTTCAGGGGGGGACGATGGACGCCGATGGCTATTGCAATTCTGCTTGGAGTGATGCCTGTCCTAAGATACGCGAAGAGTTCTCCAGTGGCCATGTTTATGCGATCCGATAGCGCTCGTGCAGCATATGCATCGATGAATCGAATCTTCATCCAGCTCGGAGCTCGAAACGACGATGGCAAGCGGTACGGTCAGGAGGTGGAACGGCTTGTTGAGCCTGGAGCGCTGGTTTTTGGGAGATGGAGAGAGGTAAATACCCTTTTTTATCGCAAGTACGTGCTGGGCGGTCTGAAAACCATCAATGTGTCGTACAAACTTCCCACTGCAGACCTCATGGCCGCACGTGTAGAACGCCTCCGACCCACAGCCGTCTATCTCACCTACCCGCCGGGGGCACCAGAAGGCGATCTGTTCGTTGTCACAGGATCTCGCAGGATTCTCGTCGACCAAACGCTTTACAGAGTTCGGGTCAATCCCCGATACGTGATGACGTATTGAGGTGGCCTAGCGGCGCCCGCGTCGAGTACTCAACGCCGAACCCGCCTCCTTCGCAGCACCGTGTGGTCGCCCTCGTGCGCCAGCCGCCGCCATCCCAGCAGACGAATTATGTCCACCATCCGTCTCGGTACCCAGTTGGATACGTCGAGCAGGTCGCGATTGTCGGCATGGCGGTGCGCGCCGGGCAGCCGGGGACACGCCCGATCGAGACGCAGGTACCGCAGTGCCAGCAGAATCCACACAAAGATCGCCGGCACATCGCGTGCAATGAAGAATCCCTGATCGGTGCCCGGAAGATAGGCGGGCATGACGATGCGCCCGGACTTCCGGGCAACCACGTCGCCGTGGTGATCGCGCGCCACCACCTGTCCGCGCAAGACGTGTTCGTAGTGGTTCATGCGGCGCAGCATCTGAAACCCGTCATTGGGACGGGTTTCGTGGAGGGCGACAATTTCCAGAACGCGGGGCAGCCCGCTGCCCGCCGCGGCCAGGCGATTCCAATGCGCGCCGTAATCGGGCGCGTGCTTTTGCCGGACCAGACCGAGTGCAACGAGCAATACCCATACGGCTGATTCAAGGCAGGCCGCCGTGCCCGGGTCGTCGTGCTGACCGCCTTCGACGATCAACCCGGCGCACCCCAGGTCGCTCATCAGTCCCACCAGTGGGCCGGCTACCGTTTCTTCGATTCCCAGGATGGACGGTACTGGAAGATCGAGAGCGATGCGCAGATTCTCCACGGTGTCGGGGATGCACACGAACGGACGCCCCTGTCCCGACGTGCTGTGCAGGTCGAGAAACACCACGGGTCCGGGCCACGTGGCGAGAGTGCCATCAAGTATTGTGAGCAGATCGCGCGCTTCACAATCCTCGACGGTCGACCCTTCGCCGCGGCGCAACGCGTCGGCGGTGTCGAGGGACCAGCCGCGATTGAGATCGCGGTCGACGAATCGCACGCCCTGTTCGAGCGCGGCGATGTTTCCGCGCAATGCAAGGATCCGGCCGTTCGCGGGGCAGGCCGACCCCTTTGCGCCGAGAGAACCGAGGTGCGCCGCCACGCGCTCGAGCGCGGTTACCCCACCGTGCTCGTTGCCGTGAATTCCCCCGAAAGCAACCAGGCACGTTCCCGCGTTGGAGCCACAGATATCGGCGATGATGCGCTCCGAGCGTCCCGGTGCAGTGGTGCTACCGCGCATCGTCGTGATCTTCGCCGAGTAGGTCGTCGATGAGTTTGTCGTAGAGCGGGAGAAAATCGTGGGCGCTCAATACCCCCACCAGACGGTCGCCACGCAATACAGGCAGACACCCCACCTGGTGGCTGCGTACCAGGTGAATGGCGTCGAGTGTGGGCGTTTCGGGGGTAACCGTCACCAGGTCGCGCGTCATGATATCGCTCACCGCCACATCGGCAATATTGGCGCGTCCCACCAGACGCACGAGCGCGCGGTAGCCCACCAGTCCCACCAGGTTGCCGTCGTCGTCTTCGACGAGGACGTAGCGTATGTGATTCCAGTTCATCAACTCGGCGACCATTTCGGCCAGATCCGCCGGTCGCACGGTAAAGAGCTGCGTCGACATAACCTGTCCGACGGTCAGAAAGCTGTGCCGCCAGTCTTTCGCCTCGTCGATGCTTGCCAGAGGCCAACGGTGAACCGGCGCACCCATCTTCTGCCGTGCGAGCATGCCCTGGGTAACCGTGCGCATGCGCAGGTCGCGCGTACCCGTGCTTCCCATGGTCGCGAGGGAGTCGAGTATCCAGCGTGCTCCCGTTTGCTGAAAATGCACGCGTTCCTCGATGATGTCGAGGTAGCGGTCGATGTCGGCGGCATCGATACCGGCGTGCTCCAGGCCGTAGCGGGCCGCCGGCAGCAGTTCATTGAGAATGAGGGACTCGGCGGTGTGGGTCTGGCCGTGGTACCACGCGAGCTGCGCCTTGAGCCCGTGTCGTGCCACGGCGTAGAAGTTGCTGCGCGCGTCATCGAACGCGAGCATTGTACGAATGTCGGTGGTCTGCTCCGCGAGTCCCGCCATCAACCCGAAATAGAACGCCGCGTTGGCTACTTCGTCGACTACGCTCGGACCCGCCGGCAGCGCACGATTCTCTATGCGCAGGTGGGGTTTGCCACCGGAAACGCCGTAGCAGAACCGGTTCCAGCGATACACGGTGCCGTTGTGAAGGCGCAGTGCTTCGAGGCGGGGAATGCCGCCGCGGTCGAGAACCTCGAGCGACTTTTCGTTGATGCCGCGCGTGAGCAGTACACGAAAACGCGCGACATCCTGTTGCGCGATCTCGAGAACCGAGTTATCCACCCAGCCGTCGCCGAAATCCACGCGCGGTGCCACGCCTCGGGTACGCTCGCCTTCGTGGCGACTATCGACTGAGTGCTGGAAGACGCCGATGCGCGTTTCGCGCCACAAGCGGTGTCCGAAAAACACCGGCGAATTGGCCGCGGCGGCGAGTACCGGCGCCGTGACCACCTGCGCGAGATTGTACAGCCTGGCGAACTCCTCGGCGGCCACCTGAAAATGTATCTGGAAGCTCGTGTTGCACGCCTCGACCAGCACGTTGTCGTGCGTCATTTGCAGTTCGTCGAGACCTTTCATGTGAATCTGAAAATCGCCCCCACGCGTCTTGCGCAATGCTTCGTTGAGTTCGAAGTAGCGCGGGTTGGGCGAGATGTTGTCGATGCGCAGATGCGAGGGGTCGAGCGTGGGCAAGATGCCGGTGAGAATCGCGTCGGCGCCCGGGCGGATCGTTGCAGCGGTAGCCCGCACGCGCGCGACCACCTGGTCGATTTCCGACTCCATGTCGCGTAAACACGACCCACCGAACGTGCGCGGCGTGAGATTCGCTTCGAGGTTGAAGCGTGCGAGCTCGGTGCCCACACGCGGATCGTCGACGGCTTCGAGCACCTCCGGCGCGATGGGGGTGGGGAACAAATCGGCATCGACCAGGAACATTTCCTGCTCGGCGCCCACCCGGCGGACGCCGCGCTCGAACATGCCCTCTTCGAGCATGCGTGCCAGTGCGCGCACATCGTCAAGCAGCGAGCGCGTGAACTCACGAACTTCCGTCGCGTCGCGGCCGCGGATTACCTGATGCTCTCCCATCGTGGCATCGTAACAAACGTTCCACACGGGCCGCAACGATCCCGGTGTCAACTTTCGCTTGCCGCCCACCGGCGCCTCCGATACAGTGGGCCGGTCCGTCCCTTCAATCAAGGAGGCACATGGCAACGCTCCCTCCCGACAGCACCCGGCCGGTCCGCTCGGGATCCTATCCCGAACTGACGTTTCCGGGATTATTTGTTGGTTATTTTCTGGGTATTCTGATCTGCGTGAGCATCACGTACGCCGCGCTGATTCTGGGATTCTCCATTGAGGGTTCCGAACTGGCCGCGATACTCGGCTTCGGGATCTTGCGCGGCATGATGGGGCGCACGAGTATCGTCGAGAACAACATCAATCAAACGCTCGCCAGCGGCGTTAACGGTGCGTCGGCCGGCATGGCGTTTTCGGTTCCCGCCCTTTTTCTGCTTCACTACAAGGATTTCAACCCGGTGTTCATGGTGCTCGGATGCATCGCCGGCGGGGTACTCGGCGTGGCGTTTATTATTCCGCTGCGCAAGCAGATGATCGACTTCAACCGCCTGGCCTACCCCGGTGGGATTGCCGTGGCCGCCATCCTCAAGAGCCCGGGCGCGGGCATTCGCAAGGCCAAGCTTCTCGTGGGGGCGGCCGTTGTCAGCGCGCTGGTCACCGCGTACGCGAACATCAGCGGCGTGAGCGACCTGAACATCGGCGGGATTCTGCACATGCCCGCGTACATGAACGGCGTGTGGTATCTCTCGCTGCTTACCATCGGCACGGGGTATCTGGCCGGACGCGGGGGCGTGTTCTTTGTCGTGGGCGGATATGCATGCTACTGGTTTCTCGCGCCGTTGCTTTCGGCGCAGGGGTTGTTGCCTGTGCCGGCCGATGGGCAAAGCGTGGCCACCGCGTTGCGCCTGCAGCTGTTTCGCCCGCTCGGAATCGGTATGCTCGTCGGGGGCGCACTCGCCGGGATTGTGCTTGCGTTTCCCCTGGTGGTGGGCGCGATACGCAGCATGCAGTCCGCCGCGCAGACAAAGAAGTCGCATTCGCGCGACGAAATGCCGATCAAACTGCTCTATCTGGCCATCGGGCTCGCATTTGTTGTGCTGTTTGTGATCGCCGTTCGCTCCACGCAGCATATGGGTCTCTTGCGCGGCGCCACGATGGCTGTGCTCGGTACGCTGTGGATTTGGATGGCCGGCGTCATACTCTCCGAGTGCATCGGGCGCACCAACTGGTCGCCACTTTCGGGGATGACGCTGATCGGGATAACGATTTTGATCATGGTGTCGAGCGGGCTCGGCGAGCGCGGCGCGGTGGTCTCTTCGGTGATGGTGGGGGCGGCGATGTGCGTGGCGATGTCGCAGGCCACGGACCTGATGATGGACCTCAAGACAGGATACCTGGTGGGCGCGATTCCGCGCCGGCAGCAGATTGCCCAGTTCGCCGGTACATGGCTGGGTCCAATCATCGTCATGATCCTCCTGTTCGTTCTCGATCGCGCAAAAGGACTCGGCAGCGAGGCGCTACCCGCTCCGCAGGGACAGGCGCTGGCCAGCGTGATCAACGGGATTCTCGGGGGCAGCGTGCCGCTCCAGAAATACATCGGTGGCGCCGCACTCGGCGGCATCCTCAGCGCCAGCGGAATCGGTGGCCTGGGCATCCTGGTGGGCCTCGGGTTCTACCTGCCGTTCAACATCGTGCTCACGTATACCATAGGGACCATTTTGCGCGTGGGTACCGATAAGAAATACGGCCATTCGTTCGCCGATGACTTTGGCGTGCCGGTTGCGGCGGGATTCATCGTGGGCGAGGCGCTCGTCGGCGTGGGGTTTGCGCTCTATCAGGTTATCGGCTAGGAGAAACACCGATGAAAAAGCTGGGAATGATTCTCATTACAATCGGGTTCCTCGCGGCGTCGTGGGTGGGTGTACAGGACGCATTGCAAATCAACTGGCACTGGTTTGTGCCGGCTGCGGCCGTCGGGGTGCTTGGCGTGTTCCTGGCGCGCCGCGGCGCGAAAGCTGCAGCCGAGCACGCCGATACGGTTGCCGCGAACATCGAAGGCATCGCCACAAGTCTGGCGAGCCTCGCCCACAAGGTGGCGCAACTCAACCGCGAGAAAGAAACGATTCCGGTATACGACGTGCACGCGCGCATCGATGAAGCGTTGCTCGACGACATTGCCACCTTCGTCGATGCGCGCGAGACCATCGCGGTGCGCTACGGGTTGCAGGCCTACGCGGATGTGATGAGCCACTTCGCCGCGGGGGAACGCTACATCAATCGCGTGTGGTCGGCCTCGGCCGACGGATACATCGACGAGGTCAGCGCGTACCTCGCGCGCGCGGAAGAACAGTTCGCCGACACGCTCGCCGAGTTTCAGAAGGTGAGCGCGGGAGCGGGAGCGTAAGGGAAAACGGGTTCGCCGGCACGCTCGTCGGGCTCCAGTGGGCGTGCTCGGACAATCCCCGCTTGACCACGGTGCGGGAATCGAGGTATAAAGAAACCGGGCGGGCATGAGATAGCCCCGCCCGCTTGGTTTTTGTGACTACCTGTTCGGGAGGAATGTGATGAGTGGGGTTAACAAAGTCATACTGATTGGACACCTGGGCGCAGACCCCGAGGTGCGTTTTACGCAGTCTGGTACCGCAGTGGCCAATATGCGCATTGCCACGAGCGAGCGCTTCAAGAACCGCAGCGGTGAGCAGGAGGAGCGCACCGAGTGGCACCGCGTGGTCGCGTGGGCGCGGCTGGCGGAGATCTGCCAGCAGTACCTGAAAAAGGGCAAGCAGGTGTATATCGAAGGGCGCCTGCAGACGCGTTCGTGGGAAGATCAGCAGGGGAACAAGCGCTATTCCACGGAAATTGTCGCGACCAACATGCAGATGCTCGGGCGCGCGGGCGATACGCCGATGGACGTTCCGTCCCAGGACGTGTCGCAGGCCGCCCCGGCTGCCCCGGCTGCCCAGGCCGCCGGCGGTGGTTCGGCCGACGACGAAGATTTGCCGTTCTGATCGGTGCGCCCTCCCGCGAGGCAGTGCGCGAACGCGGCATGTTTTGCGCCGCTAGCTCAACTGGCAGAGCAGCTGACTCTTAATCAGGAGGTTCGGGGTTCGAGTCCCCGGCGGCGTACCATTTTGCGCAAGCCCGCCGGTCTTTCGACCGGCGGGCTTTTTTTGTGTGCCGTGCGAACGGAGAGGCGACCGTCCCCACCCGGGCCGGTTCCCGGAGGCGGAGCGCGCGCACTTGGCCTTCACACACTGTTGCGAACGAACCCCGTACTCGATTTCCAGGACCATGGGATGCGAAGGTCTCTTCGGCGTGGAAATTCCCCCGAGAATTGTTCCCAATTGGGGGGAGCACGCCCGTGGTGGGAACCCTGTTGACGAGCGGCCGTCCGGCGTGCTACAATACCTGCACTCGCAATTGAAGCGCCCGGTGTCGGTTGGAATCGGCGTCGGGCTGTTTTGTTTTCTTTTGTGCGATGTGACGGTCCGGCGAAGGTAAAAAACGGCAGTTGGAACACCGAACGACTCATCCTTTCCTCCCGGGCAAGGGGGGAGAAAAAGGTGGCCATGATGACCAACCGCAGATTTCTTCTGGCTTTCGTGATGGGGTTCGCGCTGATCGCGTGCGCGATTCCCGCGCACGCCACATTTCAAATGTTCATTTGCCACAACCATCCCAATGGCAACCAGAATCCGCCCCCGTACGGGCTGCGTCTGGACAACCTCATCAACACCGGTGCGTACACGTTCAGTTTCGATTACGTCGACGGTTCCGGGTCTGCCGGAGTTACGCTTACCTGGGACGACGTAACCGGCGAGATCCATATTTACGGCCGTGCGTATGGTGGCCGCGATACGGGCAGCGGTTGGGTCACGACCGATCAGGGATGGATTGACATCGATTTCTGGTACCACGACCTCGTCAACAAACAGGACGATTGTGCGGGGACTCCGGGAGATGACGCCTATGTGACCGGGGAGAGCGCGAACAACGCGGGCACGATCACGCTCCTCGGATGGGGCGGCAATCAGGTGTTCTCGTTTTCCGGACGGGCTGGCTCAACGGGGTGTGCGTTCATCCTCGATAACGACACCGATCCCAAGGGCAATACCACAATCGCCGGGGACCCATCGCAGTATTCTGCGAGCGGGTGGCTCCAACCCCCTACGAGTGGATCGCGTGATTGGATCTTCGTGGCCGAAATGCCGACGGTGCCGGTACAGGACGCCACGTGGGGGCATCTCAAGGCTCTCTACCGGTAGGCGCGCACCGGCGGCGCGCCGGCCGGAACAGCAGCGCGTGCACGGAACCAGGCCCGGGGCGAACGACCGTCCCGGGCCTGGTCGTTTTACGCCGGGGGCATCGCGGCGTGCGTGCCGTGTGTTCCGGTTTTCGTGCCTGCCGGAACCATACCGCCCACGCCAGCCGTTGCGCCGCCGGTATACGTGCAGCGCGAACTCAGAAGTTCAGGGTCACCGCGACACCCGGTGAGCGCATCGACAGGGCCGGTGCCACATGAATTCGTGATGCGTACCCCGAGAGCGGCGCGGCCTGTGTCCGAATCTGCGCGTTTTCCAGATTTCGATTGATCCGGTGGGCCGAACGTACGGCGTCGATCATCGACCACACGGCTGTCCCGAGGATGGTTCCTGCTCCCACCCACAGCCACGCGGTGTTTGCGTCATATCCGGTGGTACCATAGCCATACTGGCCGTAGTAGGAATCGTACGTCTGGTGCGTCTCCGTGTAGTACGCAGAACCAAACCCGATCACCATCACATACCCGCTGACCACCAGGGCGTTCTGGATGATGCCCTTCTTGTACTCCCCGTTGTAATACTGGCCGAGGCCTGGGACGAGGAACGAGAGGGCAAGCGCCACCCCCGGCGACTTGGTTTTCTTGCCGCTGGAGGAACTGCTGTTTGTTGATTCTCTGACAATTCTGTCGATGTCCTTCGTTTCGAACACAAATACGTTTCCGTCGTGCGTCTTGATCTTTAACGAAACGTTGGGCTTCTGTTCTATGATCATTCCGTGGATTACGGATCCGTTCTTCAGATACACCACGTCTTCCGGCGTCGTGCCGGCGAACGCTACCGTACTGCTGATTACCAGCAGGAGCACTGCGAACAAACGGAATAGAATCGACTTACACATGAGATCCCTCCCGGGACTATGTTCCACAACTTTAGGAATAAAACCCCGCCGGCTCGTCCAGGAGAACGCGAGCTAGAACTGCACGCCTGCTGTTATGGTGAAGGTGGGCACGGTGGTGGATGCCCCGTCCGGTCCCCCGAAAATAAAAAACGTAGGTGCCTGCGCCCGCACATCGAACTGCTCGGTAAGCCGGTAACCGATGCCCAGGTTCAAGATGGTTCCTCCGGCGGTGACGTCCGCCGACTGCATGCTCCCGCCGCCGGGAAGTGGCGTACCGAGCGACGTATCCCCTGTGCTGCGCTCTTCCCAGTTTACCGAAACGGAGCCAAAACCAAATCCCACCACAAAATAGGGGCCGGGGGTTTCCATCGAGTACGAGAAAAGAAAGTTGGCCAGTACACCGGCTACGAAAAGGTCGGTGGTTTCGTCGTACGTATACATGCCCTCGGTGGTCGACTCGTCGAAGCTGCCACCGAAAAGATTCAGACCGATCTGCAGGGCGTTTTTCCCGAAGCCCTTTGTGTAGTTGAGTTCGCCCCCGTACGCGATGCCGCCGTTGATGTCGGTGCCAATGCCCCCGCGCACGCCCAGTCCATCGGAGATTTGTCCAATGGCCAGGGGAGCGTGGAGTGCAACCGTGAGAAACAACGCAATTCCCGTTACCGTTATCTGGCGAATAGTGAATTTCATGCAACCCCTCCTGGAACGTGGTAACCGACGGCTCAATGTGTACTGTCCGACACACCCGCACCGGCGCCATCACAGAAAAACTGCACCTGCGCAAACAATTTCTTAATATCAGGCTATTTAACGAGTTGCAGGTAGTAGAGGGGACGTCCTTCGGCCTCGTACTTGAGTTCGAAGTTCGTCTGGAATTCGGGGTTAAGGATGCGCTCGTTCTTTGTTTGGCGGGTTGCGCTCCAGAGCGACTCGCCGGCGACGATCAGCGCGCTCTTGAATGCGAGCAGGTAGTCGAAGTTGTCGGTGGCGATCTCCAGGCGACCGCCGGGTTCGAGGCGCCGGTGGAGCAGGCGGAAGAAGTCTGCGGTGAGCAGTCGCCGCTTGTGGTGTTTGCGTTTGTGCCACGGGTCGGGAAAGTACACGTGGAAAATGTGAACGCTCTCGTCGGGGACCAGGTGGGTGACGATATCTCCCGCCTCGGCCTTGAAGTACAGCACGTTGTCGAGCCCGCGCTTCTGCACGCGCTGCCACCCGATCTTGAGGTACTTCCAGATATAGTCGATGGCGATGAAATTGTGCTCGGGCACGGCCATCGCGCGGTGCATCAAGAAGCGCCCCTTGCCGGCGCCGATTTCGAACTCGAGGGGGGCGGGGCGGTCGAAGAAATCAAGCACGGTGCCAGGGAAGGTTCCGTCAAGCCGGTTGGGGCCGGCAGCTGTGAGGATGTCGCGCAGTGCGGGGTGCATGATGCGGGGCAATATACCAGAGAGGGGGCGCACAGGAAAAGGGGAGGGAACCGGGGTGGTCGGTATCCGCCCCTTCGGCTGTATCCCGCGGTTGCCGTGTGGAGGGGGAAGTCGGAACAAAGGATCGGCCACAAAGGATCGGCCGCGTTGCCGCCTGGCCCGGATGGTGCTATATTGGTGTGTGCAATGGCGTTTGGTCACACCGATGGGGGCGATCTGGCTTCGACGGGGTTGATGGACGCCCAGGTTGCGTGCCGAGCCGTGTCACCGGACTCGTAAAACCCTGTGGCGAAAAATGTAAGTGCAGACACACCTGTCGCACTGGCTGCTTAATTGACAGCCCGTCCCCCGCCGGTTGGGCCCGCAGGGCCGGCGAGGGGGCGTCAATTTCTGCGGGCTGGCGGTAACGGCGTGTCCGGGCCCCACCCGCGAGACGTTACGGACTGGCTTCGCGTCTTGCCCTGGTTCGCGGTGGGCGGCGAAGTGAGATATTACTGCGGACTACGCACGTAGATACCCGGGTATTTGCTTCCTCGGACGCGGGTTCGATTCCCGCCGCCTCCACCAATCATCCCCGTCGTTTCTTGATCCGCGAGTACGCATCCGCCATCCCTTCGGCCCGCGACCACCTCGCGATTTCGCGGAGATCAACCTTGTGAGCCCGGGCAACCAGCACGGCCTGTTCCAGGCTTTGAAGGTCGTTCCAATGGTAGTATGCGGCGAGGCGATCTCTTCCACAGTCGGTCGGCGAGAGAATCCGCAACAGGCCCGTCGAGAACTGGATCGCGTTTATGGAACCAACGGGTTCCTTGCCCACTGAGAGGGGGCCACACGGGAACTCGATAAGGTAGTCTGTCTCCGCGTGCGTGAAATATCGGTTTCCTTTCAGAAACAGCCTATGACTTCGCGGCTCAGAATGGCCGGTTTTGATTCGACCCTACGTGGCCGGTTTTAACTGACCGCTGACAGTAAAAGATGGCGATCGATCATCGCCCGACGAGCGATTTGTTCAAGGTCGCGATGTGCTCGATTCATCGGCGACCCCGTCCTTGATTCGGTCCCGTGCTTGTTGCGGTACCGAGGTTTTGTAGAGCGTGGCGACGCCTTCGATGGTGTATTGGCGAAGCGCAGCAGGGACGAGAGCGGACATGCCCCGCGAGAGGGTCAGGGTGGCGTTGCTCTCGAGATTCGTCGCAACCGCGCTGCCTTGTGTGCAAATCAGGATCTCGACGCCCCTGTTTTTGGGGCTTTTATAGGATGACCCGTCCGACACGCTGATGACGGCGAGCTGGAATTCACGGGCGGCTTTGTAAACGCGCTCGCACGGTGCTCGTTTCTTCGCTTCGAGAATGGCGAGTTCCTGGTGGTCGAAATACAACACGGTGAGGAGCTCCGGTACGTCGATGTGTTTGGGCGTCAGCCCGCCCCTGAGCACGTTGTCGGAGTTGGCCATGACTTCCATCCCGACGCCGTCCAGATAGGCGTGGAGGCGGCCGGCACCCAGGAACATGGCCTGGCCGGGACGGAGTTGCACGAGATTGAGGAGCAGCGGACTCAGCACGCCGATGTCTCCGGGATACTCGGCGTGGAGCTTGAGCATCCACATGGACGTGGGGTCGTCGCCTTCATGATCGCGTGCGTACGCGACGGCCTGCTCAACGGCGTCATGCCGACGAGACTCTTGCATGGTCATGATCGTTTCGAAGAAGCGGGATAGTCCGGCTGCGTCCGGGCTCTGTTCGAGTTCACGAGCGGGCCTCGAGAGCGCAGAGGAAGAGACTGCTCCGAGCAGCGAGACAATCGTGGCAGGCGCGCGGAACCCATTGAGCGCCCAGAACGGCGTCAGCGCGCAGATCAGTTCGGGCTTGTGATGGGCGTCGCGATAATTGCGATTGGGGGCGTCGACGGGAATGCCCAGCTTGTTCTCGCGGGCAAAACCGTCGCGCGCCTGCTGGATGTTTGGGTGCGCCTGGATGGACAGCGGCTTCGCGGCTGCGAGCACCTTGAAAAGAAAAGGAAACGTGTTCCCCGAGGGATCCGCCGCCCTGCGACCCAGTATCTCGAGAGGCCATCGTTTCAGGACCGCGGGTAGCGGTTGCCAGCTTCCATCTACCAGAACTTCAGACGGCGCCCTGGGATGCGCTCCCATCCACAGCTCGGCCTGCGGCTTCGTCGAAGGGGAGGGTGCACCGAGGAGGTCGGCGATGGCCGTGTGCGAACCCCACGCATACTCCTGGATTCTATTCTTGAGTAGGCAGAAGTTCTTCATCTCGCATCCCCGGGTTTCATCTTCGCCACGATCTCGAGCGCCGTCTGGTTGTTTTGCGCTGCCTGCTCCTTGGTGGCGGATTCCGTGTAACAGCGAAACTCGGGCGCGTTCCCCGATGGCCTCAGGTGGACGATGTCGCCGGACGAAAAGGTAATGCGCGCGCCGTCGGTGAAATCCATGGCGGTCACGGCCCCGAACGCCGCCGAAAAGGTCTCGCTGACAAACGGTTCGCCGCGGGTGCGGAATGCCTCCACGAGCGCTTTCCCCACGTCGTTGGGAAACTCGCGCAGGAGCCCACTCATCGTGAACCTCGGCGGGAGTTCCGCCGTGAGCTGCGACAGCGTCTTCTTCTTCTGCAGGGAGGAAACGAGAATGGAAATGATGGGGAGCGCGGCGTCCCGTGTGGGCAAGGCCTCCAGGACGGCTTTCGTCTGCTCGTCCTTGACATCATTCGCGGTAAGAAAACCGCCGTTGGCCTCGTAGCCGACAACATGCGTAGCCCCGCGGCCGAGGGCCTCATCCATCGATGCGATGACGTAGGGAGAGCCGATGCGCGTCCTTGTTATCGACTTGAAACGCCCACACTTCTCCAGCGCAGTGTTGCAGCTGACCGGTGTCGCAACCACGTCCGCGCGCAGAAAGTCCGCGACCAGTATTCCGAGGACGTCGCCGCGCAAGGCCTCGCCCCGCTCGTCGACGACCAATGGGCGGTCGCCGTCTCCGTCGGTCGATACCAGCGCGTCGGCGTGATATTCCTCGACCCACGCGGAAAGTTTCTCCGGTTCGTCGACGGATTCGGTGTCGAGTGCTACGAACGTTCTGGAAAACCCGACCGGAATAACTTCGGCACCCAACCTCTCCAAAATATGGGGCAGGATCTCTCGGGACACGGATGAGTGCTGGTAGAAGACGACCTTCAAAGACGACAGGCATCCGGAGCGGAAGAACGCCAGGTAGCGGTCAATATAGGCGTTGTGCGCCGCGGCACTGCTCTTACCCAGCGCGCCCGCCGCGTCATCCTTGAACGATCCGTCCGCGGCGAACAACTCCTGCCGCTCGCCGCTACTCTTGATGCTCGTGTAACGCGCCGTGATCTCGGCCTCGTCCTCCTTGAGAACTTCTCCCCACGGCATGTTGAATTTGATGCCGTTGCGGTCGTCGGGAATGTGGCTGCCCGTTACCATGACGCTCGCCATATTGCCGCGAATGCCGTAATTGATGACACCAGGCGTTGGGATGAGGCCGCAGGGAGTCGCCTGTAAACCGTCCTCGGATATCGCGAAGGCTATAGCCGTCATGATTCTCGGGGTGCTGCTGCGGAGGTCGCCGGCGAGTGCGACGCGGGACTCCGGCGTCTTGCTCTTGAGATAGCGTACAAAGGCTTTGGTGTAGAGATAGCACTCGCGGTCGGTCATCTCGGTCACCAGGCCGCGGACGCCGCTCGTTCCGAATTTAAGTGCCATTGGATACCTCGTGAGGTTTGCAATCCGCGCGACGTTTGGCGCTCAGCCTACATCGACCGCATTTTCTTATACATGGATATGGTAATGATACCCCTGATCGACGCATCATGAGACGTAACCGGTTCGTCGCCGTGCAATTCGGGTTGTAGAAAATACGCGTTCCCGAAGTGTGAAGCTCGCGCCGTCGCTTTTGTAGGTCAGCGCGAGTTTGATGTGCGAATATCCGGCCACAAGTGCGATAATGCTGCCAACGAAAAAAGCCAGTGGTACGGCGTGACCACTCACGCCGACGGCGAGGCCAAGCACCGAGAAAATGCCGCCGCCGATCATTCCGCCGATCCCGATTGCGATCAACTCCGGTAGGCCAAATCCCTTTTTGGGTGTTGAGGGGGTTCTTTGGTCACAGACGTTCGCCTTTTGGAGTCGCTCTGGTATCAACAGGTCTCGACGCCACATTGTAACTGTGCGAGTCTTACGTAACAACACGAATGGCGGATTGGCGCTCAATAGGTTCGGGCGGAACCCGTGACGTCGCGCGCCGAGTGTCCTGCTTTTGAGCAGGGCACTGCGATTCTAAAGCAGAACAGACAGTTGTTGGACGAAATTTCTCTGAGGCTCTTAACAAAAGAAACCGGATCGGCCGAAGAGTTGCCACGACCGGAGTGGAAAGGCGAGGCCACCTGAGAGCGGGCGCTCAGTGCCGGGGTCTTCCAGAAGAGTTGTTTCATCCATAAAAGACGTAATCCTGTATGGTCGAATTCTAATAGAAATGGAAATCGTGGGCGACGGTTACCATAAATACTCGGCGATGGAGATCCTCCAGTGGTCGCGATTGGAAACGCCCATGGTACGCGTCGAGATTGCCAAAGATGCGTTGCCGGGCGGGTTGGCGATGGCGATGGCGCCCGTCATGGTCGGTTGGTCATCGTCGTCCCTGGGGTTCGGGAGGGACGATTACTACCTTGTGCACAATGTAAATGTTTCATCGAATCCCGTCGAAGGAACCACAATGCTCGCGACTGTACGAGTGCCAGCAGTGGGGATCGAATCCGTCGAGTTCGTGACGGTCATGTCAAAGATCGGCAAAGTTGAAACCGAAGCAGGCCATGCTCTGCTGCGCTTCGTTTTCAGGGAGGACAGGCGCCCCGTTATTCTCGGTAACAACGGTCGACCGATTGCAAACAACGCCATACTTCAAGACCTCCTGGTGAGTTGGGAGGCATGGCGCCCGCCGCGTATGGGGTTCGATCCGGTCGCCGGGTTGGATCCCGAAACATATGCCCTCACTCCACGGTGCTTCAATGGTCCGGTTCGGTGTCTCGGGGATGCTATCCTCGACCGACCGTGGATTTGCTATCCTCTTAAGCTGCCTGAAGTGCCCAATGCCGGCGACGAAATGCTTTACGTGAGTTTGCTGCTTGGGGACGTAGTCGCACGCCAGACGATTATCGGACTGGCGGACGAGTGGATCGAGAAGGGCCGAAATCTTCCCGGTGATTACCCCGATCCCGAGGTGCGTGAGTGGGAGGGCGTTAAGGAGGCGCTGGCATCCGAGAAAATTCCCGAAAATCCGATGAAGGAAATCCTCGATGGTAACATTCGATACCACCTTCTCCTTCGTTCCTGCATCACAATGGCTCTAACTTCGATCGACCTGGCCAACACGCGTATTTCCCGCCGTGGCGGCCTGCCGGATCCGCCGCGAATCCGGCTCGCCCCTGGTTCACTTCCCCCTTTTCTGGACGATCTGGCACACGGCAAGCGAAGCTCGGCACTTGTGCGATTACCGGGGATACTCTATTGGCTGATGAGGCACCAGACAGTTATCCCCGGAAAAGCTCACAAGCTTCTCGAAGAGGCCGGTTTGCTCCAGATCGAGAATGGGGAAATGTCTAAGAAACGATACGGCAACAGTCCTGAAACTGCGTACGGCCGCATCGATGATAACCTCATCTATTGACGCAGCTTGACCAGGAGCGAAACGGTGAAGGGGCTGCAGATCGGGCTGATCAATATCCTCAGCCAGAAGGAAGGTCTGTTGTTTCTTCCCATCGTGAACGGGCTGCTCTAGCAGGAAGTTGATGAGCCTGCGCGGCGACCGCACCGTGCCCGCCGCTCGCGGGGTCCACCTCTTAAGGTGCAGTTTTATGCAACAACTGAACATTCTTTTTATGAACTCCATTCAGATGTGGGGTGGTGCGGAAGTCTGGCTGATAGATGTAATGCATGGCCTTCAGGATAGAGGTCATAAGGTTACGCTTGTCTGTCAGCCAGACACTATTCTTGAGAAAAATGCCGGGGCCGAAGGTTTCGATGTCGTATCCATCAAAATGCGCAGTGATTGTGATCCGATGGTTATCTGGAAAATATGGCGTCTTATGCGAGAACAAGATATTCATGTTTTGTGCACCAACATGGACAAAGAGTTGAGACTTGGCGGTATTGCCGCCAGGTTAGCCGGTGTAAAGGCGGTTATCCCCTCGCGAGAAGTGGATTATCCGTTGAAGAATAAACTTCGCTACCGTTTTGCATATAATTGTTTGTCTGATTATGTTCTGGCTAATTCTTTTTCCACAAAAAACACTCTGCTCAAAAGTGTCCCCTGGTTACAAGCAAGCAGGATTGAAGTTGTCTACAAAGGCATTCATCCTGAACCCTATCTGCATGTAAATGATGACAGGATGAGAATTCGAACAGAATTTGGTGCAGGTTCCCGAGAACATCTTGTTGGATTTGTCGGGCAAATTGATAAGCGGAAATGCATTAAAGATATTCTTAAAAGCATTCCTCTCGTTTTGCAGGCAATGCCTAATACTAAATTCCTCTTTGTTGGCAAGGGCAATCTTGAGGACTATCTTTTGGAACAAAGAAGCAAGCACGGACTGACAAAAGAAATTCTTTACGCCGGTTTTCGTAAAGACGTTCCGGCCATCATGAAAGCCATCGATCTGCTGATCCTGCCATCGAGAATAGAAGGATTCGGTTATGTTTTAGTCGAAGCCATGGCAGCGGCGAAACCTGTTGTGGCAACAAATGTGAGCAGTATTCCGGAAATCGTGCAGCATGGCGAAACGGGCTTGCTGGTTCCTGTTCATCAGCCTGAAAAATTGGCAAACGCAATTGTAACAATCTTGAAAGATAAGAATATGGCTGTTCTCATGGGTCAGAAGGGGCGGGATAGGGTGCTCGCAAATTTTACCATTGAAAGGATGATTGCCCAGATAGAATCGATTTTTATTGATTGTGCAAACGGTTTACAGAGACAACAAACGATGATGTAATTCGCAAAAAGTAGAATTTGGGTTTCGTTTAACCTCCCGGATTTTCGCTCCTCGCCTGAATAAAATGGAACCATGTGGGTAAATTCAAGTGGAAACACTTTTGGCGATTGTCCCAATGCGAAGGCCCAGGTGGCCGAAGCGGCTCTTGAGGACGCCCTGATCCGCCGCTTCGGTCCACAGCCGCGAGTCGAGATCAAGCTGGCGCTTCGCAGCGACAATGGGTTGATCTTCATGGCCCGATCGTACCGACAGATGGTGAAGGATTATGGGTTGTGTCAGGAGTTCATCACGCCCTATACGCCGGAACAGAACGGAGTTGTCGAACGGGTGTTCCGAACGATGAAGGATGAGTGCATCTGGCTACAGCGCTTCGGTTGCATTGCGGAGGAGGAGACAGCCATCAGCCGGTGGATCGTACGTACAATACCTACCGGCCTCACGAATCGCTCGGATGGATGTCACCGACCGAGTGGCGCGAGAGTAAAAAACAAGCCGCGTAGTTGTCCAGAACGTGGGGGGACGGTACATCGGTTTCTTCATATCCTGTCCTCCTTCGATCAGACCCTGCTATCTTAGCAGCTGTCCGGCCCCGGAGGGGGACGCTATACAACACGCGAGCGCCCATTCGCTCGATTCGCTCCTGGGGGGAATCAAATCACACCCCGGTACCGTCACCGGTGGTAATCGAGGCAGCTGCAGCGTGAAGGGGGAACTCAATCATGCAGAGTAGAACACAAGAAGTGGTACAATCAGTGGAGGCAGGTCGGTCATGGGTAAATATACCTTCGCCTGTTTCGGTCTAGCGTTTTATTCCTTTCAGCACATTTTTTTCCAGGGCTTCAAGTTCTGAAACGATTTGCCTCTCTATCGTTCTGTCACTGGCCAGGCGCAGCAGTACTTCGAAGACGAATGCCGCCAAAAACATTCCACCGATATAATAAATAATATCCGGCATTGACTTTGACGCATATTTAATAGCAAACCATGCCGCTCCGAACGATCCAATCACAGCCGCCAGAATCCACCAGAGATTACCGCCGGTCTTTTCGCGATGGAACAGATGCCCGGTATGGGTGAGTCCCTGAATCAGCAGCACGGCAATGGAGGCGACCGTGGCAATCTCGGCGAGATTAAAGAAGATGATCATCGGCACGATCAGCAGTGCTGAGATAATCAGTCCTTCGGTATTGTGAAAGACGTTGTAATCGTAAGCTTCGGGGAGGTTACCGTCTTTGGCCAGGGTGTAGCTAATCTGGGTTACGGCATAGAGCGTTGCATTAATGGCAGATGCCGTCGCCAGTAACGCAGTTGCCGCCATTATTTTGAATCCCCAGGCTCCAAAAACAGGTCTTGCCGCTGCTGCCAGGGCAAAATCTTTATCTTTGATAATCGTATCCAGAGGCAGGTTGCCAAACACGGCGATAGAAACGGTTACATACAGTATTGCGACCAGCCCTATGGCCCAAAACATGGCCCGCAGCATCGTATGTTTGGCGTCTTGCATGTCTTCAACGCTGTTGGTGATAACGCTAAAGCCCTGAAAAGCGAAAAAAGTCAGCCCCAGGGCATAAAAAATATTGATAACTTTCGGTGCCCGATCGACAGACAGATTGAAAGGATCGATAAAGATCAATGCTGCACCGGTAAAAATAACTAACGCAGAAAGTTTTATGATGACGATGACATTTTCTGCCCGGGCAACCGTTGCCGCGCCTGCAAGATTTATGATTACGAAGAAAAATAGAATGCCAATGGAAAATGAGTTGATAACAAAAGTACTGGCGGCATCACTCGTGTAGATGGCAGCATAGGTACCGAAGGATTTTGCAACCGCTGTAAGTGCCACCAGTTGTGCGAAATAAAATAAAACGCCGAATGATCCGGAGAAAAATCCCTCTCCATACCCCTGTACCAGGTATTCGATGATACCGCCGCGGCTGGGATAGCGGATGGCCAGTTTGCTCAGAGAATAACCACACAACACCGCAATGATGCCGCCGATCAGAAACGAGACGGTGACAAGGTTACCCGCAATGACGCCAGCCTCACCGATGACGATGAAAATCCCGGCCCCTACCATGGAGCCAATACCGAGAAAGACAGAACTCCAGAGGCCGAACGCCTTGGTATCGGACATTTCCGGTTCGCCCATCAGGGCCTCCTCCGCAAATCATTTACTTGTGCGTGATACTATTAGCCTCAATGCGTCAAAAATGCGCCACCCGAAACGTCGGCCGGGCGCGTAAGGACGGGGGGGGGACGGCGAGTTCCGCAGCGCGCCGACCGCCCACGAACTGTGAGGTATGCTGAATCGCTCTTCATCGGCGCGCGAGGACTGTTTGAGCCGGAGCGCCCCCGTCCTGGCGCCCGGCGCTGACCACCGACTTGTTCTTTTTTGACGCATTGAGGTTAGATAAGTCTAGACAAATTAGAAGCATCAAATAATAAGACTTGATGATGCTGATCAGATTTCCGTTTATCTGGCCGACAACAGCGCTGGGTCTTTGGCGGACAGGAATTTCGAACGCTATTTTTTCCCAGCAGCCACCATCTTACGACGGATACACCCGCCGATCCATCCTCTCGGTACGACCGGAATTTCCATGCCTCCGAAGGGCGGCAACCCCGCACTGACGGACCAGCAAATCATGGACATCATTGCCTATCTGCGCACCTGTACCGTCCCCCCACATTCTGGACAACTACGCGGCTTGTTTTTTACTCTCGCGCCACTCGGTCGGTGACATCCATCCGAGCGATTCGTGAGGCCGGTAGGTATTGTACGTATCGATCCACCGGCTGATGGCTGTCTCCGCCTCCGCAATGCAACCGAAGCGCTGCAGCCAGATGCACTCCTCCTTCATCGTTCGGAACACCCGTTCGACAACTCCGTTCCGGCGTATAGGGCGTGATGAACTCCTGACACAACCCATAATCCTTCACCGTCTGTCGGTACGATCGGGCCATGAAGATCAACCCATTGTCGCTGCGAAGCGCCAGCTTGATCTCGACTCGCGGCTGTGGACCGAAGCGGCGGATCAAGGCATCCTCAAAAGCGGGTGGCCGCGCCTACGACGTACCCAACTTACCCCGGGGATCCAACCAACAGTAGAGCGCCGGGAGCAGGAGCAGCACGATCACACCGGAGAGCATGAAGCCGCCGATGACCGCGATGGCGAGCGCCTGCATGAGCTGGGACCCCTCCCCGATGCCGACCGCGAGCGGAGCCAGGGCGAAGTCGGTGGCGAAGATGGTCATGGTGACGGGTCGAAAACGCGTTTGCGACGCACGAAGCCAGGCTTCCCGCGGCGGCAGACCGTTTCGCAGCTCTTCGCGCCCTTCGTGGATGACGAAGATCGCGTTCTCCCCCACGATCCCCACCATCATGATCGCACCCACGTAGCTCGAGATGTTGAGCGTCATCCCCGTAAAGATCAGCGCCAGGAACACACCCGCCAGGACGGTGATCGCCGAGATCGCTGTGAGCAGTGGAGCACGCCAATCGCCGAACTGGAACAACAGGACCACCGCGACCAGAAGGAGTCCGCCGAGTAGCACGAAGAACAGGTCGCGGAAGGACCCCTGCTGCTGCGCATAGAGACCACCGTAACGAATGTACTGGCCCGGTGCCAGCGTGAGCTGCCGACCGAGAGCACGGCGGATGTCCGCCATCGCACTACCCAGATCGCGTCCCGAGATCCGCGCCGTCACACCGACGTAGGTACGCAAATTCTCACGGTCGATCTCTGCCTCGGGTGCGCCGGTTGAGATATCGGCGAGCTCCGAGAGCGGGACAAGCGCAGCACGGTCGGTCGCCGATCGCACGGAGAGCTCGTCGAGCGGGTGGGCCGTGTCGACAAAAACCCGGAGATCATAGAGCCGGTCGCCGACACGAACCTGGTCGACGACGCTTCCGATCACCGCGGGCTCGACGGTGTCATGAATGTCCCCGGTTGTGAGACCATAGCGAGCCACCTCCTTTGGCTTGGGAGTGATGGTCAGCGCCGGCCCCGCGATCGTGATCCCATCGAAAGCGTCCTTGATACCGCGAACCCCATCGACGATGTGCGCCGTTTGCTTCGCTTTCTCCTGGAGGAGCGCCGCATCGCTCCCGAAAATCTTGATGTCGATCGGCTGCGGCGAGCCGCCCGTGAGGTCACCGATTTCGTCTTCGATGAGCTGACCGAAATCCGTGCGGATCGCCGGCTCCACCGCCGCGATCCGCGCACGCAAGTCATCGATCACCTCGTCCACCGGACGCCGCGTCCTGCGGGCTTTGAGATTGATCACATAGTCTCCGGTGTTGGGCTCAGTGATGAAGAATCCCAGTTGGGTTCCCGTCCGCCGCGAGTAGCCGGCCACGTCGGGGAGCGACTGGATCACGCGTTCCACGTCCGCCAGCATCGCGTCGGTCTCGCTCAACGACGTCCCCGGCGGTGTCCAGTAATCGAGGACGATCGAGCCCTCGTCCATGCTGGGCAGGAAGTCGGTCCCCACGCGACCGTACGATGCCCACGCAAGCGCGATCAAAGCCACGGTGACCAACAGGGCGATCACGGGCACGCGTATCACCGCGCCGACGATGGCCGCGTATGCGCGAGAGAGGGCATGGCCCCACGAGCGCGTGCTTTGTGGCCGCTCATCCGGAGGGGACTCCGCGTTTGCGGTGAAGCGGTGCGGCAATCCGACGTGCTGGACGGTGGCGGGCACGACGACCCACGACACAAAGAACGAGACCGTGAGGCACAGCGCCATCGTCAAAGCAAGCGGTTTGAAAAACGCTCCCACGATCCCGGTCAGCAAATCGAAGGGCACTAGGATGATTGTCGTCGAGAGGCTCGAACCGAAGAGCGCAGGAAGCAAGCGGCGGATCCCACGTTCCGCCGCACCCTGCGCGTAGCGCGCGGACTGATACTCGATGTGCTCGACGACGACGATTGCGTCGTCGGCGATGAGCCCAATGGAAGCCGCAACCCCCGCGAGCGTCATGAGGTTGATCGTCTGTCCGGTCGCGCCGAGGGCCAGGCCCACGATCGCGACCGTGAACGGGATCGCCAGCCCCGCAACAGCCGTTAGGCGAACACTGCGGAGTCCCAACAGGAGCACGAGCGTGGCCAATGCAAAACCGATGAGGATGGCATCAATGGTGCCGTGCACGGACGCTGCAACGAATCTGGCTTGATCGTAGAACGGCGTCCATTGGACACCCGCCGGCAGCAGTCCGGGTCGTTCCTGGAACAGTCGGCGGACGCCGTCCGCAATGGCGACCGTGTTGCCCTCGGGCTGGCGGACGAGGTTGATCAGCACCGCCGAGTCGCCGTCGGCGGTGGTGTGCACATAGGATATTTCGTCGGCCGTTGCCAGCCGGCCGAGCTCATCGAGTGTGGCCGGTGGGCCGTCGGGCACCGGGACCGAAAGCTCACCGAGCCGATCGAGGTCGTGGATGCGACCGTCAACGAGCGTCAAGTAGAGCTCGTGGTTGCGTTCGATCAAACCCGCCGATTCCACGGTGTGGTTGGCCCGAATCGCGTCCATAACATCACCCACGGCGAGGCCGTGCCCCTGGAGCGCGGCGGGGTCCAGGTGTACCTCGAACTCACGCCGCCGTCCGCCCTGCACTTGCACCTCCGCCACTCCCGGAATGCGGATCAACTCCGGCTTGAGCGTGTACTCGGCCAGCTGGAGCAGGTCGGCCGGCGAGTGCGTCTTGGAAGTCAGTGCGTACCCGAGTATGGGAAACGACGCGGGGCTCATCCATTCCACATCGATACGGGTGTCGGGCGGAAGGTCCGGTCGAACCCGTTCCGTTTCCATCTGCACACGTTGGAGCGCGGTCTCCATGTTCGTCCCCCAGGTGAACTGCGCCATGAGCTCGGAGGAGCCGCGCGAGGTGACCGACCGCACCAACGTCACACCCGGAACGCGGTGCATGGCCTCCTCCAAGGGGCGCGTCACCGTCGGCATCATCCGGGCGGCCGGCTCTTCGCCGGCGTCCGCGATCACCTTGACGATGGGAAATGTAATCGAGGGAAAAATGGACAGGGGGAGGCCCGTGGCAATGTAGATCCCGGCCCCCGCGAGGATCACCACCGCGGCGAAGAGTGCCGGCCAGCGGCGTGAGGCGAATCCATAAACGTTCACCGGATCACCCGAACCGTTGTCGATTCAGGGAGACCGACTTGACCGGAGATGATCACCGTGTCGCCCGCCGCCAGGCCGTTTCCGGAAACCGCGATGCGTTCCCCATCCTTGACGCCCTTGCGTACCGCGATCCAATGGGTACTGCCGTTTTTGATTCTCGCCACGCGCGCGATGCCGGTTACGTCGTCGGTGAGCACGGCCGCGTTCGGCACCGACAAAACGCCGGCCGCTCGTCCCACGGTGATCGTCGCCATTCCGAAGAGCCCGACCGAAGGCACGCTCAATGCAGCCTTGATATCGATTCTCACCGGTACGCTGAATGCGGCGCTGCTTGCCGCCGGGAGGAGACTGTGCACAACGCCCTCAATCGCCTGCGCCGATGCCGCCAGTTTCACCTGCGCGGGCTGCTTCTCTTCGACACGGGCCGCGTCACTCTGCGGAACATCCGCGATGAAGACCGACGAATGGGCCGCGGCCAGCCGTACCACCTCGTCGCCGTCTCTCAGTCGATCGCCCGGGCTCGCCGAATGCGAGAGGACGACACCGTCCTCCGGAGCCCGGAATGCGTACGCCACCTGGTTGGCCCGAGCCAACTCGAGTGCGCGCTCGGCATCGGACGAATCGGCGGCCGTCCGCGCGCTCCTGAGCATCGCGAGCGCGCCATCCAGCGCGGCGGCGCTGTTCATCGAAACGATGGTACCGAGGACTTCGTCCGAATGTACGCGGTCGCCGTCCGTGACGCTGAGCGATCTCAAGATCCCGGAAAATGGGGCGCGGAGCACGGGGGCGTGCAAGACGTCGGTGTGACCGGGAGCGGTGATCCGCTCGACAAGCGTATCAGTGCGAACGTAGGCCACGCGGACGGGTGTGCCCGCGGTACCGGGCGCATCTCCGGCGGCGTCCCCACTTCCCCGGCCCTGACAGGCGGAGAGCATAGTTAGCGCGATGGCGATGAACACACGCATGAGTGATCGCGGCCGGCGCATCAGGGTGCCCCCCAGCGCGTTTCGCGGGCTAAGGCGTCTCGATAGTCCAGTGTGGCGCGCGCGGCGTCGAGGCTCGCCTGAAGCCACTCGACGAAGGCGTCGAGCACTTCCAGGACCGTGGCTTCCCCGCCGCGGTACAAGCTTTCGGTCTGAAGATACGCATCCTCCGCAGTCGGAACGATTCCCTCGCGCAGGCGAACCACATCGTAGAGGTGAGTCAGATCGGCGCGGGCCTGGTACCACTGCAGTTTTGCCTGCCGCCGCGCGACTTCGGCCGTGCGCGAAGCCTGCTCTTCGGTCGCGCGGGCCGCGGCGAGCTCCCCGCGGTACACGCCACGGTCCCAGAGCGGCCATGTCATGCTCAGCGTGATCTCCGCGCCTGCGTCCCGCCCCGTGTTGAGCGGAGCCTCGAAACTCGACCCCAAAACCGGTTCCGTACCGACGTTCCCCGCGAGGTCGAGGTGCGGGCGCTGCGCCGCGCGCGCCATGTTGACCGCTGCGCTTGAGCTCCGGCGTGCCGCCTCCGCCGCCTGGATGTCGGGTGCGGATTTCCACGCATCGACTCCACCGGGACCCGGCGCAGCCGGCGCAGGCAGGGGGGCCAGAGTGAGGTCGTCCTCCGGTTCTCTCCCCAGGAACTCTTTCAACGCGAGGATCGCCTCCGTATGCAAACGCCGTGTCTCCTCGATCTCCGCCGCTTGTTGGTCACGCTGCACCTGGGCTTTGAGCAGGTCGCCTGCGACGGGTTCCCCCGCCTCGCGTCGCGCCGTGATGAGATCGATATAGCGACGGAGCCGGTCCAATCCCTTCTCCCGGAGAGCCACTTCCTCTTTGAGTTCCACAGCCTGGCCGAACCACTGGCGCACCTCGAGGTCCAGGTCCCGTTGCGCTACGCGGTATCGCGACATGCTGGTGCCGTGATCGGCGCGAGCGCGCATCACATCGGCGCGCAAACGGCCGCCGTCGTAAAGCGGGAGGTCGGCGACGAGCTGGAGGCGAGCGTCGCCCGAGGCATAGCGCGAGGGCGTGCCACCGTGCACATCGCCTTCCAATCCAAGCCCGGGCCACCGCCGACCGCGGGCCGCTCGAAGCCCCGCGCTGGTGAACACGGTGTCCAGCGCCGTCACGGGGAGTTCCGCATTATGCGCCCGCGCCTCGCGCAGCGCCTCATCGAGTGTGAGCGGCGCCTGAGCGATCGCAGCCGAGGCGCCGCTTGAAAGGGCGAGGACGACGAGGAGTATTAATAATGAGCGAGGATGCGCTGCCGGTCGTGACGCCGGCCTTGGGGCGTCGATCTTCATCATACTAACCATCTCCGTTTGACCTTGACGGCTTGACTCCCGATGCGACCTTTGCGATCCCACAGTGGCCGTTTTCCAACGAAAGCGTCGCCTTGAACTCGCCACCGACGGAGGATTGGAGCACTAGGGAACCGTGCAGGACCGACGCGATCCGGCTCACGATGGCGAGTCCAAGGCCGTAGTGAATTCCGGTCGCCGCGCGCGAACGATCAGCCCGCGAAAAGCGATCCGTCAGCCCGGCGACTTCTCCCTGTGCCACCTGGCTGCCGTCATTGACGACGCGAAAGACAGAACGGTCGCCCTCTTTTTCGACCTCCATCGCCACATGTCCACCTTCGCTCGAGTATTCAACGGCGTTCTCGAGTAGGTTGCGGATAGCAACCTCGAGAAGCAGGGGATCGGTGGTCGCAACAGCGTCCGGTTTCAGATTCCATTGCACGTCCAGCTCACGGCGCGCCGTCTGTTCTACCAACAGCTTCCATGAGGCACGGGCGACCTCGCCCAGATCGACCGTTCTTTCTTCGACCTCGATCTGTCCGGATTCCAGGCGCCCCAGATAGAGCAACCGCTCCACCATCGCCTGAAGACGGCGGATGATTTCAAGGAGTTCGATCAACGTGGCTTGATACTCTGCTGCGGGACGAGGGCGCGTCATGATCACTTCGATGGTGGAACGGAGGCCGGCCAGTGGGGTACGGAGCTCGTGCGCGATGTCCGCGCTAAAAGTGCTCTCACGGTGGAACGCATTTTCCAAACGGACAAGCAGGTCATTCAGTTGATCGACGACCGGTGTGATCTCGCGTGGCGTTGACGCCATGGAAATGCGCGATGACAATTCGGCGGCGTTCAGCAACGATATTTCATCGGCGAGAGTATCAAGTGGCCGCGTCCCACGGCGAATCACAACAGCGAGGACACCTCCCATTGCAATCACCGTCAAGAATCCGACCCCGGCGAGGAGCTCGCGGAGGTGCTCGAGCAACGCGTCGATGTCGGCAAGGCTGCGCGCCAGGGCAAGGCGAACGTCCGGCCGCGGCACGTCGGGACTGAGCGCAAGTGCCCCGGTGTCGTCTTTGTCCACCGACGGCCGAAAAACCAATGACACCGCACGGACATGGGGGGCCCCTTTCATCCACGACAGAATCTGATTATTCGGGTGCCTGTCGATTGGACTCAAGTCCCCACCACCCATGCTCGGTGATCGGTAGAGGACCGAGTCGGCCCCCGACCAGACCTGCAAGTAAGCCTTCCCGCCGTCCCACGCGGACCGTCCCACGTCCAGCTCATCGAACGCAAGCTCGATGCCATCCGGCGCCACCCGGACGGCCGAGGCGAGCAGATGGGCTTCGTTCGCCAGTTGCCGATCCAGTCGGTTGACCAACGCCGAACGGACACCTTTGTACACCGCGGTACCGGCGATCGCAATGATCACGATCGCGGCTATGACGGTGCCCGACAGAAGCGACGCGCGGATGGATCTCGTCATGACTCCTCCTCTATCACGTACCCCATCCCGCGCTTGGTCCGAATGAGGGGCGGTGCACCGTCCCGGGACAGTTTCTTTCTCAGATAACCGATGTAGACATCCACAACATTGCCGTACCGCTCGGCCGCAAAGTCGTAAATGCGATCCCGGATTTCATCGCGAGTCACGACCTGGCCCCTTCGCACGGCCAACACTTCGAGAATGCTGTACTCGCGCGCCGTGAGATCGACAATTCGCCCCTGGAGTCTGACGACCCGCGCGCTGGTGTCCACCTCGAGGTCGGCGATCTTGATCAACGGTGACGTTTGCCGGTACTTGCGACGCTGGAGTGCGCGTACGCGGGCGAGGAGTTCTTCGAAAGCAAACGGCTTGATCAGATAGTCGTCAGCACCCAGGTCGAGACCTCGCACGCGGTCATCGACCGCACCTTTAGCTGTCAAAACCAAGACACGGCTCGTGGTCTCTCGCGAACGTAGGCTCTTGAGGACAGTGAAACCGTCGACCTTGGGCAGCATCAGATCGAGAACGACGACGTCGTAGGTGGCCGACTCGGCGCAATTCAATCCGTCCTCGCCATCGACCGCGGAATCCACCGCGTAACCCGCCTCGCGGAGCCCCCGCACGAGCGACCGCCGCAACGGTTCATAGTCTTCAACCACGAGAATTTTCATGCGTCCAAATTCTAACCATCGCCGACTCCCATTGCCACTGTTGATTGCGACTGTTGGTAATTCTCATCGTCCTTTCATGTTCGTGGATATGTAATACCCAGGCAAAAAAGGGCCCGCGCTTCTCACCGCGTTTTCATCATCGGCTTGTACATTACAATACGTGCTCTGCAGCAACGTAGAGCGAAAGAGCGCCTTATGAGAACTGCTGGATCGCAAGTCGTTTCCGCACCGAACAACGCGGCGAAGCATCGGATGCAGCAAATGTCAATATCACTCGTGCACGAAGGCGGCGAGCATCGCCGCGGGCGGGAATCTTAGCCATGTGCGGCATTGCGGGTGTGATCGATCTCCTCCAGGACTCCCAGCGCGATGCGACGGACCTCCAGCGGATGTTGGACCGACTTCGTCACCGGGGTCCCGACCATCGGGGTACCTTCCTCGGACCTCGTGCGGCATTGGGCGTCCAGCGCCTTTCCGTTGTCGACGTGGAGACGGGGCATCAGCCGATCAGCAACGAAGAGTGTACCGTCCACTTCGTCTCGAACGGCGAGCTGTATTATCACGCGGAACTCCGCGAACAGCTGATCGCCGAAGGCCATCGTTTCAGCACTCATGCGGATACCGAGATCCTGGTCCACAGTTACGAAACCTGGGGGTTCGGAGGCTTGCTCGAACGAATCGACGGGATGTTCGCCTTCGTGCTGCACGACGAACGTTTCGCGACGACCTTCATCGCCCGCGACCGACTCGGGATCAAACCTCTCGTATACTGCCGGTCCGGCCGCACAGGCGCTGGAGGGCCGCGAGGGGTCTTTCGATCGCGCGGAGATCGGTCAGGCGAGAGTGCACGGCTGTCAGGCGCTGGAGTGCGGGGTCCCGTCGTACTCCCTCTGTGCCAATCATAGTGAGACAAAAAATGAACGTCAACCGGAGGGCGGTTGGAGGCGATCGAGACAGATGCTGATGCCGGCACGGAGGTGGTCGGTGTCGCCAAACGCCGGGTGTTCACGGCGGCGACTTTTGGGATTTGCACACGAGCTCCCCTGGGCGCAGTCTTCTTTCGGTGTTCGGTGCACCCGGTAGAACGCTACGCCAAGCAGTCCCAACGTGAGCGCTGTGAGATAGGGGCGAAACGGCTCCAGTGCTGTGAGGCCTGACCTGCCGGTCCTTTTCCTGTTTTTGTGTAGGCTACGGTGTGCCCTGTAAAAGTGCGCCGGCAAGTCCGGCTGCGACTGCGGAATTATCGTCGCGAAAAGTGACCGTGGAAAGTCGCAGTGACGTTTGTCTGGTCACCTCCGCCCACGTAGCGCCGCCGTCGAGCGATTCGAACATGATGCCGCAATCTCCCACAGCGATGCCGTGCTTCTCACCGGAGAACGCGACGGCGCGCAGTTCCAAACTTGGGGTGAATACGGTCGCCCATGTGTTGCCACGATCTGCGGTGCGCTTGATGTCCTGTAACACCGCAACGGCAACATCAGAATTCGGACAGGCAACGCCAACTGCCGAAACCTCGATATCGGTCCATGTTGCGTCGTCATCATCTGAAACGAAGGCGCCGCATTCGCTGACCACGACGGCAGTGGGGGTACCGGGGAAGAGGGCCATTGCTCTCATCCGCTCGTTGAAGTCTTGAATCGAGACGTCATCCCAGGTCGCGCCTGCATCCGCAGTGCGAAAGATCGTACCTCTGTCGCCCGCGACGAGATAAGTCAGGTCGTCGACGATGGCGCCGCATCGCAGGCGCTCTGCGGTCGGCGGTGAAATGGATTGCCATGTAGCACCAGCGTCGGATGACCTCGCGACTTCCAGTCCTCCGATCAACAGACCCACTCCGTCTGCCGCGAACTGTACGTTGCGAGGCTCGGCGATAACGCCGTCGAGCTTTGTCCACGTCGTACCACCGTCGGTTGTACGCAGAGCCGTCTCATCGATCACCAGGTTCGACGAGAACGCAGCGACGCCAATGTCAGGACTGGAAAACGCGATACTCCGGAACGCACCGATACGACCTCGCGATACTTGCTGCCAGGACGCACCGGCATCGTTTGTCCCGGTGACGAACCCGAACTCACCGATGGTGATCCAGTTCTTCAGGTTGGACGCATCGATCCCGCTTACTGCCGACACTTCGATCGGTGTAGAGAATTCAAAAGTCCACGATTGCCCTCCGTTCACGGTCTTGTGGACCTGGCCGTTTCTGAACAGGACGAGGCCCGTCGACCCAGCGATGACTTCGAGTTGCGCGATCGGAGATCCGCCGAAAAATCCGCCTTGGGTCCAGGTAAAGCCGCCATCGTCGGTCCAGAAGATCATGGAGGCATTGGACAGCGCAACCATTCCGAGTTTGAGCGAAAAGAACTCGATATCGATCGGGACGGACGGCGGCTGGCCAATCGCAATCTCGGTCCGGTTGTTACCGGCGTCCTCGGTCCGGTAGAGACTCAACGACGCGTCGGACGCCGCTGTTGCGACCTGATCTGAATTGTGGGACGGGTTTACCAGTACTCCCGGAGGGACCACGCCGGCCGGTGTGGCCCATGTTGCGCCGGCATCGTCTGAAATCAGAATTCCGAGCGTCCCGGTTGCGATGGCAAACTTCCCGCTCGCCGACATGTCATGCAGCGGCACGTCGGGCCCAACATGCTTCCAAGTGGTGCCAGCGTCGACTGTCCGGAGAAAGCCTCCGTTACCGGCGATGAGATCCGTTTTGTCATCGATCATTTCTACGGACCATAGAGCGTCATTACCCTGTCGCTCGATCACCTTCCAGCCGCTGTTCCCGTTGCGCACAATGATCGTGCCCCCAAGCCCCACTGCAACACGCGTATCACCCAAGCCATCAATACTGGTCAGCATCTCTGATACGGGCGTACGCTGAGTCGACACCCAGCTGAGTGCGATCGGTTCGATTGGCGGGTTCTGATCGCCGTTATCGATGGGCGCCATGGCGTCGTCGTTGCTGCTGCACCCAGCGATAAGCATCGTTGCGAGTGCCACCGCAAGGGCGATGTACCTAAAAGTATTCATTGTTCCAGCCTCCGTCATGATCTGTCACGATAGAATCTAGTGGACAAGCGAAGCCCGTCTGGCCGGATCATTTGGAGAACGGGAAATTCTCCCGCGCAATGTTGGTGAAATTCAGGTATTCGGGGAGAGAGTTGCTATTCTGGCGAGGTGAAGATGCGGGCGACAGGGTTGCCGATCGTGACGCGGAGGTCATTGAGCGGGGTAACCCTCCGAGTTTACACCCAAGACGTGCCGGGTTCACGATCTGTGGCAGACCGACTTCACGTATATGAAGTTGGTTGGCTGGGGCCGGTACTACCTCTCGACGATCCTCGACGACTACAGCCGCTACATCATGGCCTGGATCCTTTCGACCACGATGACGGCGACGGATGTTCGCTCGACGCTCGACCGAGCCATCGAAGTGGCCGGCGTGGAGGGCCCTCGTGTGCGACACCGTCCGCGGCGACTCTCCGACAACGGGTCGGCCTAGATCTCGAAGGAGCTCAAGGACTACCTGGCTAAGAAAGAGATGGGGCACACGCGTGGCCGGCCGCTTCATCCGCAGACCCGGTGAAAGATCGAGCGGTACCATCTGACGATGAAGAATGTGGTAACACTACAGAACTACTATGCGCCGTGGAAACTCGAGCAGAAGATCGAGCGGTTCGTGCACCGGTACAACCACGATCGCTGCCACGAATCACTCGACACCGTGACGCCGTCGGATGTGTATCACGGCCGGCACCACGAGATCATAACTGACCTGCCCCGTGAGATCAGTCCGGGTAGATCGTGGTATTCTAACGATAGGCCTGATCCTGAACTGAGAAGGGTTTCAAATGCCCAGAAAACGATACCGCGTAGAGCAGATCATGTCACAACTGCGTGAGGCGGATGTATTGCTCTCCCGTGGTGGCAACCACGGGAGAAGCCTGCCCATGTGGTCCGGATTGGCGAGTGGGCCTGGGCGTATGGACGGTACGGATACCGACGCATCACAGCGATGCTGACACCCCTTGTCGGGCAGCCAATATGAACAGAAGTCGAGCGCCATCAATGGGTTAGGGCTAACCGTACGAATGGGTTTGATTCCCGCCGCCTCCACCAACACGTGCAGTCCCCTCCGGTGCGCCCCGTCCGAATCGGGCGGGTCCCCCAATGATTTCGCCGGGTGGTCCCACCGCGGAGCGGTCCCACCGAACCTTTCTGTCGCCGCGTATGCCGCCAAACCACACCAGCCCACGGCCCCAACCCCCGCGACCACCACGGGCCGGTCTTGAATCGACCGATGACAGGATGACCGGCCCCGTCCTATGCGTCCTCCGTTCCGGCATCCCACCCTTCCGGGGGGAGGATAGCCTGCGAGTCCCGCGAATTTGTCCTTGACTAGTGTTACTCGCACGGTATCTACTACTTAATAGTAGTATCAAAATAAGTCTAGTGAATCGTACTTCGTGGCCGGCCGGGGCCCGGTGGCAACGCCGAATGGGAATGTTTTGAGCGAAAGCAGTGCGGCCAATAAGAAATTTCGCAAAGAACTCAACTCGGGAACCGTCTCTCTGGTTCTCCTGGGGACCCTGGCGCGGGCTTCCGAACCGATGTACGGCTACCAGATTGCCCGCGATCTCGAGCGCAACACCGAGCGCAACACCGCGATGAAACAGGGGGCACTCTACCCGGTGCTCCGGTCGCTCGAGCGTGGTGGGTTGCTCGAGAGCCGGGTGGAACCGTCTGTATCCGGACCTCCGCGCAGATACTATCGGATCACCGCAGCGGGTCGCGACACCCTGTCCGAGTGGCAGGCCATCTGGGAGGAGACGCGCGCCCTTGTGGATGGCGTCCTGAAAGGAAATTCCAATGAGTGATCGAGTGAAAGACTATCTCCGCGAACTTGCGGCCGAACTTGCCGGTGCGGATGCGGCGCTTGTGCAGGATGCGCTCGCCGATGCCGAGGACCACCTGCGGACGGCGCTGGAGACGACGCGGCGGTCGGCCCCGGACACTGGCGAAGACGAGGCCCTGCAACAGGTGATCGATGCGTACGGCACCCCGGCTGAAATCGCGGCCGCGTATCGCGACTTCGAAACCCGTACATCGCCGCCACGGCCACTGCCCGCGCCGCGGGGCGATGGTGGGGGATCCTCGATCGGGCGTTTTGTCCACGTGCTCGTCGACCCGGGGGCGTACGCCGCGCTGTTCTATATATCGTTCTCGCTGATTACGGGCATAATTTATTTTTCATGGACTACGGTGGGCATCTCGCTATCGGCCGGTTTGATTGTGCTCATTATCGGGTTACCGTTCTTCGGGCTCTTTTTGCTTTCGGTGCAGGGAATGGCTCTGGTGGAGGGGCGTCTGGTGGAGGCGTTGCTGGGCGTGCGCATGCCACGCCGACCGGTATTCCCCGGGGTGCGCAAGGGCGTGTGGCATCGGTTTACGTCGCTCGTCCGCGACCCGCGCACCTGGAGCACGATCCTGTATATGATGGTTCAGCTCCCTCTCGGCGTGATCTATTTCACAGTGTTCACCGTGATGATCGCGTTCGGCCTGGCGGGAATTGCCACCCCGGTGCTGGAACTGGGGTTTGGAATCCCGCTTTGCCAATTCAATGACTACGCGTTTCACGTGCCCGTCGTATTGATGCCGCTCGTCGTACTTGTCGGCGCGATATGGATTCTTCTGGTCATGCATCTGGCCAAGTGGCTGGGTCGCGTGCATGGAAAATATGCGAAAGCGCTCCTTGTGCGGCGTGGGCCCGCGTAACGGAGCCGCATATATCATCCGGCAAGATGTTGGCCTCTCCCGCGCACGGCCGATCCCGATCTCGATCCCGATCTCAATCCCGACCTCAATCTCAATCTCAATCCCGATCGCGTCGCCATCAGCGGGTGCGCGCAGTATCTGCGCCGTCGGCCCGGATGCAACGCTGTGTCAAACGCATCGTTTCCGCACCGGGGCGATTCGGCGGGCGCCATGGGCAGACTGTGCGGAGGTATCGGTTGGCGCCGGTACCCCGGTTACGGGCGCGAGGGAACGTACCCGCCGGTCGACCTGCCACGCGAGAGCAACCGCAACCCGTTGAACACGACGAGCAGCGACGCGCCCATGTCGGCGGCGATCGCCATCCACAGTGTGGCGTGCCCGGCAAGCGCCAGTATCATAAACAGGGCTTTGATGGCGAGTGCGAACGCGATGTTTGCGCGGATTATCCTCAGTACGCGTCGCGAATGGGCAACCAGCCAGGGCACCCTGCCGAGATCGTCCGACATCAATGCAACGTCCGCGGTTTCGATTGCCACATCGGTTCCGGTGGCTCCCATCGCGATCCCCAGCGACGACGCGGCCATCGCCGGGGCGTCGTTGACCCCGTCGCCGATCATCGCTACGTAGCCGTACGTGTCCACGAGTTCCTCGATTGCCGACACCTTGTCTTCGGGCAGAAGTTCTGCCCGGTGCTCGGTAACGTGCGTCTTCTCCGCAACCGCGGCGGCGGTCGCGCGGTTGTCGCCGGTGAGCATCACCACGTGGTCGATGCCCGCCCGTCCCATGGCGTCCACGGCACGCGGCGCGTCTTCCCGCACGCGGTCGGATACACCGATCAGGCCGCATACGTGCGCCTCGGACCCCATGGCAACGAGCGTGTGCGCGGCGTCCTCAATTTGTACCGCGGCCTCGTGCACGTCGGGCGTTTCGGCGCCCTTCTCGTGCATGAAGCGGTGGCTTCCGATCCAGTACGCGCGGCCACCGACACGCGCTTCGCTGCCTCGCCCGCGGACATCCCGCAACGATTCGGCCTCCGGCGGGCAAACGCCGCGCCGCGCCGCTTCGCGCAGGATCGCCCGTGCGATCGGGTGACCGCTCTAGCTTTCGAGCGATGCGGCGCGTGCGAGCACTTCGTCGTTGGTGTGGCCGTTGAACGAAAGGATCCGTTCCACTTCCGGCACGCCGTGGGTCAGCGTGCCGGTCTTGTCCAGGGCAAGGACGCGAAGTTTGGACGGGATTTCGAGGAATATGCCGCCCTTGATCAGCACGCCGGCACGCGCGGCCGACGCGAGCCCGGCGACGACGCTGACCGGGGTGGAGATCACCAGCGCGCACGGGCACGCGATCACGAGCATCACAAGCGCCTGGTAAAACCAGCGTTGCCACGATCCGCCGAGAACCAGGGGGGGCACGACGGCGACTACAAACGCCAGCGCCATCATCGCCGGCGTGTAGTAACGCGCGAACGTCTCGACCCATTGTTCGGAGTGTGACCGGCGCGACTGCGCGTCTTCGACCATGTGAATGATGCGCGCCAGCGTCGTGTCGTCGGCGGCACGTGTGCTCCGGAATTCGAACGCGCCGTCGAAATTGATCGTTCCGGCGAACACCTCGTCGCCTTCGGTCCTGGGCACGGGGACGGATTCGCCTGTGATGGGCGACTGGTCAATCGTGGTTTCTCCGCGCGTTATGACGCCATCGAGCGGAACCTTCTCGCCGGGACGAACCAGTACCGTAGCGGCTACCGGCACGTCGTCGACGTGTTGTTCTACAATGTTTCCACTGCCCGGATCCAGGTAGCGCGCGGTGGTGGGCGAGAGGTCCATCAACGTGGTGATCGCCCTTCGTGCGCGCCCCACGCTCCACGACTCGAGAAGAAGAGAAAGAGAAAATAAGAACGTAACCGCTGCCGCTTCGAACCATTCGCCGATGGCGATGGCTCCGATGACGGCGATTGTCATAAGCAGGTTCATGTCGGGGCGAAACCTTCGCGCCGAGTGGACCGCTTTCGGAGCGATGAACCAGGCACCCGCAATTGCACTGCCGGCGTAGAGCACCAGGACCGCGGCGGGAAAGGTGTGGGCCTCGCCGCCCCCGCCGAGAGCGTGCATCAAGTTGCCGTGCAGGATCCAGTGAACCACAAAGCCGACGACGAGGAGCACTCCGCTGGTAACGGTCATCAGCAGGTTGCCGTGTCGCTGCCAAAACGTTCCCTCTTTCTCCCGTCCGTGATCGCGCCACGGGACGGCTCTCATGCCGGTGGAGGCCACGGCCGATACAATGCTCTGCGCGTCGCCGTCACCCGCCTCGCAGACTACGGTCATCTTGCTTCTCAGAACGTCGAAACGCAGGTCGGAGACACCGGGAAGTCCGCCCACGGCACTCGTAAGCGTTGCGATTTCCTCGGCGCAATCGAGCCCCTGGATGTGGTACGACAGTTGGTTCATGCCAGACATACCCGGTGTCGGGATGGTTGTCGGTTGTGTGCGTGACCGGGCCCATTTGCCTCTGGGGTGTCCCGGTTCCGACAGTATAAGGCGTGGATGAGCCCGGGGACAGCCCGTCCTTCGCGCGGCCGGTCCGGGGCGAATTGCCGGCCCGGTCTGCCGCGCGGGATAACGCCGTTGGGGTGACGGATACTCTCATCCGCTGCGTACAACGGTTCGACCGCGACGGTGGGTTCGGACGGGTTGGGATGTACGGAACGAATCCGTGCGCGAGAAGCGGTGGCGACACCGACGGCTTGCGCCGCTGTGTCGAGTTCCCACGCAACCGTGCGCAACCGTGTCGGGGCCACGGAAACGACTTCGCATTACCCGCGCATTCCGCCGATATACGCGGCGGTCAGTTCGTCGCGCGGGGATCGGAATATCTGTTCGGCGGTACCGGTTTCGACCAGCGTACTGGCCCCGTCGCGCGTCCAGAACACAGCCACGTGATCGGCAATGCGGCGGGCCTGCGCAAGATTATGCGTTACCACGACAACGGTGTATCTTCCGCGCAGCGAAGCGATGAGGTCTTCCACCGTGGCGCTCGACATCGGGTCGAGCGCGCTGCACGGTTCGTCGCACAGAATCACCCGGGGGGTGAGCGCCAGAGCCCGTGCGATACACAGCCGTTGTTGCTGTCCGCCCGAGAGCGCGGCGGCGGGGGAATCGAGCCGATCGCACACTTCATCCCACAGGCCCACGTCGCGCAAAGCGTGCTCGATGATGCGCTGGCGTTCGTCGCGTGGACCGATTCCGTGCTCACGGAGCGGGAGGTCAATATTGCGCCGGATCGAAAAAGGGAACGGCGCCGGCGTCTGAAAGATCATCCCCACGCGCCGGCGCAACGCCACGACATCCGTTCCGTTGCCCGCGACAGCGCGGCCGTCGAGCAGGATGCTGCCGCCCACCCGGCACCCCGGTACGAGATCGGTCAGACGATTGAGAGCGTGCAGAAAGCTTGTTTTACCGCACCCCGAGGGCCCGACGATGGCGGTTACGCATCCCCGGTTGATCGCAAGGGAGACGTCGCGCAGTGCGACCTTTTCGCCGTAGCACACCGACAACGCGTGGGTTTCGATGAGCGGGTACGGCTCGCAACACGGCGCGTCGTCGCCATCGTGTCGCCACGTACGAAGTTCAGGACGGTTGTTCGACGGTGTATTCATGCGCGAAGAATCCTCCTGTGCAACCAGTGTTCGGCGATCCACGAAGCGGCCGTGTTGATGACAAGCAACGCGGATACCAGCACCAGCGCCGATGCGTAGGCGTTGGTGTCCCCCCCCGACACATTCATGGACAGATCATAAATATGCACGGTCAGAGCGCGCCCCGAATCAAAGAGCGATCCCGGCATACGGTCGACGTAGCCGCTGGTGAAGATCAGCGCGGCCGTTTCGGCCGCCGCACGTCCGGTGCCGAGCACCACACCGACGACGATGCCCGGTGTGGCGGCGGGTAGCAACAGATGGCGCACCGTGGCGAGGCGGGACAGACCAAGTGCAGCGGCCTGCCTGCGGTAATCGTCGGGAACGGCACGCAGCCCCTCTTCCGCCGCACGGATCAACAGGGGGAGCACCATGCACGCCAGCGTCAGGCCACCGGCGGCGATCGAGAAGCCGAGTCCGAGCACCTGGCAGAAAAACACACTGCCGAAGAGCCCAAATACAATGGACGGAATGCCGGAAAGCGTGTCGAGGCTGCGGCGTACGAATCGGGTGAACAGTGCCCGGCCCCGGGTAAATTCGGACAGCACGATGGCCGTCGCCACGCCGATCGGCAGCGCCACGCTCATGCATACAGCAAGGATCAGAGCGGTCGAGACGAGTACCGGCGCGATGCCGCCGGCGCGCCCGCTGTTCTGCGGAGCCGACGTCAAGAAATGCCACGACACAGCGTGCGCGCCACCGGCTACGATGCCGACGACGATCCAAACGAAAACTCCGGTTACGAACAGTGCCGCGCCCCACAGCGTGATGGTTGCCACGCGGTCGGCGATGCGGTTTGTGCGAATCGCAGCAGGCTGGTTCGGCGTGCGAGATGTTCCGTCATCTCGTGCCCGCCCGGTGAGTGATCCACCGCTGGCTTGCGATCGGCAAAAAAAGGGGGCCCGTTTATCCACGTGCTTGCTCCGCGGTAAGGGAGTCGGCCGCCAGCACCAGGATGGCGACAATGGCGACGAGCACGAGCCCCGTAACGAACAGTACCGCGCGATGGTCCTCGGTGGCATACGACATCTCCAGCGCGATGTTTGCCGTAAGAGTGCGTACCGGATCGAACAGGCTGCCCGGAACGCGCACCACGTTGCCGCACACCATTAGCACGGCCATCGTCTCGCCAATCGCCCGCCCCGTTTCCAGAATCACCGCGGTCACCAGCCCCGGGCGCGCGGCGGGAAGGGCTACGCCCCACACGGCCGCCCATCGAGAGAGCCCGAGAGCGGCCGCCGCACGGCGCATAGATGCCGGCGTGGCCGACAGCGTCGCGTCGGTTGTAAGCGCCACGGTAGGCAAGATCATGATGGCGAGCACGATCATGCCTGCCAACAAACTCGGCCCTGGCGGATGTACGCGTGCGATCATCGGGACCAGTACCACAAGGCCCCACAACCCGAATACCACCGACGGAATGCCGGCGAGCAGTTCCACGAGGCGCCGGTACACCTGTGCGACGGGAGCGGGCGCATAAAACGTGCAGAAAATTGCCGCCGCGATACCCAAAGGGGTTGCGATCAGCACCGCGCCGGCGGAAACCAGGAGCGTCCCTGCCACCATGGGGAGCACGTTGTAGAGTCCGTCGGCGGGGTTCCACGATGCGTCATGGAAAAAGCGCGCAAACCCCACGTGCCGCAGCGCGGGCAGCGACTCGGCCACCAGAAAAACGACAATCAGCAGGACGATCGCACCGGACAGGGCAGCCGCAGTGCGCAGCGCCCATGCAATGAGTTGATTGGAGCGCGCGTGGCGATTCATCAGGGAGAGAGTGCAGCGAAGTACTGCGCCGCAATGAGGTCGTGCACCGCGTCCGAGCGTGCATACCGTATGAACTCCGCGATCAAACCGGTGGGTGGTTCGCGCGTGATCAGGTTGAGGTTGCGCGAGAGGGGGAACGTGCCATTGCGCACGTTCTCGAGGGTGGCCGGTACTCCTCCGACGGGCAACAGGCGAATTGCCGTCCCGTGGGTGGCGTCGTATTCGGCGGTACCGATCGACACGTACCCCAGGGCGTTCGGGTTTCCGGCTACCGTCTTTATGGCCTGCTCGTTGTCACCGATGATCACGTCGGCTTTGATCTGCGCGTTGTCCAGGTGAAAATACAGAAGGAACATTTCCAGCGTTCCGCGCCCGTTGGCTTTATTCAGAACGGTAATCGGCGCATCGGTTCCGCCGAGGTCTTTCCAGTTACGTATCTGACCCGTGTAAATGTGCACTACGTCCGTGTCGGATATGTCCGCGATGGGGTTACTGGCGTTGACGATCAGGCAGATGCCATCGCGTGCGACCGGGGTGGCGATCAGATCCCGTTCGCCGCCCTCGAGATTGCGCGACGCCATGCCGATGTCGCACAGGCCTTCGCGTGCGTCATGGATGCCGCGGCTCGATCCACCGGTCTGCACATCCACACGTACGTTCGGATGCGACGTTTCAAAACGCTTTCCGATGGCGAGGGCAAGGGGCGCCACCGTGCTCGATCCGGTGAGAACGATGTGCTGTTGCGCGTGCTCCTTCGCATTGTGCTTGTCCATGGCGTACCACGCGCTGCCGACAACGGCGAGCAACACAAGGAACAGCGCTTCGCGCCGTATCGTTTTCACGAGGTGGGCTCCTTCGGTTCAAACGTGAGTCGGCAACATCCAAGGTGAATTGCTTCGCGCGATTTCGAGGGGCGTACGCCGTCGGCCAGCCGGTATACCACGCCCTTGCCCTGGCGCATCGCTACCACCAGCCCGCTCTCGCGGAGCGCCCGCAGGTGATGCGACAGCAGGCTCTGTTCCACGCACAGGCGTTCGCCGATCACTCCCACGCGCAGGGGACCTTCCATGAGCGCGCGGATAATCGCCAGGCGCGTGGCTTCGGCGAGTACGCCGAGGCGGCGGGAGCACTCGTCTGTGGGAGGGCGCTGTGGCATGATTCCTCTCTGTCGCAAGAACATGAATATTCTTTCATATAAATGAGCGCTTATGCAATGCAATCGCTCCGCGTGCCCGGATTTCGCGGGCGTCGGTGCGGCGAGTCTCTGGTCGCCCGGCGGCAGCCGGCCGCGTGGCGCACCGGCCGGGGAAGAGGGTAAACGCGAGGCCGGGGAAGAGGGTAAACGCGAGGCCGGCCAGAGGGGCAACGCGCCGGCCGCGTGGCGCGCCGGCCGGGGAAGAGGGCAACGCGAGGCCGCGTGGCGCGCCGGCCCGCGCCGGCCGGGGAAGAGGGGCAACGCGAGACCGGCCAGAGGGGACAACGCGCCGGTAGAGATTGGCGGTGGACGCGGCGTGCACTACACTGCGCGTATGTCCTCCATGCAACTGCTCGAACCGACGGCCGCGGTGCGCGCACGCTACGCGAATCTCGTGTCGTCATCCCCCCACGCCAGTGTATTTCACACGCCCGCATGGCACGCAGTAATTGCATCCGTGGGAATAGAAGTGCGCTATCTCGATGCGGGCGAGGTGATGATTCCGTTCGCAATCCAGGGGCGCGGGATCACCCGGCGGGCGTTTTCCCTTCCGTACGACACCGTTGGCGGGCCGGTCGGGCCCACCGACACGCCGCTGTCGTTCGACGCCATCGCCCGTGCGGTGGGGTGTCCGAGCGTTCGGATCGTAGACGGATCGGGGACGATCGTACCGGGGCGCGCGCGCGTGATCGAGGTGGAATCCCATCGGTTGCGCCTGGACGGTGATGTCGACGCGATACGCGCCGGATTCACGCGCAGCGCGCACAAGGCTGTGCGCCAGGCGAAACGACGGGGTGTGGATGTGCAGGTGCGGACCGACGAGGGCGTCGTCGGGGAGTTCTACGCGCTCTACGGAGAATTGATGCGGCGCCACGGCGCACGGCGGGTGCCGCGATCGCTGGTGACGGCGATTTTCCGCGAGATGGTGCCGCACGATACGGCGCGTTTCTACGCGGCGCGCGTCGATGGAGAAACAGCGGCGGTTATGATCATGTTGCGGCACCCCGGTGAGGCGGTGGCGTGGTCGGTGGGGTATGCGCCGCACTTGCAGGCGGTGAGGCCGAATAACGCGCTGATCGACCGCTGGATTTGCGACGAGGTCGACGCGGGATGTCGCTCGCTCGACCTGGGTGCGAGTCCCGGGGGGGCCGACTCACGGGTGGACCGTTTCAAGGAGTCGTTCGGTGCGCGTCCTTATACGCGCCGGGTGCTGCTGCACGAGTCGGCGGCATACCGGGCGCTGCGTGCGATAAACCGGCGGCTGGGCCGCTGACGATCGGCTCGCGCGGGGTCCTGTCATGTCTGCACTCATCTACGGCGTCTTGCGGGGGAGTTTGTGCGGTGTACTGCGCGCGAAATCGTCCGTCGGCACAGCGAAACATTCGGCGACTGCCCGCTCACGCCGGCGTACTCACGGCGTGAGGCGGGGCGAATGTTCGCGCACTTTGCAACCGCGCGGTTCGAAGGGTACCGTCTGGACGATTCCCTCTATGTCCGCGGCAACATGGTTTCGCTGGCGCGACTGCTCTTGCCCCGCGCTGCATTTCGGTGGCTGGAAAACTATTCGGGATGGAACCTTCTCATCAAGGCAACAAAGTAATCGCTAATGCGATGAGCCCGGTTGTTCGTTGAGCGCCCAGTTATACGGCGTATGACGTACGTGCCACGCGTCCGCATTTCTTTCGATCGACCGGCGCACGGGGTCGGGCAAATATCGTGCGATTCGCCGGAGCAGGCCGGCGGTATCGCCGGCGAAGTCTCCCCTGTACCAGTCGAGGATCTTTGAGAGCCACGCCGTTTTGGTCGCCACATCAAAGTGGTTTTTGGCCGGCTGCGCAAAGAACAACCGTGCCTGGTCGTCGAGCTGGGCATTGAGACGCGCGGCCGTATACGCTTCGCTGCGCAACGACGGACAGGATAGTGCAGCACAAACGAGCGCGAAGTGCACTCGCGGATCTCGAAAACGACGGCGGATGATACGGTGTTCAATGTCGTTGAGCGAATAACGCGTTGCCCCGACTTGCACAACCTTACGGTCCCAAACCGTCGTGTGAAAAACGTGACCGAGGATACGACCGCCGGAGTGTAGGTCATTGATGCTGTGGACCGGATAATTATCTGCGATGAGTTTGAGGGTCCACGCATTGTATGTATTGATCCAGAACGCCAGACGAGCATTCTTGTTCGTAAGACGCGAGGGACGGGCGCGCCCAATCCACGAAATGTACCGGGCAAAGCGGGGGTCGTGCTGGATCGCCACGTAGTCCACGAGGCCATTGTTCACGTGGGCGCGCAGCACATCCGAAAACAGCGCGTCGCCATCGGGGACAGAACGCGCCAGTGTGGTGTCTACCGGGGAGATGCGCACGCTGGAGCACCCGGTAACCGGGGCGAACAGCGCCAGGATTGCGGCTATGGATGCGGCCACCGAATGCAGTATTTTCACGTTTGATCCTCAGACCGTACGTCGTTCTCGGTGCGCCGGTATGCCACGATGGTCAGGTCGTCGGGTTTTGACGGGCGCGTCGCCGTTTCGTGCGTCATGCGCCGGCGCGCAAGTGCGGTGAGCTCGTCCACGCTTTCGGCGAGGGGCCCGCTGCGGATTCGTTCGACGATTTCGTCGATGTGTACGTTGTCGAACAGCCCGTCCGACGCCATCACGATGGTGTCCCGCACCGCGAGTTGTACGCTGGAGCCGATTTCGATGCGCATGTTCTCCGACCCCACCATGTTGTTCAGGAGGTGGCGTTCTTCGTGGCGTATCGCTTCTCGTTCGTTCATCAAACCCGCTTCGACGGCGTAGCCCGTGGGTGAGTGATCCAGCGTGCGCGCGCGAATCCTGCCCCGCTGGCCGGTAATGACGATGCCCGTGTCGCCCACATGGTATGTCCGTACCCATTCGCCCTGAATCTCCACAACGGCAAGGGTGGTGCCGGCGCCTACGCCGAGCGCACGGACGGTTTCATTGGCCAGCTCAAATCCGTTGAGAATTGCGGTGCGCAGTTCGTCTTCGGGAGGGCGGCTGCGCAGGGTGGTTTCGATCGCCTCGAGTGCAAGCCGACTTGCCTGCGCCCCGGACGACTGCCCGCCCACTCCGTCCGCCACGGCGAGTATCGCGACATCGGCAGCGGGAGAAAACAGCGCGGCGGCGTCCTGGTTGGAATCGTCGCACCGATCGGGACCGCGAAGGGAAAACACCTCGGCTTCGCCCCGTTCGAAGGCTACGTGCGCAGACTTCTCAAGGTCGGCGGCCACGAACATTCGCGTTCGCAATGTGTCGCTGTTCAGCGCAGCCTCCTTACCGCTTGAGCGGGGCGCGGCACCACGGGCAAATCTTCCAGTAGTCACGTAGCACGCCCCAGCCACAACGCCCGCACGTCTGGCGCGACCCTTCGATTTTCCAGCGGCGCCGTATCTTCGCGCGGCACCACGGGCAGTACTTCATGAACGGCATCAGGGCGCCAGAACACGACGGGCAACTCGCTGTGTACCGCCGGTCGGAATACGATCGTGCAGAGCGCGGACCCTGTGCGCCGCCATAACAGTGGGGACAGAAGCGCCAGTCCAGCTTCATACCCCGGTGACAACGCCTGCAGCGCGCGGGCATCCGTGTGGTCTGACGAAATGTGACCGTTTCGTGGCCGCACCACGGACAGCACGTCATGCTTTCCGATATGGGCCCTTTGCAGCGACCGCACGAGTAATGCGCTTCGAGAGATTTGGCGAAGTTGCGCCGGAATTCTTTGCGCTGTACAGTGCGCCACTCTCCGGTACCGTTGTTGGTTTTCTTGCGCCGGCGTCGCCGCGCCGCCGGATTTTCTACACGCCCGCGCAGTCTCCGGAACGCGGCGAGCATCTGAACGGCCGACGGGTAGCGTTTGCGCGCATCCACTTCGAGGCACTTGCGAAGGAACGCCACGAAATCGGGGTGCGCTTTCTTACGCAGACGATCATTGCCGGCCAGTGGCCACTCGAACGGCCACTCGGGAAGTCGCCCGGTGAGCATGCGATAGATGACGAGGCCCAGAGAAAACACGTCAGAGCGAAGAGATGGCTTGCCCATCGCCTGTTCCGGGGCCACGTATCCTACGGTGCCCGATCCGGAAGCGCTCAGGGTGTAGCGCGAGGCAAATTTGGCGATGCCGAAGTCGCCGAGCTTTACACGGTCGCCGCTAAAGAGAATGAAATTCGCGGGTTTGATGTCGCAATGGATTACGCGTTTTCGGTGCGCGAATGCGGCCGCGTCGAGCATCTGCTGCGCGTAGTCCATCGTCTGGCGCAGCGTCATACGCGTGGCGATTCGGTCGGCGAGGGTTTTTTCGCCGAGCGGGTACACCATCACGAGACGATCGTCAATAAAACCGGCCCACTTAAGATGAAGGATGTGCGGGTGATCGAGGCGCGCGGTAATCCGTACTTCTTTGAGAAAATCGTTGAGGGCGCGATCGGCCAGCAACGCCGGCCCGGGAATCTTCAGCGCGACGTGGATTCCTTCCACCGTGTCATAGGCCCGGTATACGTCGGCGAATCCTCCCCGTGCGATCCGCCGAACAATGCGGAACTTGCCCAGAATCTGGCGTGGTCGCAGGCCGGTCGGTGTTTTCTTTCGGGGCAGCTTCATCATGGTGTGCACAAACGGGGTTTACGGATAGAGCCGCGTTTCGGTCCACCCGTCGTGATCTGGACGATACACAAAGCGGTCGTGCAAGCGATCGAGTTTTCCGTACCAGAATTCCATGCGGTCGGGCACCAGGCGAAAGCCGCTCCAGAACGGGGGGCGGGGAACCTCGCGCCCCTCAAATCGTGTTGCGTACCTGGAGAGAGCGTTCTCCAGCGTTTCCCTCGCGTCCAGCACCTCGCTCTGACGCGAAGCCCACGCGCCAAGTTGGCTGCCCCGCGGCCGTGTTGCGAAATACGCGTCAGCATCGGCATCTGACACCGGTTCGCATGTTCCCTCTACGAGAATCTGCTCCTGAAGAACGCCCCACCACAAACACAGCGCGGCCCGGGGATTGGCGGCAAGTGCGCGCGCCTTGCGGCTGCCCAAATTCGTATAAAACACAATACCGTGTTCGTCGGCCACTTTCAGGAGCACGGTTCGTATCGACGGCCGCCCATCGGGGTCGACCGTGGCCAGCTGCATTCCTTCGGAAAGTACTGTGCCGGCCGCGCGCGCCCGGTTCATCGCGTCGTGAAGGCGTCCGATTAAGTCGAATAGAGTCGTCATTGCAAGAACAGGGGCACAAGCCGGGTCACACGAAATAGGCCGCAACGGTGCGGCCGCCTGCACGGTGTGCAGCACGTAAAATCATAGCACGTTGCCCATGCCTGTGTCGCCGTTTGTTCCCGCGTCCGCTCACGTGGCCGACGAATTGCCCGCGAGGTCGTGCGCAAGGGCGGAAATTCCTGACATTCCTCGGATAAACCAGTAGAATTACATCAGCAGATTCGACAGACCGAACCGAACGACCGAAAGGGGTGCCCGCCGCATGGACCACCGACAGCTCGATACGATTCTCGACGAACGGCGCACGTTCGTGCCCGCGCCGGAATTCAGCCGCGCCGCCCATATAAAGAGCGACGCCGAATACAAAAAACTCTACGCCAGGAGCCTCGACGATCCCGAAGGGTTCTGGGGCGGTGTGGCGGAGGAACTGCACTGGTTTCGCCGCTGGGACACCGTTCTCGACGAATCCGATGCGCCGTTTTACCGCTGGTACGCCGGCGGCACAACCAATATCAGCGTGAATTGCCTCGACCGGCACCTCGATTCGGCTATGCGCAACAAAGCCGCGATCATCTGGGAGGGCGAGCCGGGCGACCGGCGCGTACTCACCTACGCCGACCTGGCAAGAGAAGTGGGCATTTTTGCCAACGCGCTCAAGAACCTGGGCGTACAGCGCGGTGACCGCGTGGCCATTTACCTGCCCATGATCCCCGAACTGGCCATCGCGATGCTTGCGTGCGCGCGCATTGGTGCCGTGCACTCGGTGATATTCGCGGGCTTTTCCGCCGAATCGATTCGTGACCGCGTTATCGACTGTCAGGCGCGCACGGTGATTACCTCCGACGGGGGTTGGCGGCGGGGCAAAGAGCTTTTGCTCAAACAGATTGTCGACGAAGCCCTCGACGGTGTGGAGTGTGTCCGCGATGTGGTGGTCGTCAAACGCGGGCACGGCGATCCGTTTCCGTGCGAAATTCAGGAGGGGCGTGACCACTGGTATCACAGAATCACCCAGGATGTCTCCGCGGATTGCCCCCCCGAGGAGATGGACGCCGAGGATGTGTTGTTTCTGCTCTACACGAGCGGCACAACCGGAAAGCCCAAGGGAGTGATCCATACCACCGGAGGGTACATGGTCTACACATACCTCACGATGAAATACGTCTTCGACCTCAAGCCCGAGGACGTCTACTGGTGTACTGCCGACATCGGGTGGGTCACGGGCCACAGCTACATCGTGTACGGGCCGCTGGCCAAAGGCGCCACCAGCTTGATGTACGAGGGGGCTCCCGATTTCCCACACCGCGGCCGGTTCTGGGAACTTGTCGAACGCTACGGCGTCAATACGTTCTACACGGCTCCCACGGCAATTCGTGCATTTATGAAGTGGGGGGATGAATGGCCGGCGAAACGGGATCTTTCTTCGCTGCGCCTGCTGGGAACGGTAGGTGAGCCGATTAATCCCGAGGCATGGATGTGGTACCAGGAAACAATTGGGGGGGGCCGCTGTCCCATCGTGGACACATGGTGGCAGACCGAAACCGGTGGTATTTTGATTACGCCGCTGCCGGGTGCAACGGCCACGAAACCGGGCAGCGCCACGGTGCCGTTTTTCGGCATTGACGCAGCGGTGTTCACCGAGGCCGGAAAGGAGACCACAGCGGGGTTCCTTGCCATCCGTCGGCCGTGGCCCGGGATGCTGCGCGGCATCTACGGAGACGCCGACCGCTATCGCGATACGTACTGGGCGAAATGGAACGGTGTGTATTTCCCTGGCGACGGCGCGCGCGTGGACGAGGACGGCTACTTCTGGATTCTCGGGCGCGTGGACGATGTGGTCAATGTGGCCGGGCACCGTATCGGTACGGCCGAACTCGAGAGTGTATTCGTGGAACACGCAGCGGTTGCCGAATCGGCGGTGATCGGTGTACAGCACGAAGTAAAAGGGCAGGCGCTCGTTGCCTTCGTGAGCCTGCGCGAGGGAATCGACGCCACGGCCGGTCTCGGAGATGATTTGATCGACTGGGTGGCAAAAAAAATCGGCAAGTTTGCCGTGCCCGAAAAAATTATTTTTGCCGCCGATCTGCCCAAGACGTGATCGGGAAAGATTATGCGCCGGCTGTTGCGGGACGTCGCGGACGGGCGTGCGCTGGGCAACGTGACAACGTTGGCGGACGCGGCGGTGATCGATGCCCTCAAGGCAAAGTACGAGGAAGACTAGCCTCAGCCCGTCAAAAACATGACGGGCGAAACAGAGGCCGGGCGCGTAAGGACGGGGGTTGACGGCGAGTTCCGCAGCGCGCCGACCGCCCACAAACGGTGGGAAACCGGAAACCGTATTTTGTTGGCGCGCGAGGACTGTTTGAGCCGGAACGCCCCCGTCCTGGCGACAGGCCCAACCCAAATATCGCTTCTTTTTTGACGCATTGAGGCTAACTCGGTGACATCTGCCCGGATTCGACGCGGCGCAGATGGGCAAGTACCGCGGTGGTTTCTTCGCGCAGTCTGCCGACGGCGGTGCGGATCGCAGACCAGTCGGCCTTGTCGCGGCCCATGAATTCTACGGTTCGCGCGGCTTCGGTGGCGCGCGTAATTTGGAAGTTGGAAATGGCGCCTTTGAATGCGTGTCCGGCGCGCCGGAGCGCGTCGTGGTCGTGTGCCTCCACGGCGGCCTCTACGGCGGCCATCATTTCCGGTGCGCTGTCTATATACACGGCCGCGACCTGGCGGAATATCTCCATATCACCACCGAGATTCGCGAGCACAACGTCAAGATGAAACGCACTGTCAACCGGTGCGTCCCCGACGTTCTCCCGTGGTGCGTCCCCGACGTTCTCCCGCGGTGCGTCCCCGACATCCTCCCGCGGTGCGTCCCCGACGTTCTCCCGCGGTGCGTCCCCGACATCCTCCCGCGGTGCGTCCCCGGTTTCGCTGCCCGGTGCGTCCGACAGCCGGTCGAGCGATTTCCTTGCGGCGGAAACCGCATCGGATATCGCATCAAACAACCGATCCGGGTTGATGGGCTTCGAAACGTAGTCGTCCATCCCCGATCTCAGGCAACGCTCGCGGTCGCCCGCCATCGCGTGGGCGGTTAGTCCAATGATGGGAACGTGGCGCCTCGTGGCGTCTGCGATCTTGCGGATGGTTCGCGTGGATTCGTAGCCCCCCATTACCGGCATTTGCACGTCCATGAGCACCACGTCGAATGGTTCGTCGACATCGCGGACAGCGTCCACCGCTTTCTTGCCGTCGTCGACAACGGTAACCCGGTGTCCAGATTTCTCCAGAAGAATTACAGCGAGTTCTTGATTGACGCGGTTGTCTTCGGCGAGCAGCACCTTGAGAGAGGGCAGTTCGGGAACGCCGGCTCGCCCCGACGTTCGGCCGCGCACTTTACGCGATCTGTGCCCACACACGGGCATAATTTCATTGAGAAGATCGGATTGTTGCACCGGTTTGGCCAGCGATGCGTCGATGCCCAGGCGGGAAAGACGAGATCTCGTTCCGCGGTCGATGGCCGACGAGAGGAGAATAACGCGCGTTCGCTCGGGCCCGCTCAACCGTCGGATCCTGCGGGCCACCTCAAAACCGTCCATTTTCGGCATGAGGCAATCCAGGAGGACGACGGGATAGGGAGTGCCGCCGGACACGCTCGACTCGAAGTCCTTGACGGCGTTTTCCCCGCTGGTGTGTGCGTGCGGCTCGATCCCCCACTGGCGCATCATTTCCACGAGGATTTCGAGGTTGGTCTGGTTGTTGTCCACCACCAGCACGGGAACGCCGGCGAGAAGTGTCATGTCATCGTCACGGCGCTCCGCCCCGCGTTGTGTCGACACGCCAACACGAACCGTAAAGTAGAATGTGCTGCCACGACCGGGCTCGCTGCGTACCCACATGCGACCACCCATCATTTCTACAAGCTTTTTCGAAATGCTCAACCCCAGACCGGTCCCGCCGTGTCGGCGCGTAGTCGATGTGTCGGCCTGCGAAAATTCGTCAAAGATCATGGCCTGTTTGTCGGGCGGAATCCCGACTCCCGTGTCGCGAACGGAGAGTTGGAGCCAAACGCTGTCGGGGTCGCTGACGCGTGCGGTATGGCAACGCGCTTCGACGACGACTTCGCCCTCCGAAGTGAATTTGATCGCGTTGCCGATAAGGTTCAATAATATCTGACGCAGGCGCAGCGGATCGCCTACGACAAATTCGGGGACGTCGGGACGCACGCGTTGAGCGAGTTCCACGGTTTTTTCGTGCGCGCGAACGGCCACGACACTGAGCGCATCGCCTATGCACTGACGCACGTCGAAATCTGTTCGTTCCAGCTCGAGGCGCCCGGCCTCGATTTTGGAAAAGTCCAGGATATCGTTAATGATACTCAGCAATGCGTCTGCCGACGAAGCCACCGTGTGCAGGTAATGGTGCTGTTCCGTGGTCAGGTCGGTTTCGAGCGCGATGCGCGTCATGCCGATGATGCCGTTCATGGGTGTACGAATTTCGTGACTCATGTTCGCGAGAAAATCACTCTTGGCGCGGCTGGCCGTTTCGGCGGTATCGCGCGCTTCGCGTAATTGCAATTCAATGCGTTCCCGTTCCTCGATTTCTTCGCGGAGTTCTCGCGTTCTTAGGTCGACGCGCTGTTCCAGCCCGACCCGCGCCTCGCGCAGCGCGAGGTCGCGTTGCTGAATCTGCGAGAGCATGGCGTTGAACCCGTCTACCAGCGTGCCGAGTTCGTCGTCACTCTGGCGCACGGCCCGCACGTCGTAGTCCTGTCGCTCACGGATTCGTGACGCGGTTTCGACGAGGTGGAGAATGGGCCGCGTGATGAAACGCTGCAGCCGATTCGTGAGGGATAACGAGATGCCGGCCGCGACCAGAGTGATAATGACCAGCAGCACCAGGAGGCGGACGATCGCCGCGTTGAATTCCCGCATGTCGGCGACAAGGTATATGGTGCCCAGGCGTTCCCCGTCGAGAAAGATGGGCCGATGGAGGGTCAGACGCTCGCCTTTAATTTCTACGCCCTGGGCTTCTTCCGATGGGGGAGGCATTGCGTGCGCAGATCCCTCGGCCTCGTAGTCGCAGAACACTTCGTTGTCCGCGGTATACACGCACGCCGAAATAATCTGCTGCACATTCGCCAGCGATTCGAGAGACTGCTGGGCGGCGGTCGCGTCGCCGTGGGCAAGTGTCTCGGTGTTGGTCGTACCGAGCAGATCGGCGAGCATGCGGACCTCTTCGGTAACGCGGTCCCGTGTGTCCATCCATTCATAGGCAATAATTGCCGCCCCGGCGATGAGCAGAGCGACCGTGCTGCCTGCTACGCTGATTACCGCCACTTTGCGACGGATAGGCGTGGAATGGATTCTGCGAAGAAGTCTGCGAAACATGCGCGTCCGGCGGCGTTGGAGGAGCCGTCCGTGAGTCGGGTATCGACCGATTTGACCCGGGTATTGAGCAAAACCAACAGGCGGGGTTATGTCCGTCGGGCCGCTGCAGGACCGGCGATTCCTGTGCTTCGCGGACGGCGCATTAGCCCGGACGGCGCCGCCGGGCCCACACGTCCAGGATTGTTGCGCCAAGGAGCACGATGAGTGCGAGCAGGTACATCCACGTCAAAAAAACTGTACCCCCGGCAAGTGCGCCGTAAATCGCGTGGCGTTGCGAAATATGAACGGTAATCGACGCGCCGAGCTTTTGGAGTACGGCCCAGACCCCGGCGACGGCGATCGAGATGACTCCTGCACGATATGCGCGCGGTGTGCGCACGGGGATGGTCATGTAGAGTATAAATATGAAGACGGCGAAGGCGACGATTGCCACGGTCCGTCTCGGAATGTAGACGTAGTCTGCTATCGCATGCAGGGCGGGGGCGGCGAGCACGAGGTGAAAGAGATAGTCCGATACGGCAGCGAGCGAAAAAAATACAACCGCTCCGGTGACGTATGCCAAGAATATCAGACGGCCGGTGAGAAATCCCACTTTCTTGCGCGTACCCATTGAGCCGTTGATACTCCAGTCGATCGCCTCGAACAGTCCCATCGCAACAAAAAGGAGAGAGATCATCCCGAGAACCCCGAATGCCTGCCACCCGGCGACCGCTGTATGCACCTGGCCGAGAACGCGCTCGCCAATTCCGGGGGGGAGCAGACCGGCGAGCGTGGTGGCCAGGTTGGCCAGTGCCCCGGGCTCGTTGCGGAATGCGTAGCCGGCGGCCGCGGTGGTGATGAACAGGAACGGGATCAAACCGAGGAGAAACCAGAAGGCTAGCCCCGCCGCCATCATCGGGACCAACCGTTGCGTGTAGCAGCGATACACGCCGATGAGGGGCCGAAACACCGTATCAATCCAGCGGGTCAGGTTGGGCCTCCGGGTGACGATCGCCGCGTTGAATTCCCGCATGTCGGCGACAAGGTAAACGAACCGGCCCCGAGACTACGCCTGTGGCCGATCTCGTAGCAAGCATGGTGATTGGTGGCGCAAGGATTGCGCCGGTTGCGTGGTTACTCGTCCCAGTTCAGCATGCCGCCGGTCTGATACTCTGTCACGCGGGTTTCGAAGAAGTTCTTTTCCTTTTTCAGGTCGATCACTTCGCTCATCCACGGAAATGGATTGGGCACGTCGTACTGTTTGGGAAGGTGGATGCGCTCGAGGCGGCGGTCGGCGATGTACTGCACGTACTGGTGAATGGCGTCGGCGTTCATCCCGAGAATTCCCTTGGGCAAGCAATCGCGCGCATACGCGTACTCGAGGTCCACCGCGCCGCGCACGTTGGATACCAGGGTTTCCTTGAAATCATCCGTCCAGATGACCGGGTTTTCCTGCACGATGGTGTTGATCAGGTCGACGCCAAAGGCCAGGTGCACCGATTCGTCGCGCAGGATAAACTGAAACTGTTCCCCCACCCCCACCATCTTATTCTGCCGTAGAAACGACAGCATCATTACGAATCCGGCGTAGAAAAACACGCCCTCCATGATGACGTAAAATCCGGTGAGGTCGTGAACGAATCGTTGAATATTATGCGTGCCTTCGGTGGTAAATCCCGGATCGAGAATGGACTTCGTCATCTCCACGACGAAATCATCCTTGGCCCGGATGCTCGGGATGGTCTGGTACATGTTGTACACCTCATCGGGGTCGAGTCCGAGGGTGTCGCAACAATAAATAAACGTGTCCGTGTGGACGGCCTCTTCGAAGGCCTGACGCAGTAAGTACTGCCTGCATTCCGGATTGGTGATGTTTTTGTAGATGATCAATACGATGTTGTTCGCGGTAAGGCTTTCGGCGGTCGAAAAGAATCCCATGTTCCAGAGAACGAGCCGGCGTTCGTGAGATGACAACGCGTCCGGGCTGCGCCACATCTCGACGTCTTTTTGCATATTCACTTCTTCGGGGGTCCAGTTGTTCGCTACCCCCGTTTTGTAGTGCTCGCGCGCCCACTGATACCGCATGGGCAGAATCTTGTTCGGGTCGGTTGCGCTGCAATTGAGCAATTGTTTTTCCGCCATATCCCGTTGTCCTTCCTGGGCCTGGTGGGGTTTTCCGGTGCGTGCTACTGGCAGGCTTCGCACGTGGGGTCATCGATTGCGCACGCTTTTTGTACGAGCGTGGCCGGTACGGGTTCGGCTTGCGCTGATCCCGCCGCGGGTTGTTCGCCAGCGAACTTGCTCGATTTCTGGTCGAGCGTTGATTTTTCGATACCCGACGCGGCCATGGTGCGCAGGTAGTAGGTCGTCTTCAGCCCCATTTTCCACGCGATCGTATAAATATTTGCTATTGCCGGACCAGAGAGCGACGTGGTGAAGATATTCACCGATTGACTCTGGTCGATCCATTTGCCGCGGTGTGCGGCGTGGCGGATGATCCATGTCGGGTCGATCTCGAATACTTCCTTGTAACGCGTTCGCAACCACTCGGGAATGGCTTCGATGGCCTGCACACTTCCGTCGTGATACTTGATTTTTTCCATCATATCATCCGTCCACATTCCGAGCTCTTCGAGTTCATCGACGAGATAGTGATTCATCACGGTGAACTCCCCGCTGAAGTTTGACTTCACGTACATGTTTTTGTAGATCGGCTCGATCGACGGGACACACCCGGAGATATTTGCAATCGTTGCCGTCGGCGCGATCGCCATGGTGTTGGAATTGCGCATTCCATAACGGGCAATATGCTCACGCACGGGGGCCCAGTCGAGGCGGGCCGTCTTGTCCACGCCCGTGGGAAGTCCGCGTTCGTCTTCGAGCATCCCGAGCGTGTCGAGCGGCAGCAGACCGCGGCTCCACTTCGACCCCTCGTACGTCTCGTAGCGGCCTTTTTCCTTCGCCAGTTCGGACGAAGTGAGGAGGGCATGATACGAGATGAATTCCTGCAACTCGTCGGAGAGCTTCACGGCCTCGTCGCTGTCAAACGACAACCCCACGCGGTAGAGTGCGTCCTGCAGGCCCATTACGCCGAGTCCGATGGGGCGGTGGCGCAGGTTGGCGTTGCGCGCCTCGGGCGTGGGATAAAAATTGAGGTCGACAACGTTGTCGAGCATGCGAATTGCCGTTTTTACCGTGTACGCGAGTCGTTCGCGGTTGATGCCGCTCGCTTCCACGTGGCGCGAGAGGTTGATCGAGCCAAGGTTGCACACCGCGGTTTCTTCCTCCGAGGTATTGAGGGTGATTTCCGTGCACAGATTGGAGCTGTGCACAACGCCCACGTGGTCCTGGGGAGAACGAACATTGCAGGGATCTTTAAACGTGACCCACGGGTGACCCGTTTCAAAAAGCATGGTAATCATCTTGCGCCATAGTTCGCGCGCACGCACGCGACGATGCAGATGGATTTCGCCGCGTTCGGCCATGCGTTCGTATTCCTCGTAGCGTTCTTCGAACGCGCGTCCGTAGAGGTCGTGCAGATCGGGTGTTTCGTCGGGCGAAAAAAGTGTCCAGTGGCTGTCCTGTTCTACACGTTTCATGAACAGGTCGGGAATCCAGTTGGCCGTGTTGGTATCGTGCGTGCGCCGGCGCTCGTCACCGGTGTTCTTGCGCAGCTCGAGAAAGTCTTCGATGTCGTAATGCCACGCCTCCAGGTACACGCATGTGGCACCGCGGCGCTTGCCGCTGCGGTTGATCGCCGCGGTGGTGGCGTCGACAATTTTCAGGAACGGCACCACGCCCTGGCTGCCCACATTCGTGCTGTGGATGCGCGCGCCCGTACCACGAATATTCGACCAATCGTTTCCCAGCCCCCCCGACCACTTGGAGAGTTGCGCGTTATCCCCGATGCTCTTGAGGATGTGCGAAAGGTCGTCTTTTACCGTGGTGAGGTAGCACGAACTCATTTGCGGGTGGTTGGTGCCCGCATGGAAGAGCGTGGGGGTGGACGGCACGTAGTGCAGCGATGAGGCGACGTCGTAAAATTTCAGCGCCCACTCATTGCGGTTGTCGGATTCTCCGAGCGCCAGACCCATGGCGACGCGCATCCAGAAGTATTGCGGTGTTTCCAGAATGTTCTGGTCGAAGTCGCGCAGGAAATACCGGTCGTAGAGCACCTGTGCGCCGAGATACTGGAAAAGCCGGTCGCGCTCCGGTCGGAGTTCGGCGGCCAGGGCGTTGAGATCAAACTCGAGCATGCGCGGGTCGATGCGCCCTGCATCCACGCCCGCGTGCATCTGTGTGACAAACCCGTCGCGGTGTACCTGTTCGAACCCTTCAGAAAACTCGTCGGTGCCGATCACCTGCTTGTACAAATCGTTGAACAGAAAGCGCGCCGCCAGCGTGGAGTAGGCGGGATCGCGCTCGATACGCGCGCGCATCGCCATGATCACCGCCTGGTTAATCTCGTCGGTCGCGATTCCGTCGAAGAGTCCCAGTTTGGTGTCGCGCAAAATGCCGACGACATCAATACGTTCCCCCAGTCCTTCGCAGCAGTTGACGATGGCTTTTTCAATTTCGCCGATGTTGAACTCGACGACTTCGTCGTTGCGTTTGCGCACGCTGATCTCGCGGCGGTCGATGCGTTCGAGTAGTTCGTCCTGTCGGTTGCGTCGAACCTGCGCGCGGTCTTGCCGGTAGAGGATGTAGGCCTTGGCCACCTCGAATAATCCACGCTCGGCGAGCATCATCTCGACAAGGTCCTGGATATCTTCGACCCCCGGGATGCGCTCCGCGAATCGGTCGGTCAGCGAATCGATCACAGTGTCGGTTACCGCCGAATAAAACTCGCTCGATACCGACGCGTGGGTTGCCGCGCAGGCCTTCTCGATGGCCTTCTCGATTCGCGAGCGTTCAAAGTCGACAACAGACCCGTTGCGTTTGCGGATTTTCGTGATTTCCATGCGTTCTCCTGCGGCAAAAAAGGCGGCCGTGAGCGTCTAAGCCCATGTTGTCCAAACTGTTATACGGTTCATCGGGCAGGGAAGCAGGCGTCTGACCCGGACGCCGCGCGTGCAGTTTTCCACACCGTCTCCACCTCGTATCCCCACGCTATCCCCAATATCTTGTGCGTCTGCAACACAGCACCCCTACCGATTGAGGTAAGCGGGATAGTACGGCAGCCCGAAAAACACCGTCAAGACAATCCTCTTTTGTGAAAAACATCGCATGCACTTTCGTAGTCTCTTGCTATTTTGCAAGATACGAAGATTTGCCCCCCGGAATCCAGCCCCATACGCCGCCTGGCCGGTGCAAAAATTTTTTCTCCGGTTTGCACTGGCCGCGTGCCGTGCGCCCGGCGTAGAGTGACCTGGTGGGCGTAAAACGGCGCATAACGGCTCTTCGTGCGGTGATCGACGCAGCGTGCGCCCGCGCGGGCCGCCCTCGCGATTCGGTGACGATTGTGGGGGTAACGAAAACGTTCGGTCCGGCGATGGTGGAGGAAGTTGTGGCCGGCGGTATCGTGGACATCGGAGAGAATCGCGTGCAGGAACTTGTCGCCAAGATGGACGCAGTAGCCGCGCCGTGCCGCTGGCACCTGATCGGTCCGCTCCAGCGCAACAAGGTCCGTCGCGTGGTGGGACGCTGCCACCTGATCCATTCCATCGACTCTCTGCGGATCGCCGGGGCCGTCGATCGCGTGGGTGCCGAACAGGCGGTGACCACGCCGATACTCGTGCAGGTGAATCTGAGCGGAGAAAAATCCAAGCACGGGTTTTCGGCGGAAACGGTGGCGGATGCGGTGGGCGAGATGGCAACCTTCGACCATCTGAGCGTGCGGGGATTGATGACGATCGGTCCGGCAGAAGGGGGGGGCGAGGCCGCGCGCGCGTGTTTCCGACGACTGCGGCAGTTGCGGGACACCCTGCAGGACGCCGGTCTCGGCGGTATCCAGGAACTGAGCATGGGAATGAGCGGAGATTTCGAGGTGGCCATCGAGGAGGGGGCGACCATCGTGCGCATTGGACGGCGCATCACCGGCGAGCGGACCGCGAGGGCGGCGTCTACGCCGTCGAACGGGTGAAAAGATTTTTGCCGCCGACCGGAATATCCGGTACATTGTCGGGAATCGCGCGACGAATGTGCATGCGGTCTACGGACGTAAGCGGCATATTAATTGACAGTTAACTGGTCTGGCGTTATTGGCGCGACGATTGCACGGTCGTCGGTGAATTGTACCGGCACGACGGACTGCGAAATGCCGGGTGCCCGTTCGGGCGCGGGTCGATGGGAATTGTCTGGAGGATCCTGAAGATGCGCATCACACCACTGGACGTACGGAAGCAGGAATTTCGTAAAGGCATGAGGGGATTGGACGCGGAAGAAGTGTACGCGTTCCTGGCCACGGTGGCGGATGAGTACGAGGCGGTGCTCAACGACAACAAGGCCCTGCGCGAGCGTTTGTTGGAACTCGATGACAAGGTACAGGAATACCGATCGATGGAAAAGACGTTGCGCGATACGCTGCTCACCGCGGAGCGCGTCACGGTGGATGCCAAGGACAACGCGCGGCGCGAAGCGAATATCATCATAAAGGAAGCGCAGATCGAAGCCGAAAAGGCGCTGCGCGACATTAAGGGCGAAGCGATGAAGCTGCGCCAGCAGGTGCAGCAATTGCGAAGCCAGCGGGAGGCGTACCTCGGGCGCATGAAATTGCTCGCCGAGTCGCACGTACACTTTGTCGATACCGCGCTGACGGATTTTCATTCCGACGACCGTGAACTTTCGTCTCTCGGTGTGCGCAGCCCGGGTGCCAGAGCCGTTTCGGACGTGCGTGGACGCGCGGACGACCCCGTCGAAGCCTCCCCGTCGGCCCCGCCCGCCGGCGTAGCGCCCGCGGCGGCAACTTCCCGGGGCGCGGCGCCTGAGCGTGAAGTGGATGTTCCCGGGGATCCGGGCGCGACAGCGTCTGTGGCGGTCCCGGGCGAACCGGTGGTGGCGCCCGCGGCAGCCCCCGGCGAACCCGTGGTGGCGCTCGCGGCAGCCCCCGGCGAACCCGTAGTGGCGCCCGCGGCAGCCCCCGGCGAACCCGTGGTGCCGCCCGCGGCAGCCTCCGGCGAACCGGTGGTGCCCCCCGCGCGGGAATCGTACGCGGAGACTTCTTCGCAAACCCGGATGGAGCCGGCGCGCCCGATTCCGGATACGCTGCCCGACGCGGCGGCGCGCTCTGTTGGCGGCGACGCGGCCGGCGCGCGGACGAATCTGGCCGATCTGGCCGATTCGGCCCCCCGGGGGGACTCCAGCGGTGGTTCCTCGTCCGCGGCGCTCTCCGAAGAGCCCGCACAGAACGGGGAAGCGGTTTGCCCTCCGAGCGCCCGTTCCCCTCTCGTGACCCCGGCTCCCGCGGTGGCGGTGCCGGCAACCCCGGGCCCCGGGGCACAACGCCCCGCACAGTTGGACACGCCGGAATATATTGAGGCGACACCAACGGTCACGGCAGTCGCCGAGCGTGCGCCCGGTTCCCAACCCGCGGGTGCACTCGATGATATCAACGCCATCATCGATCGCATGGCGAGCGAGCAGCGGGAGATGACCACGCGTGCCACCCGGGACGGATCGCCTGCGGGCCCGCCGCCCGCGTCGAACCCCGTTGCTCCGTCTTCCGGGCAGCCGATGCCGCCGGGGTCGCGCGAGACGACGATCGCCCCGGGAAGTTCCTGGCACCACGTGGTTGCCGAGGACACCCCGCCGGCCGCCACCGGTGATGTGCTCACACCCGAGCCGGTGGCTCCGTCCGGTCCGGTGGCGCCGAACGACGAAACCGGGGAATGGGACATGGAACAGATTCGTCGCGAGATCGTTCAGGGAGAGGCCGGTCACGGCGACGCGTAGGATTTGCGGGCACGATGTAAGCAAACGGGTCGGCTGGAAACGGCGGGCCCGTTTTGCTTGGTTGCTGCCTGCTACAAGCCACGGGGGTGCCATCGCGGTTTGTTCGGCGCCCCGCCGGGTTGCCATCGCGCGTTGGGCGGGCCGCCGCGCGGGTCGTCACCACACGGTGACCCGGCGGTGTTGCCCGTGACGCCATCGCCCGTTGGCCGGGCCGCCGCGCGGGTCGTCACCACACGGTGACCCGGCGGTGTTGCCCGTGACGCCATCGCCCGTTGGCCGGGCCGCCGCGATTTGCTATCATGCGCTTTTTCGACCGCGCACGACCGAACGGGTAGAGCAGGGAGCGCTGACAGTGAAGGGATTGTACGAAAAGATTCAGGACGCGCGCGACTACATACGCGCGCAGACGCCGACGGTACCGCGCTTCGGCCTCGTGCTCGGCACGGGGCTGGGAGATGTGGCCCACGATATCGAGACGGATGCGATCATTCCGTACGCCGATATTCCCGGATTCGTGGAAGCCACCGGGATTGGCCACGAGGGAAATCTTGTGATCGGAACGCTCGGCGGGCGGACGGTGGCATCGATGCAGGGTCGCCTTCATTACTACGAAGGCCACTCCATGAAAGACATCACACTGCCCATCCGTGTGATGAAGGCCCTGGGTGTGGAAGAGATTATCATCTCCAACGCCGTAGGCGGAATGAATCCGCACCTCGACCCCGGCGACATCGCCGTGATCACCGACCACATCAACCTCATGGGCGACAATCCGTTGATCGGGTGGAACGATGAACGCCTGGGCGGCCGTTTCCCCGACATGTCGAATCCGTACGATCGCGAGCGACGGGAGCAGTTCGAGTCGGTGGCGGCCGCCGCCGGAGAGCCCGTCCGGCGCGCCGTGCTCGTGGCCGTTGCCGGCCCCAACCTGGAAACGGCAGCGGAGTATCGTTTTCTCCGTCGCATTGGTGCTGACGTAGTGGGCATGTCGATGGTCCCGGAAAATCTGGTTGCCGTCCATGCCGGCATGAAGGTGCTCGGACTCGCCGTAGTGACCGATCGGTGCCTTGCTGACGCGCTGGACCCCGTCGACATTCCCCGCATCATCGCCACGGCAAGCGCGGTCGCACCCCGCCTCAGTGGGCTCATGGTGGATTTTCTCGCGCAGGCGTGAGCAACCCATGCAATCCGGAAACAGAACCCCGGAGAAACGAATCGAGACATGACCGAAAAATACGAGAAACTTTTGTCGTCGCGCGACGTGGCCTCCGCCGAACGCGCCGTTCTCGAACATTGGGATCGCGCGGATGCCTTCGCACGTTCCATCAAATCGCGGCCCAAAGACCGGCCGTTCGTGTTCTATGAGGGACCGCCGACAGCCAACGGGCGCCCCGGCGTACACCATGTGATCGCTCGCCTGTGCAAAGACGCGATTTGCCGGTACAAGACGATGCGCGGCTACCGCGTGGTGCGCAAGGCGGGATGGGACACCCACGGTCTGCCCGTCGAGATCGAGGTGGAGAGTCAGCTCGGCATCCGGCACAAGGATGAGATTGAAGCCTACGGGGTCGCGGAGTTCAATCGGCAGTGCCGCGAGAGTGTGTTCCGTTACGAAAAAGACTGGATGGAATTTACCCGTCGCATCGGCTACTGGGTGGACATGGAGCACCCGTACATTACGTGCGACAACCGCTACATCGAGTCGGTGTGGTGGATCGTCAAGGAGTTCTTCCAGAACGGACTCGTTTACCGGGGACACAAAGTTGTTCCGTATTGTCCCCGGTGCGAAACTTCGCTTTCGAGTCACGAGGTCAGCCAGGGCTACCGCGAGGTGTCCGACCCCTCGGTGTACGTAAAATTTCGACGCGCCGGTGCCGACGAGTCGTTTCTGGTATGGACCACCACACCGTGGACACTGATTTCCAACGTGGCACTCGCCGTGGGCCCGGACCACGAATACATACGCGTACGCCACAACGGTGAGATCTTCATTCTCGCCGCCGCGCGGGCCGACAGCGCGCTTGAAGGCGACTACGAAGTACTCGACCGCTGCACGGGTGCCGACCTGGTGGACGCCACGTACACTCCGCTGTTCGATTTTTTTGCGAATACGGAGGGCGCGTTCCGCGTGGTACCCGCCGACTTCGTCAGCCTCGACGAAGGAACCGGCATCGTGCACATGGCGCCGGCGTTCGGCGAGGACGATTACCGGATGCACCTCGAACACGGCCTGCCGCTGATTCAGGCCGTTACCCCGAGCGGCACATTTCCCGACGAAATCGCGCCGTGGGCCGGCCGCTTCGTCAAGGATGCCGACCCCGATATCATCCATCACTTGCAAGACACCGGGCACCTCTACCGCAGCGGGAAGATCAAACACAGCTACCCGTTCTGCTGGCGCTGCCGCACGCCGCTCATCTATTACGCGCGGCGCAGCTGGTACATCCGCACCACCGAGTTTAAGGATCGAATGATCGAAGCCAACCGTGACGTCAACTGGATTCCCTCCGAAGTGGGAGAGTACCGATTTGGCAACTGGCTGGAGAACAACGTGGACTGGTCGCTCTCGCGGGAACGGTACTGGGGTACGCCGCTCAACCTGTGGACGTGCACGGCGTGCGGTGAATACGATGCGGTGGGAAGTATGAAGGAACTCAACAAGCGCGCCGTCCGTCGCCCCGACGGCGAACTCGACCTGCACCGGCCATGGGTGGACGGTGTCATCATCGCCTGTCCCAAGTGCGGGGCCGATATGCATCGCGTCAGCGAAGTGGTCGACGTGTGGTTTGACTCGGGGAGTATGCCTTTTGCGCAATACCACTATCCGTGGAACGAGGACAGCCTGTTCGACGATCAATTTCCCGCGGACTATATTTGTGAAGGGATCGATCAGTGTCGTGGCTGGTTTTATTCGTTGCTCGCCATTTCCGTTTTCCTCAAGGGAAAGAGCCCGTACCGTAATTGCCTGACCACGGAGCTGATTCTCGATAAGCACGGACGGAAGATGTCGAAGAGCCGCGGCAACGCGGTGGATCCGCGCGAAGTGCTCGACAACGAGGGGGCCGACGCGCTGCGCTGGTATCTCTCCACGACGAGTCCGCCGTGGACGCCCACGCGCTTCGACCGCGATGGCGTACGGGAAACATCGCGCAAGATGCTCGATACGCTGCGCAACGTGTATGCGTTTTTCGCCACCTACGCATCGATAGACGGCTACGAATACAGCGCCGACGATTCCGGTGCGCCCAATCTTCTCGACCGATGGCTTCTCTCGCGCTACCACACGACTCTCGCCCGGGTGCGCACGGGGATGGACGCCTACGATGTAACGCGCGTGGCGCGGGGGATTCAGTCGTTCACGCTCGATGAACTATCCAACTGGTATGTGCGGCGCTCGCGTCGCCGGTTCTGGAAGGGCGAAATGGGCGATGACAAGCGGGCCGCCTATCACACCCTCTATACGGTGCTCGACGGCCTCGCGCGGCTGATCGCTCCATTTACGCCGTTCGTTGCCGACGAACTCTACCTGGCACTGCGCAGCAGCGACCCGGGGCGGGAGGGCGAAAGGCGCAGTGTGCACCTCGAGCCGTTTCCCGAGTGCGATGAAACGCGCATCGATGAGGCGCTCGAAACGCAGATGGCCGTGGCCCTGGCGGTTACCGTCCTCGGGCGCACCGCGCGCAACGATGCCGGGGTAAAAACGCGACAACCGCTCGCTCGTCTTCTCGTACACAGCACGCGGCGCGCCGAACTCGACGCGTTCCTTGCCCGTGAAGACGTGCAGCATCTTGTGCTCGACGAGCTCAATGTAAAATCGGTCGCCGCACTCGAATCACTCGACGGATTTTCCCATTTTGCGGCGAAGCCGGTTTTTCCTGTGCTCGGGAAACGATTCGGCAAGAACGTGCCCGCCGTGGCCGCGGCCATTGGCGATCTGGGCGACAGTGCGCTCGCCGCGCTGGAACGGGACGGCAGCGTGGGCGTCGTCGTGGGCGAAGAGAAGATGACGCTCGGGCGCGAGGAAATCTCGCTCGAACTTCATCCGGCAGCGGGGTTTGCCGTGGCGCGCGACCGGGGGGTAACGGTGGTGCTCGATCTGGCGATCGACGACGCGCTGCGCGCCGAGGGGGAGGCCCGCGAAATTGTCAATCGGTTGCAGAATCTGCGCAAACGGGCAGGGCTTGAGGTGACCGACCGGATTGAACTGCGGTACGAGGGCGATGGGGCGGGTGGGGTATTCGCCGCGCAGGGGGAACTGATTGCATCCGAAACCCTGGCCACCGGGACACACCGGGGACGCGCCGACTGGCCCGACAGTACCGAACTCGACCTGTCCGGCGGCCCCGCGCGCATGTGGATTCGCAAAAGCAGTTGACAGTGCGTTAACCCGATAGTATCTTTCCGACGCCTTGCTATGATGGCTCCATCGTGTTGGAATAACGAGGGTTACAGAAATGAATCAGCGTGACCTGGCGCGGTACCGCAAACGTATCGAAGACGAGAAACGACGTGTGCACGATCAGCTCGGGCGGATCGAAGAGGGCGTCAAAGCGCGTGCCAGTGTGGGCGACAACAACGCGTATTCCAATCACATGGCGGACGTAGGGAGCGACGCGATCGAAACCGAACAGACGTTCATGTACGCCAGCAAGGGCAGCGAGTACCTGCGCGCGCTCGACGATGCGCTCGTTCGCATCGACCGCGGCACGTACGGAACGTGCGAAGTGTGCGGTGCCGCGATTCCCGCGCGTCGCCTCGGTGCCTACCTTGCCGCGCGCTACTGCGTGCCGTGCAAGGGAAAACTCGAGAAGAGACGGGGTTGAACGTGGGGTTTCTTCTCCCCGCGGTTCTGCTCGTTGTTGTCGATCAACTCGCCAAGCAGTTGATCTGGCACTTTGCCGAAAACACCGTGTTGATTCCGGGGTATTTCAACCTGGCTCTCGTGCGCAACGGGGGTGCGGCGTTTGGCGTGTTCTAGGGGGCGCGGTGGGCTTTCGTCGCGGCGAGCATTGTCGCCATGGTGGTTATCATGCGCGTTGGATTGCGCCTGCCGCGCGAGGCAAAACTCCGGCGTCTGTACCTCGGGATGATACTCGGCGGCGCGGTGGGCAACCTGATCGACCGCGTGTTCGCGGGAACGGTGATCGATTTTATCCAAATCGGCGTGGCGGGACACTACTGGCCCGTGTTCAATGTGGCCGACATGGGGGTGTCGATCGGGGCCACTCTGCTGCTCATCGACATCCTGTTTCTTTCGCGCCATCGCGACGCGCGCGTGCCCCTGCCGTCCGGAGAATCGTCCGATTCTGGCGATGCCGGCCGCGCCGGATAGGTGATGTCTGCCGATCCGGCGATTCGGCTGATTGTGCCCGCCCCGAGTGCCGGGACCCGTCTCGACCGGTTTTGCGCGGGCGCGATCGACGATCTTTCCCGAAATCAAATTCAAAACCTCAATCGCCTCGGCGGAATCCGTGTGGACGGTATGCCGCGCCCCGACAGCTATGCGGTCTCGCCGGGTGACACCATCGAACTGGATCGTGCGCTGCTCGTGCCCGAAGCGCTCCGTGGCGGTGCCCCCGTGGCCGAACACGTCGAATTTCCGATTGTGTTCCGGGACGACCACGTCGTGGTCGTCAATAAGCCACCGGGGCTGGTGGTGCACCCCGCGCACGGAAACTGGCGCGGCACGCTCGTCAACGGGCTGCTCGGTCGCGGCGTAACCCTCGCCGGTCTCGGTTTGCCCGATCGTCCCGGTGTGGTGCACCGTCTCGACCGCGATACCTCGGGACTGATGGTGCTCGCGCGCACCGACATGGCGTACCGCTCTCTGGTGGCGCAAATAAAGGATGCCACGGTGAAAAAGAGCTATCACGCCATCGTATGGGGACACGTTCCGTCGCGCCAACTCGACGTGGATGCGCCGATCGGCCGACACCCGCGCCACAGGCAACAAATGGCCGTGGTCGACTCGGGGAAGCCGGCGCGCTCCACGGTGTTCGTGGTAGACGCCTACGGGCATTTCGACTATATTCGAGTGACCATCTGCACGGGCAGGACACACCAGATCCGCGTCCACATGATGCACGTCGGCAATCCGGTTCTCGGAGACCCGGTTTACGGCGGACGGAAGCTAAGAGGACCGTCCTCGCAGGCGAGATTCAAGTCCACCTGTGATAAACTGCTCCGGATACTGACGAGGCACGCGCTCCACGCTTCAACACTGGCATTCATTCACCCGGCGACCGGGAAGCGGCTAACTTTTTCGTCCGCGCTGCCCGCCGATATACGCACGGCTCTTGAGACGCTGCAGTGCGAAGAGAGAATCAGGGAGGTATCAGGTTGAAGATTACGCAACGGGAAGTGGATAACGCCGTTATTCTCGACCTCAATGGTAAGCTCACCGGCGGCCCCGACGCCGAGACATTTCGTGAGATGTTCAAATTACTCCTCGAGCAGGGCAAAAAGAACATCATCGTAAATCTCGCAAAAGTGTCGTGGATCAACTCCACCGGGCTGGGAATCCTGATCAGCGGATACACGTCAATTCGGCGGGGCGGCGGCGACCTGGTGATCATGAACGCGTCCGATCGGATCGAAAGCATCCTGTACGTGACCAAGCTTAATCTTTTGTTCAAAGCGTTTGAGTCCGAAGAGGACGCGCTCAAGGCGTTTGACGCACCGAGCGGCGATTAGCGCGGCACGGCCGGGTGATAGCCGCCAATGGTGGAGCGCGACCAGGAGATGGACCTCGAGATTCCATCCGATTTTAAGTTTCTCGGCGCAGTGGACGCCGCGGTGCAGGACCTTGCGCGTGAGTTTGCGTTCGGGCAGGATGCAATCAACGATATGAGTACTGCGCTCATTGAAGCGTGCAGCAATGCGATTGAACACGGAAACCGGTTTGCCCCCGACAAACGGGTGCGCGTTACGCTGCGCTCCGGTGCATCTGGATTTGTCGCCGTGGTACGCGACGAGGGACCGGGTTTCGACTTCGAATCCGTGGTGGCCGAGGACGGTCCGCCCGATATGATGAGCGAGCGGGGACGGGGATTGCTCATTATGAAGGCATTCACCGATGAGCTGACCTTCACGCGCGGTGGCGGCGGTCTGACCGTCGAACTGGTCAAGCGGCGGGTGTCGTCGAGCGACGAGGCGAGCGACTGAACGGGTGCGGCCGTTTGTTTGCAACCGTCCATGTTGTCGGTGCGTAATAGTGGCCGTATCGAGCCACGTGACCGACCGACCGGAGTGCCGGCACCATGATCGCCTCGCATAGCGTTGCCATATCCTGTATCTACCTCGCCAGCGGCCTGTTTTTCTTTTTTCTCGGGCTGACGATTCTCCGCATCGGCGGGTCAAACGCGCCGTCGCGCGCGGCGGCCATGATGCTGTTTTTCGCCGGGATCGGCCCGCTGCTCTCTGCCACCGGCCTGCTGCTTGAGTCGAACCTGACGGGTGGGTCGGTGCTCTACCGCGACATGCTCGAGAGTTTCGAGTACCTCTGGGCGTTCTTTTTCCCCTCGTTGATGATGTTCGCGTTGAGTTTTCCACGAGAAAGCCGGTGGATACGGGAGTATCCGTTTGTCGGGTTCATCCTCTTCCTTCCGTACCTGTTTCACCTCGTCGTCATGATGCACGGCGACCAGATGCTCGGCTTCGTGGCGCACCTGGGCAAAGCGCTCCCGGGGGGGCGCGATATTTCCGTGGGGTCGCGTGAGATCGCGGTGGGCACGGTGGATAATTTACTCAACGTCGCCGTTCGCATCCTGGAGCGCGTACACAGGAACGCGTTTGCGGTGGTGAACATTGTCTACGCGGCCAGTTCCCTTGTGCTGCTCAACCGCAACCGGCGCCGCGCGGTAGCTCCGCGCGTGGCCGAGCAGACGGGAACCCTCGTGTTCGGGCTGACCGTCGCACTCGTCGTGTACACAATCACCCGCGCCGCGATGATGTTTGACCCGCACGTGATTCCCTGGAACGTGTCGTCGGCGTTGATCAACGGCTCCCTCGTGGTTAGCGGCGGAACCATCGCCTACGCGGTGATTCGCCAGCAGTTCCTCGGGATACGCAACATAATGCGTCGCGCCGCCCTCTACGCGGCCCTCGCCGGTTTGTTCGCACTGGCCTATATGGTGGTGGTTCGGCCAATTGGCGACTACTTTGGTCGCTACAGCGCGGCGAGTCGCGACGTGTTCGAGGCGGGGTTTATTCTGCTCGCCGTAATTACCTTCCAACCGGTACTTCTGCGCGCCGAAGAGTTGCTGGGACGTATTTTTCTAAAGGGCGAACGCGCGGGCAGCGCGATGCGCCAGCGCGGCGACGCCGTGGCCGCGGTAACTTCGCGTGCCCAGCTCGAGCGCGTTCTCGACGTGCAATTGCGCGCATCGCTCGACGCATCGGCGGTGAAGCTGGTTACCGCGGAGGGGCTGCCCTGGGAAACGCCGTTTTTCAAACTCCTGTCGCATATTGGGGAACCAGTGTCCCGTGCGGACCTGCTTCGCCTGGCGCCCGGGCACAAGACCCGACGTCGGCCCGCGTGGGGCCGACTGTTGCGACGCACGGCGGCGTACCCGGGCAGCGACGTGGAAAAACTGGCGCGCGAACTCCGACCGTATCTCCAGAACGGAGCGCTTGCCGTGTGGGAAGTGTTTGTGCCGGTTACGCGCAACAGTGTGTGCGAGGGATTCGTGGGGCTGGGTCCGCGCGTGTACGGAGTAGACTACGAAGCGTCGGATATTGGCGTGCTCTCGGCGCTGTCCGCGCAGCTTGGTTCTGCGCTCGAGAAAATCGGGTTGATCAAGGAAAGTCTTGATCGACAGGTGTTCGAGGAAGAATTAAAGATTGACCGTCGAATTCAGACCCAGTTGCTCCCGGGCGCACCGCCCGCACTGAACGGGTATGAGTTGTCGGCGGTGACGATTCCGAGCCGATATGTGGGGGGCGACTACTACGATTTCGTGTTTATCGACGAGCACTATCTGGCTATTGTTGTTGCCGACGTATCGGGCAAGGGTATTCCGGCCTCCATACTGACCGCGTCATTGCAGGCTACGGTACGATCGAACGCCGATGTGCAGGCGGAACCGGGAATGATGCTCGATCGTCTCAATCGACTGATGCACCGCAATACTTCTTCCGAGGAGTTTGCCACTTTGTTTTACGCAGTGGTCGACCTGCGCACGGGGTGTTTGCGCTACGCCAACGCCGGACACGAATTTCCATTTATCGCGTGCAATGGAAATACCGCACCCCTGGCCGAAAGTGGGCTGGTTCTCGGGTGTCTGGAACATTTCCCGTACGAAACGTGCGAGGGCGAGATACCCCGGGACGGTGCACTTGTGGTATACACCGATGGCGTAACCGATTCGACGGCCACGGACGGATCGTTTTTCGGCACCGAACGTCTGCGCACGGCCATACGGAACAACTCGCGTTCCTCCGCGGAAAAAATGTGCGGAGCGGTTGCGCGCGCCGTGCGCGAGTTCGGTTCGAGTGATCCCCAGGACGATTACACTCTCGTTGTGCTCAAACGCTGTGCCTGATTTCATCCGCATACTTGGCATCGATCCCGGCGCACGCCGCGTGGGTCTGGCGGTGAGTGATCCGCTGGGGTTCACCGCGCAGGGGATCGATACGTTTGATCGCCGCTCCGGCGATTTGTTCGCACGCCTCGGCGAACTGATCGATGAACTCGGGGTTACGGAAGTTGTCGTGGGACACCCTCTCTCGATGTCGGGGCGGCCGAGCGAAACCACGCGGGCGGCCGAGCGCCTCGCACGCGAGGTGCACGAGCAATTCGCGTTGCCCGTTACGCTGTGGGACGAACGCCTGACGAGCGCCGAGGCGAGGCGCACACTCGCCGGCCAGCGCGCGCCGCGTGGCGCCGTAGACCGCGTGGCCGCGGTGCTGATTCTGCAGGGCTACCTCGACGCGCGGGCGGCATCATGAACCGCGGAATCGGCGTGGTCGTCGCAGCGGCCCTCGTGGTCATCGTAGGGTTTTTCGCCGCGGTATGGGTTGACGTCCACCGTGTGGCCGCACCCGGCGGCGCGCCGGTGCGCTTCGCTGTGCATCGGGGCGAACCATTCCGGAGTGTGGCCCGCCGTTTGGAGCACACCGGGATAATTCGCCATTCACGGTCGTTGGGGATGTACGCCGCGATCACGCGCCGCGACCGCCGGGCTCACGCGGGCACGTATACCGTATCGGCCGGTGAGCGCCCCGTCGATATTCTCAATCGGCTGGTGGCCGGCGACATACTCAAAGTGAACGTAACCGTTCCCGAGGGGTATACCATGTGGCAGATAGCGGGCGCGGTTACCGTGGCGGGGATCGACTCGGTGGCGATGCTCCGTGCCATCGCCGACCCCGATCGCGTGGCGCGGCGGCAGATTCCTTCGTCCACACTCGAAGGATACCTCTTCCCCGACACCTACCAGATTGCGTGGGGGGCCGACCCGGGTGCCGTTGTGGATGCAATGCTCGCGCGGTTCGACGAGGTGATCGGCGATTCGCTCGCCATAGTCGCCGCGCACCGGGGAATGACGGCGCACCAGGTGCTCACACTCGCGTCCATTGTGGAGGCGGAAGCCCGGCTACCCCGGGAACGTACCGAGATTGCGGCGGTATATTCCAACCGCCTCCGCCGGCATATGCGTCTGGAAGCGGATCCCACCGTGGCGTACGCGATGGGGGGCTACCGGGGCCGGCTTCTCTATGCAGACTTGCAGGTGGATTCGCCGTACAATACATATCGTAACCCCGGGTTGCCTCCGGGGCCCATCTGCAACCCGGGCAGGGCGTCCATTCGGGCGGCGCTTCGCCCCGACCCGGATATCGATGCGCTGTATTTTGTTGCGCGCGGAGATGGAAGCCATATTTTTTCAAAGACGTTGCGCGAGCATAAAGCGGCCGTAAGAAATGTGCGGCGCATGCGCCGCGCGCGGCACCAGAACAAATGAACCGGCAACCACACGAACCCGAAGGTCTTGCGGAGAAGGAACGCGCCGATTACCGGCGCCTGGCCGCGTGCGTCCGGGCATACGGATCGATGGTCGTTGCGTTTTCTGGTGGGGTGGACTCTGCGCTGCTCGCCTACGTGGCGCATCGGGAACTCGGTGACCGCATGCAGTGTGCCATCGGCATTTCGAACTCGTTTGCACAAGATGAGTACAACGATGCCATCGTGTTCCTCGGCCAGCACGAGATTCCGTTTCGCGAAGTGGGCACGCACGAACTCGATAACCCGGCGTACCGGCGCAACGGCCCGAACCGGTGCTATTTCTGTAAGGACGAGTTGTTCCGTCGCATCGCCGGGAAGTACCGTTCGGAGCAATTTGCCTGCGTGGCCTATGGCGCCAATGCGAGCGATGCAACCGACCATCGTCCCGGCGCGCGAGCGGCCGGCGAACACGGCGTGGCCGCTCCCCTGGCCGAATGCGGGCTGACCAAAGTACGCGTGCGCGCGCTGGCGCGCGCGCTCGGGCTTGCGCTGTGGGATAAGCCGGCGGCGCCGTGCCTGGCTTCGCGCATTCCATACTTCACCGGGGTGTCTCGCGAACGGCTCGCGCGCGTCGAACGGGCCGAATCGTCGGTTCGGCAGCTGGGGTTTCGCGACCTGCGCGTGCGCCATTACGGGGATAGCGCGCGCGTGGAACTTCCGGTGCGCGACCACGCGCGCGCGGCGGATCTGTGGCGGGATATCGAAGCGGCAGTGCGTGCCGCGGGGTTCCGCCGCGTGGTTCTCGAACCCGATGGTCTGCGCAGCGGACGGCTCAACGACGCGCTCGATGGCGACCGCTCCGATTGACACAGCGGGCCGTGTGTGGTTGCATAATATCCGGCACGCGTCGGGAGGTAACAATGACGGGTACGCGAACCCACCGTTTCAAATGGAAAATATTCGGGGCCGCGATGGTGTCGATCGTCCTGGGCTATATCCTGCTCGCGCTGGCCAACACGACGTTTTCGGCCATTCTGCTCGTTGTGGGATACTGCGTTCTTGTTCCTCTGGCGTTTCTCTGATCGACACGCGGCACACCATCGAGTGGGCGAATAGCTCAGCTGGGAGAGCATCTGCTTTACACGCAGGAGGTCACAGGTTCGAGTCCTGTTTCGCCCACCACCCTTTTTCTTCCATTGCGCGCCCCTCCCGCCGCCGTCCATTGCCAACTCGCACCACGTGCGCAACACGTCGGGTATTGCGCCTGCCTCGGCGTAGGTGAGCCCGTTGAGAGGCGTGCGGATCGGACGGCGAGCATTGCCCGGCCACATTTCGTTGCGCTCCGATCGGCCAGAGCCGTAACCTCCAGCCCATCAAGCAATTGAGAACATCCCCCCCGTCCCGGCGCTTCGCCCGGGGGAGAGGGCGAGCCGGTGGTTTGTGCGACGGGTGTACCACGATATCGGCGTTGACTCCGCGGCGTTGCTATGCTAAAATCTCTACTCGGTCGAGTAAGGTGTCTGTTTACCAACCGGTGGTCAGGAGGTATGCGCCAGCATCTCTGGTATTGCTTCGTGTTGTATTGTCGGCGCATCCCCCTCTGTGAACCAAATCAAAGTCCAACACACTTTTTGGAGGTGTAGGAATGTCAAAACGTAAGTTCGTTGTCGTTACCGCGCTTGCAGTTGCTATGGTTGCCTGGATTGCGGGCGCGAGCAATGTGAACAGCGGTATTGTCGATCCGGCGAACTCGAGTGCGTCGTCGGGGGCCGGCTGTCTTCTTGTCTGCCCGCAAGGCGATGGCCCGACCATCGCGTCGACCGGTGCTACGATTTCGGTCACCGTTATGGACAACACGCCGGCCCCCATCGTGGGGATTCCGGCCGCCGATTTCTGGCTGATCGGATGTGCGGACGCGCTGAGTCTGTGCGGAGGCAGCGGTTCGATTAACGCCGACAGCACCACAAATGCTTCGGGCCAGACGACCATCAATGGCGTACTGGCTGCCGGTGGTTGCGATACGGGGGTCAAAGTTGTGGTGCAGGGTGCGCTGATCAACTCGTGCCTGCCGATCGCAACAAAAAGTCCGGATCGTAACGGCGATGGCCAGGTTCAACTGATCGATTTCTCGCTGTTCAAGCCTGCATTTGGCACGAACCCGGCGAGCGATACGTGCTTCGATTTCAACTGCGACGGAAAGATCGACCTGATCGACTTCGCGCAGTTCTCGGCACACTGGCAGCATGCCTGCTAAGGTCACTTACGGAGTAGTTGTAGCGGCCTGGGTAACTCCTAAATCGGAAACAGCGATTTGGGTTCTGCACAAAGAAAATTAAGGAGTTGTCGCTATGAGAAAAGTACTGGCTGCTGTAGGAGTAGCCGTTTGCATGGGCCTGGCCGTTCAATCTGCGCAGGCGCAGGTAAAGAACGTTCAGGTGTATTTCGATGCCAATCTAACCCAGACGTCCCAGGGCTGTGGCACGGGTCTGCAGACGTTGCACGTCGTGGCCCAGGGATTCGGGATGTGGCTCGCTGCGATCCAATACCAGGTGAATTTCCCGGCCGAGGTGACGTGGGTTGCGGACATCGCGGATCCCAATCGCCTCGACATCGGGACCTCGGTTGCCGGGATCGCGTCCGCCTGGACGATTCCGCAGAATGCCTTCAGTTCGGTGAAAATACTCGACATTCTGGTCCAGTGGGATCCTGCGTGCACATGTACGGGCGCGTCTCCCAAACCCATCGTCGTGGGACCGCACCCGCAAACGGGTGATATCCGCGCGGTGCGCTGGCCGGATAACGTGCTGTTTACCGGTATCGTGGGCATGACGGCGCTGGTATGTCCGGGCGCTGTCCCGGTGGAGGAGACGAGCTGGGGGAAGGTTAAGGCACTGTACAACAACTGACGCGTCATCAAGTAGTAGTGGGTCTGGGGCTGGATGGGCCCGGAGTGGTTCATCCAGACAACCGTGACAGCGGTTCATCCAGCCTTTGACTTCCTGGACATCACAACCTACCACCTGTAAGGAGTGGATATGAAAAAGGCTCTGTTACTCACCGTGGCTCTTTCGATGATCTTTGTGGCGGGCTCCGCCTTCGGCCAGGCCGGCCTGATCCAGCCGTACTCGGACACTGCATTGTCGAATTGCAATGCAGTCGCCCCGTCTGGCCTTTTTGTGGTGCACATCGTGCACGAACTGACGCCCGGTGCGACGGCATCCGAATGGGCGGTGCAGGACAATAGCGGCGGCGCGCTGAGCTGGGTTGCCGACACCCCCCTGAACGGTTTTCTCACCATCGGTGACTCGCAAAGCGACCTGGCCGTTGCCTACGGCGCGTGCCTGGCGGGGCCGATCGCCATTGTGGACATAAAGTGCTTCGTGCTGGCTAATCCCGCGGCCTGCTCATCCCTCCAGATTGTTCCGGGGAATATTGCGGGTTCGGGACAGATTGAGGGCGTGGATTGCGCTGTCAACCCCCACAGCACGTTTCCGACCGGTGGCCGGCTGACGTTTAACGACGATGGCACCTGCCCCTGTCAGACCGTACCGGTGCAGGAAACCAACTGGGGCCAGATCAAGGCGCTGTACAACTAGTCCACGGGTTGTACGGGCGTTACGTTACGACGCAACGGCGGGGGCGCACGGGCCGGATGGCCCGGGGCGCTCCCGCTTTTTTTTTCTGCGTATTCGGTGGCCGATCGATCCCCCACCGTCGATCGGCGCGCCACCGGCGGCGCACCCCCCACCGCCACCGCCACCCGGCCCGGATAACGCTTGACAGCGGCGCGGTTGCCCCCGATAAATAGAACGATTATCGCGGGCACGGGCGCCGGATCGCGGGACCGGTCCGGGCGCGGCCGCGAGCATTCCCCCGGTCGCACGAAATTTCCTCGGGTCCCCCGGGTTTAACAAGGAGCTTCGATATGAAACGTATTGGGTTACTGACTCTTCTGCTTGTCCTGCCCGCCACGGTGGCCTTCGGCCAGGCGGGGATCATCCAGCCGTACGCGGACGCCGGATTTACGACCTGCAACGCGGTCGCCCCGTCTGGCCTTTTTATCGTGCACATCGTGCACGAGAACACGGGCGGCGCGACGGCATCCGAATGGGCGGTTGGGGACAGTACCGGCGGCGCGCTGAGCTGGGTTGCCGACACCCCCCTGAACGGTTTTCTCACCATCGGTGACTCGCAAAGCGACCTGGCCGTTGCCTACGGCGTGTGCGAAGTGGGGCGGATCGACATTGTGGACATAAAGTACTTTGTGCTGTTTAGTCCCGCGCCCTGCTCATTCCTCCAGATTGTTCCCGGGAATATTGCGAGTTCGGGAAAGATCGAGGGCGTGGATTGCGCTCCCCTCCCCAACACCAAGACCACGTTTCCGACCGGTGGCAAGCTGACGTTTGACGACGACGGGTCGTGCCCGTGCACGGCGCCGAACCCGGTTCAGGAAACCAACTGGGGCAAGATCAAGGCGCTGTACAATTAAGTTTGGGTTCGGATGGATCGATTTCGCCGGGGCCGCGGGTGCCGGCCCCCGACGATTGACGGTACGTTCTGGCGGCGGCCCGCCCCGTATGGTAAGGGGCGGGCCGTTGTCGTGTGCGCGCCGGAGAGCCGATCGGGAGGGGCCCGCCGTGTGCCTTGACTTGCCGCCGGGCGCACGGTACCCTGTAGAGAGCCTGCCGGGTCTGCCGGCCCGTTGTTTGCCCCCCTGTCCATTACCCCCTGGGAAGTAGAGAGTTGCCCATGCGCCGTGTGCATCGTTCGGGTCGTCCGCACCCCGTGCGCCGGTGCGCCCGGGCCGCTGCGTGGGCCGGCGCCGTTGTTGCGATGGCGTTTCCGCTCGCCGCGGCGGCAAACGCAACGGCGGCGAATCGGCCCGCGCGCGTGCGCCGGGTGGCGATGCCACGAGATGAGAATCTCCAACGACCCGGGCGGCCGGTGGCCAATCGGGCCGTGCGCAGCCGATCCGGAACGAGGCGGCCCGCCTCCGTCGTGCGCGCGGCGTCCGACCGCGTCGTATTTCGGGTCCACGTCCCGCCTCCATCGCAATCGCCCTCGCTCGCGCTCGGGGGGTTTGTAGCGGTCCGCATTCCCGGCTACGGGCCCGACGGCGCGGCGGGCGAGCCCGCAGTGCCGTCGCGACAGTTTCTCGTCGCCATCCCGAACGGGGCACGCGCCGTGGTGTCGTACCGCGTGTTGGCCCGGCGCGACCTCGGCGTCGTGCGCGTCGAGCCCGTTCCGTTTCCCGTTCGCGTAACAGACGACGTTCTGGGCATCCAGCCCGAAGATCAATACCGCGTGGACCCGCGGGTCTATGACGCGTGGCGCGCGCGGCCCGTGGCGCAGGCCGGGCGGCCGGGGTGGATTCGTCACAACCGCGTCTTGCCCGTACAGATTCACCCGCTCGTGTACGACGTCCGCACCGGAAGGGCCGAACTGGCCACCGAGATCGAGGTAACCATCGCGCTCTCCGGCGCGCGATCGGCGGCCGCGTCCCCAACGGGGGGTGGCGGCCCGGTGGCGGTGGGGGAGTCGCCGCTGTGGGAAAACACGTTTTCGCGCCTGCTCGTCAACCCGGTACAGGCGCGCCGGTGGCGGACGCCGACGAGAGCGCGCGCAGCCATGGCGGGCGCGGCGTTGGCGCGCGCGGCGTTGACGCGCGCGGCGCACGACGCACAGCGCACGTCCGCACAGCCCGGACAGGTGCGTATTTTTGTGCGTGCGACACGCATACACGCCGTGCGGGCGTCCGACGCCATCGCGGCGGGACTGCCCGCCGGCCTGACCACCGACGGTGTACGGCTCTACCAGCGTTTGTACGACGACACCACCATGGCACCGGGCGCGCGCGAAATTCCGTTCGTCATCGAAGAAGATTCATCGGGGACGCCCGGCGTATTCGATGGCGCCGACCGCCTGCTGTTTTATGGATTGCGCCTGCGCGACGATGCCCTCCAGGGCGACCCGATAGAAAAGTTTGCCGACCACAATGTGTACTGGCTGGCTGCGGGAACGGCGACGCCCATGCAGAGGCGCATCCTTACCCCCGCGCCGGTGGACGCGGACACCGCGGCGGCGTTTTTCCCGGTGAGCGCACATTTCGAGATAGACCGCGATTTCTGGGATGGGATTCCCCCCGGTCAGGGAAACGATTTTTTCTTTTTTAACGGCGGGTACGAAACCGGCCCGATCGACATGCCCTTTACCGTGCAGACGGTTCGTCCGGGCGCAACGTTGACATTAACGAGCGAGATGCACGGGCACAAACGCGCCGACCCGCAACGTAAGATTGTGGTGTCTCTGGTCAATGCGAAGGGTACATTTTCGCTGGCTTCGAGCTACGTTATCGGTTCGAAAAACCGGCAAACATTTGTGGCGACAATCCCGCAGGCCAACCTGAGTGTCGGAACGAACTTGCTGCGCCTGTCCAGGCCGGCGAGTCCGTCGCGCAACGCCCTGGACGTGCTACTCAACTGGGTCGAGGTATCGTATGACGCGCTCTACCGTGCGCGCGGCGGCGCGCTGCGTTTCAATACCGGTGCGATGAGCGCAGACACGGTCATCACCGTCACCGGCCTGCAGTCCACCGACGAACGGCTCTTTGACGTGAGCAACCCTCTTGCCCCGGTATTGTGTCAGGTGCCCGCGGCGGCGTATATGGGCACTTCCCCCGGGTGGGCGCTCTCGTTTCGCGATACGATCGGGGCGCGCAAAACGTACGCCCTGGTTTCGGGGCAGGGTATTTTTGATGTGCCCGCGGCCGACCTGTCGGGGGATACGCCCAGTTCCATTATCGGCAACGCGGCGGAGTCGGGCGTGGACGTACTCGTGGTGTCGCACGCGGACTTTATTCCCCAGATGCAGCAGTGGGCCACGTATCGCAGGGCACAGGGATACCGCGTGCTGCTTGTGGACGTGCAGGACGTGTTCGATGAATTCAATAACGGCGAACCCGCGCCGCGCGCCATCGATCGCTTCACCCGGCGGTTCTACGAACTCGGCGGCGCCGGCACCCTCGTGCTCGTCGGTGACTCGAGTGAAGACAACAAACACGTTCATGTGGAATCGGGTCCCAATTTTGTGCCGACCCATTCGCGTGCCGAGCACGTCAACGGTCTCGGACTCGACGAAGTGGTGACCACCGACAGGCCGTATGTCAAACTGCCCGGGCCTGGCGGGGGCGTGGATGTCTTTCCCGACCTCATTCTCGGACGCCTCCCCGTCGGATCCAGAACGGAACTCTCCGCGGTGCTCGACAAGGAGTTTCGATTCGAGCGGCCGGTCAAAGACGATTTCTGGCGCAAACGGATGATTTTTGTGGCAGATGATGCCTGGTCGGTGGGCGCCACGGTGTTCGGAGGATCGGGCACGAGTTACCAGCCCGCGGAGAGAGCGTTCGAGACGGGACAGGAGCAGGCCGCGCAGGTGCTCGAACGGTCGTTGCCCGCGGGGTACGATATTGTGCGGTTCTATGAAGGGGATTACACCCGTCCGGCCCACCCCGACTCCACGAAGTCCTACCCCATGTTTCGATCGGTGGTGTATGTGCGCGACAACGTGACCCCCTTGTTGATGAACGAACTCGCAAAGGGTGCCACATTCGTTACGATTCAGGCGCATATGAACCGCTACCTCGTGGCACACGAGAAGTTGCTTTCCGCGCAGTCGGCCAATCTCGTCGGGGGCTCGTCGGGAGGACGGGACCACCTGCGCGTGAACAACCGCGGCCGGCCGTTCGTGCTCTTTGCCCTCGGGTGTCATTTCAGCGACTATGCGCTCCACAAGGAACTCTCGCAGGCCAATCTGGCCAACAACGCGCCCAACGGGGATTCATTCTCCGAACAGTTCCTCTTCGCGAGCAACCGGGGCGCGGTAGCGACATACGGCAGCTCGGGGTTTGAGTACCTCGGTCAGACCAACGATTTCATGCGCACCACGGCGCGTGTGTGGTTCTACGAAGCGCCGTACGACACGACGGTCAACCAGAGCGACGCGCAGTGGATTTTCGGGCAAATGATGTTCCTCGTCGAAAACGCGGTGGCCCCCCGACAGAGCGCTCCGGTGGAGCGCTACCACCTGCTGGGCGATCCGCTGCTTCGCATCGACGCGGGGCCGCCGGCTTTCCAGGTTACCGTGGACGGTGCGCCCATCCAGAGCGGGGATGCGGTTCGATCGAGCACGCCGGGGCAGCCGATTCAGGTGGAGGCCATTGTGACGGACGAGAATGCCATCGCCCGGTTTTCTCTCGAGGTCGCGGGCGTCGATCAGACCGACAGCCTGCAGGTTACGCCGCTTGTCGACACGCAACTCGGCGCATCCCGGCAGTATCGCGTGCGTTTTCGTCACCAGGTGCGCCCGCAAAAGTACGACATCGTGCTGCGTGCGTTTCAGTCACCGGACACCTCGGGCGCCTACAGCATGGTGGCCGAGTTTACCCTGCGGGTAAATACGCAGGTAACGGTACAGGTCAACGGTCGCACAGTAACCAGCGGTGCGAGTGTTCCGGGACACGGAGATTACCGCGTGAATCTCGAACTCCCGCTGTTTGTGCCGCGGGCACAGGTCCAGGTGGACGTCGACAGCGTGGCCGTGACCGGTGCACGGTTTACCCACCCCACGCCGGCGGATTCTACGACGTGGATCGTCGAGTTTTCCAAATCACTGGCCGAGGGAACCCACCGTCTCGATATTCGCGCCGGCGCGAGTGCGTTTTCGTTTTCTCTGGTGGTGAGTTCACAGGTGGGGCTGCGAGACGTGCTCGTGTATCCGAATCCATACCGCGACACGGCGAATTTCGTGTACACCAACGACGTGGAAATCGAGTCGGGCGCCATCGAAGTGTTCACGACGAGTGGCCGGAGGGTGAGACGCCTGATTGTGCCCCCGATGTCGCGTACACCGGGGCAAAACTCGGTATTCTGGGATGGGCGCGACGCGGCGGGCGACGAAGTGGCCAACGGCAGCTACCTGTACGTGATCCGCGTCCGGCAGAGGGGGCACGATTCCATCGTTCGCGGCGCGTTTTCGCACCTGCGCTAGAGACGCCCCTGCGCTAGAGACGCCCCTGCACCTGCGGACCACCCGCACGGCCATCCCGGTTCCATCGCCTTCGGGCCGCAGCGTCCTCGGTACGTCCGGGTGCCTGCGGCCTACTTTCCCCCTTTGCGGCGCTGCGCGCGTGTTGGTAGACTGCCGTACATGAACGAACACCATCCCGTTTTCGACGAAATGCAAAACCTCTCATCAGAGCAGGCGAATCCCCGCACCGCCGATATCGATGTGGCACCTGTCGGGCGCGTACTCGAGTGGATCAACGACGAAGACCAACTCGTTGCCGCGGCCGTTCGGCGCGCGTTGCCCGACGTCGAAAGAGCCGTGGAACGGACCACGCGAGCGCTGCGCGCCGGCGGACGACTGTTCTACGTGGGAGCCGGCACAAGCGGCCGTCTGGGAGTACTCGATGCCGCCGAGTGTCCGCCCACGTTTGGCACCGAACCGAACCAGGTGGTGGGGATTATCGCCGGGGGCCACGACGCGGTGTTTCGCTCGCAGGAGGGAATCGAAGACCGGCCCGAAACGGGGCGGCACGATGTGGAGGTGCACGGTGTGCAAAAAATCGACGCCGTGGTGGGCATCGCGGCGAGCCGCAGAACACCGTACGTCCTCGGCGCCCTTGAGCGCGCGCGCGAACTCGGCGCCGACACTATTTTTCTGCGCTGCAACGAAGGTCCCGCGCCCGACGCCGACGTGGTGATTACCGTGGTTACCGGCCCCGAGGTAATCACCGGCTCTACCCGTATGAAGGCGGGCAGCGCGCAAAAACTCGTTCTCAACATGATTTCGACCGCGACGATGGTGGGGTTGGGCAAGGTGTACGGCAACCTGATGGTAGACCTCAGGCCCAACAGCCGTAAACTCATCGAGCGCGGCCGCGGTATCGTCATGCAGTTAACAGGGAACGACTACGCGGCGGCCACCCGCCTGTACGAGGACGCCGGGCGCGATGTGCGCGTCGCCGTCATCATGGCGCGCACGGGACTCGACCGCGATGCGGCGCAGGTACGGCTGGACAACGCCGGCGGACGGCTCGCGCGGGCGCTGGGCGAACGGTGAGCGCGTGGCGTGCCGGCACGGGTCGGGTGTGGGCGTCGCGCCGGGGCGCGCCCGCCGTGGCCTGCATGTTGACGGCGCTTGCGCTGCTGCTCTCGTGCGGCGGCGACGGCAACCGCGACAGAACAGGTGCCGAAACCACGATCCGATTCTGGCAATTCTGGGATGTGGGTGTTATCGAGCCGATTGTACGCCGGTTCGAGGCCGACAACCCCGGAGTGCACGTCAAAGTGGAGCAATTGACGTGGAAAAGCGGGCTCGAAAAGATTCAGGCTGCCATGGCGTCGGGCACCCAGCCCGATCTTTGCGAACTGGGGTCCACGTGGCTGCCACGCTTCCGTTATGAGGGGGTTCTGGAGGATCTCACCGGCGTGTACGAGGCCGAGGCCGACAGTTTTATTCTCTGGGACAGCGCACGCTGGAACGGTCGCGTGTACGGGCTGCCGTGGGTGCAGGGTTCGCGCGCGCTGTTTTACAATCGGGATCTTTTTCGCCGCGCGGGGCTCGACCCGGAGCGCCCTCCGCGCACGTGGAACGAATTACTCGACGCCGCGCGGCGGATCAACGCGCTCGGGAACCGGATATATGGTTTTGGACAGAATCTCGGCGAAAGGTATGTGCTCTACAAGAAATTCATGGCGTTTGCATGGGGCAACGGCGGGCGCATACTCGACGACGACGGTCGGGTTGCATTCGGCGACGAACCGGTTGTACAGGCGCTGGACTTCTACGTGAAACTCGGTGCCTACTCGTTGCAGGAAAAGCAGGAGGTACTCGACAATTACTTCAAGTCCGGACGGCTGGGGATGCAAATTTCGGGCGCCTGGAACCTGCGCAACTACCGCGAGGAGGTACCCGACCTCGACTACGGCGTGGCGCTTGTGCCGCGTCCGACGCGGACTCATGGTACACCGGCGAGCTTCGCCGGCGCCGAGATGCTCGTGGTGTTTCGGGGTACCCACCACCGCGATGTCACCGTTGGCCTTGCACGGTACCTCCAGTCGTACGATAGCGCGCGGCGGCTGTCCCTCGCTGTGGGCAGCGTGTTCCCGGCGGAGCGCAGGGTAGCATCAGACAGTGCGTTTACATCCGACCCGCGCGTGCGGGCGTTCGTGGATCAGTCGATGACCTCGCGTACCGCTCCGGCTCACCCGGGGTGGATCGAGATAGAAGATGTAATCAACCGGGCGGTCGAAGAGGCCCTGTACGGAAGGCGCGCGCCACGCTGGTGCGTGGAGAGTGCCACAAAGGAACTCGAGGCCATTGTTGATCGGTACAAGACCAGGTAACCGCCGCATATTCGGGATGCCCCCGCCCGTCGCTTTGCTTCTTCCGTGGGCCATCGTGTATGCCGCGTTCTTTGTCTATCCCTTCGTGTATTCATTTTTGCTCGGATTTCAGCATTTCAACCCCCTCAATCCCGAACGATCGTACTGGGTGGGCGCGGCCAACATACGACGTCTCCTTCACGACCCCGTGTTTCGTGGTGCACTGCGCAATACGCTGTTGTTTGTGGGGGCAACCGTGCCCGTTACCACGGCGGCGGCACTCGCGCTGGCTACGCTGATTCGTAAGCCCTTTGCGGGGCGTAATGTGTTCCAGTCCCTGATCTTTCTGCCATCGGTGTTGTCGATGGTGGTTATCGCACTGCTATTCAAACTGTTTTACGCCCCGTCGGGGGCGCTCAATACGTTTCTGGTGTCACTCGGGGCATCGGGACACGGATGGTTGACCGATCCGCATACCGCTCTCGCCGCGATTATGGCGATGGACGTCTGGTCGGCGGTGGGATATTACGCCATCATATTTCACGCCGCATACGCGGCGATCCCCGGCGAATTGTATGAGGCGGCGTCGCTCGAGGGTGCCGGCGCGTGGGCGCTGTTCCGTCATGTGACACTGCCGATGATGCGACCGGTCGTCGGGTTCGTCGTAATTATCAACGCGATCCGTTCGTTCCAGGTGTTTGTCGAGGTGTTCGTGATGACGCAGGGTGGGCCGCTCAGGTCTACGAACACGCTCGTTCTCTATCTCTACGAGATGGCGTTCCGGCGGCTCGACTACGGATACGCGAGTGTTATCGCATACAGTGTTTTCGTGCTCTCGGCGGTATTTTCCGTTCTCGCCGTGCGCCGCCTTCGACCGCGGTACGCGCAGACGGGGGTTTCGTGAGAATGCGCCGGGTAATCCGCATCGTGTGCATTGTCGCCGCGATTGTGGTGATGGCGTGGCCGCTCGCGTGGATGGTGTCGGTATCGTTGCGTTCGGCCGGCGGGTTGAGTTTTCGCTTTTACCGGGAAGTATGGGGAGCCGGCCCGTTCGACCGGTATTTTGTCAACAGCCTGATCGTGACGGCGAGCGTGCTGGCCGGAAACCTGCTGTTCTGCACGATGGCCGGTTACGCATTCGCTCGCTACCCCATTGCCGGCGGCCGACTGATTTTTCTTCTCGTGATATCGACAATCATGTTGCCCAAGCAGGTTGTGCTCGTACCGATGTATATCCTGATGCACAGGCTTGGACTGATCGATTCGTACTGGGCGCTCATTCTGCCGTTCCTTGCCGATCCGTTCAATATATTCCTCGTGCGGCAGTACGTGGTGTCAATGCCTCCCGACTGCGAAGAGGCGGCACGCATGGAGGGTGCGGGCGAGCTGACCGTACTCACGCGGGTTGTGATGCCGATGATTCGTCCCGCACTCGCCGTCGTGGCCATTCACACGTGCCTGATCAACTGGAACTCATTTCTCTTTCCCTTTATACTGACCAACCGCACGTCGATGAGAACTTTGCCCGTGGGGGTCGCGATGCTCGCGCAGGGTGCGCACAGCATCGACTGGGGGCATCTTATGGCCGGGGCCGTAATTTCGGCTCTTCCCGTTGTTGCTGCCTATCTTGTATTCCAGCGGCAAATCATCACCGGTTTGACGTCGGGAATGGGACGGTAGTGCCGCCGCGATGCGGGCGGTGGTTCCGCCGCGATGCGGGCGATGGCTCCGCCGCGATGCGGGCGATGGCTCCGCCGCGATGCGGGCGATGGCTCCGCCGCGATGCGGACGATCCCGGGAACGTGCGCGGATGGGATTCGGCACACCGTGCCCCGTCGGGGGAAAGGATGGTTGTTCCTTGCATCCATTGCAGGCGATTCTCGCCGGCAGAGAATTCTTGACGGTCGGGCTGATGTCGGGCACGTCGATGGACGCAGTCGACGCCGCCCTGGTTCACCTCAAGGCGGACCCCGACCGCCCGACCCCGCGTCTTGAAGGGTTCGTGTCGGTTCCGTATCCGGAAACGTTGCGCGATGCGCTGCGCGATGCGTCGAGCGGTGCGGAGGGCACCACCGAGGAGATCGCCCGCCTCCATACTTCCGTTGCGGTCGCGTTCGCCGGGGCGTTTTATGCGGTCTGCCGGAAGGCGGACGTGTCGGCAAACTCGGTGTGGTTTATCGGGTCGCACGGGCAAACCGTGGCGCATGTTCCCGCCGGTTCCACTGTAGCGGAAGGTGGGGAAGTGGCCGGTACGCTCCAGCTCGGCCCGCCCGGGATGATTGCTGCGCTGACCGGCGTGACCACGGTGGGCGACTTTCGCGTGGCCGATCTGGCCGCCGGCGGCCAGGGGGCGCCGCTTGCGCCATGGGCCGATTACATATTGCGTCGCAGCGCAACCGGCACGCGCGTAATTCTCAACATCGGCGGAATATCCAATGTAACGGTGTTGCCGCGCGGATGCGGCCCCGGCGACGTGGTGGCGTTCGATACCGGTCCGGGCAATCTCGTTGTGGACGCGCTGCAGCGCGCCCTGTATCCGGGGGACGACCCGTTTGACCGCGGGGGCCGGCACGCGCTGGCCGGCGCGGCGTCAACCCCGCTGCTCGAAGAAATGATGAAGCACCCGTATCTGCAACGGAAACCACCGCGCTCGGCGGGCCACCGCGAGTTTGGTGCTGCGTTTGCATGGCAATTCCTCGCGCGCGCCCGGGCGCTTGGCCTGTCGCCGGACGACACCATGGCGACGGCGGCCGCGTATACGGCCGAGACGATCACCGACGCACTCAAACGGTTTGTCGATGTGGCGGGAGGACTGGACGAGGTGTACCTCACCGGGGGGGGGCAACACAACAAGGCCATTGTCGGTGAACTTTCGCGTCGACTCGATGGAATGGAGGTGCAATCGATCGACCGCCTCGGCATACCCGGGGATGCCAAAGAGGCGGTAGATTTCGCACTGCTCGCGCGCGAGGCGTTATTCGCGCGATCGGCGGTTCTGCCCGGCGTAACCGGGGCTGCGAGTGCCCAGGTGCTCGGAACCATCGCGTTCGGCAGGTCGGTGTGATCGGCGTGCGGGGCGCACATGGCGTGCCGTTTGTGCGGTGTGCCGCAGCCGTGCTGGCCGCTGCGTCGATTGTCGCGTGTGGAGCCGGCACGCCGCGATATCGCGGCGGCGTGGATCACGAACCGGTAATTCGTGTGCTCCTCGATCAGACCGCCGGGGTTCTTCGCGTACACGCTTCGGGCAGATGGCGTATCGTGGCGGGTACCAACACACTGCTCCGGGGAACGGAGCCGGTTGCCGTGCAGTTGCGCAGGCGCGGCGGCGCAATCGATATAGACGCCGGGCAAGCCGGCACGGCGTCCGCGGACGGATTGCTCGACATCATCGTGGATGGATCGGGTACGCTGAAAACGAAAGCGAGCACGTGGCCGGGACGTATTCGGGTCCTCGCCTACGGGCACTCCGATCTGTTGATGCTCAACGTCGTTGGGATTGAATCGTATCTGGAAGGCGTCGTGCCACACGAAATCGGCCGTCCCGGTCCCGACGCGTACGCCGCGGTAGAAGCCCAGGCAATCGCGGCGCGCACGTATGCACTCGGTCGTATACAAACCCGATCGGCGGAGGCATTTGATGTGTATGCCGGCATTCGGGACCAGGTGTACCGGGGCACGGTGGGGCGCACCCGGGTTGGGAACGCGGCCGTACGCGATACCCGCGGGATGGTGGTGCGCTATCGTGGCAAGCTCGCGCGTTGTTACTACAGCGCGACGTGTGGAGGGCACACGGCGAATATCGAGCGCGTATGGCCGCAGCGTGAGAGCGCTACGTATTTGCAGGGCGTTCTCGACCGCGACGATCGTGGCACGAGTTTTTGCGCGTGGGTACACAATTTCCGGTGGCACTATGCATTTACCGGGCGGAAACTCGGGAGGATTCTGCGGCGGACGATTTCGTCCGAACTCGGCGCGCCCAGAGGTGGGGTCGGTCGCCTGGTGGACATCGAAGTGACGCAGCGTACGCGCTCGGGACGGGCCGAGGTTCTTCGTGTAAAAACGGCCCGTGGCGAATGGGAGGTGGTGGGAGACCGTATTCGCCGGGTTCTGAGCCCGGACCCGGCCCGGGGACGCATACTGCCGAGCACGCTCTTTTACTTCAAAGTGAGGCGACGTGGTGGCAGGGTGGTACGGGTGGATATAATGGGCGGTGGGAACGGACACGGTGTAGGTATGTGCCAGAACGGGGCAATCAGTATGGCGCGCCGCGGGTACTCGTACCGTATGATCGTGGCACACTATTATCCCGGAACGACGATCGAGCGTGCGTATGGGCGCCAAAGCTAACGGATCAAAAGAACGATGAGCGAATACGACGACATATTGACACCGGATGTGAAGTTCCACCTTGTGCGGCGCATGGAACGTCACAAAGTCATTGCGCTGGCCGGCCCGCGGTTGCTCGCGCACGAAAAGAAATATCTCGAATTTCACCACGTGTCGGGCGTTATTTTGTTTTCCCGGAATGTGGAGAGCCTGTCTCAACTCCGCGAGCTTGTCTGTGAAGTGCGTACGTTGCTCGCGCCGGACGGCGCGCCACCACCACTGGTGATGTCCGACCACGAAGGGGATTTTGTCTCCGAACTCCGTGCGATCATCGGCGCGCCGCCGTCGGCTCTGGCGCTCGCGGCAACGGGCGACCTCGAGATGGCGCGAGAAGTGGCCCGGGAAACCGGATTGGCAATGCATAAACTCGGGCTCAACGCCGTGCTGGCGCCGGTGGCCGACCTGTTCCTCGATCCGTCGAGCCCGTTGACGGGCCTGCGCACGTTCGGCTGCGATCCCGAGCGCGTGGCTCGTTTTGTGGCGCTTGCCGTCGAAGGCTACCGTTCGGCGGGGATCGCCGCGTGTGTAAAGCATTTTCCGGGTCACGGGGCCACGGCCGACGATTCCCACGAGACATTGCCGGAGGTGCCGCGCACGAACGCACAGCTCCATGCCTGTGACCTCGTCCCATTCCAGGCGGCGCTCGATGCCGGGGTCGAAATGGTAATGATGTCCCACGTAGCCTACCCCATGGGGCGCAGCGAACTCATTCCGGCGAGCTTCGATGCCCGCATCGCACAGGTACTGCTGCGCGACGAAATGAAATTTAGTGGTGTGGTTATCACCGACGCGCTCGAAATGGCCGGCGCGCGATGGTACGCACAAAGTCGCTCTGGTGGCATGGGCGGTGGGTACGAACACGCCCTGCTTGCCGGCGCAGATCTGCTGCTCCATACGCGACCGATTCCCGAACACGTCCGTGTAGAAGGCCAGGGCGAACCGGTCATGTCGATCAACGTGATGGACACGATTATCCGAACGCTTGAAAAGGTGGTGGACAGGGGCCGGGTGGACGAAAAACTCAACGAAGCCGCGCGCGACAATGAAGCACTGCGCAATGTGCTCGGGATCCTCGATCGGTCGTGGGCCCGGGTAAACGATCTGCGTGCGCAACTTCCGCCGACGGGAATGGATCCGGCCGTCTCATCGGCCAAGGTCGTGTCGTTCCGCGCGTACCCGACCGTGCCGACGGTGTACCGTGACGTCGCCGTGCGGTCGGTGTGTGCCGACGTACCCGAAGGCGGCATCGACCCGATGCCGGCCGACGCGGAGGTGCTCGTAGTTCCCGTACAGTACGCCGCGGGCGAGGTGCTTGCGTGCCAGGACCTCGACGGTTTTCTGGAAACTCTGATGCGCCCGTTTCCCGGCTGGTCGGCGGCGGCGACAATTGTCGACTTTGTCGCCGAGGGCGACGGGTTTCGACCCGTGGTGGCCGCACACGGGCCGCACACGGTGGTGGACGCCTCGCTCTATTCGGGCTCTGCGGGAGCGCCCGAGGCGGTTCTGGCAACCGGGGGTCCAGTCGTCGTGGTGTATTCGGCGCGCGGAAACCCCGGGGAAGTGTTTGCGGCGGGATTGCAGCAACTGGTCGAAGAACTCGACGCAGTATGCGTTGTCGTTACCGGCTGGCCTACGCGGGATGCCCTGCCGCGCACCGTGCCCGTATTGTACTCCCTCGGAGCCAGCGCGCAGACCGGTGCCGCGGTAGCAGGCGTGCTGGCCGGTGAAATCGAAGCATGCGGCCAGCTCGACGGCCTGCTGCCGTAGTCGGGGCGAGCACGCGCCCGGCAACGGCGCGGCCCCGGGGCGCGGGCCGTTCCACGTTGAGCATTGACAGCGTGCGGAGCCGATGGTACCGTGTGGTTTCCACAGGGCGCTTCGTGCACTCGGTTTATGTATCGGGGTCGTAGTTCAGCTGGTTAGAACGCCGGCCTGTCACGCCGGAGGTCGCGAGTTCGAGTCTCGTCGACCCCGCCATGTTCCAGGAGTCGCCCCGGGTGAACATCACCCGCGGGCGACTTTTGCGTGTGCGCCCCGCGCGTTGAGCGCGGACGGCGTCGACCGGCGTTGACCGGGTGGCGCTTTTGTGTTAAATAACAACGAGTTATGCCACCCCTCGTCGCCATCCAGTCGGTGTCGCGCTGGCTCCCGCAGACGGCAACCTGGCTGTATACGCAGGTGCTCTGCCTCGAGCCGGACATCGAAAACCACATTGTGTGCGAGGCGACCGTTCACCTCGACCAGTTTCCCCACCCGCACATTCACTGTCTCGCCGATGAGCCGTTGTGGCGCATCGTGTGGGACAAGGGGCTGCGCCGATTGCGCCTGCGCCGGCATCTTGCCTATCTGGTATCGACCGCGCGCACGACGGGTGCGAGCTTGCTCCACTCCCACTTCGGCGACGTCGCGTGGTTCAACGCGGGTGCGGCGCGCGCGGCACGCATCGCACACATTGCCACATTTTACGGGATCGATGTGTCCCACTATCCTGCTGCCGATCCACGGTGGCGTACACGGTACGCCGAGCTATTCGACGGGATTGACCGCGTGTTGTGCGAGGGACCGCACATGGCCGATTGCATCGTGAACCTCGGGTGTGCACGCGACAAGATTTCCGTGCACCACCTCGGAATCCGGATCGGGGATTTCCCGTTTGAGCCGCGCCGGTGGCGGTGAGGCGAGCCGTTGTACGTGTTGCTCACCGGGTCGTTCCGCGAAAAAAAGGGGTTTCCCGACGCGATCGCCGCACTTGCCCGCCTGCGCGACGACGTTGACCTGCAGGTTACGATCATCGGGGATGAACATGGCACTCCGGCGACGCGCGCGGAGAAGCGGCGCATTCTCGACGAACTCAAACGCACCGGCCTCGACAGCTGCACGCGTCTAACCGGTTATTTGCCCTGGTCGCAGGCACTCGAAGAGTCGCGTTCGCATCACGTATTTCTCTCGCCGAGCGTCACCGCGGCAGATGGGGATACCGAAGGGGGGGCGCCGGTCTCGATTATCGAGATGGCGGCATCGGGCATGGTCATTGTGAGCACGTCGCACTGCGACATTCCCCACGTAATTCACGATGGTGAGTCCGGCTTGCTTGCGCCCGAGCACGACGTGGATGCACTGGTCGCCCACCTGCGCTGGCTTGTGGATCACCCGGACAAATGGATTGAACTGCAGACGGCGGCGCGCCGCCGTGTGGAAACGGAGTTTGACGCGCGCGTACAGGGTGCACGACTTGCCGCGATCTACCGGGACGTCGCTAGTGGAGGAACAACGTGAGCGACCTGCGTGTCTCACCGGCGAACGCGATACAATGGGATGCCGCGTGGGCTTCGTGCCCGCACGGCACCGCGTTCCATTCGTTTGACCCGGACGCCGCCGCGTCGCATTCGTTTGACCCGGACGCCGCCGCGTCGCATTCGTTTGCCCCGGACGCCGCCGCGTCGCATTCGTTTGCCCCGCACGCCACCGCGTTCCATTCGTTTGACCCGGACGCCGCCGCGTCGCATTCGTTTGACCCGGACGCCGCCGCGTCGCACGTGCCGGGTGCCCGGCCCGATACCACGCAGGCGATCTCTCTTTCACCGGGATTTGATGCGGTGTTTCACATCTGGTCGAAGGAGCATCGCGCGATCATTAACCAGGCGCACCGCCCGGGTGCGGGGCCGGGGGACGAATCCGGGGAGGAAGGGCCCTGACCGACGCGGCGTCGAATATAGAAAAATTGCGGCGCAGTGCGGCGTCGGGTGGACGCTGGACGGGGGCGTCGGCTTTCGCGCGTTTTGCCATGCAAATGCTGCAACTCGGCGTGCTCGGGCGATTGCTCGGGTCCGACGCCTACGGTCTGATCGGGTATGCAATGGTGGTCGTGGCGTTCGCCCAGGCGTTTGCCGACTTCGGGCTCAGTAACGCAATCATTCATTTTCAGAACGCAACACGCCACGAGCTATCTACGCTCTACTGGCTTAATTTCCTTGCGGGCGCCCTGGTATTTGCGGTGGTCCAGGCTGTGGCACCGTTGTTGGGCACCCTGTTCGGCGATCCACGCGTTGTTTCTGTCGTGCGGCTCGTGGCGTACGTCTTCTTGCTCCTCCCCCTGGGTCAGCAATTTCAGGTGCTCTACGAGAGGGATCTGCGATTTCGTCGTCTGGCGGCGATCGAAACTGCCGCCGTGGGGGCCGGTGCGGCGACCGGTATTTTGTGTGCGTTGCGGGGCGTGGGCGTGGACTCCCTGGTGTGGGCGTTGCTCGCGAACACGGGGCTGCGTGCGGGGTTGCTCATGGCGACGGGGTGGCGCCAGTGGCGTCCGGAGTGGGTATTTCACCCGCGGGCGTGCAGCCGATTTCTGCGGTTTGGCGCCTATCAGATGGCGGAGCGCGGCGTCAACACGCTGGGTCGGCAGCTCGACAAGGTGGTGATCGGGGCCACGATGAACACCGATCTCATGGGGTACTATTATCTCGCCAATCGTCTGGTCACGCTTCCTTACCAGGTAATCAATCCTGTTTTTACGCGAGTGGCGTTTCCCGTTTTTTCGCGTGTGCAAGACGATAAAGACCGCCTGCGCAAGGGATTCCTGGAAATGATATCGGTGGTCGTTGTCGTGATGGCGCCGATCTACGTCGGGCTGGCCGTGTTGGCGAGGCCCATTGTAGCCATCCAGCTCGGTGCGGGGTACGGCCCCGTAATCGCGCTCATCCAGATTCTTTCGATTCTCGGGTTTCTCTACGCGGTGAGCAATCCGCTGGGCAGCGTGATCCTGGCACGTGGCCGTTCCGACGTGGCGTTTTATCTCAATGTGGTCCGGACAGGGCTTTTCGCCGTTGCCCTGTGGTTTGGAGTGCGCATTGGGCTCAAAGGAGCGGCGTGGTCGCTCGTTCTGGTGGTGGTGTGCGTGATGGTTCCCATCGGATTCCGGATCCGGGCGTGGTTGATGGACATGTCGGTGCGTGAGTATCTGCGTGTGCTTGTTGCTCCCGTGGGCGTTGCACTGGCAGCCGGTGCGGTTGTGTTCCTGGTGGAAAAATTCGCAGCGGGTCGGATGCCGGCCCTGGTAGGGGCGCACGACGTGGTTCAACTGGTCGTGGGCGCGGGGGTTGGATCGGGCATTTTCTGGCTTATCGGACGGCGCCTTTGCCGGGCACAGATAAACCGGGCGGTCATGCTTCTTCGAAGGTAGCCGCCCAGATCCGCCGGAGGAGACGGGCGCACCGCAAAAATCCGCCGCGCACATGGGTTCGGGCCGTGGGCCGAATGCGCGCGGACGATTCGGATTCGAGAAACGTGCGGGCGCGCGTGAGGTTGCCGTCTTCACCGGACAGGGGCCAGAGCGCTTCGACACGTTGAAACCGTTCGACGGCGGCGGCGTCCTGCCCTTTGTGGCGCAGCAGCCGAACGCCGCCGAGATACACAATCATCGCGCCGAGAATGTCGCCTGCCTGACGGAGTCGCTCCGAGGCGGCGTCGATCCACATGAGGACCTGGTCCGCATCCAGTGTGTTCCATTCCGGAATCGCTTCGATCCGGGACGCCGGGATAGGTTTCTTGACGACGAACGTCACCGTGTTGTTCCGAAGAATGTTGCTGATTTCGATGTGGTCCGAGAGCAATTCCGCTGTCGCTGGCACCCAGTAGGATGCCCAGTACTTGTAGTCCTGAAAAACAATACGGGCATCTGGACGGAGCGATTCGGCAACCTGGCCGAGAAGAAAGCGCATCCCGGTCCACGATTTGGCTCCGTCGACAAACAAAATGTCCACGGGGTCGCCCACACGCCACGAAAGCAGAGGCAGTTGTTTGGACACGCGCCTACGGATTGTGTCGGCTTCCCGATCATACGATGTGAGTTCGTCGGGAAGTCGTGCGACGTGGATGTCCACGATCGATCGCCATGGGGAAATATTCTCGCGAAATGACGATTCAAACGAATCCCCGGGGTGTAGCGCTGGTGTTCCCGGGCGCACCATGAAGTCGTCCCAGACGAACGAATCGAACGTGTGGAGTTTCCATTTTCCGCGGGCCGGATTCTCCGCCATGCCCGCCGCGAGGCACGCCGTACTCCCGCCGAGCCACGGCCCCATCTCGACCACGTGGCCGGTGCATGGCCACATCGACCGGGTCAGGGCAAAGAGGTACCCCTGTTCCTCCCGCGAGAGCATCGTCGGGGTCGATGCCGGACAGCGATAACTCGACCAGGTACGAAAACGCACGGCACTCTTTCATTGGAGCGGTTCATTTCCCGGATGTGATACCATCGAGTATAACGGAAGCGCGATACCAACCGCAACGGATTCGTACTCATGCAATGTATTCGGAGGAGTTATGACAAACGGGCCCGTACGGCCTAAGGATAAGTTTCTTGTGTTTGGCGCCCCGGCGATTGAGCAGCCGGAAATCGACGATGTTGTTGACAGTCTCAAGAGCGGCTGGCTCGGAACCGGGCCGAAGGTGGCGCGGTTTGAAGACGATTTTCGTAGATATACCGGCGCGGGAGCAGCGGTTGCCGTGGGTTCGTGCACGGCGGCACTTCACCTGAGCATGATTGCGTCGGGACTCGGAGCGGGCGATGAGGTAATTACCACGCCGATGACATTTTGTGCGTCGGTCAACGCCATCATCCATACCGGCGCCACACCCGTACTGGCCGATATCGACCCTCATACGATGAACATCGACCCGGCCGCGGTGGAAAAGAAAATCACTTCGCACACGCGCGCGATCGTTCCGGTCCACTTTGCCGGTCGCCCGTGTCCGATGGACGCGCTGTGCGATATCGCCGAGCGCCACAAACTAATGATCATCGAAGACTGTGCCCACGCCATCGAAACCGAATACCACGGTCGGCACGCGGGACGATTCGGGAAATTCGGCTGCTTCAGTTTCTACGTAACAAAAAACGTGGTTACCGGCGAGGGCGGAATGGTAATTACGGACAGCGACGAAGGAGCTGCACGCATTAAGGTTCTGGCGCTGCACGGTATGAGTAAGGACGCGTGGAAACGGTTCAGCGACGACGGGTTTGTACACTACCAGGTGATCGAACCAGGGTTCAAATACAACATGATGGATCTGCAGGCCGCGATCGGTATCCACCAGCTTGCGCGTGTGGAAAAGAACGCCATACGGCGCGAGGAAATCTGGCACCGGTATGACGAGGCGTTCGCCGCGCTTCCGGTGGAGACGCCGGCCGAGCCCGAACCGGATACGCGCCATGCACGCCACCTCTATACGTTGCTGATCGATGAGGAGAGCGCGGGAATCAGCCGCGACGGATTTCTCCAGGCCATACAGAGTCAAAACGTGGGGGCGGGAGTGCATTACCTGAGCATTCCCGAGCACGAGTACTACCGGCGCGCCTTCGGGTGGAGGCCCGAAGATATGCCCAACGCGATGCGCGTAGGACGACAGACGGTGAGTTTGCCGTTGAGCGCACGTCTGACCGAAGAAGACGTTGGTGACGTGATCGAAGCCGTACGGCGAATCGTGTTGCGCTGATCGATGGAGGGTTGTTATGCGGCGTCCATCGCCCGATGAATTTGCTCCATATTACGCGATGTACATCGACCGCGTTCCCGACGGCGACATCGTATCGTATCTTGGCGATCAGGCGTCGCGTCTCGGCGCGGTTTACGATGCGATACCCGCCGATCGGGGCCACTACCGGTATGCGCCGGGCAAGTGGTCGCTGAATGAACTGATCGGGCACGTCAATGATGTAGAGCGTATGTTTTGCGGACGGGCTCTGGCATTCGCGCGCAGGGACCCCACGCCGTACCCGGCGATGGAGCAGGATGCCTGGGTGGATGCCGCCGGCGCAGACCGGCTGGAAACGGCCGTTTTGGCCGCGGAATTTCAGGCGATACGAACCGCAACGCTGGCGTTTTTCCGCACTCTTACGCCGCAGCAGTGGAATTGCCGCGGTGTGGCCAGTGGCCGCGAGTTCAGCGTGTCCGCTATCGCGTGGATTCTTGCGGGGCATGCCGACCACCACGCCCAGGTGCTCGGCGTGCGGTATCTCGAAAGGACGGAATAGCCGTGGTGCGATCGGTTCGAACCCTTCTCGACGGATTCGTGGACTATGCCGGCGTATTTCCACCTGCGTCGCTCCCACTCGACCAGGCCGTCGCGAACTACGGCCGTTATCGCACCGGCGCGAATGCGTGGATGCTCGGTCGTCTCGTGATTCCTGCCGCGCGTCTGGGGGATGTGGCGTGCACCGAGGTGGCACAAACCTCGGCCGTGCGGGTCAGCGCGACGCTGGGCGATGACATAGAAGCGGGTTTCGATGCCGTGGAACGCGTGGGGAACGCATTGCGCGTGGAAGCGGTAGAGGTGCGCGCGGCGAACGTGGACGCGGTCGCACGCATCGTGCGGCGTGCGCGGCCCGGGATGCGCGTATTTGCAGAGGTGTCCGCGAACGACGACGGCCACGTGCTCGACGCGCTCGCCGAAGCGCGGGTGTCCGCGAAAATCCGGACCGGGGGGGTAACCGACGGGGCGATTCCGCCCGCTGACGACGTGGTGCGTTTTGTGTCGGCATGTTATGCGCGCGACATCGCGTTTAAGGCGACGGCGGGATTACACCATCCGTTGCGCGGCGAGCACCCGCTTACGTACGAGCCGGGATCGCCAGTCGGCATGATGTTCGGATTTCTCAACCTGTTGCTAATGGCGGCGTTTCTTACCAACGGGATGAATCGCACCGACGCGATGCAAATTCTGCAAAAAGACGACCTTACCCGCGTAGAATTTCGCGACGACGGCATTTCCTGGCGCGAATATTCGCTGTCAACAAATGAAGTGCAACGCACGCGGCTTCGTCTCGCGCTTTCTGTCGGATCGTGCTCATTCGACGAACCGGTAGCGGGACTCAAATTGCTGAATCTTTTGGACTGAATGGAAGGATACGATGAACGAAACGCACAACCCCCGTCTGCGGTCATGGGCTCCCGATGCCAACGAGCCGGACGGCGACTTTCCGATTCAAAATCTCCCGTTTGGTGTATTTTCGCGGGAAAAGTCTGGCGACCGGCACATAGGCGTGGCGATTGGCTCAAGAATTCTGGATCTGAGCGCGGTCGCACAGACCGGACTGCTCGACGAACTCGACAGCGCCACACGCGCGGCTTGCTGCAACTCGACGCTGAATGCGTTGATGGGGCTCACAGCGGGGCAAAACGCCGCGCTGCGCCGGCGCCTGAGCGGCATACTGCGTGAGGGCACCGACGACGCCAGGCGCCGGCTGGGTGAGTCCTGCCTGACCCCAATGACGACGGCCACAATGCATGTGCCGGCGGCGATCGGCGATTATACCGACTTTTATGCGTCGATATATCATGCGACGAATGTGGGACGCATGTTCCGGCCGGACAACCCGCTTCTCCCAAATTACAAGTATGTGCCGATTGCGTATCACGGGCGCGCCTCGTCCATCGTGGCGTCGGGTACGGCCATCCGACGGCCGGCGGGACAAACGCGCCCGAACGACTCGGCGCCCCCTCAATTCGGTCCCACGCGGCTGCTCGATTACGAACTCGAGGTGGGCGCGTTTGTTGGCAGGGGGAACGATATGGGCGCGCCCGTGGCGATCGAGGATGCGCACGAGCATCTGTTTGGGCTGTGTCTGGTGAATGACTGGTCGGCGCGCGACATGCAGAAATGGGAATACCAGCCGCTCGGGCCGTTTCTTGCCAAGAGTTTTGCCACCACGGTTTCGCCGTGGGTGGTTACACTGGAGGCCCTCGCGCCGTTTCGCGCTCCGGCGTTCGAACGACCGGCGGGCGACCCGTCGCCCCTGCCGTACCTTTCCTGCGAACAGGATCGCAAAGCGGGGGGGATCGACGTTACACTGGACGTATTCATCGAATCGGAGTCCATGCGCCGTGACGGCGTGGCTCCACATCAGATCTCGAGTGGAAGTTTTTTGTATATGTACTGGACGATATCCCAGATGCTCACGCATCATGCGAGTAACGGGTGCAACCTGCGACCGGGAGATTTGATGGCCAGCGGCACCGTATCGGGCCCGGAAGAGTCGTCGCGGGGCTGTTTGCTCGAGATGACGCAGCGGGGTGCGCACCCGGTCGCGTTGCCCGATGGCACCGAGAGAAAATTTCTGCTCGACGGCGATCGTTTGATAATTCGTGGATATTGTGCGCGCGATGGCGTCCGTCGAATCGGTTTTGGTGAGTGCAGCGGCACAGTGGTCGCCTGATCCATCGACCGAAAGGATTACACCATGCTTGAATTTATGCGGCGGGCCCTGGCAAGCACGGGGGACGGAGAGGTCCGGCGCTCCGCCGTGGACGTAAATGTGGCCGCGTGTGCTTTGTTTCTGGAAATGGCGTGCATCGATTCCGAATTCTCCGACATCGAACGCGAGCGAATTCTTCAGATTGTTCAAAACGAATTTGGGGTAGAGCGCGCGCACGCCGAAGCAATCGAACACGAGGCCGAGGAACAACGGGGCCGTAGTGCCGACCTGTGGCGGTTTACAAATCTGATCAATACGAATTATGGTGAATCCGATCGGGTGCGGGTGGTGGAATTGTTGTGGAAAGTCGTATACGCCGACGGACGTGTAGACGACCACGAAGACTATCTCGTTCACAAACTGGCGAAGCTGCTGCGGTTGACCCATCGACAGCTCATCGATGCCAAGCTTCGGGTACTCCACGACGGCACGTCAAAAGAAGGGTAAGCCATGGTCCAACTTACGTTTCACGGGCACGCGTGCTGGGAGGTGCAGGGCGCGTCACACCGTATCCTCATCGATCCATTTCTGACCGGAAACGACCTGGCCGACGTGGGTCCTGCGGATTTCGAATCGCTCGATGCCATCCTGGTAACACACGGCCACGGTGATCACCTCGGGGATGTCGAGGGCATCGCGAAGTCGACCGATGCACTCGTGGTTTCAAATTACGAGATCGCGTTATATTTCCAGGCGAAGGGGTGCCGTGTGCATCCGATGCACATCGGGGGAGGGCACGCGTTCGAGTTCGGACACGTCAAGCTGACGTTGGCGCACCACGGTTCCACGGGTCCCGGGGGTGAAGCGCTCGGCAATCCGGCCGGGATCGTGCTCACCATCGACGGTAAACGAATTTACCACGCCGGCGATACGGCCGTGTTTCTCGACATGCAGTTGATCGGTGAGCTCTACGGCCCGCTCGATGTGGCGCTGTTGCCGATCGGCGACAATTTTACCATGGGAATCAACGACGCAGTGCGCGCTGCCGAGCTACTCGGCGCCCGCAACAATATCCCGATGCACTACAATACGTTTCCGGTGATCCAGGCCGACCCCAATGTGTTCGTCGCGCGGGCGAAAGAACGCGGTATTCATGCCGAGGTTGTTGCCCCCGGGTCGCGGATCGATCTTTCCTGAACGCGAGGGTATTGTGCGTCGCTTCGGCCTTGCAGTACTGGTTGCGGGGATGGTACTGCACACCTCGTTGCCGTGTGCGATGGCCGGAACCGGTTCCCATTTCGATGATTTTTTCACGGCCACTTTCCGTGATGCGGCGTTCACTACAGCGCTGTGGGATACGGTAGCCGGCGAAATTCGACTGCCCGGGTATCCCATTTCCGCCACCGGCACACTCGCTGGAATCGGCGACGTGCGCGACCTTGCCATGCGTGGCGACCTGCTCCTGGCTGCGGATGCCCAGGGCAACCTGCGTATCATCGATACGTCGAGCCCCGATACACTGCGTCTGATCTCGTCCCTGGCGCTCAACGGTCCCCTCGGCGTGGACGCGGCCGGACGCTATGCCTATGTGGCCGACGGGGCGGCGGGTCTGGCCGTGGTGGATCTGGCGAGTCCGCAAAATCTCGTACGTGTGGGAACACACAATACCGTGGATGCTGCGCGCGGCGTTGCGGTGGATGGGTCCCGGGTCGCTGTGGCCGTGGGGTCGGCGGGCGTGGAGTTGTTCGACGTATCGCGCGCCGCTCTGCCCGGCTCCCTCTCGGTGATCACCACGCCGGGATATGCATTCGGAGTGGATGTGGATGGGACGACGGTGTACGTGGCCGACGGCTCGGGCGGGATGCGGATTATTGACGCGTCCAACCCCGCCGTGCCGGTCCTTCTGACGTCGGTGAGTACGGTTTCGCCCGCGCAATCGGTGTACGCACGCGATGGCATGGCGTGGGTGGCGACCGGCACCGGCGTGACGGCCGTCGACGTGAAAACCCCGGCTGCTCCAGTTGTACTTGGCGAGGCATTTACTTCCGGCGGGGCGCGCAGTGTGGCCGCGTCCGGCACGATCGCGTGGGTGAGCGACCTGTCGGGAACCGTGTCGGCGTTCGACTTCGTCACCCCCTCCGCGCCGCGGCTCGTATCGAGCGCGTCGGCAGGAAGCATCGGGTTCGCGCTGGCCGCATCGGGTTCCCATGTTTTCGCCGGACTGGGGTCGGGCGGTATTCGCGCGGTGCGCGTCGCTACGCCCGTGACGGTGCCCGCGAGCGCAGCGGTACCCGCGTGGGGAGACGCGATCGCCGCGTCCATTTCCGGACACATTCTGGTTACCGCCGGGGGGGCGTCGGGCATGACGGTGTACGATGCGACGCATCCCTGGGCGCCTGTTCGCATGGGGCAGTACGATTCACCCGGGTCGGCGCTGGATCTCGACGTTTCCGGGGGACTTGCGTTGCTCGCCGACGGTGTGGGCGGAGTGCGTGTGATCCGGGTGTCGAACATGGCCTCCCCACAGCTTCTTTCGTCTATCGGGTTGCCGGGTGCGGTGGTGTCGGTGGCGTTTGACGCAACAGCGGCGCTGGTCTGTGACGGGAACGGATTAAGTGCGGTAGACCTTTCCGTGCCTGAAATCCCCAATCTGCGTGGTGCGGTGACGACGCCGGGCGATGCACGCGCGGTCGTGCCATGGGGAACATATGCGTTTGTGCTCGACGGCGCCCCTGCGCCGGGGCTGCGCGTGGTGGACGCCGGGCGCATCGATAGCCTCGTGGTGGCCGGGTCGCTCGGAGAAGGCGCGGATGTGCTGTCGATGGCCGCGCGCGGCGGAATCGTGTACATCGGGCGTGTCGACGGCGTCGTCGATGTGGTTGACGCACGCGTGCCGGGCGCGCCGGTGCTGGCGGGCTCGGTGATTCTTCCGGCGCCGGCGAAGGCGATCGATGTTGACGGGGACGCCGGGTTTGCACTTACGGATTCGGGCGTAGTGGCGATCGATGTCTCCAATCCCATTGCGCCGGTTCTCGGCGCGACGGGTTACTCTCCGGGGGCTGCGGCGTCGGATATAGCCGTGGCGGGCGCGTTCTTGTATGTGGAGACGGGACCGCCGGGTGTGGCGGTCGTTCAGATCCGGGACCGCCGCGTCGATCCCACGCATGATGAGAGCAGGTCGTTGCGATTGTCGCCGGGGAACGACGACGTGGTGAGCGTTCGGGTATCCGCGTCGGCCACGGATTCGGTGCTCTGGTCGTTCAGCGGCGACGGAGGAACGGTGTGGACACCCATCGCGGCGGACAGCGCATTTCATCGTCTCGCCATGCCCGGCGCGGATCTGCGCTGGCGCACCGATCACATCCGCAACCACCCCGGCACGAACCCGACCCTGAGTTCGGTGAAGATCGATTGGCTCGGCAGCGCGGCACAGATCGACTCCGTAGTGGATGTGCCCAACGATGGTGGGGGCTGGGTTCGTCTCGGGTTCTGTCGCTCCGGATACGATGTGGCCGGCGAACCGGATCCGGTGACATTCTACACGATCTATCGTCGGCTGGAAGCCGGGGTGCTTCCGGCTGCGGCGATGTCGGCCGAGACGTTGCGCGCGCGCGTGGATCGATTTCCGGGCGCCGCGGCAGCGCTCGTGCGGGCGGGCGTGCGCCGCGCGGGCGGGCGTTATCTGGCCTCGGGCTCGTCGTTTCCGCCCGGCACATGGGAGGCTGTTGGATTTGTCGGCGCCACACAATCCGCGTCGTATCTGGCCGCGGTACCCACGCTCGGCGATTCCAACAGCGTTGCTCCCGTTACCGTGGTTCTCGTCGCGGCCCATGCAGGGGGCAGCGGCTCCTTCTGGCTCAGCAATCCGGATAGCGGGTACTCGGTGAACAACACCGCAGACCTCACGCCGCCCGCACCGCCGGCCGCACTCGCCGTGTACGCCGACGCGAATGGGAACGTCCTGCGCTGGAAAGCCAACTCCGAACCAGACTTTCTCTACTACAACGTATATCGTGACACGGTCGACTTATTTATTCCCGGCGTGTCGAATCGGGTTCATCAAACGTTCGCAACGACGTGGACCGATCCCTACGCTGAGATCGTACCGCACTGGTATGCGATCACCGCCGTGGATACTGCTGGCAATGAAAGCGCCCCGGCGCGCTTTTATGTAGCCACCGCGGCCGGCGGCCCCGGTATTGTATGGGCCACCCGGCTTCTTCCCGGCGTGCCCAATCCGTTCAACCCGTCCACGATGCTCACCTGGACGGCTTCAGCAGACGCCGGGCACGTAACGTTGCAAATCTACGACGTGTCTGGACGTCTGGTCCGGACTCTTGAGTCTGGCGTTGTTGCTTCCGGCCTGCACCGCACATTCTGGGATGGCAGCGACGACCGGGGTATGGGGGCAGCCAGCGGCGTATATTTTGCACGTCTTCGCGCCCACGATGCCGTGCGGACGCAGAAACTCACGCTCGTACGCTGACTCGCTGTTGCGCTACCGTCCAGCGTTGGCTACCATCACGGGGCGATGAAAACGCACGGAGGGAATGTGGCACTCACTCTCGTGGAAAAAATTGCGACGCGCTTTGCTGTGGGGCTTCCCCCGGGGGCGATGGCGCGTAGCGGTGAATTTATCACCGTGCGGCCGATGCATATCATGACCCACGACAATACGGGCGCGGTAATCCCCAAGTTTCGATCCATCGGTGCGGCGCACGTTCACGACCCCTCTCAACCGGTATTCGCGATTGACCACGATATTCAGAATCGCAGTCCGAAAAACCTGGCCAAGTACCGGAACATACAATCGTTTGCTGCCGAGCATGGAATCGACCACTTCGGTCCGGGCACGGGGATCAGTCACCAGGTCATGGTGGAGCAGGGCTACGTTACGCCGGGGTCGTTGGTTGTGGGCAGCGACTCGCACTCCAATCTCTACGGGGCGCTGTCGGCCCTCGGTACGCCGGTTGTGCGCACGGACGCCGCGGTGATCTGGGCGACCGGAAAAACGTGGTGGCAGGTGCCGCCGGTAGTTCGGGTGACATTGCGCGGGAGCCTGCGACCAGGGGTGACGGGAAAAGACGTAATCATTACCTTATGCGGGCTGTTTCACGACGACGAAGTGCTCAATTGCGCGGTCGAGTTCTGCGGAGACGGTGTGGCGTGCCTGACAATGGACCAGAGAATGAGCGTGGCGAATATGACCACCGAATGGGGCGCGCTTGCCGGTGTATTTCCGTTTGACGGGATTCTTCGTGACTACCTGGTGGCGCGCGCGGATGTTCTCGCGCGGGCAGGAACCCCGCGTTTCTCCGGCGATGATGTCAACGCATGGTTCGCCGATCCGCTCCGGCCTGACATGGATGCCGCGTACCACGCCAGGATCGAGATGGATCTCGGCGGCGTCGCGCCCCACGTGTCGGGCCCGGACGGTGTGAAAACGATGACATCCCTGGTGGAAATGGAGACGCGGCGCGTGCCCGTTCAGCGCGCGTATCTGCTGAGTTGTGTCAACGGGCGTATCGAAGACATAGAGAGTGCCGCGGCGATCGTTCGCGGCCACCACGTCGCACCGGGTGTGCATTTCTATGTGGCGGCGGCGTCGGCGGAAATTGAGCGGAGCGCCCGCGCTTCCGGCGCATGGGAAGCGCTCGTTGCGGCGGGTGCCGAAACGCTGCCGCCGGGTTGTGGCCCGTGTATCGGGCTCGGCGAGGGAACCATCGAGGCGGGCGAAACGGGGATCAGTGCCACCAATCGAAATTTCCGGGGGCGCATGGGGAGCAGGGAAGCCCACGTGTATCTGGGTTCGCCGGCCGTGGTTGCCGCGTCGGCACTGGCGGGGTACATACGCGCGCCGTGGCCGTGCGAAAATACTACGCCGCGCTATACAGTCCATCGCGCCCCCAGGAAAACGGACGCGCCACGGAAAGTAGACATCATCGACGGCTTTCCGGCGCGCATCGAAGCGCGCGTATTGTACCTTCCGGCAGACGATCTCAACACCGATGGCATCTATGCAGGAAAGTGGACCTATCAGGATGACCTGTCGCGCGAGAAGATGGCCTCGGTGGTGTTCGACAACTACGACGAACGCTTTGGCGAAGCATACATGCCGGGCGATGTCATCGTAGGGGGAAAAAATTTTGGCACGGGATCATCGCGTGAGCAGGCCGCAACCGCGCTGAAGTATCGCGGTGTGCCGTGTGTTGTGGCGTCGAGTTTCAGCGCGACGTACAAGCGCAACGCATTCAACAATGGACTTCCCGTAATTGAATGCAGCGCGCTCGTGGAATATCTTGCCGCGAAGCCGCGCCAGCGCGGACAAAAGTGCATTCCCGGATCGGGAATCGCAATCGATTTCGCGGCTTCCCGGGTAGAGTACGAAGGATGCACGTTCCGTTTTGCGCCGCTCGGACGCGTGCCGCAAGAACTGATCGCGGCAGGTGGCGCGGAAGCGGACGCCAGGTTACGACTTCATCGTGCGTAATCCCGATTGTGCGAACTGTGCCTGGAGATGTTTTGTTAGATGAGAAATGAGGCGGAGTGTCTGCCCACAAGGAGATCAGCATGCCGAGGGCAATTTGGAACAAACAGGTGATTGCAGAAAGTTCGAACACCGAAATGGTGGAAGGAAATCATTACTTCCCACCCGATTCGGTGCACCACGAGTACCTTGTCGCCAGCGATACGACGAGCAAATGCCCGTGGAAGGGTACGGCTCATTACTATCACGTGTTCGTGGATGGGGAACGGAATAGCGATGCCGCGTGGTACTACCCCGCACCGAAGGCGGAGGCCCGGCACATAAGGAATTACGTTGCGTTCTGGAAGGGCGTGTTTGTTGAAGACTGACGCCCGCCCGACGGGTGGCGCGAAATCAGTTGTGATTCTCTCGAACCTCGGGTCGCCCGATGAGCCGTCAGTTCCCGGGGTCCGGCGCTACCTCAATGAATTCTTGATGGACCCGCGGGTAATCGACATCCCGTGGCCGCTTCGCCGGCTGGTGGTCAGTGCGTTTGTTCTGCCCCGGCGCCCGACGGCGAGTGCGGCGGCGTACCGGTCGATCTGGTGGAATGAAGGGGCGCCCCTCGTTGTGATCAGCCAACGGGTTGCGCGAGCGGTTCAGAACGGCCTGGATGTCCCGGTGGAACTCGGCATGCGCTACGGAAAGCCGTCCATTGCCTCGGCGATCGAGCGCGCATTACACCGCGCTCGTTCGAATGTGGATCACGTGTTTTTTGTGCCGCTTTATCCCCACTACGCGATGTCAACCGTGGAAACCGCCGTGGTGCGGGCCCGGGAAGTGCTCCGGCAGGTTGCACCGGCGGCGTCGCTGTCGGTGCAACAGCCTTTCTTTGACCAGCCGCGTTACATCGAAGCCCTCGTGGCATCGGCACAGCCGCACCTCGAAGGGGGTTTCGATCACCTTCTCTTCAGTTATCACGGGTTGCCCGAACGCCATTTGAAGAAAACTGACCCTACGCGGGCCCACTGTCTGCGCAGTCCAAACTGCTGTACGTCACCATCGCTTGCATTTGCCACCTGCTACCGCGCGCAGTGCATGCGTACCACGCAGGCGTTTGTGGAACGCGCAGGAATCGACGAAAATCGGTATTCGGTGTCGTTCCAGTCGCGATTGGGACGCGACGCGTGGCTGATGCCCGCCACCGGGACGGAACTGTCGCGCCTTGCCGGCGAAGGCGTACGTCGCCTGCGTGTAATTTGCCCCGCCTTCGTGGCGGACTGCCTGGAGACTCTCGAAGAAATCGGTATACGCGGGCGCGAGACGTTTGTGGCGGCCGGGGGGAAAGACTTTCAGCTGGTGCCGTGCCTCAACGAAAATTCTCGCTGGATTCGCCTGCTTACCGACTGGTGCCGCGATGCGGTTGCGCCGTCTGCCGCGGATGCGCCCTGAGCGTCCCGGGTGATGGCATGGCCGGCGAGTGATGCCACGGCGAACGGGTGACGGCATGGCCGGCGAGTGACGCCACGGCAAACGGGTGACGGCATGGCCTGCGAGTGACGCCACGGCGAACGGGTGATGGCATGGCCTGCAAGTGACGCCACGGCGAACAGGTGACGGTATGGCCTGCGAGTACCCCCCCGCGCGCGCGTTGACACCCCGCCCGATTCGAATATTACTCCGTTGTGGCCGCGCTCGCGTTAGCTTGTCGTCACTCCCTCGACGCGATCTTCGATGGGAACGTAGGCGACGCCGTGGCGGCCCTGGTACACCTGTGTGGGGCGAAAGAGCCGATTGTTCCGCATCTGCTCCAACCAGTTGGCCGACCAGCCGGCAATGCGCGCCAGGGCGAATATGGGGGTAAATACATCGGTCGGAATTCCAAGTTTATTGTACACGATACCCGAATAGAAATCGACGTTGGGATAGATTCCCCTTTTCCCCAGGCGTTCTTCCGCGGCACGCTCGAGCTCGACGGCAGTTTCATAGAGCGAAGACGACCCCGACCTGGCGAAGAGTTCGGATGCAAACTTCTGCAGTATCTTCGCCCGGGGATCCTTGGTTTTGTACACCCGGTGTCCAAGCCCCATGATTTTTTCGTGGTTGGCCAACTTTTCTTCGAGCCAGGGCACGACACGATCAGGCGAGCCGATCTCGTTGAGCATCAGCAGAACCCGCTCGTTGGCTCCTCCGTGCAGCGGGCCCGACAGGCTGCCCACGGCGGCGGCAAATGCAGCGGATGGTTCGGATTCGGTCGATCCGGTAACGCGTGCCGCAAACGTCTATGCGTTCATCGTGTGGTCGGCATGAAGAATCAGGCTGACATTCATTACCCGGGCACTCAGCTCGTCGGGCTCGCTTCCGGTTAGCATACGAAGAAAATCCGCGGCTCGGCTCAGCGAAAGATCGGGCTCGAGGATCGGTTCTCCGCTACGGGCGCGATGTGCTGCCGCAATTAGTGTGGGAAACTTCCCGATGAATTCAATGGCGTCTTGCTCACGTTTGGCTTCGTCTTTTACACCGCCGGACGACAATGCCATCCCCATGGCGGATACGGCGGTCTGCAGAGCGGCCATTGGGTGTCCCGTGCGGGGGAGGCAATGAAACATCGATCCGAGTTCCGGTGAGAGCGGTCGTGCCGCGCGAATGCGGGTGGAAAACGTATCGAGTTGCGCGGCTGTAGGTAGCGCGCCACGGATCAGAAGGTAGGCGACTTCTTCAAAGGTGCTGTGTTCCGCGAGTTCTTCGATGCGGATGCCGCGGTACTCCAGAATTTCCTTCTCCCCGTCGATGAAGCTGATCGACGACTGCGCCGCGGGTACTTTTTCCAGTCCGGGTACGTATTCCATGGCGAGATCTCCTTGCGTTTCCTGATAATGACACGTCTATCTTATACATCATTCCGCCCGCCCGGGCAAGACATTGTGGCCGGGTGCTCATCGTCTACCGTCGCGGAGCGGCCGGGTTTTCAGGGTAGTCGGGACGATGGAGTCGGGGGTTACAGACCTTCTTGAAATTGCATCGATTGCACTCGTGAGGGCGTTCTACCTTCGCGAAGCGCTCCTCGGTGGCCCGGTTATTTTCCGGGTCGTCGAGCAGCGATTTCATGTCGCGGATGCGACCACGAATGTAGCTGAACACTTCCTCGAGTTCGCGATCACCAATCGAATCTTCATGAACCTCTGCGGAACACAGCTCGAACCGGCGAGCCTGGACGCGCGATACGGGTACCCCGTACCGAAACGAAGCGCACGCGGCGTAGCACGCCAGCTGAAAACGTGATGCCGGGCTCTCGCGACGCCCTGTCTTCCAGTCCCACACAACGATGCCCTCGGGGTCGCGGACGGCGAGGTCAAGTTTCATCTTTACCCGTTCGCCGTCGACGGGGAAATCCGAGAATTCCTCGATTTCGAGAAAATCGTCCCTGGAAAGCCGGCGCAGTGCCTCCCACGTATCCGATATGTAAAATGTTGTTAAGTATTGTTTTACGTGCTCCGCAGTTTTTTTCCATTCTGCGTCGCCGATGTCGATCCCGTATTCATGCTCGAATAATCCGGCACTTCGCCGGTCGTTCCAGTAGCGCCCCGCGCGCGAATTGCGGTAATCCATCCGCATTCGGTCGATCGTGATGCGGAGAATGTCGTCCAGCGGCAATACATCGATCCCCCGGGACTGATTCTGCAGAGAATGTTTTATGCAATCGTGCACGACGATTCCGGCCCACATGGGTCGTGTGGACAGGCGTTTGAGCACGTAGAGCTGTTTCGTTCGTTCGCTCGCATCCGGTTCCCAGCCGCCCCAGGAACCGTAGTAAATGAAATAATACTGTCGCGGGCATTCGTCGAACGCGCGGTCGCGGGACACCGACCAGGAAAACCGATTAACGAATTTTTTTTGCATACGAGTCACTCCGAACGGCGTGCTAAACTGGGCCCATCATGATTTCCATCGAAGCTCTTGTCGTTGGGCCGTTTCAGAGCAATTGCTACATCGCGTCGTGCACGGCGACGCACGATGCAATGATTGTAGACGCCGGTGATGAGGACAAGCGCATCTGCCAGGTGGTCGGCCGTCTCGGCGTGAACGTGGTTGCGATCGTATGTACGCACGGTCACCTCGACCATGTGTCCGCGCTTCCCGGCGTACGCGCGGCCCTGGGCGCGCCGGTATTCATGCACCGCGCGGAGATCCCCGTTTACGAAATGGTCGATGCCCAGGCCGCCAGTTTTGGCCTGCCGTCGCCCGGAACCGTACCAATTGACCGGGTACTCGATGACGGCGACTCCTTTGCTCTTGGCAAACTGCGGGTGACCGTTCGCTGGACGCCCGGACACAGCCCGGGGGGCATATGCCTGCTTCTGGCGGAACCGACCCCTCCGGTGGCGTTTGTCGGCGACGTGATCTTCCGGGGCAGTATCGGCCGCACGGACCTGCCCGGGAGTGACGCGGGGGCAATGCGTACTTCATTGCGCGGGTTGCTCTCGCTGCCCGGGGACACGGTTGTGTACCCGGGGCACGGCACGGCGACTACGATGGAAACGGAAAAACGCACCAACCCGTTTCTTCTGTCGCTTGCCGGGTAGCCGTTCGGCGGGTTCCGCTGCTACGCTCGATTCCCCGCAGTTGGGGTGCCGGGGGTGGTGGTCACGCAGGCAATCTGGTCTTTGGCGTGATACGAGCTGCGCACCAAGGGGCCACTTTCCACGTGCCCCAGTCCCATTGCGAGTCCCTGCTCCCGAATTGTCGTAAATTCTTCCAGCGTGTAGTAGCGGTCCAGAGGCAATGCCTTCTTTTTCGGGGGCAGGTATTGTCCGACGGTGAGAATATCACAGCCGGTGCCGGCAATATCCCGCACCGTATCGAGGAGCTGCTCCATGGTTTCGCCGAGGCCGACCATGATCCCGCATTTGACGGCCATCGGCATACCGCGGCGCTCGCGCCACAGCACGGAGTTTTCCAGCACCTTCAGGGTATTCTCGTAGTCCGCCACCGGTCGCACACGGCGATAGAGGTGGGGCACCGTCTCGATATTGTGTGCGAGGCAATCCGGCCGGGCTTCGAGCACCACTTCGAGAAGTTCGCGGTTACCATTGAAATCGGGAATGAGTACCTCCACGCGACAGTTAGGCCGGCGCAACCGTATTGCTTCGATGCAGCGGGCAAAGTGTCCGGCCCCCTCGTCGGGGAGGTCGTCCCGGTCCACCGAGGTAATCACCGCGTAGTCGAGAGAGAGCGAATCGATTGCTTCGGCGAGGTGCTCGGGCTCACCGGCATCGACCGGTCGCGGCCGTCCCTTGGCCACCGAGCAAAAACCGCAATGGCGCGTGCAGATGTCGCCCAGAATCATGAATGTGGCGGTACCCTGGCCCCAGCATTCGTAGATGTTGGGACAGCGCGCCTCGGTACACACGGTGTTGAGCTTGAGCCGGGAGACCAGCCCGTTGATGTGGCGGTATTCTTCGTTGGTCCGCAGTTTAATCTTGAACCACTCGGGTCGCGCCGGGGTGCGTGTTTTTTCACAGCGGTGAGTCGACATGCGATTGCTTTCCGATGGATGGTGAATTGCGGTCGTGTTCATACGCGGGTTGGTCGCGCATTGCGTCGCCGCGCACCGTACGGCGTGCGAACACGCGCTCAAAGTTCTGGACGATGGCGTCTATCACCAAGGTTGTATCCATCGCCGAACCGGTTTCTTCCGCCATCGAGGTCATCGTACAGCCGGCGATCCCGCACGGATTCATCAGATCGAACCATGTCAGGTCGGTATTCACATTCAGTGCGAATCCGTGGCACGTGACCCAGTGGGCGATGCGAATGCCGACCGATGCAATTTTGCGGTCGTCCACCCATACGCCGCGGTGTCGCGGATGGTGCCGGCCTTCTATACCGAACGTGCCGATTGCATCGATAAGCATCTGCTCGATGTTGTGGACGTACCGTCGCACATCCCGTTGTGGCGGATCGAGCCGCAGCAACGGGTATCCAACGATTTGCCCCGGTCCGTGATACGTTACATCTCCGCCGCGGTCGGTGTGAACCACCACGCCACCACGAGCCTCTACATCGCGCGGATCCGCCGTTAGGGCGTTGCCCGAGGCGTTGCGGCCGATCGTTATCACGTGCGGGTGCTCGAGTAAGTAAAATCGCTCTTCGCCACCCGCCTGAATTTTTGCCACGTCACTTTTCTGCAACGCGAATGCATCGCCGTAGGGAACGGTTCCGGCCTCTACGATGCGGCATGTTGGTGTCACTATCTGCCTCGACTTCCCGTGGATCTATGCGCCCGGTTTCTCGAGTTCGCGTTTGACGACACTGAGAAACCGGGATGCGTCTGCGCCGTCGACGACGCGATGATCGTACGACAGGGAAATATGGACGATGGGGCGGATGGCGATGGCGTCGTCGATCACCACGGGGCGTTTGACGATGGTGCCGATGCCAAGTATCGCCACCTGGGGTTGGTTGATTACAGGCATGCCGAACAATCCGCCGAATACGCCGACGTTGGTGATCGTAAAGGTGCCGCCGGCCACGTCATCGGGCACAAGGCGCTTCGTGCGCGCACGATCGGCGAGATCGGCCGCAGATCTGGTCAGGCCGAGCAAATTCATTTGGTCGGCGTGTTTGATCACCGGCACGATTAAGCCGTTTTCGAGTGCAACGGCGATTCCGATATTGACATTCTTTTTGTAAATGATGTCGGTGCCGTCGACGGATGAATTCACAATGGGGAATTCCTTAATGCCGCGTACCACCGCCTCGACAAAAAACGGGAGAAACGTAAGATGGGCACCTTCCGCCGCAAATTCGGGTTTGAGTGCATTGCGCCGTTTGACAACTTCGTTCATGTCCACTTCGAATACGGAGTACACATGCGCCGACGTATGCTTGCTCATCACCATGTGCTCGGCGATTTTGCGCCGCATGACGCTCATGGGTTCCCGCACCTCATCCTGCCCGCCGGAAAATATCTGTGCCGGTGCGGAAGGCGCAGGGGTGGTGGTAGCCGTCGCGGGGGCAGCAGCCGTTTCCGGAGCAGCAAATGTCGTCGGCTGTGCGGCCGCCGAGGGTGCCGGGGCGGCGGGAGCCGACGGGACCGCGCCGCGTTCGATATAGGAAAGGATATCCTTCTTGGTAACACGTCCTCCGGATCCCGTTCCGTCGATCAGCGAAATATCGACGCCGTGTTCGGCTGCAATTTTCTGCACCACCGGAGACGATCGCACCACGCTACGCGTCGCTGCGGCGGCTGGTTGTCGCGCGGGCGCCGGGGCCCGCGGTGCGGCCGGTGCAGCCGGCGCCGGGGTGGTCGCCGGGGCAGGTTGCGCCGCGGTTCCGGCGCGTGCCGGCGCGACAGGCTTGCCGGCCGCCTTACCCGACGGCTTTTCCCCTTCTGCGCCGATCCGGCCAACGACCGTGTTGATGTCTACTGTTTCTCCCTCGGGGACGATCACTTCGAGCAATACGCCCTCGGCGGGGGACGGAATTTCGGCGTCCACCTTGTTGGTCGATATTTCGAAAAGAGGTTCGTCGCGCTGCACGCGGTCGCCGGGGTGCTTGAGCCATTTGACCACAGTGCCCTCGGCGATGCTCTCACCCATTTGCGGCATGATGACGTCGGTAGCCATGAAATCTTCACTCCTGTCGGTCAGTCGGGGTTACGGAGCGCAGCGCAATTGGCAGCGGGCCCGCAACGGGTTTTGCCGCTCGCGCGACAACGAATAACTAGTACGCGGCCAGCTCGCGCACTTTCGCCACCACGTCCGCCACCTGCGGAAGAAAGGCCTCTTCGAGAGGCGGACTGTACGGTACCGGCGTGTCGGCTGCGGCGATGCGCACGATGGGACCATCGAGATATTCGAACGCTTTCTCGGATATGCGTGCGACGATTTCGCCTCCCGGGCCTCCCATCAATGGGGCTTCGTGGAGAACGACGATCTTACTCGTCTTTTTTGCGGTCTCGAGAATGGCATCTTCATCGAGAGGCCGGAGGCTTCTCAGATCGAGCACCTCCACGTTGATCCCGTCCTCTTCGAGCTCTTTGGCCGCATCGAGGGCGGTGTACACCATCGCACCGTACGTGATAATCGAAACGTCGTCACCCTCGCGCCGCAGATGTGCCTTGCCGATGGGAACCACGTAGTCTTCCGCGGGAAGCTCTTCCTTAATACGCCGGTAAAGAAACTTATGTTCGAAGTACAGTACTGGATCGGGGTCGCGGATGGCCGCCTTGATCAGACCCTTGGCGTCGTAGGCCGTCGATGGGGCAACGATTTTCAGACCGGGGACGTTCAAAAAATACGACTCCACGTTCTGTGAATGAAACGGGCCGCCATGGACGCCGCCGCCGCACGGGCCGCGAACTACCAGCGGTACTCCTGCACCCCATCGATACCGGCACTTTGCGGCAAAATTTACGATCTGGTCGAATGCGCACGAGATAAAGTCGATGAATTGCATTTCGGCCACCGGGCGCATGCCGACGAGTGCCGCGCCGATTGCCGAGCCGACGATTGCGGACTCGGATATCGGCGTATCGATTACACGCGTGTTTCCAAAATGGTCGAGCATCCCCTTGGTAACCTTGAACGCGCCTCCGTAGATGCCAACATCTTCCCCGAGGATGAATACGTTCTCGTCGCGTTCCATCTCTTCCCACAGCCCTTCCCGAATTGCATCTACATACGTTGTCAATGCCATCTGGTTCTCCTTACGCTCGTTCGGCATGGCCGAGTTCGATCATCCTTCGTAGTATACGTTTTGCGCCACGTCGGCTCCGTCGGGGTACGGTTGCTTTTCCGCCCAGTCGACGGCATCGTCGATGATTTCCACGCATTCTCTCTGCATTGCGTCGATCGCCTCTGGCGTGATGAGCGATTCCTTCAAGAGAAATTTCTCATATCGTGCGATCGGATCTTTATTCTTCCACGTCTCGAAAAGCTCGGGGGGCACGTACCCGGCGTCATCGTGCGCGGAATGCCCGGTCATGCGAAACGTCTTGAATTCGACAAGCGTTGGCCCCCCGCCGCTGCGCGCCCGATCGATCGCGCGTTGGGCCGCGGCGTATATCTTTTCCACGTCATTTCCATCCACGACTTCCCACGGAATGCCGTAGCCGTCACCGCGTGCGGCAACGTCTTCGATGGCGAAAGAAAGCTTGTTCGGCGTGGAATACGCGTACTGATTATTGTTGATGAAATAGACGACGGGAAGCTTGCGCACGGACGCAAAGTTAATGCCTTCGTGCCAGTCACCCCGGCTCGTGGCGCCCTCGCCGTGGTAGCACAGGGCAACTTGTTTTTCTCCACGCAGCTGGAACTTAAGGGCGACGCCCGCCGCAACAGGAACGTTGTCGGCCAGGTGACTTACAAAAGCGATCACGTGGTAGTTCATGTCGCCCATGTGCATATTGCCATCCCGTCCTCGCGTCAATCCCGTGGCGCGCCCCATGTACTGCGCGATGATGCGTCGGGGGGAAACGCCGCGAATGAGAAACACGCCCATATCGCGGTGGGATGGAGCAACCACGTCTTCCTGTTCCATGTGGATCGCCGTTCCCACAGAAATAGCTTCCTGGCCCAATCCGACGTACACTCCACCGACGATTCGGCCCTGGCGGTATAGCTTGCGCTCGATACGGTCTTCAATTTCACGTGTGAGTTTCATGTAGCGCAGCATTTCCAGCCTGCGTTCCCGCGAAATTTTTACCGCACCGCGGCGGCTATGGCGTGCCGCGGTTTTTTCAGCCATATACATCCTCCATCGCAATGGACGCGTCGGGGAAGGGCGCGGCGAGAACTTCTTCCGCGTCGTGTTCCAGCGTCTCTACAATTTGATGTTCCGTGTTGTCGAGATCTTCTGGCGTTGCGATTGTGTGTTCCATGAGATAGCGTCGATAGGCATCGATGGGGTCTTTCGCCTCCCATTGCGTGCGTAATTCCTGCGGGACGTATCCCGCGTCGTCGTGTTCGGCGTGGCCTTTTCTCCGAAACGTTACCGCTTCAACTAAAACCGGGCCGTTTCCTTCGACGCACCGGGCGCGCGCGCGTCGTACTACATCCACCATGGCGAGCACGTTATTGCCCTCCACGGTTTCACCGGTAATTCCGTAATCCGCCGCGCGATCGGCGAGGCGTTTGATGTTGCACTGCATCCGGGTGGGCGTCGAGTACGCATACTGGTTGTTCTCTACGATGAGAATCAACGGCAAATGGCGGACGGACGCGAAATTGAGCCCCTCGTGATAGTCCCCGGTACTCGTGCCGCCGTCGCCAATGTAGGTCAGGGCTACGCTTTTTTTCTTGTGCATCTTCATCTCGAGCGCGATACCCGCCATCACCGGAATCAGCGCGCCCAGTACGCTGATGGGAGCGATGAGCCCGTGATCCACGTCGCCGAAATGCAGGTTGAGATCTTTGCCGCGCGTTGGACCGATCGCGCGCGCGCAGTATTGCGCCATGACGTCGCGGGGGCGAACACCTCGAACCAGCATGGAACCAAGGTTGCGAATCATCGGGGCGAGAAAGTCTCCGTCCTCAAGGGCCCAGGCACTTCCCACCGAGCACGCTTCCTGCCCGAGGCTCGAGTAGAGCCCGCCGATTACCTTGTTTTGCCTGTAGAGGGAGCTGAGCCGGTCTTCGAGCCGGCGGTTGAGCAACATGAAGTAATACAGCTCCATGTGCTCGAGTGCGTCGAGTGACAGGCCGTGCGGCACGTCAATGCGCCACGGCTTAGATGTGGATTGCTTCGCCATAAACACTGTGCGCTGCCTCGAGCATTGCCTCGGAGAGCGTCGGATGCGCGTGAATTGTTTCTGCTATTTCTTCCACAGTAGTTTCCATGTGGACGCCGAGTGTGGCTTCGGCGATTAGTTCGGTGGCCTTCGGTCCCACGATGTGGACACCGAGAACTTCGTCGTAGCGCTTGTCCGCGACAATCTTGATGAAGCCGGTGGTCTGGCCGAGGATCATGGCCTTTCCGCTCGCCGAGAACGGGAATTTGCCGATTCGATAGTCGATGCCGGCCTCTTTCGCGTCGCGTTCGGTAATGCCCACACTGGCCACTTCCGGACTCGAGTAGGTACACCCCGGAACCTTCCCGTAGTCGATGGGGCGCACGGGTTTGCCCGCAATGTGGTCGACGGCGATGATGCCTTCCCGCGATGCAACATGGGCGAGCGCGGGTGTCTTGACAACGTCGCCGATGGCGTACACACCCGGGACGCTGGTTTGCATGGTTTCGTCGACCGCGATGAAGCGCCCGTCAAGCGTAACGCCGATTTTTTCGAGACCGAGACCGTCGGTTACCGGCCGGCGGCCCGCCGCGAGCAATACACGGTCCACCTCGACCGACGTGCTCTTACCGGCGTGCGACATCGTCAGCGTGGCGGTCTGTGTGCCCGTGTGCACTTCGGTTACGCGCGCGTCCGTGTACGTCTTGATGCCGCGCGCACGGAACGCGCGCTCCAGAACCTGGGAGCACTCGTCGTCTTCGATGGGCAGGAGCCGCGGGAGAAGCTCTACAAGATGCACAGTGGAGCCGAACGAAGCGAAAATGGACGCAAACTCGGACCCCACCGCTCCGGAGCCGATTATGGCAAGGCGCGGCGGAACTTCCTCGAGGGGCAGGATGTGATCGCTGTTGAGAATCCGATTGCCGTCGGCGTGGATGTGCGGCAGATCGGCCGGAGTAGAACCCGTCGCGATAATTACGCTCGCGGCGCGTACGGTTTCCTCGCCCCGGGGCGAGGCCACAACGACGGTGTTCGTGTCTGCGACGCGCCCCGTTCCGGTGATGACCTCCACCTTGCGCTTGTTCACCAGGTACTGGATGCCGCCAGCGAGCTTATCGACAATTTGTGATTTTCTGCGGTGGACGCGTGCGACGTCGAGCGCGGGCGGATCGACCACGATGCCGTGGTCGGCCGCGTGCTGGATTTCTTCGAAGAGATCCGCGGTGTGCAGAAGAGCCTTCGTGGGGATACAGCCGCGGTGCAAACATGTTCCGCCGAGAAAGGGATCCTTTTCGATCAGAATCGTTTTCAACCCGAGCAGTCCTGCACGGATTGCGGCGACGTATCCTCCCGGGCCACTGCCGACAATCGCGATCTGAGCGTCTTTCAACCCCACTCCCTTCGTGCAAACTTCTACAGCGCGACCCATCGGGCTCGCCCGGAACCTGCGTTGGTGGCCATGCTGCGGATTAGCAGTCGGATCTGTGTAATTCGCGGGCGTAGGAGGCGTTTCGAGGGTGTTGCCGAAATCGGATCTGGCAAAATCGCTCCCGCGCGACAGGGCAATAATAGGGGCACAACGAGGCGCAACGCAACCCCTAAAAGCGCCATCATCCGCGTGGAAACCCCGTGGAGCTCGCTCGCAATGTTCGCCCTGTTACGGGGTTAGCGGCTCAGTCCGAGTAGTTGGCCGGGGTATCACCGATGGCCACGATGCTGCACGCGAGGATCGGATCGATGCCGCGGGCGCGCGCCGCTGCGACCACCTCGGGGCTCTCGCTGCCGGGGTTGAAGTATACCGCGGGGGCACCGGCCGCGGCGATGTCGTCGAGTACCGAAAGCGTCCGCTCTGGCGGCAGGTAGACGAGGATCACATCGAGCGGGACAGGGATGTCCCGAACGGAGGCACACGTCGCGATGCCCTCGATTTCGGTCGCACCGGGGTTGACCGGAAACACCGTGTGCCCGGCCGCAGCATAGGCCCTGACGGCCTTGTTGCCGAATTTGGCGCGTTGGGTGGACGCGCCGATTACCGCCACGTTCATGGGGCACTCAGGTTGCGGCCGTCGGCTATGTTCACGGGTGCCATAAACCGCGTTGTCGGACCGTCGCGGTGCGGGCGTGTCGTGCGGATGGTCACGCGCCGGCGTCCGAAGCGGAATGCCGCGCTGCGATTGGGGAACCATACATCCACGCGCCTCCGCCACCGCGGGTTCATTGAGTCTTCCACGATGAAGTTGCCGATGCCGCTGACGTGAACGATGTCTCCGAACGAGAAGGGGGCCTGGGGATTGTATCGACGCAGCATGTCACGTGACATCGCGAGAATCCCGTTGCGCGTGTGTGTGTTGGACGCCGTGATGTATGGCGTATTGTCTGTTTCGATGACGCTGCTCGAATACCCCGTGGCCACGACGCTCACAGCAACCGAATTGTCGCTGTAGACGGCGTATCCCGCGTCGACCAGAAGATCGCGCATTTGCACCTGTTCGTCGAGCAGATGCCCCATGGTGGTTCGCAGGGTCGCGATCTCGGCTGCGGAATTTCCCGCCAGAGTGCGGTATGCCCGCGCGAACTCGGCACTGCGAGCGCGTTCGTGTACGTAGAGCCCCGAGGGCACGGCAACGGCGAGAACCACGGCGAACGTGGCGACAACCCGCCGGGGGGGCACGGCGCGCACGCGGGACACGAGGGCATCGGGGACCGCCAGAATCGCCAGGCGAGCCTGCACCGAAATGATCCGCCGCCAGAGGCGGAGGGTTGCCGGGATGACAGAGATATGGTGGATAAACTTCTTCATTATGGCCTACCGGCAATCGGCACGCAAAAAACGACCGGCTCCGGGGACGCTCTGCGCCACAGCGGCATGGTTTCGAGCGCGATCGACAGCCGATTCATTGGTCGCAAATCCGGAGTCAATTTTACAGCCTGCGTCGATGTCGTGTAAAGCGAAAACGGGAGTTTGGGGCGTCCGTACGCGGAGAACTTGTGTTTTTACAACCGATTGCGGCCGTGCAAAAATCCCGGATTATTGTCCACTCCCCGTCTCTTTCGGCACAAATCGGCTGATCGGGTCGTCCCCGTAAAAATTATCGAGAAATATCTCGGTGCCGTTCTCGGGGAACACGATGTATACCGGCAGGCCCAGCGATTCGTCGTAATAACTGGCGAACACAGAGGAACCCTGGAGTTTAACCACGAGCTTTTTGCAGACGACTTCCCGTTTATCCGATTCCACGAGGACGTTCGAGGCGATCGACACCGTGGCTTTGTGCTGGCTGTAGCTCGAGGGGAATAAGACTTCCCACCCCTGGGCCTCCTTGCCGCTGGCCATCTGGGCGCGGGCGATCGCAATCTGATGCGAGGGGACGTAGTTTTGCATGAACAGAACGTGCGGAGAACCCGCCGTCCGCGACTCTTCCACTCTCTCCCCCCCTTGGCTCATGAACCCGCTGTACGAAACCCCGTCATAGGTCAGATCCCCCTTGTAGGGGGACCCCGAAACAGTTCCCTTCCATTGAAAACGCCGGACCGTCCAGTTTGTCGGGTCCACGTCGGTTTGCGACGTGACCGATAGGTTCGGACCTGGAGATTGGATCGTCGTGGTGGACCGCATCACCACGAGACCCTTCGGGGAACGCGACGTACGGATGGTGCTGTGGCCGATGCGGTTGCCCTCCTGGTAAAACGTGTATCCGATTTTTTTCGGGAGATCTTTCGCGTGCGCCGGGACGGTTCCCGCGAGCAGAGCAAATACGGCCAGACCGTACACGGATCGAGACATTTCGGGAGTCTCCTTTCGGGACAACAGGGCAACAACGGGGCAACAAGGGGCAAAAAAAACAGCACGGCGGATTTGTGACCCGTCGAGCAGCGGCTCAATATATAGTATACCACACAGGCCGATATTTGTTCGGCGCAATCGATTTGTGCGGGGTGGTGGAGGTAACGGTCGCAATCGTGGTACCGTAGTTGCATCGACACCGTACACCGTATGAAGTTTCCCGTTCTGATGTATCACCGCGTCGTGACGCCCCATTGCCCGGTTCCGGACGAAGACCTCGAAGAGAGTCGCTACGCCGTTCCGTCGGGAGTATTCGAGCGCCACCTCGACGCACTGGTTGCCGGCGGGCAGCGGGGCGTGTCGATGCGCGATGTCCACGAGCGTCTCGATTCGGGGCACGAGGTTCCGGGCCACTGGGTGGCTATTACGTTCGACGACGGCAATCTCAGTGATGTGGAAGTGGTCCTGCCGGCCCTCACAGCGCGAGGATTTTCGGCTACGATGTACGTGTGCGGCGCCCGGATCGGGGTGCACGGCGGGCTCGAACCCGTGCACGTCGAGAGTCTTGTGCGCGCCGGACTCCACGTGGGATCGCACGGAATGACACACCGGTTCTTGAGTACCCTGACTGCGGCGGAGGAAACCGATGAGCTGACACGCAGTCGCGATCTGCTCGAAGAAATCACCGGCTCGGTCGTCGACCATTTTTCGCCGCCCGGGGGGCGGTACTCGCGCCGCACGCTGATGACGCTCGGACGGCTGGGATATCGCGCCATCGCCACGTCCGACTTCGGGTTTAATGCCTGCCGGGGGCGTCGGTCCGTGTATCGTCGCATTCCCGTCGTCGCGGCCACGACCGAAACGGTCTACGGCCGGATTATCGGGTGTCGGGCCGGAGCACTGTGGCCGGTGTACCTGCGTCATGCCGTTCTTGGGCGGGCACGGCGCGTGCTGGGCGAAACGATGTACTCCCGCGTTCGCCGCATCGGGGTCCGCCGATGAGCCCGTCCGGTTGGATATTCTGCGTGTGCGTGGCGCTGGTGTTCTGGACGTGGGCGGGTTATCCGCTGGTGATGCTCGTCTGGGGTACGCTGTTCGCGCGTCGTGCCGAGCACCGGTACGAGGCTGTTCCTGTGAGCGTGGTGGTCGCGGCACGCAACGAAGAGATCAACATTCGCGCGCGCGTTGAGAATCTTCTCGATCAGGACTATAGCGGGGACCTCGAAGTAATCGTTGTTTCCGACGGATCGACGGACCGGACGGGTGAGGTGGTGCGGTGGCTCGGCGACGAACGCGTGCGGTTAATCGAGACGGGACGCCCGGTGGGCAAGGCGATCGCTCTCAACACCGGTGTGGCGGCGGCGACCGGCGAGGTGGTGGTCTTTGCCGACGCACGGCAACGATTTGCACGCAATGTGGTTGCGGAATTGGTGGCCTACCTGTTTTCCCCCGAAGTGGGCGCGGTAAGCGGGGAACTGGTCATCGAACCCGGTGTGGCGAGCGAAGTCGGCGAGGGGGTGGGTTTTTACTGGGCGTACGAGAAATTCCTGAGAAGGATGGAGAGTCGTGCGGCGTCGGTCGTGGGGGCGACGGGCTGTATATACGCGGTTCGCCGCGCGCTCTATGTTCCGCTGGAAGAAGGCACGTTGCTCGATGATGTAATGATCCCCATGCGCATTGTCTTGCAGGGACGCCGCGTTTTGTTTACGCGTTCGGCGCGCGCGTACGACATTTCATCGGCGTCGACCGGCCAGGAGTTTCGTCGCAAGATGAGGACGCTCGCCGGTAATGTGCAGATGGTTGCGATGGAACCGGGGCTCTTGAATGCGCGGCGCAATCCCATCCTGTTTCAACTTGTGTCGCACAAGTTGATGCGGCTCGCGGCGCCGTGGTGTCTGGTCGGTGCGCTGTGTGCCAGCGGGGTATCGCACACCCCGGTTTTTCGTGTGCTGTTTCTGCTGCAGGTGGCGTTTTATGCGATGGCACTCGCTCAGTGTACGCCGATTGCCCGCTCGCCGGCGGGACGGCTCACGCGCCTGGCCTGGACGTTCGTCACGCTCAATGCGGCTGCCGTTGCGGGAACCGTGATATACATCTCGGGTCGCAGCGGCGAGCTGTGGAAGACGGAGCAGCCGCAAGCCTGAGCGCCCTGCCGGCCTGCGCGCGTCGTAGTGCCGCCCGGGCACAGAATCGCAACGCAGACCGACGGATGGCCAGATCCGCATCCGGTGCACACCGGCGCTTCCCGGGCGCGATGCGTCCGCTTCAACGACGCCGCGGTGCGTTGCCCCGGTCGTTCGCCCGGCGGGCGACCCGTTCCAGATAGGACAGCGTCAGATCGATTCCATAGCCGGTCGCACCACCGGTCTGCCACGTGGGTTTTGTCGACGATTTCCAGGATGTGCCGGCGATATCCACGTGAACCCACGGAGCCTTACCGGCAAAGTGACCGAGAAGCGCTCCCGCAGTGATGGTAGACCCGTATTTTCCGGCGACGTTCTTATAATCGGTGATATCGCCGCGAACTTCTTCATAGAACGGTTCGTCGAGAGGGAGCTGCCACACCGGTTCGCCCGACTCGATGCCCGCGGCCACGAACTCGTCGATGTCGGGCTGCGAATTGCCCATAATGCCCGCGATGCGGGTTCCGAGGGCCACGAGTACCGCACCGGTCAACGTGGCGAAGTCGACCGTCACGATGGGGCGATAGTTTTTTTTCACCCAGGTAAGGGCGTCGGCGAGAATCAAACGTCCTTCGGCGTCCGTCGAGAGCACCTCGATGGTTTTCCCGGAGTACGTGGTGAGCACGTCTCCCGGCCGAAACGCGTTCGCATCGGGCATGTTCTCGACAACCGGCATGACGCCGACGATTTCCAGCGGGATTTTCAGGCGGGAGGCCGCGCAGATTGTGCCCAGGACGACGGCCGCGCCAGCCATGTCACCCTTCATTTCGTTCATCTTGTCCCACGGTTTCAACGAGATGCCGCCGGTGTCAAAAGTTACGCCTTTGCCCACCAGGCACACCAGGGGAAGCCCGCTCCCGCGATTGTAGTGCACGGTAACCATACGGGGTGCTTCGTTGCTCCCTTGCCCGACAGCGAGTAATGCGCCCACTTTTTTCTTTTCCAGCTCCGCGCGACCGGCTACCCGGCACGTCAACGAGTTTTCATTCGCCATTGCCCGCGCGCGCGATGTGAAAGCCGACGGCGTAAGTATGTTGGCCGGCGTATTGACGAGGTCGCGCACCGAGGTGGCGAACCGGGCGGCCACCATGGCGTGGCGGATCCTATGGCGAATTCGGCTTCGGTCTGCATCGGTGTACACTGTCAGCCGCTTCACGGATGGGAGTTTTGGTTTGTGTGCGCTCAGTCGGTAGCGGTACAGCGCCAGAGTAAATCCTTTGACGAACGCCCCGACAAATGTTTCGGCCGCCGTATCGTCCAACCCTTCCAGGATAATGGCCGCGCTCGAAAACCGGGCCGCATCCAGCGCGTGGGCCGCCCTCCCGCCGACGTCCGCGGCAACCTCGGCCGACAGCTCCGACGGTTTTCCCGCGCCGACAAGCAACAGAGCCCGGATGCGCCCGGCCCGGGGAATTGTCAGCATAAAACTGGAACCGCGCGCGGCCGAGGCGCGTCCCTGCTTGATCGCAGCGGACAGGGAGCCGTGCGTGCTCCGATTGAGGCGTTTCGCGCTGCTCCCGAGCGGGGAGCGACCGGCAAACAGAGGAATTACAATGGCGTCATCGACCGTTCCGGGGGGGATCGGCTTGACGGCGACCGAGCGGATCATGCTGCCTCCAGGGTAGATTGTCACGAGCGGGGTCGCCGCCACGCGAACGGGGACCTCCCATGGTTCGGATCATAACGGCACAGATGCGCGCCGGCAATTTGAAAGCCGGAGGGGGGGGGTTAAAACGCGCGGGACACCCCGAGGCTCAGTGAGAAACCCGTGTAGTCGACGACGAAGCGGACGTCCTGCGGCTGGCCGTTCTCGTCTTTCGCGGAAAGGGGAAACTGGCTCTGGAGAACCTGCGCCGTCGCCTCGGCCGATATGGCCGTGCGATTGGTGATGTAATAGAACGCCCCGAACACGCCGTGTACCCCTGCCTCCGCAGACCATTCGTTGCGCATAATCGAGGTGCGTTCTCCGGTGTCGCGATTGGTACGGAATTCCTCGAACGACTGGTGGGGGATGCCGATCGTGAATCCACCACCAAGGTACGGCTGAAATTCCTTCACGGCGGCGTTAGAAAAAAAATAGACGCCCGAAAGTTCCATCGTGATCAGGTCCACGCGAAACTTGCGGTTGTAGTCGAAAATTGGGGATGGAATCGAGTCGGGCAGGCCCACGGGGCGGAATACGAAAAACCCGTGCCCCGTGGATTTGAGGCGGGTGAGCGATGAGCTGACCCGCACGCCAAATTGCGGATGGGGCTTGTACATGTATGTCACGTCGTATGAAATCGCGTTGGAAAAATCATTGCTGATCGCCCGTTCCGCGCTCGAACGACCGGCGTCGAGAAAATCGATCATTTCCCGGTTGGTCGCATTACCCAGGAATCCAACGCGAAACGTAATCGACCCCGCCGGGATCGGACCAAAGTACTTGCGCGGCTTGATAATCGGGCCCGCCGCGGCCGGGCGAGCCGGGCCCACCAGGATTACCGATATCGCGATGAAACTAAGAAGCGCTGTAGATTTCATTCGATGAGGCCCTTTCGCTGGTTCCCATTCCATTAGTCGGAACCGCGCGTCTCGTCAACCGGAATTTACCGGCCCACGATGTTCTTGTATGGTGTAATCTATTGGAATACTGTTGGTTAAGAGTTTTGCTTCCGCTTGACAGCGGTGCACCACATTGGTACCGTTGCGGTGCCACGTCCGAAAGGCTGCACCGTTGAAGCAAATTCTGTTCGTGTGTTCGGGCAATACATGCAGGAGTCCCCTCGCCGAGGTAATTGCACGCGACGCATTGCGCCGCCGCGGTATCGCGAATGTGCGCGTATCGTCGGCAGGTACCTCGGCGGTCGACGGGATGCCGGCCTCCGAAGGTTCGCTTGCCGTGGCGCGCCAGAACGGTCTCAACCTGTCTTCTCACCGGTCTCGATTGCTGTCGCCGGCCATCGTGCGCGACGCCGATTTGATCGTGGCGCTGGCGAAGGCCCACCGTCATACCGTCGGCATAGTCGAACCGGCCGCTCTGGATTGGACCCGGTTGCTTACCGATTTTTCGGTGGACCACGACGGGGATGTTGACGATCCTGTCGGCGGCGACATCCGGTGTTACGAAAAAACGTTTCATACCATTTATGGTTGCGTAGAAGATCTCGCCGCACAGCTCGATCGGTTCGACGGCTGGCGTCGTCCGGCGGGTGAATAAGCGAGGGCTGTTTGCGGCAGGCAGGAGCAGCGATGAAGGTAACGATCGGATCGGATCATAACGGGGTAACTTTTAAGAAACTGCTGGCGGATCACCTGGGAGACCGCGGAGACGAGGTAATCGACGTGGGGTCCCAAACACGGGAGAGCGTGGACTACCCGGACTACGCGTTCAAGGCGGCTGAGCTCGTTTCTGACGGATCGGCCGATTACGGGGTGTTGATTTGCGGCAGTGGTATCGGCATGAGCATCGCGGCCAACAAAGTGATGGGAATCCGGGCTGCGTTGTGTTTCACCGCCGAGGAGGCGTCGTTGACCCGTCGGCACAACGATGCCAACGTGCTCACACTTGCGGGCTGGCGCACCGAAGCCTCCGACGTGATGGGGATCGTGGACGCGTTTCTGGACACCGAGTTCGAAGGTGGCCGTCACGCGCGCCGTGTGGCCAAGATTTCCGAATTCGAGAAACGGTCGAAATGATGGTTGACTACAATTTGCTGTCGGCGGCCGACCCCGAAGTATTCGCGGCGATTCGCGGCGAGGCAGTGCGCGAGCATTCCACGCTGGAGATGATCGCGTCGGAGAATTTTGTGAGCCCAGCGGTTCTTGCAGCAGCGGGCAGCGTAATGACCAACAAGTACGCCGAAGGGTACCCGTCGAAGCGGTACTACGGCGGCTGCGAGGAGGTTGACCGCGTAGAGGATCTTGCCCGCGACCGCGCCCGCACATTGTTTGGTGCCGACCACGTAAATGTGCAGCCCCACTCGGGCAGCCAGGCCAACATGGCGGCCTATTTCGCGTTTCTCGATCCGGGGGATCGTGTCATGGGGCTGTCTCTGGCGCACGGTGGACATCTTACGCATGGGCACGCGGTTAATTTTTCCGGGCGGATGTACGACGTAGTTCCGTACGAAGTGGACCCGAAAACGCGGACCCTTGATTATGATGCGCTCGCGCTTCGTGTACGGGATGTGTCGCCGCGCATGTTCGTAGCCGGTGCCAGTGCCTATGCGCGGACGCTCGATTTTGAACGTTTGCGGCGTATCTGTGACGACGCAGGTTGCCTGCTCGTGGTTGACATGGCACATATCGCCGGCCTTGTCGCGGCCGGGGTGCACCCGAGCCCGGTACCGTGGGCCGACGTCGTAACGAGTACAACGCACAAAACACTTCGTGGACCGCGTGGCGGATTTATACTGTGCCGCGAGGAGCACGCCGCGCGAATCGACAAGACTGTGTTTCCCGGAATCCAGGGCGGGCCGTTTATGCACATTATAGCGGCCAAGGCGGTTTGTTTCCGCGAGGCGCTTTCCGAAGAGTTCCGTACGTATCAGCGCCAGGTGGTCGCCAATGCGAAAGCACTGTCTACGCGCCTCATGGAGTACGGATTCGACGTTGTGTCCGGAGGAACGGACACGCATTTGTTCCTGCTCGACCTGACCGCGAACGGGCTGTCGGGGAAGAAAGCGGAAAAAGCACTGGAGACGGCGGGCATTACGGTAAACAAAAACACCGTACCGTTCGACCAGAAGAGCCCGTTCATCACCAGTGGCATACGCGTGGGTACTCCTGCGCTGACCACACGCGGCATGAAAGAGCCCCAGATGAACATGATTGCCGATCTGATGCGACGTGTTCTTGAGAACCACAAGGATGCATCGGTGCTCGACGAAGTGCGCAAGAAATCACGCGCGCTCTGCGAGGAGTTTCCTCTGTATGCGAAATTGCGCGGGTAACCCATGAAATGCCCCTCCTGCGGATTTACGGAAGACAAGGTGGTGGATTCTCGCACTACGAAAGAAGGGGAAGCCATTCGCCGCCGCCGGGAGTGCCTCGATTGCGGAAATCGATTTACTACGTACGAATACATCGAACGGGCCCCCCTTGTGGTGGTCAAGAAAGACGGCCGGCGGGAGCAATACGATCGCGAGAAAATTTTGCGCGGGCTGATCCGCGCGAGCGAGAAGCGCCCCGTATCCCGCGAGCAACTCGATGACCTGCTCGCGGGCGTAGAGGGTATGATATTTGAGAAATTTCGCAATGAAGTAAAGAGCGAGGAATTGGGCAATGCGGTGATCGATCGGTTACACGATCTCGATGAGGTTGCGTATGTGCGTTTTGCTTGGTGTATCGACGGTTTCGAGACATAAATGAGTTTACCGAAGAGGTAAAACGGCTGCTTGATCAACAGGGACAGGCGAACTCGCCGGAGTAGCCCGGGGTTTGATTGTATAGCGGGAGGTGACCATGAAAAAAATTCCTGCGATGGTTATCGTCCTTATTACCGGCGTTCTAGCGGTTCCGGCGATAGCCGGTGAGAGCGTGCGATTCTCGTACTTATTTCGGCAGGGATCCGAACAGGCGTACAAGATTAGTTTCAATCAGGACATCGATGCCGGTGCATTCACGATGAATCGCTTTGCCGACTTCCAGGTTGTTGAGAAGTGTGTGGCCGTAAGCGACAGCAACTCTACGATGGAAATGACATTTGTGAAGGTGGAGTCTTCGCGCCGCTTCGGTGAAACACTGCAGGACGACAAGATGGGAACGGATTTGACGGGGAAGAAAGTCCGCTACACGGTCAATGCCGATGGTGGCGTGGACAACGTTACATCCGTCGGATACATCGAGGGCTGGAGCAAGATGACGCAGATTTTGACCCCGGTAATCGAGAGCGGGTATGTGTTCCTCCCCGATACGAACATTGCTGTCGGCAATTCCTGGGATCGCAAGAACTTCACGCAGAAAGTGGGTGGTGGCCTGAGTTCGGTAACGAGCGTCGAATTCCTGTTCAAGGAAATGAAGAAGGAAAAGGGCCGCGAATGCGCCAGGGTGACAGGAAACAGGCACAGCACCATGGTCGGCAAATTGCAACTTGGCGCGAAATCCGCGGACGCTTCGGGGAAAAGCACGGGGAAGTTTGAATTCTATTTCGACCCCGCCACGTCCATGATTGTGAAGCTCAAGAGCAAGGTGGAGGCCACAATTGCACTCACCGACGACGAGGGACAAGCGCACGAATCAACATTTAGTTATAACATCGAACGGGAAATTCGTTAGGCGCCCCGGCGCGGAGGAGATCTCTTGAGTACACCCACGTGGACGCGCGTGGATAAAAAGGAGGATGTCCTTCACGAGATGTCCTTTCTCGAACACCTCGATGACCTTCGGGGTGTTCTCCTTCATTCGCTTGTCGCGTTCCTGATTCCGTCGATGGTGTGCTGGTTTTTCAGCGGCCGGCTGGTGGACTTTCTGATTGCGGATCTGGGCGGTCGCCAGCTCAATTTCTTCGCTCCGTCCGAAGCATTTATGGTGCGGATGCGAATATCATTCGTGTCCGGGCTGATCATTGCGTCCCCGTATATTATCTACCGTGTGTGGTCTTTTGTTGCTCCGGCGCTGTTCTCGAAAGAACGGCGAAAAGTTCTCCCCGTTGCGATAGCGTCTACCGTGTTGTTTTACACAGGGGTTGTGTTTTGCTACCTGGTACTCATCCCGGTCATCATGCATTTTTTCCTCGGCTTTGGGACGGCGAAAATGAAGCCTGTGATCTCGGTTGGTGCGTACTTTACGATGGTGGCTCGCATGTGCTTCACGTTTGGAGCCGTATTTCAGTTGCCCATCGTTGTGCTTCTGCTCAGCGCGCTCGGACTGATCACGCCGCGTCTACTTCTGAACCAATGGCGATGGGCCGTAGTGTTGATTTTTGTGGTAGCCGCCGTACTTACGCCGCCCGACCCGGTGTCGCAGGTATTCATGGCACTGCCCCTGCTGCTTCTGTATATTGGCAGCGTTTTGGTCGCGTATGTTGTAGTGCGTAAGAAGCGAACCGCAAGCGAGGTGGAATAGCCCGGCCCCTCAGGCCGGCATTATTTTGTCGAAGAAAATAACGAAGAGCACAGCAAAAATGATTGCGCGATTCACGCTGGAGAAGAAGGCATCTGATGTCTGCTTGCTCGATCTGCGCAAGATTACGACGATGACGGACTTTTTTATCATCTGCTCGGGGTCGTCCAGCGTGCAAGTGCGCGCGATCGCCGACAACGTACTGACGAAGTGCCGGGCGCGGGGTCTGGAAATACACAATGTGGAGGGATATGAATCCCGACGCTGGATATTGATTGATCTCGTGGAAATTGTTATTCACGTATTTCTTCCCGATGTCCGGGATTATTATCAACTGGAACGCTTGTGGGGGGATGCGCCCACCGACTACTTCGGGGACGATGACGGAGGGACAGCGACGTGAGCATTCGGGCACGTATCGAAACCGCGGTAACGCGCGCGCTCGCGGAACTCGGGGCCGGGGCGGCCCGCGCCAAAGTAGTTCTCGAACGACCCCGCGAAAATGCCCGCGGGGATCTGAGCACCCCGGTAGCGATGTCGCTCGCGCGCACGCTCCGGCGCAGTCCGCTGGATATCGCCGAAGATATCGCGTCGCGTATCCGGATTTCGCCCGGCGACGTGGAATCGATGGATGTAGCGCGACCGGGATTCATTAATTTTCGCTTTGCACACGGTGTCTTAATTCAGAGCGTTAAGGATGCGCTCAGATTCGATGAAGAGTACGGGCGAACCGACCTGGGACACGGCGCGCGCGTTCAGTGTGAGTACGTCTCGGCAAACCCCACCGGGCCTCTGGTGGTGGTTTCGGCGCGTGCGGCCGCCGTGGGTTCGGTACTGGTCAATTTATTGCGATTTACCGGATTCGACGCCGAGGGCGAGTACTACGTAAACGACTACGGACGCCAGGTGGGTAAACTCGGGGCGAGTCTGCTGTTTCGGCTGCGCGAACTCCGGGGACAGGTAGACACAGGTGAAGAAATCGGCGCCTATCCGGGCGCATACCTTGCGGAAATCGCCGCCGGGGTATCCGACGAAAACGCCACCACGTGGCTCTCCCATCCCGATGATCACGCCGCCCCCGGGGCGTACGCGGCCAGTCGCCTTCTCGACTGTATTCGTGAGGACATGGAGTTGTACAATGTGCGCTTCGACAATTACTTTCGGGAGTCCACGCTGCATCCGGAAGGCACGGCGGAGGTATTGCGCCACTTTGTCGATGCCGGACAAACGTATGAGTCCGAGGGCGCGGTGTATTTTCGCTCCACGGCTTTCGGCGACGAAAAAGACCGCGTATTGCGCAAGAGTAACGGGGACGACACGTATTTTCTATCCGACATCGCTTACCACAAGACCAAGATCGACCGGGGGTTCATTCGGGCGATCGGTTTGCTCGGGCCCGACCATCACGGCCACGTGCCACGCATGAAAGCCGCCATGTCCGTCCTCGGCGCGGATCCGGACTGGTTCGACGTCGTCCTGGTCGGTTGGGTGCGTTTGATGGAAAATGGCGTGCCGATCAGTATGAGCAAGCGCGCCGGCGAGTTCGTTACGATGCGCGAACTCGTTGAGGATGTCGGGGTGGATGTGGCGAAATATTTGTTTCTGATGCGGCGTGCGAACTCTCCGCTGGATTTCGATCTCTCACTTGCCCGCAAACAATCCGACGAGAATCCCGTGTTCTACGTACAGTACGCCCACGCGCGCATCTCAAGCGTGGTTCGATTTGCGCGCTCAAAAGGTGTACGCCCCGATTATGCGCGGGCCAACTTAAAAGCACTTGTGGAAGCCGAAGAGCGCGCACTGATGCTGCAGATCACCTGTTTTCCGTATGTGGTGGAAGCAGCGGCGAAGAGTCGCGAACCGCACCGGCTCACGAATTTCGCGCAGGAACTCGCGACGGCGTTTCACCAGTTCTACCACAAGTGTCGCATCGTCACAGACGACGAGTCGCTCTCGGCGGCGCGTCTCGCGCTGGCCGAGGCCACACGGCGCACCCTGCGCAACACCCTCACCCTGCTGGGCGTAAGTGCTCCGCAGAGCATGTAGGAGGACAACATGCCGCCGACCGCAATCCCCGAACCCCTCTTAATCGTTGGATCCATCGCCTTTGATTCGGTGGAGACTCCCGCGGGCAGCGTGGAGATGGCGCTTGGCGGTTCCGCAACCTTCTCGTCGATTGCGGCGGGGTACTTCTGTGCTCCCCGCGTGGTGGGCGTGGTGGGCGACGATTTTACGGCCAAACACCTGACGTGTTTCACGGAGCACCGGGTGGATGTAGCAGGGATCGAGCACGTTCCGGGCCGGACATTTCACTGGAAGGGGCGTTACCACGACGACTTCAAAGGCAGGGACACGATTGCAACCGAGCTCAACGTGTTTGAGAATTTCAATCCCGTGGTGCCCGAGGCCTGGCGCGATTCACGCTATCTGTTTCTGGCGAATATCGCACCGCAACTTCAGGCGCGCGTGCTCGATCAGGCTTCCGGCGCGAAGTTTGTCGCAATGGATACGATGAACCTGTGGATCGATGTGGCGCGCGCCGATCTCGAGCGTGTGATGGGCCGTGTGGATATGGCATTTCTCAACGACGAGGAAGCATTCCAGCTCACCGGAACGTCGTCGCTGATGTCAGCGGCTGGAGCCATACGTTCCCTGGGACCACGGTTCGTCGTAATCAAGAAGGGGGAACATGGGGCTGTTTTGTTCGGTCCGGAGGTAACCCTCTTCGTTCCCGCAGTGATGCTCGATACCGTCGTAGATCCCACGGGTGCGGGCGACACGTTTGCCGGCGCGTTCCTGGGTTCTCTGGCGTCGCGCGGCATGTTCGACCGCGAATCGCTCGGTCGTGCGCTCGTAGATGGCACGGTGCTGGCGAGTTTTTCGGTCGAGGCGTTTTCCGTGGACGGAATCCGTGGCCTGAACCCGACAGCCCTCGACAGACGGACGTCGTTGCTCAACGACATGTTCCGACTCTAACCCGCCGGGTGTTCTGGAGAGCTTTTTGCACCGATTCCCGAGGAGGTGTGGTATAATCACTTTTTTCGGGGACCTTCTTCCCGATTTCGGGAATTATCCACATAAACTATGTCTTCTGAAGAGATTAAGCCTGGTGATCTTCGTCGTGCCGAGGCCCTTGTCGGGCGTATTCGCGGCGTATCCACGTGCCGGATCCTGACTGGTGACGGTGGGGCAATCTCCGAGATTCACGTGGTGGCCAGCGGGGGAAAGTCGCCCAAGCTCGTTGCCCGCGACGTGGAATCGTGTCTGAAGGCGACGATGGGACTGGAAGTGGACTACCGGAAAATTGGCGTCGTGGTTGTGGATTTGCCGGAATCTTCCGAACAGTCCGGGTTGGCCCCGGCGAGCGGCGATGCCGATGGGAGGGGCGGCGAATCCACGCCGGCGGTTACGCCAACGGAACCACCTGCCCGGGCATCGGCCGACGACGCATCCAGGCCGGCTCCCGCCGATCTGGTCGAAGAGTTTCCAATCGAGGAACACGCGTCACGATTTGCGTTTGTCAGCGTAGACGTGTTTGCCGCACGCGATGAGCTCCGTGCCGAAGTGGAGTTGTCGCTCGACGGCGCACTGGCCTTTGGAATTGGGAGTACCCCGAACACTTCCGGCGAAGCGTGGGAATCGGTTGCAAATGCGACTCTGCGCGCGGTATCGGAATTTCTTGACGAGGGTACCCGCCTGTGTTTAGGTGACCTGCAGAAGATCCAGCTCGCCGATCGGAATGCGTTCGTAGTACGCGTGGATTTGATCGAGGCGCGTGCGACGCGTTCGCTTGCGGGTTGTGCGCTGGTGTCAGGAAACCTCAATCAGTCCGTTGTCTTCGCCACGCTCGATGCCGTGAATCGGGTGGCCGGCAGACTCGATTTTCGGTCCTCGATCGAGTACAGAATTCGGTAATTTGACAACTGCAAACCGCGGATCTTCGTCGTCCTTCAAGCTGTTCTACGCCCTGTACGTTGCGTTCGGTCTCGTGTTTCTCGTTTGGTTGATGCGCGACTTCCCCCTCGAACGTTTTCGCGAGATCGTACTGTTCGTTGCTCTCATCGTAATCGCTGATATGGCACAGATTACACTCCCGCGCGGAGGCGCCTCTCTCTCTGCGTCGAGTCCAATCGACCTCGCCGGCATTGTCCTGCTTGGCCCCGCGGCGATGGTTGTTGCGGAAGCGATCGCCTCGCTGTTTTCGGAGGTATTCGTGCAGCGCCGCCCGGCCATCCGCATTTTTTTCAATGTTCCGTTGCTGATACTCACGGTGGGTACGGCGGGCCTGGTGTATTACGCGTTTCCGGCGGCGTGGAGGACCTTCGATACGGGGCGTTTTCTCTTCCCGCTGATCGTGGCGTCGGTCGTTTATTACGCAGTCAATACGCTGTCGGTCAGCACGATAATCGCGTTAGAAGCTCGCAAGAACGTTTTGTCCTTTTGGAATCAGAACTATCGTTCGACCTTCGTTCACATCGTTGCGTATTTTCCTATTGGTGCAGTAATTACCCTCGTCTACGCGAGCTACGGTCCGTGGACGATTCTGCTGTTCGTTGTGCCGATTTTCCTCGCGCGGTACAGCTTTAAGCTGTACGTGGAGATGAAAGAGGCTCATATCAACACGGTGGCGGCGCTGACGTCAGCGATTGACGCAAACGATCCGTTCACACACGGCCACTCGTACCGCGTATCCCGTTACGCGCTGCGCATCGGGCGGGCGCTCGGTCTGTCGGACCACGACCTCGAAATACTCGAATACGGCGCGCTGTTGCACGACATCGGGAAAATCGCGATTCGCCACGATATACTGATGAAGCGCGGCAAACTGAACGACGAAGAATATACGACCCTGAAACAACACCCGACGGTCGGGGCGGACATCGTGGAAAACCTGAAGTTTCTGAGGGAGGCGGCAGTGCTGGTGCGGTATCATCACGAACAGCCCAATGGCCACGGGTATACCGATGGTCTCGAGGGCGACGAAATTCCCCTCGGCGCGCGCATCATACTGGTGGTCGATGCATTTGATGCCATGACCTCCGACCGGCCGTACCGCAAGGGTTTGGCTATAGGCCGCGTGGTGGAACAGTACATGAAATACCGCGGGCAGCAGTTTGATATGGAAATTGCCACGCTGCTTCTGAATCTGATCGACCGCGGAGAATTTCCACTAATTGTGGAAAACGACCCGACGACGGCGATTTACGATTCGTTGCGTGAACATCTGTGAGCGCATCCAAGAGGTTCCGCTGATGAAATACAAGGAATCGGGGGTCAACATTGACAACGCCAATGAGGCCACCCGTTCGATCCGTGAGTCCGCAAAAAAAACGTGGAATGAGAACGTTCTTTCCGACGTCGGGCACTTCGGTGGGCTGTTTCGTTTGCCCGATTCGATACGGGAGCCCGTTCTTGTCAGCAGTATGGACGGAGTGGGTACAAAAATCCTGGTTGCTACGCGTGCGCGGCGCTTCGACACGGTGGGCCAGGACCTGGTAAATCATTGCGTAAACGACATCCTCGTCCAGGGGGCAGTGCCCCTGTTTTTTCTCGACTATGTGGCTGCGGGATCGCTCGACCCCAAAATGATTGCAGCTGTTGTCAGCGGTCTCGCGACGGCCTGTTCCCGTAATGGTTGCGCGCTGATTGGTGGGGAAACCGCAGAAATGCCCGGTGTCTACCACGGGGACGATTTCGATCTGGCCGGTACGATCATCGGCGTGGTGGATCGCAACCGGCTTCTCGATGGAGCATCGATTTGCGAAGGCGACGTACTGTTTGCTTTGCCGTCGAATGGTCTGCACACCAACGGGTATTCACTGGTACGGAGTATCGTTTTCGATCATCTCGGACTGCAAACCGACACCGTGATCGACACCCTCGGATGCACGGTTGCGGACGAACTGCTGCGGATTCACCGGTCGTATCTGCACGAAGTTGACGATCTGCGAAAAGCAGTTGACGTGCGAGGGCTTGCCCATATAACCGGTGGTGGTCTCGTGGAAAACCTGCCGCGAATTATGCCGGGGTCTCTGGGCGCCCGCGTCCACACCGATTCGTGGAACGTCCCCGCCGTTTTTCCCTGGCTTGAAGAAAACGGGTCGATCGATAACGCGGAAATGTATCGCGTCTTCAACATGGGGATTGGGATGATTGTCGTCGTTGCGCAACGCGATGAGGCACGCGTGCCACCGCGCGTCGGCAATATCAACGTCGTTCGGGTAGGCGAGGTTGTATCCTCGCCGGGCGTGGAAATCGTCTGATTCCCGGTGTGCAGAGTCTGCTGCGGCCGTCGCGACATGGGATCTTCCCAACCGGCGTGCGAACGATTGGGCGGCGAGGGCCACCGTGCATAATCCAGAGGGTGGTTATCGCGATTGTCTCGCCCGGTCCCCGACGCCTGGTTTGATTCAGGGAATAACCGCGATCCCGACGTGTTCTCCCGAACCGGTCAGAGTCGATAACGCGTCGGCACTGTTCACGGCGGGGTCGGGCGGAAGCTCCGTGAGCGTGTGCTGAGTTATGTCCCACGCGAGCAACATGTTGTTGAGTGTGTCGAGGGTGTACAGAACCCCTCCGCCGCGCGTGTCAATGGCGAGGTCGTTTTGCCGGCCGGCGAGGTTGCCCGCCCCCCGGCTGGTGAAGTCATATTCCACCGTGTGAACTCCCGCCGATGTAACCCGGATAAGTTGTTTTGTGTTCCCGGTGTCGACCACAAAAAACACCGAGCCATCGTCGTCATTGACCACCATGCCGTTGGCGCCGCTGGCCTCGTCCGCCGTCAGAGAAGCCATCGTCGTTACCGGTCCGGTAACCGCGAGCGTATCGAGGGGAACTCGCCGCAATGTATTATCGCCGAGGTAAATGAAATACAGGTCGCCGGTATTTGGATCTACCGCACAGGCGTCGTCGTTGCATGCGTCGGATCCTGTGCCGGTGAACTGTGCACCAGGGAATCGCGTCAACGTATCCCTGCACCCCACAGCGAAGGGCCCAAAGCTATCGCACCCCATCAGGATCGCTCCGGGTGTGGAAGTGATTTCATACCCGAACGGGTCGTCGAGCAGAGAGAGGTGGTTTCTCTGACCGGCGTTGTCCACGCGGATTACCTCGTCGTCATATTCTCCCGCCGCGATATAGAACTGGCCATTTCGCGAGAATGCGCAGTCGCTCGTCGTTATGCGGAACGTCTGCTCGGGAAAGGTCGCGAACGCAGATACGACAACCGAGGGGTTTTGCGCCGAAAAATCTGGTACGATGCGCAATATGCCGGCCGTCAGCTCTCCTCCGCTCTTGAGCAGGCCGGAAAACCTGGTGAATAGCATGATGTTTCCCTGCGGAGTAAACCGGCGCACGAACGTCGGATTCTCTTCCGGACAAAAATAGTCTCCGCTTGTGGCCCGAAACGTCACGGTGAGATTGGGGATGTTTGCCGCCGTGGCGGATACCTGTATCGCACCCGTGGTGTTGGGCAGGGTCAGGCGGGTGCATGCGATGCCGTCGATGTCGGTTACGTCGGACGTTCTGGACAGGTGACCACCTCCCGACCGGATCGCAAAACGCACCGTCACGTTCTTGGACGGAGAGCCACTGGCGAAGCGGACCAGCACGCGCAAGGGCTGGTCGAGTACCGTCCCTTTTTTTGAAACCTGGCCATCGCCCGAAACGATCGATATGCGCGCCGGCGTTCGGGTGCTCTGCGGATTATTGCACGCAGGCAGGAACGCTGCGAGAATCGCGGCCAGTGGCAATAATCTGGCAATACGACGATCATTCTTCACGGATGTCCTCCCGGTTTATCTCGGATCGGGGTAATCTCTGGTGGGGGTGATGGTTCCACAGCCTGGAACATTCTAAATGACGTGTCGGGATGGGTGCAAGTCAAGTGGAAAGGAAGTAAATGAAACACGTGATCGTGCCGATCGCTCACGGATTCGAGGAAATCGAAGCGATCGTGATCATTGATATTCTGCGCCGTGCCGGCATACAGGTGGCCGCCGTCGGCGTCGGGGAGCGCTCGATCCAGGGATCGCACGACATTACGATCGAGTGCGACGCGGAAATTTCGGCGCTCCCGGATGGCCCGGTAGACGCCGTCGTGTTGCCAGGAGGGCTCCCGGGTACGCGAAACCTCGCAGCGAGCGACGCGGTCCGCCGCCTGGTACGCGAAACACACCGTCGGGATGCCGTTGTGGCGGCCATCTGCGCCGCACCGCTCGTGCTCGCCGCCGAGGGAGTGACGGACGGCCGACGTGCTACCTCGCACCCGGCCCACGAAAACGAAATGACCGGATGCACGTACCAGCGCGACCGCGTGGTACGTGACGGCAATGTGATCACGAGCCGCGGCGCCGGAACGGCCGTGGAATTTGCCGCCGAAATTGTCGCCCGGTTGGTCGGGCGCGAGGTAGCGCATTCCATTCTCGCGGCAATCGTGGCCCCGGAGAGCAAATTCACCGAAACATGTCCGCCGCCGGAACCACGCGCGCGCGCGACCGATTGATCTGGAGTCTGTAAACGGCCACCTGTTGATCTTCGTCGAGCACTGACGCCGGCATCACATTGTTATCGTACGTGATGGGCGATGGCGTATTGGCAATGAGATCCTGCATCAACTTGTCTGCGTTGCTCGTTATGATCGCAATGCAGATGTTGCGGTAGTTCAGGTGCCGCTTGATTGCCCGGTTCACGTCGTTGACAGACAGCGCCTTGAGGCGCGCGGGCAGCACATCGAGTATATTGTCCGTCCCGTAGAAACGTGCGTCCAATTTGTAGCCCAGACGTTGACTCTGATTCTGTGCCCACAGGCGCGAATAGTTGATGAGAAACTGCCTCGTATTCTCGAAGTCGTGTGGGCTGATCCCATCCCGGACAAGCTTTTCCAGTTCGAAAAGGGCGAGCCGTATGGCGAATTGACTGTTTTGGGGGGCAACTGGCCGGATCCAGATGCTGAAAAATTGCTGGTGGCGCGGGATGTTGGAAACCGGGAATGTGGATCCGCCGTTTTGAATGAAGTTTTCTATGTACGAGTAATCGCCGTAGTTTAATCCGCGTACCTGGCGCATCCGTATCATCAGTCGTCCGTTAAACGTACGGTGCTCGCCGAAGTACGAATTGGCGACGAGCAGCGGGTAAAAATCTGGATCTGCCCGCGTGATGTCGATGGGAAAGCCCATCGAGATGGCGGTGGCACGCCCCGGTTTTTCGACGACGAGGACAGGCATTCTGCGGACCGGCTTTGGCTCGGGAATTGTCATGGGTTCGGGATGCGCGTTGGACAGATGCGCGAGGTTGGCGCGGACACGGGCGGGAAGGGAAGGGGGATATCCTCCCGCCAGAGCGATTGTGACGTTATTGCGCGTAAACTGCGCCGAGTAGAAGTTCCGAACGTCGTCGAGCGTAATTGCTTTGAGGTCAGACTCCAGCCCGGCCACGTGATGTCCGTACGGCTGGCCAGCGTACAACATGGATTGGAGTGCCTGCTTGCCGAACTCTTCGTCGTCGTTGGTGCGCAGGGTTTTTGTGATGTAATTGAGCTGGTTGGATCGAACGCGATCGAAGTCGGCCGGGTCCATCGCCGGCCCGGTCATCATCTCGACCAGCAGGCTGTAATATTTCTCCAGATGATCCCGGTGCACCGTTCCCACGAACGTGGTCACTTCGCGATCTACTCTTGCCCGCACGGAGGCAGCCATCGGGTAGAGAATGTCGGATACCTCGCGATAGCTGTGTGTCGTCGTTGCGCCGTCTGTCATCATCGATGCCGTCAAGCGCGCAAGCCCGGCCTTACCCGCCGGGTCGTCCGCCGACCCCGTTCGGAACTGGATACGAAAGGTAATCAGGGGAGATGCCGGTGTGCGCATTTCCACGACCGGAATCGGCGCCGCGGGGGCCGGGCGCGGGGCGAACGCAACCAGTACGAAAATTGCGAGGGTTCGTACGGCCAGTGTGCATGCGTTATTTTTCCGTTTCATCGTTTTGCTCCCGTCAAGGTAATGCGCGTAGACCGGTTACGGGTCAAATACGTTTGCGCCACGCGTTGCACGTCGCCCGGCGTAACTTCGGCATAGCGTTGGTAGATTGCGTTCACCGTACCGGGCTGGCCCGTCAGTCCGATGTAGTGTGCCAGGTGGGAGGCCACGGACGCTGCGGTATCCAGCGACATCGCAAACCCGTAACGAATATTCGATTTTACCGCTTCGAGACGGGTTGCATCGGGGGGCGCGGTCTGCGCCTTTTGGATTGCCTGCTCAATTTGTCCGCGCACATAGTCAATATCGTCGTCGCTCTTGATTTTTGCGAGAACGGTGAAAAGCGTCGGGTCGCGTCGATCGGGAAATTGCGCGCTGATCCATTCTACTTTGCGTTCGTTGACCACCAGAGCCTGGTACAAGGTGCTCGTGCGGCCGAAAACGAGGCGCGACAGGATGTCGAGCGCGGCGCAGTCCGTTGTACGCGCATCGAAGGCCGGCACTTTGTATGCCATCGCGAGGTACGGGAGCGTGGGGTTGTCCCATTCGATGTGTCCTTTACGTGGCGCGGTCTGCGGCGGATCCCGGGGAATCACGGCGGGATCCGTTTTCTTGTTCCACTTGCCATAATATTTTCTGACAAGAGCCCATGCATTATCAGGTTGGAAATCCCCCACGATCAGTACGACCACGTTGTCCGGCGTGTAATACCGCGCAAAAAACCGACGGCTGTAATCATATTGATTGGGCATGTCGATGATGTCGTGAATAAATCCCATGGTGGTGTGTTTGTACGGGTGACGGTCCCAGGCGGTATCCCGGAGTTTCTCGAACAGTTTACGGATGGGGTTGGAGTAATTCTTGTTGTATTCGCCGAGGACCGCCTTGGCTTCCTGACGAAAATCCGTTTCGCTGTATTCCAGATTCATGAACCGATCCGATTCCGCGTCAATCACGCGTTCGAGCCCACCGGTGCCGAACAGTGAGTGAAAAACCGTGACGTCGTCCGAGGTAAACGCGTTCGCGTCGCTGCCGAGAACCTTGAACAGTTCGTTATAGGCGGTGGTCGGATATTTCTCGGTTCCGCGGAACATCATGTGTTCAAAAAAATGAGCGAACCCCGAACGCCCGGGGTCGACTTCGTTTCTCGATCCCACGCGCGCGATCGTGTAGTACGCGACGATGCCGGGGCTGTCGAACGGCACCATGACAACCTTCAGCCCGTTGTCCATCACGCGGGTGTCGACGGGAAAGGGGAATATTTTTGTTTTGGCCGCCTGGCTTACGTGCGTCATGAGCGTCAAAGCCAGAACGAGAATAGCCGCTGCTGACGGTAGGCGGGTCATTCGGAATTCCTTGTGAATCGGGCCCCATCGGAAGGCCCACGGGGGACATTGTAAAATTTAATTTACTACTATGCGTCAAATTTTATGGACAAATGCAACTAGCTGTCATATAGTCTATTACGAATATCACAGGCGGATCGGGTCACTTGGACTGTAAAATATAGTTTACAATTCGGTCGCCCGATTCTCGGAATCCGACTGGATCTGTCCAGGAAAAGAAGGCATAACGCGTTGTTATCAGGTACGTTACGAAATATCTCGGGACGATGCGACATCATGGTACGTCACTTGCCATTACACGTAGCAGCAGGCAAGTGGAAGGGCAAAGCCGAATGCCTGGGGAGAGTACTAAATTGATGTCGACGAATCACCGTCACCGGAGGAAATAGCATGCGTTACGTGATTCTTTCCAATCTCGCTTTTGTTCTCGGTGGTCTGGCCGCTTTCAGTAAGATTTACTGGAGCAAGATTTACTGGGGTCAGTAAGATTTACTGGGGCAAGATCATCTGGAACAGCTAGGTCGATCCTGGACTGCGGGGGATTCCCCCCCCGCAGTTCGCGGTCCAGTCAGTTATATCGCATTTGCCACCGGCGTTGCAATGCCAACCCCTCACAAGGAGGGTGTAAGCCGGATGGTAGTGGGGTAGCGAGGGTCCCGTCTGGTGGGGCCCTTTTTGTTTTCGCCCCCGCGGGGCAGCCAACAGGGCAGGGAATGGAAGCGATGTCAAAGACGCCGAAAAACGACGACGATTCCGGAGGCGCACTCGATGCGTTCGAGGCGTTCGACCGGGAATTCGTAGCCGATCGTGACGCAGCTGCGTCACCCCGGACCATTGCCCCGGACCCGGACCGTTACGCGGAAGTTCTCGAGGTGGCTGCCACGTTGAATTCCACGCTGGATTTGACCGATGTACTCAATCGCATCGTGGACGCCATCATTCGAGTGACCGATTGTGAGCGCGGGTTTCTCATGCTCAAGGAACCCGACGGGTCTTTCTCGATGCACATCGGCAGAACGCGCGAGCACGGCTCGTGGGATGAGGGGCACCTGCGCATCAGCCGCACGATCGTGGATCGGGTTGTCGCGGACGGCAAGCCGTTCATCGAGTCGAACCTTGCCGCGGTCGAATCGGTGCGCGATGCGGGCAGTATCCACGAGCAGGCGATCCGCTCGGCTATTTGTCTTCCCCTGCGTTACCGCGACAGATTGGTCGGGGTGATCTACGCCGACAGCGGTTTTCTCGTGCCGCATGTTCTGGAATCCGACCACCGCCTGCTCGACGCCTTCGCCGCACAGGCGGCGATCGCGATTGCCAATGCGCGCGAGCACGGTGAACTGATGTCGGGAAGCGAGCGTCTCGAACGCCAGAATCTGTCACTGCGCAAACAGCTTTCGCGTGAAGTGGACTTTTCGGGGATGGTGAGTAAAAACGAGCGGATGCTGGCCGTGTTCGATATGGTGGCCAAGATCGCCTCCCACGACATCAACGTTTTGATCCAGGGAGAAAGCGGGACGGGCAAGGAACTGCTTGCCCGCGCGATTCACCAGCGCAGCCCGCGTCACGAGCGACCGTTTGAGACGGTCAATTGCGCCGGGATACCTGCGGGGCTCGTGGAGAGTATCCTCTTCGGGCATTGTCGAGGGGCGTTCACCGGTGCGGTTGCCGACAAACAGGGCGTATTCGAACTGGCCGATCAGGGCACGCTGTTCCTGGACGAAATCGGCGATATGCCTCTTTCGGTGCAGCCCAAGATTTTACGTGCAGTGCAAGAGGGGGAAATCCGCAGAGTGGGGGAGGAGGAGCGCGTTCGCCACGTGGACGTGCGTATAATTGCCGCGACGAACATCGACCTGCGCGCCGCGGCTTTGAAAGGGACGTTTCGCGAGGATCTGTACTTTCGCCTCAACGTCGCCAATGTCCACCTCCCGCCGTTGCGTGACAGACGCGAGGACATCGTTCCGCTCGCGGAATACTTTCTGCGCCAGTGGGCTGGAGATAAGAAAAAACCGATTCCTCGACTCGGGCCGGAGGTCGGAGAATACTTGACGACGGCCTACTGGAAGGGAAACGTGCGCCAGCTCAAGAGCGCCGTGGAGTGGGGCATCGTCTTCCAGAACGAAAAGCATACCATCGAGGTGGAACACCTCCGTCGTTTTTTTGACAATGCGGGCGAAACGGCGTCGAACGCTGCCCGGGCCGCTGAGAGCGCACCGCACGGGTCTCTGCGATCTCGCGTGGCCGAATACGAGGCGGGAATCATTCGCGATCTGCTCCGGCAACACGGCTACAACATTACATCGGCGGCGAAAGCACTCGACATCAGCCGACAACAACTCCACAACAAACTGCGACGATACGGTATTGACCCGAAGCGCCCGCGCTAGTCTCCCGGTGCCGGGCGACGAACAATACGCGGCTCGCTCGCTCGCCCGCCCGGGGGTGTTGTGGATCAAACCGTCCTCGCGCAGCGCCAGTACGCGTTTTTTCACCGCCTCGGTTCATGGGCGTTCGGCCCGCCGCCGAATCCGCGGCGCCGCCACCGGGCCCGATGCGCCATCGCCCGTATTTTTCCGTCCGGTTCCCGACGTATCGAGGTGGAGACGAGCAGGAGTGAAATCGGCTGTGGCCGACCGATTCCCACCCGGGTGAGCCCCGCGCGGCCATTTCCTGCGGGTCCGTAGTTTCCCCGTTACCGTGCCGGCCGCCCACCGGGGGCAGAGCGCGACGGAACGAGAAGGCTTACCGACCAGGTGACGACCAGTGCGATGGCGAACGTCGCCAGCTTGATATCGAGCAACGAGCCGAGAAAGGCCACGTTCTTCCACACGATATTGCTGACCGCGCCCGTGAGCATTCCGCACAGAGCACCCGCGAATGAGCAACGCTTCCATCGCAATGAGAGCAACAGCGGTGGGCCGAATGATGCGCCCAACCCGCTCCACGCGTACGCAACGAGGGTAAATATCAGATCGGTGCTTCGGTACGCGAGAATAAGCGCGGCCACCGATACGGCAAACGTGGTGGCACGGCTGATTGTTACCAACTGCGCCGCGCTTTTTTTGGCACGGAGCAGGTGAACGTAAAAATCTTCGACCACCGAAGAGGTTACGATGATGAGTTGGGAATCAGCCGTAGACATCATGGCGGCGATCGCGCCCGCGATCATGATACCTGCTACCCAACCCGGCAGAAGGGAACGCGCCAGAAGCGGCATTACCTGTTCCTGGTCGGCAAGCGATCCGTCGAACCAGGCCGCGCCGACAATTCCGATGAGGGCCGCGCCCCAGTACGCTACGAGAACCCAGACCATGGCGATCAGCGCTCCCGTACGAATCTGCCGCGGTTTGCGGATCGCCATGTAACGCGTGAGCAAGTGTGGTTGCCCCAGATACCCGAGCCCCCAGGATAACCCGCCGAGCATGATCCCGAAGACAAACGCGGATCCGGTCTTGCCCGCATTCATTGCGAAGGAGAACCCGCCCGAGGTACCGACCTGATGCAATTGGGTGATAACCGCCGTCGGACCGCCGAGTTTGACGATGCCGATGATCGGCAGGACGAGTGCGACGAAGGCCATCATGATGCCCTGTACCACGTCCGTCCAGACGACCGCCAGAAAACCGCCGAGCAAAGTATAGAGCATGACCACCACGGCGGTAATCAACAGCCCGAGTCCCGCGTCCATGCCGAACGCCGCATTGAGTAGCTTGCCCCCGCCCACGTACTGCGCGGCCACGTACAGCGTGTAGAAAAAAAGGATGATTACCATTGATACGATGCGCAGCACGCGTCCGCCGTGTCCGAATCGTGCTTCAAAGTAATCGGGGATGGTCAACGCGCCGAAACGCCCGGTGGCGCGCCGCAGGGGGCCGGCGAGGAATGTCCATGAGCAGAAAATACCGAACGCGATGCCGATGACCGACCAGAATTCCGAAAATCCCGCGGCGTACGCGGCGCCGGGCAGTCCGAGAAGAAACCACGAGCTCTCGCCCGACGCGCGTTCGGAAATTGCCGCGGCGAGGGGACCAATGGAACGCCCGCCGAGTACAAAATCATCGAGGCCCTTCATGCGCCGCGCTGCCACGACACCGATGACGAGGACAATTACGAGGTAGAGAAGGATTCCGATCAGGAGCGACCACTCGGTGCCGCCGGTGGCGCCGCTCATTCGGCGTCTCCGTGGAGGGTGCATTCTTCGTCAGCGTCGTCGCCGGTGGCGCCGCGGCAGGCGCTGCGACGGTAGCTCCAAATGGTCAGCGCAAGAAGAATCACCCAGGATCCGCCGACAATCAGAACGGTGAGAAATGGCATCGTGCTCCCGTATCGGTGCAAGGATAGCCGGATACGCGCAGAGAGTGTACGAATAGGACTCGTGCATGCCCGGCGCGAAGAATGCGCGGGCGCCCGACGGGAGCCGGGCGCCCGGCAAATTCGGCGACTGTGCGTTTGCCCTACATCATCTTCATAATTACAGGCGCGAACACGAGGGATACGACGGCCATCAGTTTGATAAGAATATTCATCGAAGGGCCCGACGTATCCTTGAACGGGTCGCCCACGGTGTCGCCGACCACTGCGGCTTTGTGGGCGTCCGAGCCCTTGCCGCCGTGCGCGCCTTCCTCGATGTGTTTCTTGGCGTTGTCCCAGGCTCCGCCGGCGTTGGCCATGAAAATACCGATGAGAACACCACATGCTGTGGCACCGGCAAGAAATCCGCCGAGCGCCTCGGGCCCCATGAAGAACCCGATGAGCAGGGGAGAGATGACGGCAATCAACCCGGGCAGTACCATTTCACGCAGGGCGCCGCGTGTGGCGATATCGATGCACGTCTCCACGTCGGGATCGGCCGTACCTTCGAGCAGACCCTTGATTTCCCGGAACTGGCGGCAGATTTCAGCGACCATCTTGTCGGCGGCGCGGCCAACAGCCTCCATCGTCAAGGCCGAAATGAGGAACGGCATCATCGCACCGAGCAGGAGCCCAATCACGGTATGCGGTTCGGTAAGATTGATCGCTTTGAGGCCGACTGTTTTCTGGTAGGCCGAAAACAGCGCGAGGGCGGTGAGCGCCGCCGACCCGATCGCGAAGCCCTTGCCGATGGCAGCCGTTGTATTCCCGATCGAGTCGAGCTTATCGGTAATCTTGCGTATTTCGGGTCCGGCGTGACTCATCTCGGCCATGCCGCCGGCGTTGTCGGCAATGGGCCCGTAGGAGTCGGTAGACATGACGATTCCGATCGTGGCGAGCATTCCCACACCGGCGATGCCGATTCCGTAGAGTCCCGACCACCGGAATGCCAGGGCAATGGTTATGCAGATGGTGATTACCGGCAGAACGGTGCTCAAAAAGCCGTAGCCAAGGCCACTGATGATATTCGTGGCCACGCCGCCCTGTGCGCTCGATTCGGCGATCTTGCGCACGGGCCCCCTCGCGGTAAAATGCTCGGTTTCCTGCGCGATCAACAGGCCGCACACCAGGCCGCCAATCACCGAATAGAACACCCCCATCTCACCAAGTAAACTGCGCACGACAAAGAAAGCCCCTGCGATAAACAAGATGCCCGCGGTGTACGTAGAAAAATTGAGAGCCGACATCGGGTTCATCGATTTGTATATGTTCATCGACCAGATGCCGATCACGGACGCGACAAGGCCCACGGTGATCATGACGATGGGGGCGAGCATCCACGGGACGGGGTCGGAAGAAAACTGTGCTACCGCGATGGCTATGGTGGCGATTACCGAGCCCACGTACGATTCAAACAGGTCCGCGCCCATACCCGCCGTGTCGCCCACGTTGTCGCCCACGTTGTCGGCAATTACGCCGGGATTACGCGGGTCGTCCTCGTGAATTCCTGCTTCCACCTTGCCCACGAGGTCGGCGCCGACATCGGCAGACTTCGTGAAGATTCCGCCACCGACGCGCGCAAACAACGCGATACTCGAAGCGCCCATGGCGAATCCGTTGATTACCCGTGGCGCGTTCAACGGGTCGTTCTTCAGGTAGAGAAAGAAAAACCCGATTCCAAGGACGCCGAGCGATGCGACGGTCAGGCCCATTACCGACCCTCCCTGGAACGCAACGGCCAGCGCGGCGGGAGCACCGCCTGTCTTGGCTGCCTGCGTGGTTCGGGGCGCGCAACGGGTTGCGGCCTCCATGTCGAACCAGCCGGCGAACGCGGAGCAAAACGCTCCGGCGAGATACGCGATTCCCGTCCGGATACCCAGCTGCCACGTCAGGGCGGCGAACACCACGGCGGCGAACACCACGAGAATGGTGTATTCGCGCTTGAGAAATGCCATTGCTCCGCTGTGCACCTTGTCGGATATCCCCTGCATGACTTCGTTGCCCGGATCCCGACGTTTCATCATAAAAAACGTGATTGTTGCAATGACCATTCCCGCGACGCCGAACCACGGAACAGCGGGTGTGAGCGAATCCATCATGGTTTGTGAGCCTCCTTAAAGTGGCCGGCGCACATCGGGCACACCGGGATTGTGGCGGATTCCGGTTCCGCCCGCCGGATGGTGCCCGGCGTCGTATCGTTTCAGGTGTAACGGACTTCGTGGAGTGTACTGACCCAGCAGACGCGAAACGACCAGGATGGCGGCCGTATTGCGCGATGAAACCCGGATACCCCTCGCCAGCAACGTATCCTGTTGCAGCGTTCGAGTTTAGCGTCCAAAAGGGCAGTCTAGGGGATGTGCCTCTTCGGGTCAAGGGAAATGGGTGCATGCCGGTGCCGGCTGAGTATCGCGGGTTGCCCGGGCGCGAAAATTGGAGTACATTATGCATGTAAGGGGCTCCATACTCCTGGAGACCAATGCCACAGCGAGTCACTCGGCCGACCGCCTGGATTTGTGCAACGGGCTTTATCCGCGGCACTTGCGCCGCAATATTCCGGGAGATGTGAATATGGACCGCGTTTCTCTTCCGCGGCCCCGTCGCGCTGTCGTTACCTCTGTGCTCGCCGCAGTCGCCATCCTCGCACCTGTCTTTGCCGTTCTGTTGCCCGGCTGCAGTACCGATAAACTCAATGTAACCGAGTTTCCGCTCAAACCCGTGGTGCTCGTCGACGCCACCGGGCAGCGGTGGGATATCTCGTCGGCCGTCTACGAATACGGGATGGATGTGACCCACTTCGAATTTGGATTGGGCAAGAATGCCATCCCCCCGTTGATTAGCCCCCGGATGGTCGGGCCCAAGGATCGGGGCTTCCCGGCGAGCGGCGGTACATTCCTGATCATCGGCACGGCGATTCATGGCGACGTGCGTGCGTACGGTATGCTGGACATCCGGCAGAGCGAGGTAGTCGACGAAGTGATTGGAGGGGCCGATGTGGCCGTCTCGTACTGACCTCTCGTCAATGCGGCTGCCGTGTACAGCCGGAAGTTAGACGGGCGGACGCTGACCATTGCTGCCTCGGGCTGGACATATGATCTGCTCTTCGTGCTCTATGACAAGGAGACCGAGAGTCTGTGGTACGAGCTCCCCGGGACGGGGAAGTTGACGTGTATCGCCGGATATTACCAGGGACGCACCCTGCCCGAGGTGCCTTCGCAGTACATCGCGTGGAACGAATGGTACAGACAGCACCCCGACACCAAGATCCTGCCCACTCGTACAGGCCGTCCCCAGTAGGCGACGGCTGGATCGTTGTGCCGCGAGATGGTTTCCGCGGCGCGGGCTCGCTGGGGCTTACAAAGACTTGTCGCAAGACGGCCCGGAGGGATTCTCCTCCGGGCCGTCTGCGTGGGCATTCCCATCATGCGTCTGTTCCCGACCGGTGGCTTGTCCGGGGCCGGGCCCACGGATTGCCGTCCACACCGGATTCCGATCCCCGGACGATCACCGGGTTTTCCGCGGAACCACCGCTTCGGCCTGTATACGGATTGCCACCTCTTTGCCGACCACGAGACCGCCGGTTTCCAGCGTCTTGTTGAATTGGATTCCGAAGTCCTGCCGGTTGATCGTCAACTTATCCACCTCGATGCCCATCCGCGTATTGCCCCACGGGTCCTTGATCGGTCCGTTGATCACAAAGGTTAACGTGACAGGTCGGGTGGCGCCGTGAATCGTCAAATCGCCGTCGGCGCGCCACCGGTCGCCTTCCCGGGACACGCGTTTGCTCTTGAAGACGATGTGCGGGTAATGGGATGTGCTGAGGATGCCCGCGCTCTTTACATCCGCGTTGCGTTTGTGATTGCGGGTATCGACGCTGGCCGCGTCGATGGTCACGTTCACCGAGCACTTCGATGGATCATCGGGAACGTATTCGATAGCACCCTCGAATTTGTTGAAGGTGCCCTCGACGTTTGAAATCACCATGTGGCGCACGGAGAACCCAATGGTGGAGTGAACCGGGTCGAGGACGAACGTTTCCGCCGGGGTAGCGGTTACGCTGCACGCCAGTGCGAGCATTGCAGCGGAAAGAGACAGAGTGGGTTTCATGTTTTCCTCCGATATCTGTTGCAGCATAAAACGCGGTTTAACGGTTTAATGGTTTAACGTTAAACGGATAGGGAGGGACGGCGCAACCGAAATCATCAGGAGGGCCGTCGAGCAGGGGGATAAATTTGCGGTTCGCCGTCGGAAACGCGTACTGGCTGGTCTCTTCGAGCAGGATCCAGCGGTAGTCCACCGGTCCGGACAGCCGTATCCGGCCGCCGGTGCACGAACAGCGAAATACATCGATTTCCACGCGAAAGTGCGAGTACGCGTGGCGCACGCGCGTAACGAAATGATCCACGCGCACGTTCAGGCCCGTTTCTTCACGGATTTCGCGCACGCAGGCCTCCTGCGGCGTTTCTTCGGCGCGGATTTTTCCACCGGGAAATTCCCACAATCCTCCAAGCAGTGCGCCCTCGCGCCGGCGTGTGATCAGCAACCGTCCCCGGCGTTCGATCACCCCGACCGCCACGCGATACTCGGGGACAGCCCGTCGCGCTGCGCGCACGGGAAACTGGGCCACCGTTCCCGATGTAAATGCGGCGCACCGGCGGGCGAGCGGACACATCGCGCAGCGCGGTGCGCGTGGCGTACAGACGAGCGCGCCGAATTCCATCGCGGCCTGGTTGAACTCACCCGGTTGTCTGCGGTCGAGCAGGCTGTCGGCGAGGCCCGCAATTTCTCGGCGCCCGGCCGCGGAATGGCCGGGGGTGGAGATGGCAAAGAGGCGGGAGAGCACGCGCCGTACATTGCCATCGACGACGGCCAGCGGATGTTGAAAGGCGATGCTCTGCACAGCGGCCTCGATATAGGCGCCCACTCCCGGCAGACCACGGAATTGCGCGGGATCATCGGGAATCTTGCCACCCCAGTGTGCCACAACGTGCTGCGCCGCGCTTTGCAGGTTGCGGGCGCGGCGGTAGTATCCGAGTCCTTCCCATTGCTTGATCACATCGTGCTCATCGGCGCGGGCGAGCGACCGGATGTCAGGAAATCGTGCGACGAATGACGTATAATAGGGGATGACCGCGGTGACCCGGGTCTGCTGAAGCATGACTTCAGACACCCAGATCCGGTAGGGGTCGGAAGTTCTTCGCCAGGGAAGGTCCCGGCGTTCCTTTTTATACCATCGCATCAGGGCCCGGCGAATGACGGCAAGGTTCTTACTGCTCTTCATGGTGATCCTCGGTTCGGTGCTCGGCGCGTGCAGTGTCGAAAAGCTCAATGTACAGGATACCCCCCTCGATCCGATCGAAATCATCGACCAGGATGGCCGCCACTGGGACGTATCGCGCGCCGTGCGCCAGTTCGGGTTCCGGGCGGATCACTTTCTTTTCGGACAGGGCGCGTTTTCGTCCCCGCCTCTGATACTGCCGCGAATGTTCGTGCTCGGTGATCCGAAGTTTCCGGCTCCGACCGATTCGTTCGAAGTGGCGGGTACTGTAGTTGCGGGAACCCCGAGCGCGTACGACACAGCCCGCCTGCTCGGATTCGAGGTAGCCGACGATGTTGTAGGCAGCCGCGCGGTGGCTGTCGTGTACCGGCCGCTCCTTGATGATGTGTTCCCATACACCCGTGTAACCGACGGCAAAACGTTAACGCTCAGTGCCTCCGGGTGGGTCTACAACAATCAGTCCGTACTCTTCGACTACGAAACCAACAGTCTGTGGTATCGACTCGATGGTACGAAAGGACTGACCTGCATTGGCGGCGCGTTCGTCGGCAATGTGCTTGCCGAGCTTCCTGTCGTCCGGACAACCTGGCCCCTGTGGCTGCTGCTCCATCCGACCACGCGCGTGCTCCCTCCACTGTCCGCGCCGTGAGCCCCGGCGTAGGATTCATGGGGTTCGGACGCGCGTCCCGGCGGTGCGCGGCCGACCCTGCGCACCACTCGTCCATGACGGCTGTACTACGCCCGGAAAATCGTAGATTCTCTCCGAAACCACATGGCCGACCCGTAGAGTGCCGCCACGGCGAGCACGATGAGCGACGCATACGCAATGCCGAGATTCACCGGGTTGACTGTTCCTGCCACAATTTCCTTGGTTGCCAGCGATACGTTGAGCACCGGTATAAGGGCCGTCAGCGGGGTCAGTTCGATCCCGGGGACCAGCCCGATTGCCGCGGGGACCACTACGGCGATATTCAACGGGGAGATAAGGCTCTGCGCTTCTTTGAAACTGCGGGCGGATATCGACACGCTCAGAAGCAACCCCGCGAAAAATACGGCCAGCGGCAGTAGCAGGCTCACCATCAACACGATGGTTTTCCATCCGAGGATCTTGAGCACAAGCGATTCAAACTCGGGAGGCAGGTCGGCCGCCTGCTTGAACCCTACGTACAGCCCTACGATCGACACGACGGCCGACATCAATCCGGTCACAACGACAACGCCGAACTTCCCGAGAAGTATGTGAAAGCGGTTTACCGGTGCGGTCAGCAATGTTTCCAGAGTGCCACGCTCTTTTTCCCCGGCTCCGAGGTCTATTGCCGGGTACACCGCGCCGATAAATGAAAATATGATGAAGAGATAGGGCAGGAATCCGCCGACTGTTTTTCCGATGCGTTCCTGTGCCGACGCCAGATTGTGTGTTTTCAGCGCGACGCCTTCGCTGGCCTCGCGGGGCAGATCGAGGTGGGCGAATCGCGCCGAGAGTATGCTCTCTTCATACGTATCGACTATTTTCGTAAGCCGCCGACGAACAATTTCGCGATCGCTCGTCGTACGATAGTAGAGATCGATGCGACCGGGACCCATAGCGGCGGTCTGTGCGTCGAATGTCGGCGACACAACAAACGCACCATCGAGGCTGTCCGAACGCACCCACGCCCGCACGCTGTCGGCGGGCACGTTGGGTTCCAGGTGGATGCGGGCGCTCTTTCCGACAAGAGCAGAAAACCCGGGTGCATTTGCATTGTCAATACACGCGATAGTCAGCGAGCGGGAGCGCTCGCGGTTGGCCTCTTTCTTTTCGACCGAGAACATCACGCGAAAAAGCAGTGGAAAAACGAGCAATGGTATTACGATGGCAAACAGCAGTGTCCGCCGGTCGCGCAGCGTATCGATCATTTCCTTGTGAAATACGACAGTGATCGTTTTCACGCGGCAGCCTCCGCCTTCTCGACAACTCGAATAAACTCGTCTTCCAGCGATTCCGATTCCATCGATGTGGTGAATTCTCCGAATGGCCCATTGTATAGCAGCTGTCCGCAGTGAATGATGGCGAGGTCGTCACTGAGTTGGCTCACTTCGCCCATTCGATGCGTCGAAAAAAGTACGGTTTTCCCTTCGTCTCTGGCATTGCGGATCAACTCGACGATTCCCCGTGATGCCACCACGTCGAGTCCCGCGGTAGCCTCGTCGAATACGAGCACGGCGGGGTTGTGTATGATGGTGCGCGCGATCGAGACTTTTTGTTTCATCCCGGTGGACAGTTTTGAAATACGCCGATCGGCGAATGAACCCATGTCGAGAAGGCCGAAAATTTCGTCGCGGCGCCGGCGGTAATCTTCGCGTGCAATCCCGTGAAGGTCAGCGTGGTAGCGCACGAGTTCCTCGGGAGTAAGTCGATCGTATAATTTCGTCGAGCCAGTCAAGAAGCCGAGCGCCCGGCGCACGGATTGTGCGTCATGCACCGTGTTGTGTCCGGCGACGATAATATGTCCCGCGGACGGCTTGAGCGTGGTGGCGATCATGCGTAGCGTTGTGGTTTTGCCCGCACCGTTCGGTCCGAGGAGGGAAAAAATCCGTCCGGGTTGGCAAGTGAACGATACGTCGCGAACTGCGTCAATATGGTCGGCCGTGAAGCTCGATCCCATCTCGCGTTTTTGTTGTCGGGAGAGTTTGAACGTTTTTGTGATGTGCTCTACGGAAACCATGCGGGTGACCGTAACAGGGTACACCATCTCGTTGCAAGCCGTTATGCGACGTTTTGGCGTTGCGTTACGGGCCGGGCGCGAGGCCACGCGCCGCCCGGCGTTCTCGTGCGTACGCATCGAGCAGGGCGCGCGCGCGGCGGATGAGCAGGATTGTGTCCGGATCGGTGTGTGCGTGAAGCGTGCTGTCTGTGTCGGCGCGCGATGCCGGACGCCGGATCCGCGCGACGTGTGAAGCGGGTTCGGAGCCGTACACTGCCCCGATGTCGTAGAGTAGAAACTGGTCTTTGCGCGCGCAAATTGTTGAGTCTATGGCGGCGAGCGCCGTGACCACCAGATGGTCCGGATCCCAGAAAAACTGAATTCGCGCGTCGTCGTTTGGCCTCACCAGAGAGAGCGCCTGAAGGGCGGGCGGGTAGGCCCGCGCGGCGGTGTCGGCCGGTGCGAGTATTACGTAGCCACGCAGCCGCCTGTCCGTGACGGCAGCGAATACGCTGCGAATCGCATCGATTTCGGAGCGGGCGCGGGGAGAGCGGGACGACACGAGAGCGACGATGCGCACGGCTCCCTGCGTCAGACTGAAGAGGCCGGAGAATGCGGCGAACGATCGTAGCGTAACGACGCGGAGGGTGCGTCCACCGGCGGGCGCATCTTGCGCCGATGGCGGAGCCTCGGGCGATGGCGTTGATTTCGCTCCCTGCGCTGCACGCACCTCTCGCACCGAACACGCTGGCGACGCGTGGGACGCGGGCGATGCCCCCGGCATCCCCAGCGTCCCCACCGCGAAAATCACCATCCCGATTCGTTTCATTGCTGTTCCTTCGGGCCCGACTTCCCTGTGTTCCATTCCACTCCGGACCGCGCGCCGAATCCGGGGCCGAGCAACAACGCGTTCACGAGAAGGCGCTCGGCGCCGTGGAAGTAACCGCGGAAATTCGGCAACGAAGCGAACAGGATAACCTGTCCCTTGCCGGATCGCTCGCGCGTAGCGTAGGCCGTGCGTGCCCATCGCGTGCGCGCTTCGGGCCAGAGCAGGCCCGAGAGGCGCAACCGACCGGGGTCGGCCAGGCGGCCGGCAACGATTTCTCCGCGCGGCGCCAGATAGGCATAGCTCCCGCCGAAGAGCACGGAAACCGAGGACGGACACCCGCCGGTGAGCCAGTGTTCGCCGTCGAGATCGACGCGCAGGATCACGCCGCGCGGCGCCAGCGCGCGCGCGCGTTCATCGGCTTCGCGGCGCAGATCTATCGACACGTTTTGTCCGCTGTCGGGCGCGCTTTGGACCGTCGGATTACCCTCCCACACCGCGAGACTGTCAACCGATGGAGATTCGGCCTCGACGTCGGCCCGCAGTACCCGGCGATAATGGAAAATTTTCTTGAGAACCTGCCGTTCTATGCGCACGGATGACAGGGCCACCGACGTATCGGCCAGCATTGCCGCCGCGTTACCCGTGGCCACGAGGGTGCCGCCATTGTGTACCCAGTCGCGAATGCTTTTGATCCCGGATTTGCCGAGTACCTCGCGGTAGTGCGATGTTCCCCCGCTAACCGATGGAAGTACGAGCACGTTATAGCGCCCCAGATTGGTGGTTGCCAGGGAAGCAACGTTGAGATTGGTTGCTCGCAATCCGATGCGGGCATCGATCAAGTACCAGATTGCGCCAAATTCCGTGATCGACACCGGATCGCCGCCGGCAACGGCGATGTGTGGCGCACGCAGCAGGGAAAATTCGTCGCCGCCGAGGTCGGCGTACGGGGGGCCGCTGAGCGAACTCTTGAGGCCAGAAACTTCAATGCCAACCTGCGACGCGAGCGCGGATAATTCGTCGACGTCGAGGCCCGGGTTATCGTCGAGACGAATCTGATAACTGCCGTGTGGATACACGGTGTCCCCATCCCGGAACGGCTTGCGCGACGCGCGGACCTGTATCCCCGCCCGGAACAATCGGGCGAGCAACTGAAACGAGCGGTCGTCCGCGCACGAGAACGCGAACCCAATGCGCGTGTTCTCACCGGAGAGACCGCCCCGGTCCCCCGACGGCGTCCATGTTGCCGTTGTCGCACGTGGGGCGCTGCGGGTGTAGTAACTCTCGATCCCGTATGCGATGGGCAGCGACCAGCCGGTTACTTCGTAAAGTCGGGAGCGGCCGTGTTTGAGCAGTTCGCGTTTTTCCGTTCTCAGAAACGATGTCGGCATGCGCACGTCGAATGAAAGAATAACGTCGACGAGTTGCCGGAGGGGCTGATTTGTTCGCACAACAATCGTGCCCGCGGGAAACGTGCGGGTACGTACAACCGCACCGCCGGGGGCGGTTACCCCGGTTGCGCGGAACGGAGCCGTTGCGCGCTCAAACTCAATATGCTGATGGGCGAGTTTTCCCAGGAACCCCTCAAAGCGCCCCACGTTGTCGGATGGCACGAACAGGTAGGCGCCGGGACGGGACCGAACGTTGGCCAGTTTCTGGCGAAAATAATCGCGCAGTAATTCCTTACGGCCTTCGGCAATCGTACGCAGGTTCGCGAACGATCCGATAAAATGATGGTGAACCGCCTCACGATAGGTCAGCAGCGTTCCCTCGGGCCTGCGCACCGCGGAACCATCCACCCCCGCCTGTTCGAACAGCATGCCCACAGCGCCCAGGTACGTGGGCCACGAGCTGCCGTAGCCGGGATAAAATTCTTCGTTCCATTCGCGCGTGTAGTAATTCCATCCGTAGCGGTCGAACGCAGCCGCCTCATCGTGGGCCACCCGGTCCCACCATTTGCGGGTGTAGTCCGGCAGGTGCGGGTTGAACGGCGCCCGCGGCGGCGAAAACAGGTAGGTATCGGTAGGCCCCATCTCGTGCGCGTCGAGGGCATACTGCGGCATCCAGTTGGCAATCGCCGCGGTTCGTCCCCATGATTCCGGGTGCACGGTGGCGAACCAGTCGCGGTTCAGGTCGAAGAGATAATGATTGGTTCTGCCGTACGGCCACATGCCCCGGTGCTGGAGGCTCTGTGTGTCATAATTCGGCCGGGCGCCCCGCCATTGGTTCATCATGCCGATCCAGCGCATGCGCCCGTCGGGATTTTCCATGGGGTCGATGAGCACAACGAGGTTGTCGCGGATCCGCCGGGTATCGGCGTCGGTGCCCGCAACCAGCTGGTAGGCCAGCTCCACGGCCGCGTCGCTGCTGCTCAGCTCGTCCCCGTGAATTGCGTACGCGCACCACGCCACAGCCGGCGTGTCATTGATCAAACGGTCTACGCTACCCCGGCGCAACTGCCGGGGGTCGGCCAGGCGACGTATGGCCCCGCGTATGTCCTCGAGCCGATCGGCGTTGGCCTGCGACGTGACGACCAGATAGACGAGGGCTCGCCCCTCGTAACTGCGGGCGTATTCGTGGAGTTGCACATTGGGGAACGAATCGGCGAGGTACTGAAAATAGTGCACCACCTCGCCGTGCGTCGCCGGTCGGGAACCGAGGGGAAACCCGAGCACATCGTCCGGCGTGCGCACATCCTTGCGCCACGTTCCCCCCTGGTAGAACGGAACGTCATAGCCCTCGAGGCCAGGGTTAGAGAGGAGCCGTACCGAATTGGCCGCGGCTACGGAGGAGAACGCGCACAACGCAATTGCAGCGACGACGAGATGACGCATCAGATTCGCCTTTCGAACAGACCCGGGAAGGGAACGGACAAAACTGCGGCACGCCGATCGTGGAACCGACGCGACCGATGCCATGAGAATACCGGCGCGATCCGATCGGTGTCAAACAGCGCGCGTCAGGAGTAGAGTTCGGCTCCACCCTCGCGGAATTCTCTGGACTTGCGACGCATCCCTTCGTCGATCGCGTTCGATTCGCTCATGCCTTCGCGCCGTGCGAACTCGCGCACGTCCTCGGTGATTCTCATCGAGCAAAAGTGCGGTCCGCACATGGAACAGAAGTGCGCGGATTTCATGCTCTCTTTGGGCAGTGTCTCATCATGATATGCGCGCGCCGTTTCGGGGTCGAGTGCCAGATTGAACTGGTCTTCCCAGCGGAATTCGAATCGTGCTTTCGAGAGGGCGTTGTCGCGTTCCTGAGTGGACGGGAATCCCTTGGCGAGGTCGGCCGCATGCGCGGCAATCTTGTACGCGATTACGCCCTGCTTGACGTCTTCGCGATTGGGAAGTCCGAGATGTTCTTTTGGCGTAACGTAGCACAGCATCGAACACCCGTTCCATCCGATCATCGCCGCCCCGATGGCACTGGTGATGTGATCGTACCCGGGGGCGATGTCGGTGATGAGCGGCCCAAGGGTGTAAAACGGAGCCTCGTGACAATGCTCAAGTTCCAGATCCATATTGATCTTGATCAGTTGCATCGGTACGTGTCCCGGCCCCTCAATCATCACCTGGCAATCGGTTTTCCACGCCCGCGTGGTGAGTTCCCCGAGGGTCTCGAGTTCGGCGAGCTGTGCGCGATCGTTCGCATCGGCGATTGACCCGGGGCGCAGCCCGTCTCCGAGCGAAAACGACACGTCGTATGCGCGCATGATTTCGCACATCTCATCGAAATGTGTGTAGAGAAAATTTTCCCGGTGATGCGCGAGGCACCACTTGGCCAGTATCGATCCCCCGCGGCTGACGATTCCCGTGGATCGATCGGCTGTCCATGGCACATATCGAAGCAGCACGCCGGCGTGGATGGTGAAATAGTCTACGCCCTGCTCGGCCTGCTCGATAAGCGTATCGCGGTAAATCTCCCATGTAAGATCTTCCGCGCGGCCGTCCACCTTGTCGAGCGCCTGATAAATGGGCACCGTACCAATCGGAACCGGCGAGTTGCGCAGTATCCATTCACGCGTGGTGTGGATGTCCTTTCCCGTCGACAGGTCCATCACCGTGTCGGCACCCCAGAGTGTAGCCCAGCGCATTTTTTCCACCTCTTCCTCGATAGAAGAAGTAACCGCCGAATTACCGATGTTCGCGTTAATCTTCACCCGGAACGCGCGGCCGATAATCATCGGTTCCGATTCGGGGTGATTGATATTTGCGGGGATAATCGCCCGCCCGGCCGCCACTTCGTCGCGCACGAACTCGGGCGTTATCGTTCGCGGGATGGTTGCGCCGAATGCATTGCCCGGGTGCTGGTGTTCGCGGGCATTGGACGGACCCACCTGTGCATGCGCGAGTGCACCGCTGTGACCGTTGCGTCGCGCGTAGACCGGTTCGGCGGCTTCGGTGCGCCCGAGATTTTCGCGAATCGCGATAAACTCCATTTCGGGAGTGACAATCCCACGGCGAGCGTAATGCATTTGCGTTACACACGAACCGGTCACGGCGCGCCGAACACGTCGCGAAAACGCCTTTACGGAATCATCGTCGCCGGCTTCTACAGCGAGGTTACGTCCGCCGCGCCGTCGCGTGTCGTCGCAGGGTTTGGTGTCTTCGCGGGCGTCGAGCCACGGCTCGCGCAGCGCGGGCAGTCCGCGATTCACATCGAGCGGAAGCAATGGATCGGTCCACGGGCCGCTGGTGTCATACGTCAGTACGGGCGGGTTCTCCCGCACGTGGCCGTCGGTATGTCGCGACGATGCGAGCTTTATTTCTCTCAAGGGTACGCGTACCCCTGCCTGAGTGCCTTCCCGGTAGATCTTGCGCGACCCGGGGAAGTGGTCTCCGTATCCGCTGTTCTTTCGGGAATCCGCCTCCATCGTCATCACTCCTTGGCGATTTTTCGCCGATAATCCGGTCAGTTGCACTGTGGCTGCGCGGTCTCCGGGCGGTGAGTACGCTGGAGGATCACCGCGTGCCCGGAACCGGTCCGGCGGCGCGTCATGGGCCGCACATGCCGGTCGTGTCCGTATAGTACCCTTGCCCGCGAAGGGGTCGCAAATGAATTCGGACGTTTTCGCGAGGGGCTGCGGGATGGCGGAGCGGGAACGCGGCGCCTGGACGGATTCCCCGGCGGGTTGTGCCGGCAGGGTCATCGCGGCATGGCGGAGCGGGAACGCGGCGCCTGGACGGATTCCCCGGCGGGTTGTGTCGGCGGGGTCATCGCGGCATGGCGGAGCGGGAACGCGGCGCCTGGACGGATTCCCCGGCGGGTTGTGCCGGCGGGGTCATCGCGGGATGGCGGAGCGGGTTGCCAGTTTGGAATCTGAGCCGGCCGTCCGCCCGGTGACGGAGTGCCGGCCACACCAGGTTGCGATGGTTGTCCAGCACGCGCGCGGCCATCCGGTTGAAGTGTCCGCGTGCCTTTATGATTACGATCTGGTCGTTGCGGAAAATCACGGCGTATACCTCGCGAGTTTCTTCGTTGGCAATTCTGTACATTACCCACACGATTTTGCCGGGATTGCGCACGCGTACGGCAGTTACCCAGCCCTCGCCGGCAAACTCCTGCCGGATGCGCTTCGCGGCAAATCCCTGCACATCGTATATGGCGAGTTGGATACGGGAGATATCCCGGAGATATTCGTGGGCTTCGCTGGCTCCGGGCGCAAGGCCGGTGACGATGCGGGCCAGTCCGACGGAGGCGGCTCCGAGCGTGATCGATACCCTGTGCCGGAAGCATGCCCGGGGAAGATCGCGCGCGAAGGCATCCTTAACGTGGGTCCGTTCGGGTGCCCTGGCACACCCGGCGGTGAAAAATAGCATGACAAGCCCCAGTATGACTACCACCATGCACCGCGTTATGCGCGTCTGCCGTGTTTCCATGTTTTTCCCTCGCGGTCGTCGGGTCGCGCGATTGCGCACGCCGGCCCTGCATGGTGGCGCCAGGCGGTGATGGCGCGCCGCGCGGCGTCACCGCCGTCAATGTTTCAAGTCGATATTGCCGAGGTCGACATCGAAATGTTTGCCGAGGCGAGCTACATCCGCGGGATGAATCTTGCCGGCAACGTTGACGAACACCGCTTCGTCGTCATCACTGATGATCATCGCAACGAGGCCGGCGATCCATTCGTAGTTGTTCGACGGCTTGACGAGTACCGTGACGTTGTCTCCTTCGTCGCGCACACGTACGACCCGTTCCCAGCCCCTGGCGTCGAGTTCTTTCGCGGTTTTTTCCGCGACGGTGCCGGCTATTTTTTCGAGACCATCGCTGACGTCGTAAACGAACACGCGGACACTCTTGACCTTGGCGATAACCTGTTTGAGTCCTGGATCGTCCTCATCGTCGACGAACTGTGACGCGAGTTGCAGAAGGGGACCCTTGAGGTTGACTTCCACCCTGGGGTCCTGGTCGTGGAACGCCTTGAGAAGGCCGAAATCCACGTAACCAGGGAGCCCGGTAATGTCTTCCGCCGATTTGGATTTGGCAGCCTGCTTGGACGTGGACGACGCGGCCGGGATCGCGGTTGCGACCACAAGCGCGCAGACGGACGTGTAAATAGCAAGGGTTCGAATTGACGGACTCATCGATGATCTCCTTTGCGATGGGGCTCGTTCTGTTGCGGTTGTGTATCGACAAAAAACGCATCGTGTACGGCCCGTTTTACAATGGGCGTCATATCCCGCCGCGAGTCTTGTAGGGCGTCCCGCAGAGGAATCACGACACGGCGGGCAACCACGTTGCGGCGAATCAAATGACCGGTCGTTCGCGACGACCACCCGATATATGCAAACGCCACACGGGCCTTGCGGTTGGCACGCGCGATTTCTGTGTCGGTAAAACGCGGCGATCGGAAAGCGTGCCACGCGATCGTGCCGACAGTAACAATGACGGTCCCCGCCACGATTGCCAGGATTGGACGGGTCAGAAACGCGGCGATGCGGGGCGAAGGCAATCCCGACAAACCGCGCCACCCGCGCGACGCACGGCTCTTTGCCGGGGTGACGCGGTAAACCGCCCCGGCGACGCGCCGGTCGACGGAATCGGGACACGAGGCCACGGGCAAACCGCGCAGCGTCCGGCACACGAGGAGGGCGAGTCGGGCTGACTCCGAGCACTTCGCGCAGAGGCTCACGTGATGCGCGATCCTTGCCGCGTCGGGGTTGGAGAGATCGCCGTCGAGCCAGGCATCCAGGTGACTCCTCGTCCACTCGCACAAGGGCTCATACGACATCTTCGCGATACCTCTCTCGTATGGCCGCGCGCAGCGCGCGCCGTCCGCGATGCAAATGGACCTTTACCGTTCCCACGGGCAATTGCAGGGCGTTCGCGATTTCGGAATACGTAAACTGCTCGATCTCCCGCATGATGATTACGCTCCGGTACACTTCGTCAATTTCCTCCAGTGCGGCCAGAACGGCTTCGCGAATCTCGCGCGCCTCCACCGTGGATTCGGTGCGGGCGCCCGATGGCACATACATTTGTGCGTCTTTTGCGTCTGCTCCCTCGGCGATGACCGACGATCGGGTCGACCGTCTTCGCGTGGAGTCGATTACGGCGTTGCGCGTGACCCGCATAATCCACGCACCGGCGCGGTCGGGGTCGATGGCGTCGCAATTCTGCCATAGTCGAATCAGCACTCTCTGGGTCACGTCTTCGGCCTCCTCCTGCCGGCGCAAACTGTACAGAGCAAAACTGTAGACCCGGTCGCGCCACTGATCGGCGAGTTTGTGAAACAGATCGTCCATTGGTTCGTTGTAATCACGCGCTCGCGCGGAGAAAGTTACAGAAATTGCCACGACGAGAGCACGATGGTAGAGTTCCACGTACCGATCGCCGATGGAGGCGATCCCACACAGGTATACGCAATCCCGGCGGCAAATGATGCATTGCACGCGGAAAGGCAGGATGAAATTGATCCCACTACGTGCGACCTTGATGGTGGCGGTGATTTCCCTGTGCGCGTGTACGGAGAAATCGGCAGCAGGAACTTTGCGCCCGGCCGGGGTGCTCAATGCCGTGTTCGTGTGCCTCGACGGCGTGTTCAACTCGGAGTTGTTTGCCCCGTACGACGTACTCGAGCACACCGTGTACCGTGACGACAAAAACTATATTCGCTGCGTTATCGTCTCGCCCGCCGGCAAGCCATTTCGGACGGCCGAAGGGGTTGTGGTATCGGCTGACTATTCGTATGAAGATGCGCCGCATGCCGATATTCTCGTGATCCCGAGCACGGAAACGAGCATGACGATGGATCTGAAGAATGATGCGTACAGGCGCTTCGTTCGAAGTGCCGTCGATTCAGCGCAGTATGTGATTACGGTGTGCGACGGTGCATTCGCCCTTGCGGCAACGGGCGCGCTCGACGGGCGTAGCGCCACTACGTTTCCAGCCGACCGTGCCCGCCTGGCATCAATGTTCCCGGCCGTCGACGTTCGTGACGGCGTTCGTCTGGTTGTTGACGGCCGGTTTATCACGTCCGTGGGGGGTGGGATGAGTTACGAACCGGCGCTCTACCTGGTGGAAACTCTCTACGGGCGCGACCACGCGGCGCGTACGGCGCGCGGACTGGTGTGGCCGTGGGACTTGCGCTCGGTTCCAGGGAAAATTTCGCCGTGACGGAAGCCGCAACAGTCACGTTTATCGGCAACGAAGGGGTTGTGGTACGAAATTCCCGCACAGCCGTGGCGATCGACGCGTTGTTCGGTGACGGTGCCGGTGAATACGCCGATACCCCCGTGGCATTGCGCGACGCCATCGAGTCGGCTCGCCCGCCGTACGATGCCATCCGGTTGATTTCTGCAACCCATTTTCATCCCGACCACTTCAACGCGCGAGCCGTCATCCGACACCTGTCGGGCAATCCGGATGCTTCGTTTGTGTCTACTGCACAGGCGGTGGCACTCGTTGTCTCCGCGCCCGGGGGAGTAGAGGTTCGTGATCGGTTGCACGGGATGAATCCGCCCGAGGGGGAGCGTACATCCATCGAGGTGGACGGTGTGCGCGTGGAGGCATTCGGTCTGTCGCACGGCAAGGTACACTACGACGACGTGCAACACCTCGGTCTGGTGATATATTCTGGAAAATTTACGATGCTGCACCTGGGCGACGGAATCATCGATCAACGCGCGCTTCGGCGCGCGGGAATATTCGATGAGGCGATCGACATGGCTTTCGTACCCTTCTGGTATCTGACGTACCCGTTCGGGCGCCGTCTGATGGGTAACTTACTGCGGGCGCGGCGCGTGTTCGCCATGCATATCCCGCCGGCCGAGGCAGCGAAGCTCGCGTCCGAGGTGACGGCCAGTCGCCCTGACGCCGTTGCGCTGGTCCGCCCGGCGTCGACGTTTTCCGTGCCGGCGCGCGCATAGAGCAAATCAACCGGGCGGTGGTGAGGGGGAATGGAATGCACGGGCCGCGCTTGCGTGCTAGTGTGTCCGGCAGCGGCGGCATTTTCTCCGGAAGGAGTAGCGGGATGCGAGTCAGAAAAACGATTGCAATGGCGGTCCTTATATCCGCCGGAGTGGCAGGCCAATATCCGGCACGCGTCATTTCGCCCGCGGTGGTGGGTGCGGGCGCGGCCGGGGCCGCGTCGGTCAACGCCGCGCACGCTGTTTTGATGCCGACGGCTTGCCTCGCCGCGGTTCCAACTCCCTCACCCGAGGACGCGCGCGCCGCGGCGGTCGCGCGGGACGTTGCCCGGCGCCTCGGGGGGCGCGCGGCGTGGAATGCCGTGCGTTGTCTCGGTTGGACAATTTTCGGTCGTACGCACCGATGGGATCGCCGTACCGGGGACTATCGACTCGAAGAAGACAGCACGGTAACGGTGTTGAATCTGCGGACGGGCACCGGGCGGGTCTGGGTGGCCGGACGCGAACTGACATCCACTGAGAAGCGCGATGCAGTCCTGGCGCGCGCCAAATCGGTATGGATCAACGACTCGTACTGGCTTTTGATGCCGTACAAACTCCTCGACGACGGGGTAATTCTGCGGTTTGCGGGTACCGGTCGAACCAAAGACGGTCGCCAAGCAGATGTGCTTGACCTCACGTTTCGAGGGGTTGGAGAAACGCCGGGTAATCGCTACGAAGTGTACGTCGACCACGATACCCGCCTGGTGAGTCAATGGGCGTTTTATGAGACAGCGCAGGACAGTGTACCTCGTTTTGTGCTTCCATGGGACGGTTGGAAAAAATACGGAGACCTGTGGTTATCCTCGGGGCGCGGTCGTTTCAAGGTGACCGGTATCTTTGCGAGTACCGGCGATTGCCCGGCGCGCACGTTCTCCGGCCCGTAGTCCGATCCCGGCGAGAACCACAGGATGAATAACGCGGATGGTGCCTGCGGAAACACGCAGATAATGCACCAGCAGATACTCGCGGCGATCGGGCAAGACCGTCGCGCTGAACTTTTTTGGGGGGGCGAGGAATCCTATGAAGATGTCCAGCGCCACCCCTTTGCTCGTATGGATTGTCACACTCGGTACGAGCGTCGTCACCGTTCCCGCCCTGTGCCATCGCGCGCCATCCCGGCATGCGACACGTTTCACGTTCGTCGACCACGGCGCCGGAGCTCGCGCGGTTCAATCATTTCGTCGGCGCGCCCGGCGAATCGACGTGGGCGTGCGCAAGACGCTCGGCGGCACGGGCGATGTACCTCTGACCATACACGTGTACCCGACGCTCGAAGCCAAGGGGCTCGAAACCGGCTATACGATGCCGGTGCATTCGTATTCGGGTCGGGGAGAGATGTACGTTTCAGCCGAGCCCGGCGTGCGCGGCGAGTTCGAACGCGAACTGGCATCGTTGCTGGTGCAAGCCACGCTGGGGCGCGCGGGCCGCGACGTGTTTGCCGAGGGACTCGCCCTGTATTTCGTGGAGCGCTGGGGAGGAAGACCTCCCCTTTACTGGGCGGGTCGTCTCGCGGACATGGCTGGCGAAATTCCCCTCGACCGACTGACGGCGCAGCGCAGCTATCGGGCTCTCTCGCCGCTTCTGCGCAGGCCGTTGGCCGCCGCCATGATTTCATTGTTTGTGAAGAAGGCAGGGTGGGACGCGTTGCGGACATCGTGGGTCACCGGCGCTGTGCCGTCGATCGTGTCGAACGCGTGGCCGCAATATCTGCGCACTCTGGTCCGCAGGTATCCACATGTGGCGCAGCGGGGAAGATTTGCACCGCCGGCACCGGGACTGCCGCACTGGCACAGGGGATTCTGCTTCGCACATGAAGGCTACCACGTGCGGGACGGGTATGTGTCGAAGAATGCCGACCGCGCGCTCGACCGCCTTGTTGGTTTGAACGTGAACGCGGTCTCTATCACTCCATTCACATTTATGCGCGATCCGAACAGCCCCGTCCGTTTCCCTTTCTCCGAAGGCGCCGGAGATGAGAATGACGAGGCTGTGATTCACGCCACGCGCGGCGCGCATCGCCGGAAGATGGCCGTAATGCTCAAACCTCACCTCTGGGTGCCCCGCAGCTGGCCCGGCGGCGTGGATATGCATACGCCGCAAGACTGGAGGCGTTTTTTCAAGTACTACGAAGAATGGATTCTTCACTATGCGATGCTCGCGGAAATGACGCACTGCGAAATTTTTTGCGTGGGCGTTGAGCTTACGCAGGCGACGTTCGGGCATGAGGAACGCTGGGTACGGTTGATCCACCGCGTTCGCCGTATCTATGGAGGCAAGTTGACGTACGCGGCGAACTGGGGTGAGGAATTTGAACATGTGACGTTCTGGAACTCCCTCGACTTTGCCGGGATCGACTGTTACTACCCGCTGAGCACGTTGCCCGGTGCCACCGACGATGAGTTGCGCGCGGGAGCGCGCGAAGTCATACGCAAAATAGACACCGTGGGAAAGCGCTGGAAGATTCCCGTGTTGATCACCGAAGTGGGCTTCACGAGTACCGCGGCCACGTGGATATCACCGCACGAGCGGCAACGAGGCGTTGTGGGCGACGAGAAGGCGCAGGCGCGATGTTACGATGCTTTCTTTCGCGCCGTGGCGAAATCGCGCACGGTTCGTGGAATGTACTGGTGGAAATGGCCGAGCTATTTGGAGTATGGCGGAAAGAACAACACCGGGTTTACCCCGGACGGAAAAGCGGCGGAGCGGGTAGTCCGCCGCTGGTTCCGCAATCCCGCATTCCGGTGACCCGTCGCGTATTCGCGACGGGTCACCGGGGTGTTACGGCCGCACCGTCCACGCCATACCTTCCGGCCCCCTTCCGGAATTGATGGTGTTTACAACTTTCAGATTCACCGGATCGATGACGGCAACCGTGCTTTCTTGCTGATTGGCCACGAACAGGCGCTTGCCGTCCGGACGCAACAACAGCTTAATCGGAGTGCCGCCGGTTCGCACACTGCCGAGCTCCTTCTGCGTGGCGACGTCATACACGAACGCCTTGCCATACGCGGGGGCCGCAACCCACGCCCGTTTTCCGTCCGGTGTGAAGAGGACGTCGATAGGGCGGCCCGGGCACCCGAATTGTTTCACCCGGCGCATGGTTGTCACATCAATCACGGATATTGTCTGTTTGCCCTGGTTGGCCACCCACACGGTTTTTCCGTCCGGCGTAATGGCTATGCCCGACGCGCCGCGGTCGGCGATAACGCTCTGTACCACTCTGCCGACCTTCAGATCGATCACCGAAACGTTATTTCCAATCGTATTCGAGGCGAAGAGGGTGCGTTGGTTCGGTGCAAGCACGAGGTTATGCGTGCCGAGTTCGTCTATGAAGAAAGACCGCGTCAATTTGCCGGTTTTGCGGTCAATTTCGGATACAGATCGGGATTTTTCCGTCGTGCAATAGATATGTTTTCCGTTGGCAGATATCACCATGTCATGCGGACCATATTGCGGCTTGGGATTGATTTCACCGACGCGCGCCAATAGCTTCAGGTCGATTATACCGATCGTATTCGTATTGCTGCCAAATTCGCTGACGTAGGCGAACTTGCCGTCGGGGGAAGCCACCACCCGATGCGGTCCCGTTTCCGTTCGAACCATTTCGATCGTTTTGAGGGTTTTCCCGTTGACCACCTGAAGCATGTTGTCCGACTGACTTACCACGAGCAGGAGGGGTTCTGAGGCCCCCACGGGCCCTGCGGCAAACAGGGTAGCCAGGGACAGCAACAGCAAGTATTTTTTCGACATAAACAATTTCCTCCAAAATCCTATCGTGACTTGGCCGAACCACTCACTGTGTTCGCACACAGGTCGCTGGCGGATAAGTATATATACAACGCAGCGGTGGGAACGATCCATATCGAACTGTTGTTCGTTATCGACTACCGGCAGAGGCACCGCTCTACGGCCTGGTGTCGTGCTGTGGTCGGGCGTGGATTGCTGCCTCGAGCGGAGCAACATCGTGGGCAGCCGCTCTGGCGAGCAGCGCGCGAGTGCGGCTGTAGATCGCGTCGATCTCGGCGTTGGTGCCCGGTGTGCCCCGCAGGTGAACCCAGGAACCTCGAATTACACCGCCGCCGTTGGCGACGAAGTCCGGAACAAATAATATACCACGTTCATGGAGAATGCCCGCCACGCTGTCATCGGCGAGGATATTGTTCGCTGCCCCGACGATGGCCCGGCATTCCAGTTGGCGGGCAACTGTCATATCGATCACTCCGCCCGGCCCGCACGGGCACACGATGTCACACGCCGTGGTCAGCACCTCTGGGTTGTCCATAATCTCCACGCCATCCGTGCGTGCGCGGTCTCGCGCGTTCGTGTCGGGGTCCCAGCCCAGAACGCGCGTGCCCGGGCCGATCAGGGACAAAGCCACGAGCCGGCCGACCGAACCCAGGCCCTGCACGATCACCGTAGAACGGGATCTGTCGATTGCAAGGTGGTCGCACGCCGCTTCCATCGCGCGCTGCACCCCTCGTGCCGTTGCGGCCGCGGTATCCTCCGTGCTGACAAACGGGGTGTGCGTGGCCAGTTCGGCGATGTCACGGTTGTCGAAACCGAGGTCCGGGCCCGCGTAGAATTTTCCGTCGAGATCGTTGATCGCGCGGGCGATCTGTTGGATCGATTTCAATCGGTCCACGAGACGCTCCGCCCGGATGGTTGCCTTGCCGCCGCAACCAGGGATGCCGTGGAAAGCGCACTTGCGTGTCATCGCCCGGGCGAGGTGTTCTGCGTCGGTCCGGCAGGACTCGTCGTCGGGATAAGGGACAACGCGAATGCCGCCAAATGCGGGCACGTCGGTTCCGTCGAGTACGAGATACCCCGACAGACCGCTATCCGCGTGTGCCAGTCGAATGATGTTCATGTCAATCGGGAGCGCGGGTCAGCGCGATACGACGATACCGGTGCCGTAGGTGGTGCCCGCTACCGTGCGTTTTCCGGACAGAACGTGAAAAACCTCCACATATGCCGACAGAGGACCGGTAATGTGCACGTCGAGTTCGGGCATCAATTTCCAGACCGTCTCGTTGTTGACTACACTGGTCGACGACACCGCGTTGTCGCGAATGGTCCCGGTGGAAATCTGACCGTCTATGCGCATTTTGCCGAACAGCCGCCAGTAGCTTGCCCCGTACTCCGCTGCCAGCCCGACCACGTCGGCGAGGTCACTCGTGTGAATGCGGTAGCCCACTTCGATCCCTGCGTATCCGTACGGGAACAGATTCAATCCGCCGGTCAGAACCCCGTCCAGGTAGAGCTTTCCATTACCCAGAGGTGAGCCGTTATTCGATGGGGTGGGATCGTACGCCAGCGGCACATTGGCATATCCTTCTACAGAAACGAGCACCTTTTTTTGTACGAGCGGAAAGCGGGCACCGATTCTCATATCGGATAGTCCGCCGTTAATCGCCTCCACCTCGCGCAGCAGGTCGAAGTTCGAGGACACTTCGGTACGAGTAGAGGTCATATACTTGTATGGTATCTTGAGCATCAGCGTCAGACGTTCGCTCAGCCCGTACTCGAGGTATGTGGATACCGCTATTTCCTTGAACGAAGTATTGGTTACCGTGGAGTCGAGGGCGAGAATCGGTACGCGGTCGCCACCGGCGGTGAACTCGTCTTCGGCAAACAGGTGGCTGACTCCGGTCTTGAAGTAAAAGGATCCGGGCTTCTGGAGCCAGGCACCGGCGTGGGCGCCCGGCGTCATGCCGGCCACGGTGGCAGCGGTGGCGGCGAGTGACCCGATAAGGCGTCGGACGGCGGATTTTTTCATGGCGTCTCCGGGTACGAGGATCGAGCGCCCCGCACCAATGGCGGGGATCACCGCCGGTAGTATACGGCAAATCGAGTGGGGCTGAACTGGTTTAGACTGGTCGTTGGTCTGACGGTGCGTGCTGGCATTACAGGGGGAGTACCGATTGACCCCGGGACGGAAGTTTTTTATCATTCAATGATGATTGCGCGTGTGGCCACGCGCCGGGAACGGTCGGTGCGCGGATGCCCGTGCCGGTATAATCCCTTACAATTACGTCAATTATATACAAGGAAACGAAAGAATGATCACCATCACCGAAAACGCCGCGCAAGCGATCGCCGACTGCATCCGGGAAGAAAATCGTGACGTCGAAACCGCCTGTTTGCGCGTGGCCGTCAAAGGGGGAGGATGTTCCGGTCTGATGTACGATCTGTCGATCGAAGACGGACCGGCCGAGTCGGACGTCGTGATCGAAACAGCCGGGGTGCGCCTGATCGTGGACAAGAAGAGCCAGCTATTTCTCCATGGACTGACACTCGATTACACCACAGGACTCAACGGCAAGGGCTTCGTATTCAATAACCCCAATGCTACGGGAACGTGTGGTTGCGGAGAGTCTTTTGCCGTATGACAAGTCGGTAACGCGCGCGTCGTGGACGCGTGTGTTGTTTCCAGGAACGATGGAACAGACGCTCGCGTTTCAGGAAGCGTACATCGCGCGCACCCGCGCCGCCTGACCCAAAGGTTGGGGGGGCTTTTTCATTTTTCAGGAAGCGTACATCGCACGCACCCGCGCCGCCTGACCCAAAGGTTGCGGGGGCTTTTTCATGCCCGGGCATCCAGTTGTCTGGTATAGTCCGGCGCGATCCGAGAGACCATCGTCCGCACGATTCCGGGAGCATTTCCAATGACACTGCGCAATGACGTGTTTCTCCGCGCGTGCCGGTGTGAACCCACACCGCGCACCCCGGTGTGGGTGATGCGCCAGGCCGGACGGTATCTGCCCGAGTATCGCGCGATACGCGAAAAGTACGACTTCCTGACGATGTGTCGTACGCCGGAACTGGCGACGGCCGTCACGATCCAGCCCGTGGAAATCATCGGGGTGGATGCAGCGATCCTCTTTTCGGACATCATGGTGGTGCCGCAGGCCATGGGAATGGAGCTCGAACTGGTCGAGGCGCGGGGGCCCGTGCTGCATAATCCGATACGTGACGCGCAGCGAGCCAGCGAATTGCACGTGCCCGACCCCGACGACGAACTCGGTTATGTGATGGACGCCATCCGCATGACACGGCGCGAACTCGACGGACGGGTGCCGCTCATCGGTTTCTCGGGTTCTCCGTGGACGCTGTTTGCCTATATGGTGGAAGGGTCGGGTTCGAAGGCTTTTCGCCACCCGAAAGAAATGGTCTATGCTAACCCCGAACTCGCCCGTCATCTACTCGATCGTATTACCGAAGCGGTTACGGGTTATCTGCTCGCGCAGGTACGCACGGGGGTGGATACCGTGCAGGTGTTCGACACGTGGGGCGGCATTCTTCCGCCCGATGAGTATCGCGAATTCTCTCTGTCGTACATGGCGCGCGTTGCCACACGCATTCGCGAAACCGGCGTCCCGGTTATCTTGTACTCCAAAGACTGTGCCCATTCGCTCGAACAAATCGCCGGGACGGGCGCGAGGGTCGTGGGGATCGACTGGCGGACGGATATTTCGGACGCGCGCAGTCGTATCGGAATGTCCACGGCGATTCAGGGCAATCTTGACCCGGCCGTTTTGTTTTCTACTCCCGGTGTGATTCGGGCGCACGTCGCGCGCGTACTTCGGGACGTGGGGCCAGGTGGTGGGCATATATTTAACCTTGGTCACGGCGTTCTGCCCGGGACCCCGGTGGATAATCTCAAGGCGCTTGTTGCTGCTGTCGCCGAAGAAAGTCCCCGGTATCACGAGACGGTGTCATGAGCGTTTTTGAAAATGTCGATATCGATTTATTGCGCCGGTACAATGAGCCGGGGCCGCGCTACACAAGCTACCCGACCGCTCCGGTTTTTTCGAAAGACTTCGGAGCGGATGAGTTTGAAACCGCCGTCGTCGATTCGAACGTGCGGGATTTCGACCATCCGATTTCGCTGTATTTTCATCTCCCGTTTTGCGACACGCTCTGTTACTTCTGCGCGTGCACGATGATAGCGACGCACAATGCCGACAAGAAAGCGCGCTACCTCGGAGTGCTCGAGAGAGAAATTCAGCGCATGGCGCGATTGATCGATTCGCGCCGCATGGTAGCCCAGGCGCACTGGGGTGGTGGGACCCCCACCGACTACGAGCCCGAACAAATATCGTGGCTGACCAACGTTATTCGCAGCCATTTTCCGTTCATGTCAGATGAAGAGGGCGAATACAGCTGCGAAATTGATCCACGCGGCCTGACGCGCGGGCACCTTGAGGCACTGCGCCAGGGGGGATTCAACCGGATCAGTATGGGGGTGCAGGACTTTGACGCGAAGGTGCAGAAAGCGGTAAATCGCGTTCAGCCCGAAGAAATGACGCGGCAGGTCGTTACGTGGGTGCGCGAGCTGGGATTTCACAGTGTAAATCTCGATTTTATCTACGGCCTGCCGTACCAGACGCCCGAGACGTTCGCTCCCACACTGGAAAAACTTGTCAACATTCGTCCCGACCGCATTGCCGTGTTCAACTTTGCCTTCGTGCCGTGGTTAAAGAAACACCACGAACAACTCATCGACCCCGGCACGCTCCCCGGCGTGGAAGCGCGTCTGGAGATTCTCAAGATGACGATCGAGCGGCTGTCCGCCGCGGGCTATGTGTACATCGGTATGGATCACTTTGCGCTGCCCGACGATGAACTGGCGGCGGCGTTGACGTCGCGGACGCTCCATCGCAATTTTCAGGGGTATTCGACGCGGGCCGAGTGCGACCTCTATGGCCTGGGTATGTCGGGAATCAGCCAGCTCGACCGGGCGTATGCGCAAAATTACAAAACGCTCGAAGAATACTACGACGCGGTGGAAGCAGGTCGGATGCCCACGGTGTGCGGCTACGCCCTCGACGACGATGATCGCTTGCGCCGCGAAGTGATCATGCGCATCATGTGTGACAACGCGCTCAACAAGCGATCCGTAGAGGCGCAATTTGGCATCGAGTTCGACACGTATTTTCGTTCCGCCATCGGTAAGTTACAGCGCTTTGTAGACGATGGTCTCGTTATCCCCGATGAAGACGGATTTGAGGTAACCGAGGTGGGACGCCTGGTGATCCGCAACATCGCGATGTGTTTCGATCGCTATCTCGATGAACTGCGTCGCGACAAGCCGGTGTTTTCCCGGACGGTTTAGGGGTTGTGGCAACAGACAAGACCGGCGTGGCGATAATCGGCGGTGGTATTTCGGGGCTTGCGTGCGGCGTGTTCCTGCGAGCCGCGGGAGAGCCCGTGGTTGTCCTGGAGTCATCGCAACGCGCCGGCGGCGTGATTGCATCGCACCGGGACGGCGGGTACCTGTCCGAGATCGGCCCCAACAGCACTCTGGACAAACGCCCTGCGCTGCGCGACTTGATCCATCACGTTCGACTCGACGAGCGCGTGATGGAGGCGCTTCCCGGCGCGCGCAACCGGTTCGTGCTTCGTCGAGGTGCTCTGTGCCGTGCTCCGCTCTCGCCGCCCACGCTTCTTACCACGCCGTTGTTCAGCGTGCGCGGGCGACTTCGTATTCTCGCCGAACCGTTTGTGCGCAGGGGCGGGCAGCCGGGTGAGACGGTATCGTCATTCGTGATCCGCCGTTTTGGCCGCGAAATGCTCGACTATGCCCTCGATCCGTTCGTATCCGGCGTGTATGCCGGAGACCCGGATTGTCTCGAACTCGAATCCGCGTTCCCGGAAATGGCCAATTTTGAACGCGAACACGGTAGTGTGATCCGTGCGGCAATTCACGCTGCGCGCGCGAAGAAAAAGAAACCCACCGCCGGAGTGCGCGGTTCGACGATGATCTCGTTCGCCGGCGGCATGCAAGAACTCACCGACGCGGCTGCTGATTGTCTGGGTGATTCGTTGCGACTTGGCGCCACCGTGCGCGGGGTAGCGCAGGTCGGCTCGGGCGGATGGTCGGTATCGACCGACCAGGGGGCGGTCAGTGCCCGCCGCGTAATCGTGTCGGTTCCGGCCGATGTGGCGTCCCGCCTGGTATCTCCTCTTGCGCCCGATCTGGCGGGTCAACTCGGACGGGTGCCCTATGCCCCGGTGGCGGGCGTGTTCGTTGGATACCGCGCCGACCGCGTGGCCCACGCGCTCGACGGTTTTGGTTTCCTCGTGCCGTCCAAAGAAAAACGACCGATCCTCGGGACGATCTTTTCGTCGTCCCTGTTCCCGGGACGGGCGCCCGCCGGCCACGTTGCCCTCACTGTGTTTACCGGAGGCGTACGCCGATCGCACCTCGCGCGCCTCGGCGACGAACAACTGACCGCAACGGTGTGCCGGGAACTCGCCGATCTCGTCGGAGCGCGCGGTGCGCCCGACGAAGTTCGCATAACACGCTGGGAGCGGGCGATACCTCAGTACGTCGTCGGGCATCGCCATCTCACCGCCGCGCTGGAGGTGTTCGAAAATTCCCACCGTGGCATCTTTTTCTGCGCAAACTTCGTCGGAGGGCCGTCCGTCGTGGACTGTATCCATTTGGCCCAAAGTGTGTGCACGCGATTGATTGCGTCCAGCTGACCATTCGGCCCGAAGTGTGTGCACGCGATTGATTGCGTCCAGCTGACCATTCGGCCCGAAGTGTGTGCACGCGATTGATTGCGTCCAGC